>WPCJ01213884.1_pt1 | contig 16935 bp, 17 predicted proteins | sample 5399831 | NCBI WGS metagenome assembly WPCJ01 (sample SAMN12869470, study PRJNA574797) | sludge metagenome | isolation source: wastewater treatment of pH10 | place: China:Beijing | collected 2019-05-20 | reverse complement strand
TGCTCCAGGCGAGGACCGGCGGGCGCGGAACGGTGATCGACTGCGCGATGAGCGAAGGCGCGGCGCTGCTGATGTCGATGGTCTGGGGCTTTCGCGAGACGCTCGGCTGGCGCGACGCGCGCGGCGTGAACATCCTCGACGGCGGCGCACATTTCTACGACAGCTACGAGACCGCCGACGGCAAATATGTCGCGATCGGAGCGATCGAGCCGCAATTCTACGCCCAGCTACGCGCCGCGACCGGCCTGGCCGACGATCCCGACTTCGACGCGCAGATGGATCCCGCCGCATGGCCGGCGCTGAAGGACCGGCTCGCCGCGATCTTCCGCACCCGGACGCGCGACGCATGGTGCGCGCTGCTGGAAGGCACCGACGCCTGCTTCGCCCCCGTGCTCGCGATGGCGGAAGCCCCCACGCATCCGCACAATGTCGCGCGCGGCGCCTTTATCGAGCGGGCGGGTGTGGTCCAGCCGGCCCCCGCCCCGCGCTTCTCCGTGCCTCAGGATTCCACCAGCGGCACCACTTCGAAGTCATAGCGTTCCCAGCCGCGCTGCTTCGCCGCCTCGGCGAGTGCGGCCTGCTTGCCCGTCGCTTCCTTGAGCGACTTGACGTGCCCCCAGAATACCTCGGTCCGGCCGCCGCCGAGATGCGCGACGATCCGCCAATAATGCGTGAAGGGCACCGCGGTCGGCCCGATCGTCTTCACATAGCCATCGGCCATGGTCGCGGTGAGAATGCGCTTCTTCTTCGCCATGCCCGGACGATAGCGCGCGCCCTTGGCGTTGGCACGCCGGCGTCCCCACATGACGGGGCGAAACGGAGATTCCGCATGACCGACTATCGCAAGACCCCCGAGGCCGTCGCCGCGCTTTCCCCCGAACAATATCGCGTGACCCAGCAGAACGGCACCGAGCGCCCCGGCACCGGCGCGCTGCTGCACAACAAGGCGCCCGGCATCTATGTCGACATCGTCTCGGGCGAGCCGCTGTTCGCCTCGACCGACAAATATGAGTCGGGCTGCGGCTGGCCGAGCTTCACCCGGCCGATCGCGAACGTCGCCGAACTGCGCGACACCAGCCACGGCATGATCCGCACCGAAGTGCGCTCCGCCCAGGGCGACAGCCATCTCGGCCATGTGTTCGACGACGGCCCGCGCGATCGCGGCGGCCTGCGCTACTGCATCAACTCGGCCGCGCTGCGCTTCGTGCCGCGCGCGGAAATGGCAGCCCAGGGCTATGGCGCCTGGCTCGACCAGGTCGAGGACCCCGCCTGAACCCGCCGGGCACGCGACCCCGACTCGTCGCACGCCCATGGCACCGATCGGGACCGAAAATCCCCGGCAGTCCGCAACTTGCCGACTGCCGGAAGGCGATATCGCGCCACATTCTGTCGCAGTAATGCAACAGTTTGCATCAATCCGTAATTGGAAGCGGTTCCAATCATTCCAGCCTGATCGAGCGGATCCGCGATTTCATCATCCTCCATTATCACCTGAACCAGCGCGGGGACGGCGGCTTCTGGGACCGGTGCCGGACGCTGGCGATCCCCGACAGCCTGGCCGAGCGGATCGCCGCCTTTCGCGACGGCGCGATCGCGTGGCAGGCTTCGGACGATCTGTTCCGGGTCGACAGCTGGGTGCAGGTGATGCTGGGCCAGCGGCTGGTGCCGGCGCGTCATCATCACATGGGCCGGATGATCGTCGACGGCGAATTGCGGAGCGCGCTGGGCGAACTCAGATCGGGCATCGCCGGCGCGGTGGCGCGGATGCCGGCGCACCAGCACTTCCTGGAACGCTACATCGCCGCCTGACGCCGTTGGCGACCAAGGAGGCACTGTTTCACAATCCGGTTCATCCAGACCAGATCAGCTCCCCTGCGCTCCCCTCCTACGCGCCCGAGAGTCCGCGCGGCCAGGCTTCGCCCCTCCGGCCGGACGCCGACCGCCCGGCCTGCCCGATGCGCTCAGCGCCAGCCCAGCGCCGGCGCCACATGGGTGAGGAGCGCCTCCAGAACATGGGCGTTATAGTCCACGCCCAGCTGGTTCGGCACCGTCAGCAACAGCGTGTCGGCCTCGGCGATCGCCTCGTCCGCCCGTAGCTGCTCGATCAGCTTGTCCGGCTCCGCCGCATAGGAGCGCCCGAACACGGCGCGCATATTGTCGATCTCGCCGATCTGGTCGCTGTCGTCGCCGCGGCCGAAATAGTCGCGATCCTGGTCGTTCATCAGCGCGAAGATCGAGCGCGACACCGAGACGCGGGGCTGCCAGCCATGCCCGGCCTGTCGCCACGCCTCGCGGTACAACCGGATCTGCCGCGCCTGCTGGACATGGAAAGGCTCTCCGCTCTCGTCCGCCTTCAGGGTCGAGCTCTGCAGGTTCATGCCCTGCTGCGCGGCCCAGACCGCGGTTGCGTCGGACGCCGACCCCCACCAGATGCGTCGCCGGAGCCCCTCGGAATGCGGCTCGAGCCGGAGCAGGCCGGGCGGATTCGGGAACATCGGCCGGGGATTGGGCCGCGCAAAGCCCTCGCCCCTCAGCAGATCGAGAAAGACCTGGGCATGGCGGCGGCCCATATCGGCATCGCCTTCGCCCTCGGCCGGCGCATAGCCGAAATGACGCCAGCCCTCGACGACCTGCTCGGGCGATCCCCGGCTGATGCCGAGCTGCAATCGTCCGCCGCCGATCAGGTCGGCGGCGCCGGCATTCTCGGCCATGTAGAAGGGATTCTCATAGCGCATGTCGATGACGCCGGTACCGATCTCGATCCGGCTGGTCTTCGCGCCCACCGCCGCGAGCAACGGAAAGGGCGACGCCAGTTGCCGGGCGAAATGATGCACCCGGAAATAGGCCCCATCCGCACCGAGCTGCTCGGCCGCGACTGCGAGATCGATCGACTGGAGCAGCACGTCGGAGGCCGAGCGGGTCGCCGAATAGGGCGCGTTCGACCAATGCCCGAACGAGAGAAAGCCGATCTTCTTCATGCGAAATCCCCGATCTCCAATCCGGAGCCCGTGCCCGGATCACCCACACCGACATGGGCTTCGCACGGAACGATCGCACCCCCTGCCCCGGGCCCGGAATGGAAACACAGCGTTTCCGGCCGCGAAGCCTGGAGCCGCACGCATCGAATGGCGGGGGACCGCGGGGCACGCCTGCTTCCCATGCGGGCAGGTTTTGCCGCGGTCTCTTCCCCGCCACGGCATGCGCGACGCCCGATCCGGACAAGGCAGTCGTTCGCGGCGGAGCCCCAGCCGGTGGCGGCTATGCAATGCATCCCGGCTTGTGATCGGCCTGACTCATCTGGAAAGAGTCGGCCGCGGCGCGAAACGCCGGAACGACCCAATCGCGGAATCGGGCGACCTTGCGGCTGCGCCTCTGGTTTTCGGCATAGACGAACCAGTAGGCGGTGCCTTCATCGGCCACCTGGGCAAAGGGACGCACAAGGAGACCGCTCGCGAGCTCCGAACTCCAGAGCATCGGGGTCATCAACGCAAGACCATGCCCCGCGATCGCCGCCTGGCCTTCGCTTGCCTGCGAGTCCATGCGAATCCCGCCGCGCTTGGGCTCGTTCATGTCATCCACCCCGGCACTCCGGAACCATATCGGCCACCATCGATCCTGCGGGCTGATCCTTTGCATCTCCCGGGCTTCCCGGGCGTCCAGCGGCAGAGAGCGCCCCTCGAGTAGCGCGGGACTGCACATCGGGGTGAAGAACACCGTCGCCAGATGCTCGGCCTTCAGGGCCGGCCAGTCCCCGCGGCCGGTCCGTATGGCGACATCGATGCGGGATTCCGCGAAGTCGATCACCGCGCTGCTGACTTCAAGCTCGATCTCGATATCCGGATGGGCGGCGTGAAAGGCGCCGATATTCCGCGCGAGCCAGTTGTTCGCGATGCTTGCGGTCGTGGCGATGCGCAATACCGTTTCGCTCTCGCCGGTCAGCTCGTCGAACGCCATCTCGATCTCATCGAAAGCGCTCGCCAACCGCGCGGCGACGCGAGCACCGCCGGCCGTCAGCTCGGCGCGCCTTCCCCGCCGGAAGAAAAGCGGCTCGCCGACCCGCTCCTCGAGTATCTTGATCTGATAGCTGATGGCGGCCTGGGTCATCCCCAATTCCGACGCCGCCGCCGTAAAGGTGCCGTTGCGCGCAACCGCTTCAAACGCCCGGACTGCAGGAAGCGGTGGTAGCCGTCGCATGCCGCTTGATAAAGCCTCTTGATAAGGCGAGTCGATCCTTTTGTTGGAAGCAGTCGCCAAAGATCCGCATCTCCCTCCCACTCGCTTCAAAGCCAGGAGGCAGCCATGATCGACGAGATGTATGATCGCGCTTGGGTTGGGCATCGCGAACGCTTCGGCCAGGACGTGCAGCTTCTGTTCCAAAGGGCCAGGGCAATGTTGAGGCCCCTCCTCAAGCCCGGACGGCAGTCGGCGGAGGGACGTTTCACTGCGTCTGTCGGTGGACGGGAACCGGAAGGAAGCGCGGGCCCGGATGCGTGATCCGGCCCGTCGATCCGGTATGTCCCATTCTCCGGACGGGCGGAGCCTGCAGGGTTTCGTCCCGGGCCTGGGGTTCCGGATCGAGCATGCGGTAAGGGCCATGGGCGAACCCACCCGAACCATGTCGGACAAGATATCGGGGAAAGGCCTTTGGCACCAGCCACTTACGCGACGCTCATGGACGTCACCGGACTGGGAAAATGGTGCCAGAAGAGAACCTAATAAATATTGACATCGATTTGAGAAGATTTCTGTAACTAAAATCTAAGTCAATTTCATACCCACAAATAGACCCGTTTAACAGAGCCAACTCGCGGTTCGAGTCCTGGTTCAACAGCCTTTACCTAACCTCGCCGACATCTCCTCTATACTATTCTCTGGCCGGATTGTCCATATGTACTTGGGTGGATCCGCGAAACTCAACTACCTGTCCGGTAGGACTCGTATTGTAAAAGACGCAGAACGAGGTGCCGCCCCGGGGTCATCAAGAATGAGCTCCACCGATTTTCGCGAGCGTCACAACTCGAGCAGAAGCTGGTCCGGGTGCTCGACGGACACAGGCCTGTCCAGCCGATCCAGCAGGGTCTCCGCGATCTCCTGTGCCGCGCGCTGGCGCAACCGTAGATCGCGCATGGCGAGGCCGATCAGCGCCCAGGCGGGCGCATCGAGAATGATGGCGCCCAGCGCCGCGCTGTCAGGTGCGAATCGATCGATGCGCGATTGTTAGAACAAAAAAGGAACATCATAAAGCCCGGGGAACGCATGCTGCCGCGCGCCTCGAGGCTCCCGCCAGGCTCGGTCCAAGGGCCGGTGAAAAATATTCTCGCATCGCCCCCGTAGTTGGGCCTGCGCCGCGTCAATCCCCCCAACGCCGGAGCAACCGGCGATGGGAGGGAAGAATGACGATCTCGAAAAAGGCGCTATGTGCCGCGCTGCTCGCCGCCACTGCGTTCCCCGCCGGCATGGTTGTCCTGCCGGCCTGCGCGCAGGAGGCGCCGGTCGCGTTCGCGCTGCCTGCACAGGACCTTGCCACCACGCTGCGCGCCTTGGCCCGCCAGGGCGGCCGCGAGATTCTGTTCGCGGACGAGGACGTGCGCGGCAGGCGGTCACCCGCGGTGCGCGGCAGCTTCACGGTCGAGCAGGCGGTACGGCTCGCGATCGGCGGCAGCGGTCTGGTCGTCGAGGAGCAGGCCGGGGCGCTGGTCGTGCGGGTGCGTCCCCAAGCAGTCGAAGCCGACACCACGGACATAACCGTGACCGGCACGCGCATCCGCGGTGCCAGCGGCCCGTCCCGGTCATCGTGATGACGCGGCGGGGCTTGGAGGAACAGGGCCTGCCCGACATGGCAAGCGTCTCGCGGATCATCCCGCAGAATTTCACCGGAGGGCAAAACCCCGGGGTCGCGGGGGGCGGTGACCAGGGCGGATACAATAACATCAACAACTCGACGACGCTCAACCTTCGCGGGCTGGGCTCGGACGCGACGTTGACGCTCATCAATGGTCGTGGCCTATGGGCAAAGCCGGGCGCTGGTCGTCTGGCAGCGCATCGTCCTGCCGAACGGCAGCTCCATCCGGATCGACAACGTGCCCGCGACCGACATGGCCGGCTATGCCGGTCTTGCCGACAAGGTCGATGCCCACACCTGGCAGCTGCTCAAGGGCGTGGCGCTCTCCACGCTGCTCGGCGTCGGCACCGAGCTGAGCCTGGGCGACAGCGAAAGCGACCTTGTCCGCGCGATCCGCGAATCCGCCCAGCAGGGCACGTCGCGCGCCGGCGATCAGATCGTCACCAAGAACCTCAACGTCCAGCCGACCGTCAAGGTGCGGCCCGGTTGGCCCCTCCGCGTCGTGGTGCACAAGGACATCGTCCTCGCGCCATGGCCGAGCCAGGAGCGCTGACATGCCCGATCTCAAGCTCGCGCAACTTCCCGACCGTACGCCGGTCAAGCTCGGCATCTCGATCATGCCGGAACTGCACTAGGCGCTCGGCGACTATGCCGCGCTCTATGCCCAAGCCTATGGCCGGGAGGAGCCGGTCGCTGACCTTATCCCGGCGATGCTCTCCGCGTTTCTCGAGAGCGATCGCGCGTTCAGCAAGGGGAGGTCGAAATGAGCCGGCGTGCCCTGGAGCCCGATGAAACCACGCTGGAGCCGATCAGCGTGCGGATTTCCACCGCCGTCAGGATCACCGGCATCTGTCGCTCCACGATCTACGAGCTCATCGGCGACGGGACGATAGAGACTGTGAAGATCGGGCGATCGACCTTCATTCTCTATCCGAGCCTGAAGCGGCTGTTCGAGCGGAGCTGACGTTAGGCCGGGCACCCGCTCCAACGTGGTGCCCGGCGCTATTGATCGCTATCGACCGGTGGAACTCGCGCATACAGATGCGCGGCCCGCCGCACGAAGGCGGCACGATCGCGGCGCGCCTGTAGAACCCTCGGGGTTCGCTGCTGCCAGTCGGCTACGGCTGACACGAGTGCGCCGTTTCTGCCCAGGATCCCGTCCGCCAGCTTCACGACTACAAGATTCGGCGTGGCTTCCGGGCGGATGTCGAGCAGGTCGGCGAGCGCCTTTTCCTCACTACCGGCCCCGAGGCGCGAAGCCAGGATCGCAAGCGCGATCCCGGCAGACCTGCCCACGCCGTGATAGCAATGAACCAGCAGCGAGCCTGCTTCGTGCGCCTCCGCGAAGGCGAGTGCGTCGATGACTTGCTGTCGTGTCGCCACGCGAATTCCGAGACTATCGTCATCGACATCCTCGAATTGCAGCACCAGGTGCGCTGGCATCGGCTGCGCCGAAAAGCGCAGCCGATCCGGCAGTCGGCACCCCGGGTCCTCTAGGGTGATGACGGCGTCGTAGCGGCGCTTGTGCTTTCTGGCCTGAGCGAGGCTCGAGACCGCGAGGGTCCCTCGTTCGGGCGCTTTTATGGGCGTGGACATGTCTGCTCCATGATGCAGTTCTGTAGTGGCCTTCGCATCGACTATCGCGATCGCGCACCGCGCCGGGCGAAGTCGACATTCACCACCTTGCTGTCTCCGGTTGGCTTGGCGCCATCGTCGCCCAGGCGAAGCTGGTCGAGATAGTCTGACCAATGCTGCATCATGCGCACGCGCTCCTCCCAATACTGGCCCCGCGCATAGGCGCGTCGCACGCCGTTATTCTCCATGTGGGCGAGCTGCCGTTCGATCGCGTCGGGGTTCCATAGGCCCATCTCGTTCAGCAGCGTCGCGGCCATGGCGCGGAAGCCGTGCGCGGTCATCTCGCTGCCGCTATAGCCCATCCGTCGGAGCGCGAAGGTGGCCGGTTGCTGCGCAACTTCATCGCCGTGATCAACGAGAAATACTCGATCGATGCCTCTACGCACACGCGCAAGAACCGGCGCGAGAATGCGGCGGCAGGCTATTTCAATGGCGGCCGCGTCGTCTATGGCTATGAGGCCCGAACGGTCGCCGTCATTGGCAAGAAAGAACGCAAACAGCTGTTCGTTTGCGATGCCGAAGCCGAGGTGGTCCGCCTGATCTTCGATCTCGCGTTGCAGGGCGTCGACGGACAGCCGTTGGGCACGCGGGCGATCGCTGCGCATCTGAACGGGCGCGGCTACCGGATGCGGGGCAAGCTCTTTTACCACAGCTCGGTCGATGGCGTCCTGACGCGCTCGCATTATCGCGGTCACTATGTCGATCGGACCGCCGACGAACATGGCCGGCCCGCAACCGAAGCAGATCAGATCGTCGTATCCTGTCCGCAACTGGTCGACCCCGACATTATCGATCGCGTCGCCGCGCTTCGCGCCAGGGCAGCACCGCGCGTGACCGCGCCGCGGATCACGAACTCTCCCACTTTACTGACCCGGATCGCGCGATGCGGAACGTCCGGCTGTGGTGCCGGTCTCACGATCCGAACCGGCAAGTCCGGTCAATATGGCTATTACGTCTGCAACGCGAAGGCAGCGGCCGGGGCCGCGCGGTGCGGAACAAGAGCGATCCGTCAGGACGCGCTTGATCGGATCGTGCTGGAAGCCCTGCTCGACCGCGTGCTCGACCCGGCGCGACTGACGGAACTCCTCAGTGCCGTGCTGGAGCGATCCGATGCGGCGGACGAGCGGCGACGTGCCGATCTCCAGCGCGTCACCGCCGAGCATGGCGCCACGCAGCGTCGCCTGCGCAACCTTCTCGAAATGGTCGAGACGGAACAGATCGGGCCGCGCGATCCGATACTGGCCGGAAGGCTGGCGGAGCTTCGCGAAGCCCTGGCGAGCCTGGAGGCCAGCCGGCGAAGCCTCGAAGCGCAACTCGCGCGAGGAGCGATGCGAATCGATGCCGCGGCGGTGGAAAAGTTCGGGCGGATGATCGCCGAGCGTATCCGCGGCGACAATCCCGCGTTCCGGCGCGCCTATGTCGATCTGCTGGTCGAGAAGGTGGTCGTCGCCAACGACCATATCGTCGTCACGGGCAGCAAAGCCGCATTAGAAGCAGCGGTCATTAACGGGGACCGCAAAGGCTTACCTGCGGTGCCCAGTTTTGACCGGAAATGGTGCCCAGAAGAGGACTCGAACCTCCACGCCCTTGCGAGCGCCAGCACCTGAAGCTGGTGCGTCTACCAATTCCGCCATCTGGGCACGGGGTAGGCGAGCGCCTCTACGGGGCACCCAATCCGCTGTCAACCGCTCCAAAAAACAATTTGCGGATCAGTTCGTCGCGCTCGGCGAGATGCGCGCTCGCCCGCTGGCTCCGGCCCCGCCCACGCCCACGCGCACGCGCACCGCGAGAAGCCTGCGCCCACGATATGCACGATAGGCAAGCCGTCATCCGGCCGAACGCCCGTTCGCCAGGAAACTCTCGCCGATGTCATGGAAAAGGTGATGGTGCGCCCGAAGGGACCGACCTCGAACCCGTCAGGGTTCGCAAGCGCGAACGCGCGCCCGAGCTTATGCGAGGATCTTCTCACAAAGATGGTGCCGCCTACAGGACTCGAACCTGTGACCCCCGCATTACGAAGGCCTGTGACGGGCTGGCCCGAAAGCACGGTTTTCTGACGTTTTTCGGCCGAATCGGAACCCCCGTTTTGCCGCCACCCATGCCAGCCCCAAACTAGCCTGGGATCGTGACTGGCTCGCCTTCAAGCTGGAGATGCTCTGATAGGACGCCGTGCGAAAATGTGACCTGCGCTATACCTCAATGGCCAGGCCTCGCCCTCATTCTGACTCCCTCCAGGCGGTTGGAATTGGGACTAACCGGTCATTCCACATGGTTACCGCTACTGAAAACTGCGCCGACGGCATCCTGCAGTAACGTTCCAATTTGTCGTCGTGCCTTGCCCCATACGCAGCGATGAATTATTTGGATGGTGTCCCATCAAATGGGCATCCACCGAGGGTTTCACCCGCCAAACATTGTTCGACCTTAATCGGTCGCCATAACAAGGCAGTCTTCGGCTCCACCAGTGTCGCCGCTTTGCGGCAGGGAGCTGTCACGTCTGCCTATCCTTGCCGCATCCTATATTTTTAAACGGGATGCATAATATGCCCTTCTTTTCTGACGCAAATACGGCCCGTCTCGAAGCTATCGAGGACAGCCTTGATGATCTCAATGCGCGTCGTGACGATCAACACCTGCGCCGTACTCAGCATCGTTTTAATCTCCGTGAAGGTGATCCATCGAAGCTGTTCGAGGATCGCGTGCCCCAGGCATGGCAACTCGCGAGCCACGATGAAGAAGACGAAACATCCCTTCAGCTTGCTGATGATGCCGAGGGAGCAATTTCGACGATCCGTGAGAAATTGGATCGCATCGGGCCACCAGAACACGGGCTGTTCAAGGAGGCGTGGGCAGCGATTAAGGCCTATCGCCAACACCTGAACGCGATAGAGATAGGAAACTCCGACGCCGATGAATGGTAGGGCTGATTGCATGGGATTGGCGGGTTTTAACCTGCCAATCCTCTTATAGATGACGCTCCCAAACTCGCCTGAGCGTGTTTGACCAGCCCACAAGCTAGAGATGCTCTGGCACGATGCCTTCGGCAAATGTGATCTGCGCCATACCTCAATCGTTCGGCTAAACCCCGCACGAGCCTAATGCGCCGAAGGCTGGCGCCTGGCCTAGCGCGCTGTTTTGAAGGAACATTGTCTCAGGGTTCACGCGATTTTGCCGCATACCGCTCTAGCTTCTCGCGTTCAGCCCGTTCGATGCGCGCAGCTTCTTCTTCCCCCTCTCGCTGCCCCTTCTGAGCGGCAGTTACACCGTCGAATTGCTCCAAGGGAGCAACAGCACTCTTCGCAGGCTCACTCGGAGTTGCGGCAATCTCATCGGCATCGGGCGAAGGTGTTGGCTCCGGCGTTTCAGTCGGCTCAGAAGAAGGGGCTTCGACGGCCTCAGGCGCAACGGTAGTGGGCACTTCAACCCGCCTTGCTTGATCCGAGTCGTACTGTCTGGTCGCATATTCGGAATTATCAACGAAGCCCGCCTTCGGAGTGCGATCCGCCTTATTGACCCCGCCGAGGACTAGGAATGCGGCGGCGCCGACGACAACTAACCCGCCAGTCACGGTGCCAGGCGACAGGTCCGACTTGGGAGCCTTGCATCCGTCGCATACCCAAACACGGTTGATCGACATATGTACGCGGGTATTCGAATGGCTGCGGCTGGTAGTAGAATTGCCGCTACGCATACGAGGCGGACGGCCGCCACCAAAACCTGAAGAATGGCTGCTTGTGGAGCTACGGGAGCCACCCGAGCCATAGGATTTCCCGGTTACGCGCTTGACCTTTACTTCGCGCATCTCGTTCATCGGACGGATGGCGTGACAGGTCGCACATTCCTCAGTCGCATATTCAACCATACCGCCGCCGCCTGCCTTTTCGCTAATCTCGGTCCGCCTGAGCTACCGCCCCGTCACGATCACTGGCCGAGCAATTTCCGTTTTTGTGCTTCGAACTCTGCATCTGTAAGAAATCCGTCTTCTTTGAGCTTGGCTAGCTTCCTCAATTCGTCAGCGACCGAAGGGGCTGCGACCACTTGCACCGGCGGTGCGACAGCCCTCGCCTTCGGAACCACGGCCTCGGTCCAAGTCGGGCGGAATTCTCGTTTGCCTTCATATAAGATGGCAATTTTCGCGTGCTGTCCAACCGCACCAAAGCGGTAAGGCGCGAAAATCGCCGGCACCAAAACTGCATTTGCGATTAGTCTGGGTTCGATATAAAATCCCAGAATGGACAAAAATATGCCCTCATATGAGTTGGACGCCCGACGTGAACTCTCCTCGAACGACGGCGCCGCGATGAGGAGCGCTACGCTGGACCTAGAGTCCCCCGAAGACGTCGCAGCCGGCCTACGTGCTGTCGATTGGAGCTTCACCGACGCGGAAACGCGACTACCGGGCCACGACATCCATCCCTACCCGGCCAAGTTCATCCCGCAAATCCCGGCAGGCCTTATTGCCCGCCTGAGTTCGCGCGGAGAGACGGTTCTTGACCCGTTCGGCGGGAGCGGAACGACGGCACTGGAGGCGGTGCGACTGGGGCGCAAGGCGATCAGTGTAGACGCAAACCCGCTTTCCGCTCTGATCGGCCGCGTGAAGACGGCTAGGCTCGACTTAGAATCAACGAAAGCGCTACACGTCCATCATGCAGCGATCGTGGCGCAGTTGAATGGCGGCGATCTCGATTCAGATTTGTTGATAGGGCAATACGGGTCGCTAGCTCCCAAAATCGCTAATCGCGAAAAGTGGTTCGCGGATACCGCCTATGGCGAACTGCTATTAATCCGTTCTCGTATAAGTGAGTTAGAAGACGGCCCGACCCGCGACATCGCATTGGTCGCGCTCTCGCGTATGGTAATCCGGGTTTCGTTCCAGGACTCCGAAACTCGCTACAAGAGCGTCCCACGTTCAGTACCGAGCGGCGAGACACTCAAGCGTTACTTGCGTGAGTTTGACGCCGTCCTGAGCTCCGTCAGCCGAAATGAAGCCTCGACGCGGTACGGTATTACTCGATTTGTGTGTGGCGACATCCGCTCAGTTAAGTCGGAGCTGCTCCCGGACGGCGCAGCCGACTTGGTAGTCACGTCACCTCCTTACGGGAACGCAACTGACTACCACCTCTATCACCGCTTTAGGCTGTTGTGGCTCGGCTTCGACCCCATTGCATTGGGGCGCATCGAAATCGGATCGCACCTAAAACACCAGCGGCAGGCCAGTGGTTTTGATAGCTACCTAGAGGACATGGAAGCCTCACTAATTACGATGCATCGAGCGCTAAAGCCAGGACGTTACGCGGCGCTGGTGATAGGCGATTCAGTGTACGGAGGGATAACGCATGACCCGGCGGCTGCACTTTTTGACAGAGCTGATCGGTTAGGATTTGAACCTTGCGCCATCATTGATCGGCCAATTCATAGCGTGAAGAGATCTTTCGCGCACGCCGGTCGCCGCGCCACCTCCGAACACCTTCTCATTTTGCGTCGAAAGCCCGCGGCCGCGACGGTGCAACTTATGCCGCCCCCATATCGCCTGTGGCCATATGAGGCCGATTTGAGGCTGCGCGAGTCCGGCGTCACCTCCGGAAATATTGACGCCCAAAAAGTAATTGAGCTGCCAACCGAAGGTCTCGATACGCTTAGCCTTAAGCGCCTCGTCTTTTCGCATAGCCTCCGCATCGGAGAATGCGCATCCGAACCAACCTGGCAGGCGGTTTTGGAAAATGGTGGCGCCACAAAACCCGGAGCTCGGAAGGATCCTAAGTACGTCACCCACGGGATTCACCCCTACAAGGGTAAGTTCTATCCCCAACTGGCTAAGGGCTTGTTAAACCTAACTCGCTTTGGAGCCGGATCGTCTGTTTTGGATCCCTTCTGCGGCAGCGGGACAACCTTATTAGAAGGGTATTTAAACGGATACCGTACCTACGGTTGCGATATGAATCCGCTAGCGGCAAAGATTGCCCGAGCCAAAGTTGCTACGCTGGAGCTGAATCCGGACGCCGTTCGGGAAGTAGTTTCAACGGTGCTGGAATCGGTCGCTAGTCCACCTACACGGTTTGCACCGAACCTTGATCAAATTGATGAGGGATGTCGCGAGGAAACTTTGCGCTGGTTCGCGGCGCCCGTAGCCTTCAAAATAAACTGGATTCTTCAACTAATTAGGCGTGCGAGCGCCGGAGTCATGCTCGACTTCCTCGAAGTGATTCTCAGCAGTATTATTAGGGAGGTATCTAATCAGGATCCGACCGACCTCAGAATTCGATATCGCGCCGAACCACTCCTTGATGCGGACGTGCTCGGCCTATTCGCGGGCCGCCTGAAAGAACAGTTTGAACGTGTCGAGAAGTTTTGGAAGATCCGCGGAAACGCGCCACACCCTTTCCTGCCCACTGTTTCCGCCGAAGGAGATAACCGCAAAGTAGCAACATTCGATAGATTGGGCGTTTCCAATGGCAGCGTTGATATTGTTCTAACCAGTCCGCCTTACGGGACGGCACTCCCATACATCGATACTGACCGCCTCTCGTTGCTCGTCCTTATGGGATTAAACAGTTCTGACAGACGCCCGGTAGAGGTTGGGTTAACCGGCAGCCGCGAGATCGGAACTGTCCAGAAAAGGCATCTTGAGCAGCAATCCGAATGGGCTTCGCTCCCGACTGGATCACGCACATTTCTAGCTGAAATATTGGCAGCAGTGAGCAAGGACAGTGCAGCCGGATTCCGCAAACAGAATGCACCGGCCCTAATGACACGCTATCTACGCGACATGGCCGAAGTAATTGGCCACAGCTCCCGCTTACTGCGTCCGGGGGGCGAAATGATGATGGTGATCGGAGATAACCGCACCACCCTAAACGGCAAGACGTTTCGTATTCCAAGTACGGACTTGGTTGAGGAGATCGCCATTAACGCCGGCCTCGAACCAATCGAGCGGATCGATGTGTCTGTCACCACGGAAAACCTAAGGCACATCAAAAATGCCATACTGGATAATGTAGTTTTGAGATTGAGACGTTCGAAGCTCTAATAGATCCGCCTTAGAACCAGCCAAAATTGCGCGGTGCCTGGCCACCCCCCGGCATCGTTTGGTTGCAGGCGGCTAACCAGGACTGGTAGTCTGCACTGTCAGGGCGGTAGATCGCGATCTCATAGTCGATATTAGCAGAAGCGCCTGGTGTCATCACCATCACCGAATAGTCTGGAACATTCCCAACCAAGGGCGATGCCGTAATTCTAATTTCCGATTTGGCAGCGTAATAAACCGTATTAAGAGCATACTGCCTTAGAGCAAGAACAGGATTAGCGCCGGGCCCAAAAACCTCAATATTCACGATAGGGTCTGGATCTCGCTGCGGATAGGAAGGGTTGCCAATCTTCTTTGGCACGGTGTTGCCTGTGAAGGGCCATCCAAAGAACGAAGGATCTTGTAACGCGGCGGTCTTGCTCAAAAAGATTTCGCCATTGCGGTGAGGCTTGATCTGGATCGCAAATCCGTTTGTGGTCAGCGGTAGCCGTGCGTTGCCGGGTTGCACCGCCTGTGGAGGCAAAGCCACTTGCGCACCTAGCGCCTGCGGCGCCACCGGTTGACCAGCCGCTGTAGCGGCGTTTTGCCGCATTAGTGCCGCGGGGAGGGGACTCGCCGGCCTTGTCGCGAGGCCGGATTTTGACGCTTGCGCAACGTTATTCCCCAAAGCGGCGCGGACTTGCACGGCTCGCTCACCGAGCAGCGCTCCAGAATCGATGAGATGCTGAAGCCCTACGTTGTCGATCAGCTGCGTTGCCGGACATCCAGGGGGCAAGAGGCCGCTCCACATTGCCTGTAGCTCAGCCTGGATCGGCTGATCTTCCGGCAGGTCTAACTCTAAGACCGTAGCACATTCAAAATTCGTCTCCGTCCCGCCAACAGTCAGGTTATTGGACCCAACTATCGCTTTCGCCGCTCCGAGGCCTTCAAACAAGTAGACCTTGGGATGAAACGTGATGCCACGTTCCCGCGTAGCGTATAACTCGTCAAACAGAGTGAACGCCAAAGACATCGCCTCCCGACTGGTGCCTTGTTGGTCGTATCCAATGATCGCCTTAATGTGTTTCCCCGCGGCCTTCCATGCCAAGAAATCAGATTGGAGGCGCAGCAAAGGGCCGGACTTTGCGTATGCAACGATAATGCTCAGCCTAGAAAAGCGCTGATCCCTTAAGCCAGAGCGCAACTCATCGAGAACTCGACGCCGACCTAGTGGCTGATCGATTGGAGCTATGAAACTGATTAGCGGCACAACACAAACTCGACACAGACGTAGTCCTTCGCCACCCCTTTTACCCCCCGATGTTCGCGCTTATTCCGTCACGATCGTGGACAGGAATGCTTGGAAGTCAATGGGCTCGTGGCGCGACTCTCGCAGTGACTAGCCAGCAGCGGAAGGCGGAGGCCTTGGAACTCCGCGATGCGTATGACCAGTTGGTGTCCGCGGTCGGTCCAACCAACTAACAAGTGAGGTCGCTCAGGAGTTACCAGCCCGAAGCACCACCCACGCGGTACCCAAGCCACAACCCAGCCGAACGCCCGTCCACAAGGCAACGCCCGCAGATCCTAGTTTCAACGCTATAAATTGGATGGTGCCGCCTACAGGACTCGAACCTGTGACCCCCGCATTACGAATGCGATGCTCTACCAGCTGAGCTAAGGCGGCCAACCAAGGGGCGCGAAGCCCCGAAGGAGCGGCGCGCTTACCAGCATGTTTCCTAGCTGACAAGCGTTGCGAAAGCCTTGCCGCCGACAAGCCCCGAAAAGCGCCGCCTTTACGCGTCGTTTACCACACAGCGTGCACAAGCGGTTCCACGAATATGGGGGCGACCGCCCCGAGTGGAGCATTTGGCATGGACATGGCGCGCGGCATCAACCACCCGCTCGACTCGAACCCCCAGGGCGAGGCGGCGGACGAGGCCGTAAACGATCGCGAGCTGGCGATCGGCACCGACGAGCGCCGCATGCACGTGCGCGCCTATAATCACTGGGTCTCGCTGCTCCACGGCCGCGCCTATCCGTCGATCGAGGATCTCGATCCGGACAACATCATGGACTTCGGCGCGCACAGCGTGCTGCTCGATTTCTCCAAGGGCGTCGACGATCCCGCGATTCGCTTCCTCGGCCGCGCGCTGCGCGAGGAGACCGGGCTCGACACCTCGATCACCCATGTCGCCCAGGTGCCCAGCCGCTCGCTGCTGTCCCGCCTGACCGATCACTATCTCCAGATCATCGCCAATCGCGCCCCGATCGGTTTCGAGGCCGAGTTCGTCGGCACGCGCGGGCACAACACGCTCTATCGCGGCATCCTGATGCCCTTCTCGTCCGGCGCGGACGCGGAAGAGGATAGGATCGACTTCATCTATGGCGTGATCAACTGGAAGGAACTGGTCGACGCCGAGACCCAGGCGAAGCTCGAGGCCGAGGTGGAGGAATC
>WPCJ01161430.1_pt1 | contig 16961 bp, 11 predicted proteins | sample 5399831 | NCBI WGS metagenome assembly WPCJ01 (sample SAMN12869470, study PRJNA574797) | sludge metagenome | isolation source: wastewater treatment of pH10 | place: China:Beijing | collected 2019-05-20 | reverse complement strand
GCTGTAGAATGAGGCAAATTCAGGACAGAGTAGAGCCTGTTCCCGAAATAAACTTCATTGTTGCAGACCAAACCTTGTGAACTCCTTATTCACTCTTTTAACCAAAGTTAAAACGTATAGAATTGTTCTCTTCTTTTACTGTTTTCCTCCTCCCTTTTCCTTTATCTGCGACCCCAGCACATGGATATATGTTTTTCATACAGCTCGATTTTTTAATGCAAGCTCTGAACTGCAGAAGTAGACAATTATTTAATTAACTGACATCTTAAAAGTACTCCTAAATTAATAATGAGATATTCGGAGAAAACTGTGGTGAAAACTGTGGTGAAAACTGTGGTGAAGAGTGGGTGAAAAGTGGGTGAAAAGTTGGGTGAAAAGTTGGGTGAAAACCAGCTGGAGATAATCGAGAAAATAATAAATGATCCTCAAATCTCAATTGTAGAACTAAGTCAAAGAATTGGAATTAGTACTACTGCAATTGAAAACAACATCGCAAAATTCAAAGAAAAGGGAATTTTGAAGCGTGTAGGTCCTGCAAAAGGCGGTCACTGGGAAGTTGACCTGGAACTTGCCGACACTTTTAATAAAACTTAATTTCTGAGATTGAGTTCGGAGAAAAGTTTGGAGAAAACTGTGGTGAAACTGTGGTGAAAGGTGTGGTGAAAATTAGTTACTTGATTTGGAAAGATATTTCAAATCATTCTTCAGCACATTTTTCTTTGATTTAAAGTATTCCAATGACTTATTCGGTTCTTCAGTTGTGACTTGTGCGAGTTTATCAGCTTCAATGCATTGCTGCTGCAAATTAACAATTTTTAGATATTTTTCTAACCTGCTCTCTGTACTGGTATTAAGTTCATCCATCGAGATTAAAGCATCAGATGGATAAACGCTGTCCAAATTATCCTTTACTGAATCAAAACGATAGTATCCGTAGTCTTTCACATTCAGTAATCTCTTTGTGTTTCTTGAAATATTCTTCATGGTTTTGAGTTTTTCATAAAACTCTGGATTTCTCTTGGGACCAGAATGGATTCCTCCAAGACTGTCCAGACCATAACCAAATCCTAAAATATCCCTTGCAGACAGCACTTTCTGGTCGTTAATCGATTTGCCGTAACTAGCATTTACAAAGTGAAACAAGTGATTCTCTTCATATCCTCTTTTGGCAAGCTCCCTTTTCATTGCATTTAGCATATCTATATAATTTGTAATCATCCTGCCGTCAAAATCAACATAATAAGCATTGATTCCTTTATCAAGGTAATAATTTATGAGTTCCCTGCCGAACAGACTGACTGTTGCAGGTATATATCCCATAATATTTTTCTTGTTTCGGATTTCGATACTTTCATAGCATGAATCCAGATATTTTACGAAGGCATCAAAGTTTTCAACGTTCAAATTTCTGGCTGCTTTAGGGATTGAAGGAATCGGTGTTATATCTGAGTGTGAATATGCAACGTTAGTCAGGATTTCAATTTCTTTCTCTGTAGGGTATCTCCAATTCTCTCCCTTATTCTTAAATTCCAGCAGGCAAAAATACGGACAGGAATTAGCTTTTTCTTTTTCTCTTTTTAGTTGCCTGTTTTTTTCAGATGAGAATTTTATATCCTGATCCTTTTTTACAAGAGACTCTTCATCAAATTTCAGAAAAAGCTCCTGCAAGTCACAGAGTTCTTTTGGGAAAGAAGTATCTTTATAGAAACTGTTTGTTGCAATTGCTTTTGTTGGTGTTTTCAGGTCTTTGTCCCCTATCCGCACCTGTAAACTTCTTAAATCAGTATCATCAGCAATTGAACTCAGATGGATTTTCGTTTCTTTAGTCATCTTAACAGTTCCTTGAGGACATCTTCTTTTATCCAGAAAGAAGAACATTTTATGCTATTGTATATCTCATTACAATCGGTATTTGTAAGTTCATTAAGTTTTTCTTTTTGCCATAAGAGTAAGCCTATAGTCCCATTTACTTTTATTCCATACTTCGACTTTAACTGTCTCGCTCTTTCATCAATGATACAGCGATAACTGTCTCCTGATTGTTCTTTATCTATACCGGCACAGAGAACGCTGATTTCTCCTGCATGCAACCAGGGATACCGTTTAGAAATTTTCGACAAACATTGTTCATCAACATCATCTATAACCGAAAAACCTTTGCAAGCCTTGAATAACTTGAACGTCTCAGGGTTTTTTTCAAGCTCTTCATATACCTGTTTTGTGACGAATAAATCATAGCCGTGTTTTTTGCAGATTTCAAAAGCTTTCGGAAAGTTAGCTTCCCTAAGCAAGCAGACAATTGAGGAGGCATCAAATATTTTCACGCTTTTTACCTCCTCTGCAAATCAAGAAAAGTCTCTATGTTTACACCTGCTAGAGAAGCAGCTTTTTCTAAACTGACGATACCTTTTTTGTAGATGGAAATCGAGTTTTTAACTCTTGATTTCATTATTCTGCGATATTCAGTTGATTCGATGGTGTATTCAGGATATGAAGCATAAATAAAAAGAAGAATTTCATCATTGGTGAGATTACTGATAAACTCTTTAAAGTCAGCAATTGATTCTTTTTCTTCTGAAGAAAAGGTATCCTGCTTCAGCCCCAACACTTTGATACCCGAAGGAGTAATTTTGTAAGTATTCCCCTCTTTTTTTTCAACAAGACCCATTGATACTAGGTTATCTATACTAACTTCAGAAGCTTCACTATAAGGACCGAGGAAATGAGGAATGAATTCTGCTCGTTCATTCACCTTATTAATGTAATTCGCTATCAGAAACATCTCTTTTTGAAAAGCAACGTTTCCTTTTACTGGTTTCTTATCTTTTTCGTTCAGTAATTCAAGTATAGCAACGCTTAAAGGAGAAAGGTCCTCTGCAATAGTATCTAATGAAAATCTCAATCTTCTTCCCCCTTAACCTTTAATTCGGTAATTGTTGCTATGTGGAATAATATTCATACTTCAAACGATATGGCAACTATGTTGTATAATACTTCTCATTAAAATTTTTGATTAAATCGCTGAATGACACAAGTAGACAATTATTTAATCAACTGACATCTTAAAAGTACTCCAAAATTGATAATGAAAGGTTTGGAGAAAAGTTCGGAGAATTCTCGAATACAGAATTAGATTGATTATGACTGCGTGAGAATGGTGAGAGACTTATGATAGAATATCCAAGAGGTTCAGAATGGGCAAAATGGGATTTACACATCCATACACCTGAATCAATTATTAATGGTTACGGAAATTCAGCAGATGTTTGGGAAGAATTCCTAACAGATCTCGAATCATTACCAGAAGATTTCAAAGTTCTAGGGATCAATGATTATCTATTTCTTGATGGTTATGAAAGGATTAAACATGAAAAAGAAATTAATGGTCGATTACCCAATATAAAACTAATATTACCTGTCGTTGAGTTTAGAATCCAAAAATTTGCTGGAGTTGAATTTCGTAACACCAAAAGAATTAACATGCACGTTATATTTTCAGATGAACTTAACGTAGAGACAATTAAAAGTCAGTTTCTAAACGCTCTAGAGCAATCTTACACATTAACTCCCGGCCTTGACCCTGAATTATGGAATGGGAGTATTACTAGAAAGAGTTTAGAAGATCTCGGAAGCAAAATAAAAGCCACTGTTCCTAAAGATCAATTATCCAGTTATGGATCAGACTTAATTGAAGGATTTAATAACCTTAATCTTAACGAGAAAGAAATATTAAAAGTATTGAAAAAGCGGCATTATTTTAAAGATAAATATTTAATAGCAATTGGCAAAACAGAATGGGATCTACTCCAATGGTCGGAAGGTTCAATCTCAGAAAAAAAGAATACCATCAATGATGCTCATCTAGTATTTACATCTGCAGAATCTGTTGAACATTATATTAAAGCAAAAGAAAAACTAAAGGAACAAGGAGTGAATTATTTGCTCCTTGACTGTAGTGACGCTCATACTTTTTCTCATAATACTCGAAAAAAGGATAGGATCGGGAACTGTTTCAATTGGATTAAAGCTAATCCTACGTTTGAAGGATTACGGCAGGTAGTTTTTGAAAAGTTTGAACGTATTTGGATTGACGAAGAGAACCCAAAAAAGAGGTATGAAAAGCCTTTTTTTTCGGAGATCAGGATTAAAACTACTAATGTTTTCATTAATAGTAGTGTTAAATTTAGTGGAACTGTACTACCGCTAAACTCTAATCTTGTTACAATTGTTGGTGGTAGAGGTACAGGCAAAAGTGTGCTTCTAGATGCTATTGCCAAAACTTTCAACAAAACAAATATGAACGAACGCTCTAAAGATATTTTAATTAACAAAGATAATTTCATAGTTACATATCAGAAACCAGATGGAGAGAATATTGAATACCATATTGATGATAAAAATAACCTAGACTATTTACATATTTACCAAGGAGAGGTTAAGGAAATAGTTGATCCAAAGAATCCTGCGATATTGGATAACGAGATAAAAAAACTTCTCAATTTGCCCATAGAAGAGGATCCATTAAATCTAACAGAACCTGAGGTTGAGCGATTAATCAACGAAATTTTTGTTATAAAAGATTGGTTGAACTATGTAGACAATGAGGGTAATCTGCTTAACTCGATTGAATTTAATCAAAGAAAGAAAAAAGAGAAGGTAGATTTAATTGAAACTATTACTACTAATGAAAATCGTCAATTGATTAATCAATACATTGAGAATCTCAATGAAATTAACAACATTACAGGAAACGTTAAAAAAGTACAACAGATTTTATCTGAAATGGAATATTTCCAGAATAGAATGGATATTGAAATTGAAAAGTTAAATGAAGATATTGATATCCAAGAAGATAAAATTCCATTTTTGAATATTTCTATTCAAATTTATCGTTTTAGGAATTATATACAAGAGAAAGATAAAAAAGTTGAAGAGCTATATCAAAAAAATTTAAAAATTGATACTAAATTTAAAAATGCCGGAATTAAAATAGATGTCACATCATTGTTAGAACAAATAGAAATTTATCAAAGTGAAATTAATAATTATAAAAATAAAATTAATGAGATACATTTTAAAATTGAAGAAATTAATAACAAATTTTCAAAACTAAGCAAGCTAGCTGATTTAATCCTACAATCTCATCATAAACGCATTACATATATTGATGATAGATGGACGCAGTTAAAAAATGGAAAAAAATATTGGAATTCTGAACAAAAAAACATAACTGAGGAGCTGTTGAATGATATTCAGGTAAAAGCTCTCGAAATATTTGACTCAAAAGAGTTTTTCGCTCAAATATACGGACATCATTGCCTAAATCTTCGCAAGTTTCGAGGAACACAGTCTCAAACACAGAATGAAAGACTTGAGGAGACTTTCCAAATTAGAGAGCAAAACGATCTATTAAAATTATTGAAAGGTGAAAAAGTTGTCAATGTGGATAATGTTCTTCTAAATTTGGCAGAGTTATTAGATTCTGATTTATTTAGCAAAGACGGTAAAAGAGAATTCTTAAGGATACTTCTTTTAGAGAAAAATAGAAGGAAATATTGGAATGTACAAACAAACTCTACTTATAAAGGAAAAGAGATAAGCCATCTTTCAGTGGGGATGAGAGGCACTTTCTATGTATGTTTAAAGCTTGCTACAGATCCTTTTATAAAACCTTTTGTTTTCGATCAACCAGAAGATGATCTGGATAATGATTTTATCATGAATTCTTTAGTGCCAATTTTCAAAAAAATTAAAAAATATAGACAAGTGATTATTGTAACACATAACGCCAATTTAGTTGTGAACGCTGACGCTGAACAAGTAATTGTGGCAAAAAATGAAGATGAAGTTTTAAGTTATGAATCGGGAGCAATTGAAAATCCAGCCATAAAAGAGCAGATATGTAAAATTCTTGAGGGTGGCAAGCCTGCATTTACGATGAGAGAGAAAAAATACGGATTTGTGAACATATAATGACTGAAAGCGAAAGAATGTTACCTTCTCATTGGATCTGTTCCTAGCTGGGTGAGGTTTGCCAAACTACCAGTGGTGGTACTCCAAGTAGAAAGAACCCTTCGTTTTACGAGGGAAATATTCCATGGGTAAAGTCGGGTGAACTCAATTATAATACAATTTTTGAAACTGAGGAATATATTTCAGAAGAGGCGATTAAAAAATCAAGTGCAAAAATCATTCCCAAAGATACATTGCTGGTTGCTTTATATGGTGCTACAATTGGAAAACTTGCGTTTTTGGGTGTTGATGCTGCAACAAATCAAGCTGTATGTGCAATTTTTAAAAATGGAATTTTTGAATCAAAGTTTTTGTATTATTTGTTTTTCCATAGAAAGCAGGACTTGATTAAAGAAGCAATTGGTGGGGCACAACCTAACATTAGCCAGACAATTCTTAAAAACTTGGAAGTAACAATTTGCCCTCTTCCCGAACAACGCGCCATAGTCTCAAAAATCGAGCAGCTCTTCAGCGAACTGGAAAACGGCATTGCCAACCTCAAACTGGCAAAGGAACAGCTTAAAGTATATAGGCAGGCAGTGCTGAAAAAAGCATTTGAAGGGGAGCTTACGAAAAAATGGCGGGAGCAGCAGACGGATTTGCCGGATGCAGGGGGGTTGCTGGAGCAAATCAGAAAGGAAAAAGAGAAAGCTGCAAAAAAAGCCGGCAAAAAATTGAAACAGGTTAAACCTTTCACTGAGGATGAATTGGAAGATTTGAACAGGTTGCCAAAAGAGTGGAATTGGGTAAAAATTGGAAATCTTACACTTGGCGTAGAATATGGAACATCTGCGAAATCAAAAGAATCAGGTGATGTTGCTGTATTGCGCATGGGAAATATTCAAAACGGAAGGTTTGATTGGAGTGATCTAGTTTATACAAGTGATAAGACCGAAATTGAAAAATATTTATTAAGTAAAGATGATGTTCTTTTCAATCGTACTAATAGTCCCGAATTAGTTGGTAAAACAGCTATATATAAAGGTGAAAAACCTGCTATTTTTGCTGGCTATCTAATAAGAATAAATCAACTTTCAGAATTAGCAGTGGCAGATTATTTGAACTACTTTTTGAATTGTCATATCGCAAAAGTTCATGGTAATTCCGTAAAAACTGATGGTGTTAATCAATCAAATATAAACGGTGAAAAGCTTGGGAATTATCCATTTCCTCTCTGTTCTCTTCCCGAACAGCAAACCATTGTTCAGGAAATCGAAACCCGCCTTTCAATCTGCGATAAGATAGAGCAGGATATTGAAACAAATCTGGAAAAAGCCGAAGCACTCAGGCAGAGTATTTTGAAAAAAGCGTTTGAGGGGAAGCTGCTTAATGAAAGGGAACTGGCAGAGGTTCGCGGGGCAGAGGATTGGGAGCCGGCTGAGGTTTTGCTGGAAAGAATAAAAGCTGAAAAGGCGCAGAATGGAAAGAAGTGAGGAATATGGGTCTGGAAAGGTTGAAAAGGCTGCTTAAAGAGAAGGAAGGTATCCGTCTTGAATTCAAAGAGGCACGGACAGCTTTACCCGGAAATTTATTTGAGACAATCTGTTCCATGCTCAACCATGACGGGGGAGACATAGTTTTGGGAGTTAGTGACGATGGCACTGTAGCCGGAGTTGAACATGCAAAGATGGAAACGATGATCAGCAATCTGGTCAACCTTTCAAATAATCCGCAGAAACTGGATCCTCCATTCATATTATTTCCGCAAACGTATGAAATTGATGGCAAATGGCTCATCCACATTCAGGTTCCTTCCAGCTCACAGGTACACAAAACCTCCGGCATAGTGTTTAACCGCAGCAATGACGGGGATTTCAGAGTTACACAACCGCAACAAATAGCAGAGATATATAACCGTAAAAGAATGCATTACACCGAAGGTATTATTTATCCCGGACTGCGCTTTGAAGATTTCAAAGTCGACCTGTTCCCAAAAGTCAGAAACCTTATAAGAAGTAACAATCCCAACCATCCCTGGCTGGCTCTTACCGATCAACAAATGTTAGAAAAAGCAGGGCTGTGGAAACGGGATATAAACAGTACACAGGAAGGTTATACCCTTGCAGCAGCTTTGTTGCTGGGAAAGGATGAAGTTATCCAGCAGTTGCTTCCATTTTTTAAAATTGATGCTCTTGTCCGTATCGAAGATATTTATCGTTACGATGACAGAGAATATATCCAGACAAACCTGATCGAAGCCTATGAACAATTAATGACTTTTGTTGGCAAACACTTGCCCGATAAATTTTACATGGAAGGAGATCAGCGAGTAAGTCTTCGGAATAAAATATTTCGAGAAATTGCTGCAAATTTGATAGTCCATAGAGAATATATGAATGCTTACCCCTGCACATTCATAATCTATTCGGACAGGGTTGAAACTGAAAACGCCAATAATCCACATGGAGAAGGCCCTATAGATCCAGAACGTTTTGCTCCGTTCCCAAAAAATCCCACTATTATCAAATTCTTCATGCAACTTGGGAGAGTAGATGAACTCGGTTCCGGGATTTTAAATGTAAATCGATTTATCAAAGAATATGCTGACGGTGGCAGCCCTCAGTTTATTGAAGGAAATGTTTTCAAGATGATCATTCCTGTTGCTGGAGAGAAAATTGAGGGAGCAATTGAGGGAGCAATTGAGGGAGCAACTAAAAAAGTCAAAGATAAACTTGCCATTCTTTTAAAAGCGATAGCTGAAAATGAAGGTAAAAAAGTTCCTGATTATGTTGTCATTACTAAAATACCTAGAAGTAGCATTGAAAGATATATAAAACAATTAAGGGAAGCAAACTTAATAGATTTTCGTGATAAAGCAACACTGATTGGCGGTTATTACTTGACTAGTAAAATGAAACAAAAATTGAAGGAGAAGTCATAATAAAACATTATCTTGGATGGTAAAGGGCTACCCAGCAGGCTACCCAGCAAGCTACCGCGCAAGCTACCCCGCAAGTCACCGAGCAAGCTACCCCGCAAGTCACCGAGCAAGTTACCGCGCAAGATGGCAATAGATATTGAAAATAAATTTTCTTAAGGAAGCAAAAACAAAAATATTACTCTCATCTCAAGGATCCAAATCATGTCTGAAAACACCTCATCCATCGTTTCCAAAGTCTGGAGCTTCTGCAACGTCCTCAGGGACGGGGGCGTGAGCTACGGAGATTATCTGGAACAGTTGACCTACCTCATATTCCTTAAAATGGCGGAAGAATACAGGAAGCCGCCCTACAACAGAAATATCGGCATCCCCGAAGAATACACGTGGGACAGATTGAAACAGCAGCGAGGGGCAGAACTCGATACCCATTACAGGGAGCTTCTCGAAGAGCTTGGGCAAAAGCCCGGGATGCTCGGGCAGATCTTCCTCAAATCCCAGAACAAGGTCAGCGACCCTGCCATGCTCTACAAGATCATTGATATGATCGACAAGGAAAGCTGGGTCATGATGGGTGTGGACACAAAAGGGGAAATCTACGAAGGGCTCCTGCAAAAGAATGCCGAAGACACGAAAAGCGGAGCCGGGCAGTACTTCACTCCCAGGCCTCTTATTAAGGTTATGGTGCAGTGCCTCCAGCCCGAACCCATGAAAACAATCGGAGACCCCTGCTGCGGCACAGGCGGGTTCTTTCTGGCAGCTTACGACTTCCTTACCTCGCACCACCGGCTGGACAGGGACCAGAGCCGCTTCCTGAAAAACAAAACTTTCGGAGGCAATGAAATAGTCGCAGGGACAAGACGGCTTGCTTTGATGAACATGTTCCTGCACAACATCGGGGAAATAGACGGTGAGCCCATGATCTCCAATTCCGATGCGCTCATAGCAGATCCCGGTTACCGTTACGATTACATCCTTACAAACCCGCCTTTTGGAAAAAAGAGCAGCATGACCTTCACAAACGAAGAAGGCGAACAGGAAAAAGAAGAACTCACTTACAACCGGCAGGACTTCTGGACAACCACAAGCAACAAGCAGCTAAATTTTTTGCAGCACATCCATACGATCCTCAAAACCGGCGGGCAGGCAGCAGTTGTACTGCCTGATAATGTCCTCTTTGAAGGCGGAGCAGGTGAAACCATCCGCAAAAAGCTCCTTGAAACCACAGACCTGCACACGATCCTGCGCCTGCCGACAGGCATCTTCTATGCAAACGGCGTAAAGGCAAATGTGCTTTTCTTTGAAGCAAAACCCGCATCAAAAGAGCCCTGGACAAAAGAAGTGTGGATCTACGACTACCGCACAAATGTGCACCACACATTGAAAAAGAACCCTATGAAATATTCCGACCTTGAAGAGTTCATCAGATGTTACAACCCGGAAAACCGCTTCAATCGGAAAGAGACCCGGAGTGAAGAATCTCCCGAAGGCAGGTTCAGGAAGTTCAGCTATGACGAAATAATAGCAAGGGACAAAACGAATCTGGACATTTTCTGGCTCAAGGACAAAAGCCTTGCTGACCTCGACAACCTCCCTGACCCGGATATTCTTGCAAACGAGATAATTGAGAATATGGAAGCTTCACTGGCAAGTTTCAAGGAGATTATAGCCACGATCAATGGAGAAAGTGAAGAGAATTAAAATAAATTCCTCATCTGCCTGAAGGAAAAGGACAATCTGTCTGAAGATTAAAAATGCTCTGATATTCTTTTTATCATCGCCAGATCCGGAATTCATTTTTCAATAAAATGTTGTGGTGGATTTCCACCACTTATGTTTGTGAGATTTCCGGTCCGGCTGCGAGGTCGCATAAATAGATGTCATTGCCAGATGTACCATCAACATAGTTCCTGTCAAGTCCCCATACAATAGTATTATTGTACACTTCCGGTGTCGTATAAACTTCTTCAGGATAACCGTATATCAGTGTGCTTTGTCCTGCAGATATGTTATACAGGTACACCCCGGGTTTGCCTTCATAATCATCAACACATTTATTGTATACAATTTTATCATCCTGTATGGCAATATGTGTCCCTGTGCTGGCGCCGTATTCATTTCCATCCGGATCAGTGTCAAGAGGGCGTGTGACGTCTGTGATATTCTCTGTTAATATATCATACATCGCAATATATCCCTGATGATTATATACGTCAGACCAGATGACCCTCGTGTCCCATATGCGCGGTATGTTTGGGTCTCCGTATGAAACGACAGTTTTTCTTTCCCCGGTGTCAATGTCATACATCCTGATAGTTATATCCGCTTCCGGATCTTCTGAATATGAGTAATACACTACCTTGGTGCCATATATGTCGGGATTGGTGCCATTTCCTATTTTTTCCTGTGTGGAATTGGATATGTCCCTCAGATACACGCTATCGTTTGCGCTCCAGACAATTCTGTTGTCATAAATAGCAGGTCTGCTGTACTGGTCTACTTCCTGCGTGATGTAACTTTTCGTGGCTGTCGGAATATCGTAAACAGCAATCCTTGGAGTTCCAATACTTTCATCATGCCACACTATTTTGTTTTCATAAATATCCGGACTTGATGCCCCGGAAGAGCTAAACCTTATGCCTGTTCTGTTTGTCAGGTCGTATAGATGAATAACGACCCCGTTTGTCCACACCACCTTATCACCATAAACAGCAGGGTCGTATCCGGTTCCGATTTTCGTAATTTGAGCCGCGGAAGCTGCGGCTGAGATCAAAACCAAAAAAACAAAAACCAGGACTGATGAAGCTAAAGCTATTGAACATAGCTTCCCCTTATTTCCCATTTATTTTCCCCCAGTTATCTTTATTTTTCAAATTAATATACAGTTTATATACTCTGGATATTTTTCGGGTTCTATAATATTCTGTATTTTTCGGGTTCTATAATATTCTGTATTTTTCGGGTCCTACATTATTCTGTAATATCAGGTTCTGTAATATTCTGTAATTACATCTGAATCATCTATTACTAAAGTCACATTAATCCAGATCCGGGCTCTTTGGCCGGCTAATTATGTGATAAATTAATAAAGAGGCTAAGCAATTATATAATTTTGCGAATAAAATATTTTCCAACCTTTAATTATATACTAATTTTATTATGAGTTCTAATTGCAGGCCTCAATTCAATATTAAAAATTGCTTTAAGAATGAGAGGCGGTTAAGGCAATAATAACCCTGTTACAAAAATTAAAGCCTATTTATTCTTTTTTCCTGTTTTTTTAAACTTTATAAATGATTCTGTTTTTATTGCGGTTCTAAAAGCATACACAACTTACTGGACAACTTCTAAATTGGCAGCTGTTGAATAAAATCAAATGTTATTTTTATATAAAAACTTATAAATTATATAGGTGATAACCGCAAACAGATACTATCTACCTGGAAAATAGATAACCGGGTTCTGTTGCTGGCTGCGATAGACAGGGTGAACCCTTCAAGATCGGGGAAGATATGAAATGAAAGAGAACCTGAAAAATTCTGGCATAGATATAAAACGTGTTGAGGAAACTCCGGACCAGAGTGAACAGTATTTCAGGCAGAAGCTGGAGGACAGTCTTTCACCTTCTCAGAAGGTAGAGGACCTTGAGCTGACTGAAATTATCAATGTCCATGCTATTGAGCCTTTAATGGACAATTTCTACAAACTCACTAACATTCCCATAGGCTTAAACGATCTTAAAGGAAATGTTCTGATAGGCGTTGGCTGGCAGGATATCTGCACCAGGTTTCACAGGGTTCACCCTGAGACATGCAAGCACTGCATAGCAAGTGACATCATGCTATCTTCGGGAGTTTCTCCAGGGAAGTTTAAGATGTACAGGTGCAGGAATAATATGTGGGACATAGTGACCCCGATTATGGTAGGCGGTCATCATATAGGCAATATCTTTTCAGGGCAGTTCTTTTTTGAGGATGAACCTCTGGACTACGGACTTTTCCGGTCTCAAGCCAGAAAATATGGCTTTAATGAAGAGGAATATATAGCAGCTCTTGATAAAGTGCCGCGCCTGAGCAGAGAGGCTGTGAATACAGGCATGGCTTTCCTTATGGGGTTTGCCAACATGCTTTCCGAGCTGAGTTACAGCAACATCAGGCTTTCCATGGCGTTGATGGAACGCAATAACCTGGTAAATGAACTGCAGAAAAACAGGGAAGACCTGGACCGCGCCCAGGCAGTTGGAAATATCGGAAGCTGGCGTCTTGATGTGCGTAAAAATGAATTGATATGGTCTGACGAAACCCACCGTATTTTCGACATACCAAAAGGAACTCCTCTGACATATGAGTTTTTTCTTTCAACTGTCTATTCGGACGACAGGGAATATGTCGATAGGAAATGGAAGGAGGGGCTGGGAGGGAAACCATATGACATCGAACACAGAATTGTAGTAGGTAATAAAATTAAGTGGGTACGTGAAAAAGCATATCTTGAGTTTGACAGAAACGGAGGGGTAACCGGCGGTTTCGGTATCACACAGGACATCACCGAACGCAAAAAAGTTGAAGAAGCTCTTAGGATCTCAAATATTTATAACCGGAGTTTGATTGAAGCCAGTCCTGATCCGCTTGTCACTATCGGCCAGGACGGGAAGATAACTGATGTTAATAATTCCACTGAAACTGTTACCGGCTATTCAAGGGACGAACTCATAGGCACGGACTTCTCAGACTATTTTACTGAGCCTGAAAGAGCCAAAAAAGGTTATCAGCATGTATTTTTGAAAGGGTTTGTAAAGGATTATCCTCTTGAGATCCAGCATAAAGACGGACGTGTAACCCAGGTTCTGTATAATGCTTCAGTTTACAGGGACGAGTCCGGAGAGGTTATAGGGGTCTTTGCTGCTGCGCGTGATGTTACGGAACTTAAAAAAGCAGAGGATGCCCTGAAGAAAGCACATGATAATTTAGAAAAACTGGTTGAAGAGAGGACTGTCCAGCTTGAGAGTGCTTATGAATCATTGAAGGAAAATGAGATAAGTCTCTCTGAAGCTCAAAAAATGGCACATATTGGAAACTGGGACTGGGACCTTGTAACCGGCAAAGTGCACTGGTCTGATGAACTTTTCAACATTTTCGGGCGTGACCCTCAAAAAAGCGCTGCAAATTATGAAGAGCTTTTGAATTACATTCACCCGGATGACCGGGATTTTGTGGATGGCATTATCCGGAATAGTTTTACCGGGAAACGCTATGGAATTGATTACAGGATCATAAGGGATAACGGGGAAGAACGCACAGTCCATGCAGAAAAAGAACTCATTTTTGACCGGAATAATACCCCTGTTAGGTCCAAGGGAATCATCCAGGATATCACGGAGAGAAAGAAAGCTGAAGAAGCCCTGGAAAAAATACAGGAAACCCATATAAAAGAAATCCATCACAGAATCAAGAATAACCTGCAGGTAATCTCTTCCCTCTTAAGTCTTGAATCTGAAAAATTCAGTGATGCAAAAATCCTTGAATCTTTCCGGGAAAGCCAGAACCGGGTAGCTTCAATGGCTCTGATTCACGAAGAGCTCTATAAAGGAAACGAACTGGACACCCTCGACTTTGCAGATTATATCCAGAATCTGACTTCAGACCTGTTTGACTTATATAGCCTCAGGAACAGCGGTGTCAGCCTGAAGCTTGACCTTGAGAAGATCCATCTTGATATTGATACGGCAATTCCTCTTGGCATTATCGTTAACGAACTGGTATCAAATTCATTAAAACACGCTTTCCCTTCCGGAGAAGCAGGTGAAATTCACATAAGTTTCTGCAAAAAAGAGAGATTTTCAAACTATGATATTTCATCGGGTCCCTGCTTTTATGAAAAAGACAGCTTCCATTACATACTTGCCGTAGAAGATAACGGAAGAGGTATTCCCGAAGAGATAGATTTTACAAATTCAGATTCTCTCGGGCTCCAGCTTGTAAACATTCTTGTTGAACAGGTAGGCGGCTGTATAGATCTCAAAAGGGTTCACGGGACAAAATTCACTATCTGGTTCAGGAAATAAAGAACTAACGAAAAAAGGAAATTTGATTTGCTGAGATTTTAATTCCGGAATCCTGTTGAGTTCCCAAATCTAGCAATAAATTCTTCCAGATCCGTTTATAGCGAGTTTTATATTATCTTTTTATTATGTTTGTGATGAACTACAATACAGTAACGGACTACAATATAGTAACGAGTTACAAATATAGTGACGAGTTACAATATATGACGAGCTACAACATCTTTTCTTATTGCGCCTGTGACGAGCTGGAGTTTGATCCAGTGCAAACTCTTTATATAATTTAAGCATGTTATCTACAAGTTACTGAATTATAAGTGACTGGATTACATCACAGGTCGGAATTTCATGAAGAACTTTAATAAGATTTGTTCCACGGCAGACTGGAACGATCCGGAATTATTAGAGATGATGCGGGACATTCTTCATCCCGGAACTGGAGAGGATGTCAAGCTCAAAAACCGCCATCGGAAACATTGGGAATGGGCTATTGGAATGCTCTCACTGAAAAAGACAGGCAAGCTGGATAGTGGCTCAGTTATTCTGGGGATAGGTAGCGGTAGCGAAGCACCTGTTTTTTATCTGACAAACCATGCAAAATATGTTTTCTGCACTGATCTGTATACGATAACTTCAGGGAGGTGGAAGGAAGCAGATTCGAGCATGTTAACGGGTCCTGAGCATTTTTCTCCAGGTAAGTTTAACCGCAGAAGGCTCGGGGTACAGGTTATGAGCGGCACTGACATTAATTTTGAAGACAATACTTTCGATGCCGTATTCAGCTACTCTTCGATTGAACACTTCGGAGGAAAAGAGGCAGCTGTGAAGTGTATGAAAGAGATTGAAAGAGTGTTAAAACCCGGCGGAATCGCCAGTATTGCAACTGAAATTTACGCAGGAAATGAACTGGAAAAACTTTACAGGTCTCGCGAAAAGTATGGCAGGTTTCCCAATCATCTCCTTCGACGTTACAAAATATTTTCCGAAATGTTCACCTGTGAAGAACTGGAAAAATATCTCCTGACATCTACGAATATGAAGCCTTTGTTTCCTGTCAATTTCAGCACAGATACGGATGATCTGAAAGGTGCTATAAAATATCCTGTGACCAGAGATCATAACACACATATTTTTCTCGACATGAAGGGCATACTCTGGGGGTCCATACATATCGCTCTGATTAAACGGTAAGCATAAATTACAAAGAATAATAATCTGTTATTACAAGGAATAATAATATCATTAATAATAACAATAATAATACTCTGTTTGCTTAATCATTATTCTCTGACCTGTTATCTATGTAAGCTAATAAAATCGTAAGAATATAAGTTCTAAAAGCCAGAAGCGTATTATAAACTTTAAAAGCCTCTCTGAATTCCGTTTTCCTTATTATTTGGATAGAACTTAAACGCTCAAGCAAAAAAGGATTAAAATTTTTTATCTTCATCACTAATCTCACGAATAACCCTGCAGGGATTCCCAAAAGCAACAACGTCGGAAGGAATATCTTTTGTCACAATACTCCCGGCGCCTATGACAGCATTATCCCCTATAGTTACCCCGGGAAGTACAGCAACATTGCCGCATATCCATACATTGCTGCCGACTTTTACCGGATAAGCGTATTCCAGTCCTGCATTGCGGCGTTCTACATCAAGTGGATGTCCGGCTGTATAGAAGCTGCAGTTTGGAGCGATCATCACATTATCCCCAAAAACAACCTTTGCTCCGTCGAGGATGATGCAGTTGTGATTTGCATAGAAATTGCTGCCTATTTCGATGTTGTAACCGTAGTCGCATATAAATGGCGGCTCAATAAGAAAAGAACCTCCGGTCTTGCCAAAGAGTTTCTGAATTAAAGCCGTCCTTTCCTCAATTTTTGCTGGATGAAGCTGATTATACTCGTAGCAAATTGCTTTGCAATAAGCCCGTTGAGAGATCAGCTCTTCATCATAGTATGCATTGTATAATAAGCCCTGAGCTGCTTTTTCTTTTTCAGTCATTTCA
>WPCJ01174354.1_pt1 | contig 16985 bp, 16 predicted proteins | sample 5399831 | NCBI WGS metagenome assembly WPCJ01 (sample SAMN12869470, study PRJNA574797) | sludge metagenome | isolation source: wastewater treatment of pH10 | place: China:Beijing | collected 2019-05-20 | reverse complement strand
AGAAATGCATGCTGACGCCAATGGCGAGGTCGAAGCGGCACATGATGCCCATGACACGCGCCGCCGCGTCTTTGCCATCGTGGCCAGCGCATCGGGTAATCTGGTGGAGTGGTACGATTTTTACGTCTATTCCTTCGGTGCACTTTATTTCGCATCGCAGTTTTTCCCTGCCGAGGATCAGACCAGTCAGCTGCTGAATGCGGCTGCGATTTTTGCGGCTGGCTTCCTCATGCGCCCCATCGGCGGCTGGCTGTTTGGCCGCATTGCCGACAAGCTCGGTCGCCGCAAATCCATGCTGATTTCGGTCACGATGATGTGCCTTGGCTCCTTCGCCATCGCCATTTTGCCGACCTATGAAACAATCGGTGTTCTGGCACCATTCCTGCTGCTGATCGTGCGTTTGCTGCAGGGCCTTTCGGTCGGCGGCGAATATGGTACCACCGCTACCTATATGAGCGAAGTGGCGCTGGCCGGGCGCCGGGGCTTCTTCTCGTCGTTCCAGTATGTCACGCTGATTGGCGGGCAGTTGCTTGCTGTTCTGGTGATCGTGGTGCTGCAGTTCTTCCTAACGTCGGACGAGCTTCATGCCTGGGGTTGGCGCATTCCTTTCGCTATTGGCGGCGTTGCGGCCATCGTCGCACTATTCCTGCGGCGGACCCTTCACGAGACCTCGACGGAAGAAACCCGCAGCAACAAGGCGGCAGGCAGCTTTGCCAATATTTGGAAGAACCACCGCAAGGCCTTCCTTGTCGTCGTCGGCTTCACGGCTGGCGGTTCGCTCGCCTTCTATACCTTCACCACCTATATGCAGAAATATCTGGTCAACACCGCTGGCATGAGCAAGGAAACGGCCAGCGAAACCATGACCTTCGTGCTGTTGGCCTACATGCTGATGCAGCCGCTTTTCGGCGCGTTGTCCGACAAGATTGGCCGTAAGGCGATGATGATCGGCTTTGGCGGTATTTCGATCCTGACCACGATTCCGCTCATGACGCTGATCGGTTCGGTGCAGAGCCCGACCATGGCATTCATCTATATCGTGATCGCTCTGGCGGTTGTCAGCATGTACACCTCGATTAGCGGCATCGTGAAGGCAGAGCTGTTTCCGGCGGAAGTGCGGGCGCTCGGTGTCGGCTTTGCTTATGCCATCGCCAATGCGATCTTCGGCGGTACCGCTGAATATGTGGCACTCTGGTTCAAGCAGCAGGGTATGGAAAGCGGCTTCTTTTGGTACGTGACCATCATGATGGTCATCGTGTTTGCGGTCAGCATCTTCATGCCGAACCCGCGTGAGCACGGCTATCTGCAGGGGCACGGTACCGAATAATCAGATCACATTCATCAGTAAAAACGCCGCCTCCGGGCGGCGTTTTTACATATTCACCGCCTCGTCGTCTTCCGGCGACAGAAGCCGTGTCGCGCGCCATTCGGTCAGCTTGGCATTGATTGCGTCGAGCACGAAGAAGCGCGCTGAATCCCTGTCATATCCATCATCACGTAGCGCATCGTAATCGGTATGCGTGTGACGCACATGCGCGACTGTCGCCAGCCAGACGGCAGTGGATGGCGGCAGCATCTTCATATGAGGGCTGAGCGCTGCCGCACGGATAGGCTCGGAATCCGAATAGGGTATCGCCGGAAGCAGAAGCGTCAGCGATTTGGCGATTGCTTTCTGACGCATTGTGCCTGCACCCATGGCTCATCCTTACAGTCAGTTGTTTGTGCGAATCCTTTGCTTGGCCATTCTGTCACGAAAATCGCTTGCACAGGAACTGCTTTCCATATAAACATATCTTTATATCTTTTACGGATATCCGTGATGGGCCGTGAATGAGAAAATGCGTCAACAAAGAGCGGAAGGCATGGCCGGTTTGCAACTGCAACTCGATCTGATGGTAGATGTGCTAAAGGCGGTGGCTGAGCCAAGCCGCTTGCGCATTCTTGCACTTCTTTCGCGCGGTGATCTCACCGTCTCCGACCTCACGACGATATTGGGGCAATCCCAGCCGCGCGTGTCGCGTCATTTGAAGCTGCTCGCGGAAGCCGATCTCATTGATCGCTATCAGGAAGGCGCATGGGCTTATTTCCGTCTCGCTGACAATGCGATCAGCGGTGACCTTGCACGCGGGCTTCTGGCTCGTCTCGACAACACCGATGCTCTTGTTGAACGTGACATGGAACGCCTGTTGCAGGTGAAATCCAGCCGTCAGGAAAAGGCCGCCGCCTATTTCAGCGCCAATGCCGGTAGCTGGGATCAGATTCGCAGGCTGCATGTTTCCGAGAATGCGGTCGAAGTGGCCCTCAAGAAGGTTGTCGGTGACAAACCGTTTCAGGCGATGCTCGATGTCGGCACGGGAACGGGCCGGTTGCTGGAGCTTTTTGCGCCGCTTTACCTTCGCGGTGTCGGTATCGATATCAATCGCGATATGCTGGCTATGGCGCGCGCCAATCTCGATCTCGCAGCCGTTGGCAATGCGCAGGTTCGTCAGGGCGATGTCTATGCGCTGCCGGTGGAGCGTGAGAGCTTCGATCTGGTGACCATTCATCAGGTTCTGCACTTCCTTGATGATCCACTTGCCGCCATTCGCGAAGCGGCGCGGGCTTTGCGTCCCAACGGGCGATTGCTGATCGTCGATTTCGCACCGCACAAGCTCGAGTTCCTGCGCGAGGAACACGCACATTTGCGGCTTGGCTTCAGCGATGAACAGATGCTGGGCTGGATGAGAGATGCCGGTCTTGAGCCGGAAAAGACACTGGAACTGGAGCCGAAGGCGGCCAATGGGGATGAGGGGCTGACAGTGAAGCTGTGGCTCGCCCGCGATCCACGCCTTCTCATCGCCGATCCGGTTTCGCATGCCTCCCAAAAGTCGGAACCGGTTTTGGGATAAAGACATGCGGCAAAAACAGACAATAAGCATGACGGAGACAGTTTGATGGGTTTTTACGGTCTTTCCCGCCGACCGGATGTTGGCCAGACCACCCGGGTATCGTTCGAATTCTTCCCGCCCAAGTCGGAGGAAATGGAACAGCGTCTCTGGGATACGGTGACGCGGCTTGCTCCGCTGCAGCCTGAATTCGTCTCCGTGACCTATGGTGCCGGAGGCTCCACGCGTGAACGCACGACACGCACCGTGGCGCGCATCCTCAAGGAAACCGACGTCAAGCCAGCGGCGCATCTAACCTGCGTGGATGCGACACGCGAGGAAGTTGATCGCGTCGTGCGTGAATTCGCAGAACTCGGTGTCAACCGCTTCGTGGCGCTGCGCGGCGATCCAGCCGCCGGTATCGGCGAGAAATATGTGCCGACGCCGGGTGGCTATCAGAACGGTGCCGAACTGGTCTCTGGTTTGCGCAATATTGCGGATTTCGACATTTCAGTTTCCGCCTATCCGGAAAAGCATCCGGAAAGCCCGGATTTTGCAACCGATATCGATATGCTGAAGCGCAAGGTCGATAATGGTGCGACACGCGCCATTACCCAGTTCTTCTTCGAAAACGATCTTTACGAACGTTATGTCGAGCGCGTTCGCCGTGCGGGTATCTATATCCCGATCGTTCCAGGTGTTTTGCCAGTGCATAATTTCAAGCAGGTCAAGAATTTCTGTGCGCGGTCGGCGACCCATATTCCGAGCTGGCTGGCGGAGCGTTTCGAAGGACTGGACAACGATCCGCAGACACATCAGCTGGTAGCCGCTGCAATTGCCGCCGAGCAGGTGATGGATCTGATCGAACGCGGCGTGCAGGATTTCCATTTCTACACGATGAATCGCGCCGATCTGCCCTTTGCGATCTGTCACATGATCGGCATAAGGCCAAAGACGGAAGCAACTCTGGAAGTTGCCTAAACATAAAAAGCCCGGCGGTGACGCCGGGCTTTCTTGTTTTCGTGCGGGTTGGCCTATCCTCAAAACCGAAGCCGCCGTAATGGTTTAGGCTAATTCCCCTAAGGGATGACGCCTGCTATCAACGCTGCAACAAATGCAAATGCCGCACAGATCATGAGGACATTCAAAGATCGCGTAAGTCCCATTGGTCTGTCTCCTTCATATGCGTCCGGGTGACCGGACGCGCGCTGGTAGGAAGCTCGAATCTAAGCGCAAAACGCCTCGAACAAAAGAAGATTTCGCACTGCAATCTGCCGTGATGGAGAAATAAACCTATCGTTTACCACCTAAACTATTGAAATATTTGACTAGAAAAATTTATTCACATTTCATGAAAAAGACACCGAACTGCCACGTTTGGTACTGTTTTCGCCGCAGTTGCCACAGGTTTTTTGGCATGTTTTTTGCGATTTTTAGCGAATTAGCGCCAAATATGCCGACAAGGTGAGGATAGATATCACTGTCGAATAGAGGATGACGTTGGAGGTAATCGCTGCCTCGCGACGATAATGCTCGGCCAGCATGAAGGGGCCCGTGCCGGTCGGAAGTGCTGCAAGAAGAGCCGCGCTTTGTGCGAGCAGGGGAGGCAGTCCAAATACATAGACCACCAGCAGCCAGGTTGCGAGAGGCTGGACGATGAGCTTGACTGAAACAAGAAAAGCAATGGCATTGACGCTTTCGCGTTCGATCTTGCGCGGCTGGGCGAGGAACAGGCCAAGCGCCACCAGCGCGCAAGGGGATGCGGCGCCACCGAGCATCTTCAGGAAAGTTTCCGCCGGGGCGGGGATGGCGAGCCCCAGAAAGGACACCACAGCGCCAAGCGCCGGAGCGACAAGCAGCGGATTGCGGATCAGGGACCGCATGACCTTCCAGACGAGATGAAGCGGCTTCTTCTCGGTCTGCAAGCCGATTTCAATCAGCACGATCGCAAAAGCAAAGGTGACGCAGACGGTGATGATGATCGAAATGGTGGTCGCTGCCAAAACGCCTGACCCGAAGGCGATCATCGAAAGTGGAATGCCCATATAGCCGGTATTCGGATAGGCGGCGTTCAGCCCGTCAAGCGCAGTATCTGCCAGAGGCAGCCTTCCACGCAGCCGCACCAGAAAGGGCAAGGCGAACGCAATTGCGCTTGAAAGCAGAAATACTGCGATGAAACCCGGCTGCCAGAGCTCGCTGCCATGGGTATTGGCCATGATGTCGAAGAGAAGAGCAGGCAGTGCCAGATAGACGACGAAACGGTTCAGCTCCGCTATCGCATGAGGCCCGAGTATTTTCAGCTTGAAGGCACCCCAGCCGGAGAAAATCAACGCGAAAACGGGAAGGACGACGAGCAGGGTAGTGAGCATGAAACGGGCATTCGTGGTGAGAGCAGAATAGGAAAAGGCGCGGGGATGATCCCGCGCCTTATGATTTGCTTACAGCTTGTCGAGAAGCTCCTGGGTCGGCCAGGAATCGGCGGGCATTCCAAGACGCATCTGCTCAGCGCGCACGGCATCGCGGGTCAGGAGACCGAACACACCGTCGATCTTTTCGCCCATGTCGTAACCGCGGGCCTGAAGCTTGGTCTGGAGTTCCTTAAGCTGCTCCTGCGTCAGGCCCGGAACCGGGTTGCCCGGATCGAAGGCTGGCGCACCAGCGAGGCGGGTCGCGAAATAAGCGGCGGTTGTGGCGTAGACTATGGACTTGTTCCATTCCACGAATACGTCGAAGTTGGGATAAGACAGGAAAGCCGGTCCCTTGCGGCCAAGCGGCAGCAGAAGTGACGCATCGCCATCATCTGCGCCAAGCGGACCGTTGAGGCCCATCACACCCTGCTCAGCCCACCATGAATGCGGCTTGCGGTTGGTGCGGATTGCTTCTTCCCAAGGCAGATCCTTGGTGAGACGCACCTCTTCAAGCCAAGGCTGGCCACGCTTCCAGCCGAGTTCCGAAATCATGCGACCGGCAGTCATCATGGCATCGGGAACGCTGTTCTTCAGGTCGACCTTACCGTCGCCGTCGCCATCGACGCCACGTTCAAGATAATCCTTCGGCAGAAGCTGCATCATGCCGATCTCGCCAGCCCATGCGCCGGTGGTTGCCGCATCGACGACGCCCTGATCGAAAAGCTTGAGAAGGGCAATCAACTGCGGGCGGAACAGGTCTGGACGGCGGCAGTCGTAGGAGAGGGTAACGAGCGCATTTAACGTGTCGAAATCGCCCTGAATGGCACCATAGTCGGTTTCAAGCCCCCAGAAGGCGGCAAGGACTGGCCCCGGAACGCCATAGGTATCTTCGACCTTCTTGAAGACATCTGCATATTTGACCAGATTTTCACGGCCTTTTTTCAGGCGCGCTTCCGAAATGAGGCGCTTGGAAAATTCGGTGAAAGTCAGATTGAAAACAGTCTGCTTGCGGTCGCGATCAAGCACCTTTTGCTCAAGCATGGCCTTGTGCAATTCGGCGATGCCCTTTTCGCCGACACCGGCGTCACGGGCTTCCTTGGTCAGATTGTCCATCCACTGGCCGTAATCGATCTCGCATTCCGGCTTGGGAAGATTGACGGTGTTTTCAGTTGGCGTCGCAGCGGGCGCGGGAGAAGCGGCAGCCTGTGCATGGGACATGGCTGTCGATGCAAGCAAGGCGGCTGCGATAACTGAAGCAAAAAACTTCATTGGTAACTCACACTAATAGATTGGGAGCAAGCCGCTCCATCCGAGGATTGTTTTAGCTATTGCCTCAACAAGCCCCGGAAATGAAGCAAAACTTGGTGTGAACTGCCAAACTGCGCTGTGTTACCGAACTTTGTTGCTTTCCAGCCACTTTTTCCATGCGTTGGCATCGCCGGCGAAGACATTGATGTCGGCGTCGCCCTTGATGCCTGGAATGGAGCCGGTGCCCGTATATTGCCAGAACGTCCACGGATGGGGACCGTATTTCTCATCCGGATGACCGGCAACGGAGCGCAGCCAGAACGCATAGTCAGCCATCTGCCGCAAGTCGTTGTCATCGAAGAAATCGACCGTCGTGTAAACAATCGGACGCTTGCCGTAATGCTTTTCCAGCGCCTGCAGGAAGATGCGCATTTCCTTGCGCACAACGGCAGCATTGGGGCGCAGCTTGCAGGTTGGCGACTGCGGGTTCCATTCCATATCGAGAACGGGCGGAAGCGCGCTCGGATCACGCGGTACGTTCTGGATATACCAGCGTGCCTGTTCGATAGCCGGACGGCAGAAATAATAGAAATGATAGGCGCTCCGCGCGATGCCTGCCTGATGGGCGCCGTTCCAGTGTTCCTTGAAACGGTCATCGACGCGGTCGCCGCCCTCCGTCGCCTTGATGAAGGCGAAGGAAATGCCGCTGGCGCGCACGGCGCTCCAGTCCACATTGGTCTGATATTTGGAAACATCGGTGCCGTGTATCGGATAATGCCAGGGCGTCTTGCCGGTCCAGTCATGCGGGTCGCGATCGCCGAAGCGCGGCGCTTTCACAGGGCCGGACGGCGGTGCGATCCGCGCCACTGAGCTGCCTGATTTCTTTACGTCGGAAAAGTCGTAATCCACCGTCGTGCAGGCGGAAAGAATAAATGCGCCGAGGGCGAGAATGCTGTAGCTGGCCAGACGGTTCATAAAGGGGTTCCGTGTCGCGAATCAGTCCTCTAACGGTTACGCGATCCGAAGCCGGACGTCACCAGTCTGGCGGGCAAGTTTGGTGCTAATCTTTGGGAGCGGGCGACGTTGTCGAACGAATGATCGTTATCCAGGCAAAACCACGATAAAGAATACGCTTTTCAACGACAGCACTGCGTTCCTGCGCGAACTGATCGCAAACCGAGAACAAGTCGAAACGCGGCGTGACATGGAACCATTCGAGCCACTTGAAGAGTGCCTTTCCGAACCAGCGCGGCAGGCGGGCCTGATTTCCAAAATCGACGATATGCAATTCCCCATCTGCATTAAGGTGCCGGATGCTTTCACGAATGACCGACTGCCATTGCGGGATCATCGATACGGCATAGGAAATGAAAATCCGGTCGAAGCCGGTCTGTCCGAACAGTCGATCAGGGTCGAACTGGGCTGCATCTGCGCGATCAAGCCGGACGCGATCTTCAATGCCTGCGCGCTCTGCCGCCCGGCGTGCCGTATCCAGCATTTCTGCTGAAATATCGATGCCGAAGAGTTTCGCATCCGGATAATTTTCCGCAGCTTTCACCAGATTGCGACCTGTGCCGCAGCCGATCTCCAGAACTGTGCCCTCCTTGGGCACGGACAGTCCCGCGATCATGGGGTCCCGGCCCAGAAGATAATACTTGCGGGTAGCATCATAGAAATGCCGCTGACGGCGATAGACCCGATCCATGAGATTGGCATGTTTGACACCCTGAACGCTCCACGGGCTGCGCAACATGTCAGGCATCCTTCAGCGTATAGAGATGGAAACCACCATAGATCGACGAGCGGTCGCGGTCATGCAGGGTGCGGGATTCATCCGCTTGATATTCCCAGCGGTCCAGAATTTGTGGTGCCACCCGTCCCGGAAGCAGGCTCGGTTCCGCTGCAGTACGGAAGATGACACGGGCATTTGCTGCTGCCGTACGGGTAATTTCACTCCAGAGGGCATTGAGCTGTTCGTCATTCATCCAGTCCTGCGCGTCCAGCAGAATGTAACGGTCGACGGAAGAGCCAGGCTTGGCAGCGAGAAAGTCGGTGTAGCTCGCGTTCTGCACGGTCATGCGATCTGCGCGTTTCCGTACCATTTCGAAATTGGTACGTGACAGGTAAGGCGGGAGAGGCCCAGTCTCCTCATTGCCGCTATAGCCGCGCCCGAATGCCTGCCAGGCAAAGTAATTGTCGGTAAGGGGGAAGCCGCAGGCCAGTTTCTCAAGACGGCTGCGCAGGACAAGCGCCATATCGCCGTTTCCGGCAGTGGCAAGGGCATCATATTGCTGCGGCGGTATGCCCAGCCCAAAAAGGGATGATTTGCGGGCTGTGGCCCAGCGCACCATGCGTTTTTCGAAGAGCGGTGCGAGCGCCGTGTCGAAGAAACTGCGTTGTTCTTCCATCGTGCGTGCCTTCAAGATATCGCGCGGGTCGATCCCGTAGAGCCGCGCCACGCGATGGCCCATGCCGATGAAGACGCCGAGCAAGCCGTGGCGATAGAGATCACGCCAGAAAATGGAAATACGCTGGCGACCATTCCATTTGCGCTTTTCCCAATAGGCGCGGCTTTCGCCGTCGAGATGTGGACGGATGAAGCGCTTGTAGGCGGCAAGATTGGTCTTGTCGTCGGCCTTTCCATAGAAGCGGTAGAACGCATCGTAGTCAGGCAGGTTCTTGACCGCGGCAAGTTTCAGCCGGTTGAAGGCGACATGTGCCTGATTGAGATCCACTGCCTCCACACGCGCCGGATCGGCGGTCAAGTAGGACATGGCATTGCATCCGCCGGACGCGATGGTGACGATGCGGTGACCCGGCTTGATGGCCAGAGCAGCCATATCGACTTCGGGGTCTTCCCAAATCTGCGGATAGACCAGCCCTTTGAAGAGCCAGGCAAACAACCTTTCGGAAAAGCCCGCACGCGAGAGGGCGCTGTTCTGGGTTACGGCACGTTTGAGAATTGTGTCGGCTGATGTTTGCTCTGTCATTAAAAGTTCCCCTGATGCACGAATCCCGACTTCGATTTCGCAAAGTTAAACATCGTCCAATGACAGGGGCGTGACGAATTAACTGCGGATTTTTAAACCTGATGAATGCCGCTATACGCCTTTAATACTGTCGGTTTATTACGGCCGGTAAGACTATTTGAGAGAACTTTTTCGCGCTGTTGCCGTTTTCTTGTGTGACGGTCCCAGTCGACAGGATTTCTGTGTCGATGAGCGACCGTAAAGGTGATTGGCCGGACAAACCGGTCACGCACGGAGAAAACAGAGAGAGGCGTTTGGCAATATTGCCATTTGATGCCTGAAACCAGGCCAACGAGCCTGATCTAGGAAGGAGAGCCAACGTGAAGAAGTTTCTGATTGCTTCCGTCGCCGCCGTATCACTTCTCGGCCTTGCAGCTTGCAACGACAAGAAGGATGACACGAGCAACGCACCGGCACCATCCGCGCCGGCAGCGCCTTCGAACAATGACACGACGACGACGCCAGCCCCAACCAATCCGGCACCATCAACGCCGGGTACGGGCACGGCACCTGCCAACTAATGGTGCAGAGCCGTGACGCATCATGCGTCTGCATTTGGATGGCGATCCGGTCTCCGGGTCGCCATTCGTGCCAATGGGTTTTGAGATGAACGTTAAAGCAACCACGTCGGGAAAAGACGGGCATTCTGCGTTTTCCGTGTTTCAACGCAGGCTCGGTTCGGTTATGGCTTTTGTCATGAACCGTAACGCCCTGTTTTTCATCTCTGCGATTGTTCTTGTTGCGCTTGCCGCCTGCGGCAAGGGAAGTGACGAGACCGCTGCCACAACCAACGGCGGCGAGCAGGGAGCTGCGGCGGTATCGCAGCCTGCAAAACCGACAGAAAGAGGAAGCACGGAAAAAGGCCCCGATCTGGTCAAATCGCTCCGCGATAGTTCCGGTGTAATAAGCCCGGAAGAGAAAGCGGCAGCCATTGAACGTGCGCGCACAAATGCTGTCGCTGCGGCAAAATCTGTGGGGCAGACGGATCAGCAGGCGCAGACGGCGGGAGACGCGGCAGCTACGGTCGCACAGCGCTCATTCGATGAACGCGAACCTCAGCAGTAAGCGTTCGTTGCGGAACACGGCAACAATCTAAGCCAATGCCTTCTCATTCTTTCTAAATGTTTGTTTTTTCGGCTTTCGTCTGTGTGGACGGTTTTCAGTTCATTCGGAGTTCTATAGAAAAGTTCCATGTCGATTTGGGTTCGCATTGGTGAGTTTGTAACGTCCGTGGCGTCGAATGCCATTACTGGCGTTATCGAAGCCGTGCGCACCGTTTTCGAGGGCGATGCCGATACGCGTCGTCGGGTGGCCTTTTCCATCGCGATGATCGCGCTTTCAGCCAAAATGGCGAAGGCCGACGGGGTGGTTACCCAGGATGAAATCCGCGCCTTCCAGGACATATTCTCCGTGCCGAAGGAAGAGACGGCGCATGTCGCGCGGCTCTATGATCTCGCCAAGCAGGACGTCGCAGGCTATGAATCCTATGCGCGCCAGCTTGCCGGATTATGCAGCGAAGGGCAGACCGATTGTCATTTGCTGGAAGACATTCTCGACGGCCTTTTTCATATCGCCACTGCCGATGGTTATGTGCACGAAAAGGAAATGGCCTTTCTTGCGGGCGTAGCTGATATTTTCGGCTATGACGAAGTTGCTTTCGATCGGATCGCTATCCGGCATGTCCAGCGTGGCGCCGACGATCCCTATGCCATTCTGGGGCTGGAGCGCGGTGTTTCCTTCGAGATGGCCCGCAAGCGCTATCGTTCGCTGGTCAAGGAGCATCATCCTGACCGGCTGGTCGCAGAAGGCTTGCCGCTGGAATTCATAACCATTGCCAACAGGCGTCTGGCGGCGATAAACGCTGCCTGGGCGAGCATTGAGAAGAATCTGGAGGCTGCATGAGCAGCGTGAACGAAATCGAGAGTGAATTGTTGCAGGAGCTGGCGCTCGAGCAGCCCGATTTCGCCGGGGTAACGCTCGATCCGTCGCCCAATTTCGGTCCTCGCCGCGATGGCAAGGTGCCCGCCTTTCTCATTCTCCATTATACCGGGCTGGCGACTGCCGAAGAAGCGGTGCAGGTTCTGAAATCGCCGGATATGGAAGTTTCCGCGCATTATCTTGTCCATGAAGATGGGCGGATCGTACAGATGGTTTCGGAAAAGGCGCGTGCCTGGCATGCGGGCAAGAGCTTCTGGAAGGGTGAAACGGACATCAATTCCGCTTCTATCGGCATCGAGATCGTCAATCCTGGCAATCTCGAAAATTATCCGCCCTTCAAGGATGCGCAGGTCGATGCACTCATCCGCCTCTGCCGCGATATATGCGAGCGTTATGCCATCAAGCCGGAAAATGTTCTGGCCCATTCGGATATAGCACCGTCGCGCAAGACCGATCCCGGCCATAACTTCCCCTGGAAGCGGCTCCACGATGCGGGCGTCGGGCACTATATCGAGCCGACATCGATCCGCGGTGGACGGTTTCTGGCACGTGGCGAAAACGGTCAGCCTGTCGAAGCCTTGCAATCCATGCTGGCACTTTATGGCTATGAGATGGCCATCACGGGTGTCTTCGATGAAGGCACAGAAACCGTGATTAAGGCCTTTCAGCGTCATTTTCGGACACAAAATGTGGACGGTGTGGCCGATGTATCTACTATAGATACCCTCTACAGGCTAATTTTTTCCCTGCAAAATGTTACCGCCTGACCAGGTGTGTGCGGGCAACTTTTCTATTTAGCGTTGATTTGCATTTCCGTAATGATTTCAAAAAAATAGATTGATCCAGGTGGCTGCCGGAGGATTTCGACAAAGGTTCCGCTTGTCGATGCGTGAATCGCAAATGTTACAACCTGTAAGACTATTTTACTTTTGCAACCAATCTTCAGCTGCATTTGCCCGGCACTTCATCGCTCAATCCCAGCGGACACGGGCCTAACAACCCTTATCGGGCGGGATCAAAAAACAGGACTGCCTCTCCCAAGACGGGCGGTCTGACAAAAGAAACGTTCCAAGACGGTAGGTTATGAAAACTAAATTTGTTGTTGTTTGCGCCCTTGTCGGCGCGATGAGTTCGTTTGGCCTGAATCCAGCACTGAGTGCCCCTTCAACTGAACCGACCAACCTCGCAGCTCTCCTCAAGGCACGCCAGCAGAACAAGTCTGCGGAGGCGGAAAAACCAACCACAACGCCTAAGAAGGCATCGGTCGTCACCCGCCGTGCGGCACCGGCCACCAAGGGGTCCACAGGCAAGCGTGCGCAGTCGAAAGACACGACTGCCCGTAGCGCCAAGGGTGGCAGCACCTACTCCAACATCATTAACCGTTACGCATCGACCTATGGTGTGCCTTCCGCGCTGGCACATGCGGTTGTGCGTCACGAAAGCAATTTCCAGCCGAACGTGCGCGGCAAGGCCGGTGAAATCGGCCTGATGCAGATCAAGCTCTCGACCGCACGCGGCCTCGGTTATACGGGTTCCGCCAAGGGCCTTTACGAGCCATCCACGAACATCCAGTTCGGCATGAAATACCTTGCAATGGCACAGAAGCTCGGCGGTGGAAGCACCTGCGGCACGATCCTGAAGTACAATGCCGGTCACGGCGCTACGCGCATGAACCCGACTTCCGCAAAGTATTGCAGCTCAGTCCAGGCCTATATGCGCGCGCTCTGATGTGAACGCAGATTTACGTCGGCGGTCGCGTAGAGTACAGGCCGCCCGATGTGAACGGAGAGCCGACAGTGGAGACACTGTCGGCTTTTCTGTTTCCGCTGAGTTGAGATTTTTTCCGGAATCCGGTTTCGCTATTCCGTTATCGTTGCTATATGCGCGCTGTCAGTCGGTCGGGCAGCCGCGCCTGTCATGTGCCGAAAGGCGGCAGGTGAGGAAAGTCCGGGCTCCATGGAAACACGATGCCGGGTAACGCCCGGCGGGGGCGACCCCAGGGAAAGTGCCACAGAAAGCAGACCGCCCCGTCTTCCGTACCGTTGCGTGATGAAACGGCAGGGATGACGGGGTAAGGGTGAAAGGGTGGGGTAAGAGCCCACCGCGTCTGCAGCAATGCAGACGGCACGGTAAACCCCATCGGGAGCAAAACCGAATAGGGACGGCGCGCTGGCTCGCAAGGGCCGGCAATCGGTTTCCGGATCAGCCGTCCGGGTGGGTTGCACGAGGCGGGTGGCGACATCCGTCCCAGATGAATGGCTGCCACGTCGGGCGAAAGCCCGGCCATACAGAACCCGGCTTACAGACCGACTGACAATTTTTCTCACAAGACTGTTTCGACATTCGAACGCAAGAAACGGATGGTTGCGTTGCGGTCGGAACTCTAATTGGGACCTCCACGAAATCATGGAGGCTCAATATGTCCAGCTTGAAAGACAAGGTCGCAATCATTACCGGCGCATCGTCGGGTATAGGACGCGCCACTGCATTACTTTTTGCCAGAGAGGGCGCAGCCATTGTGCTGAATGCCCGTGGGCTTGCCGGTCTCGAACGTGTTGCGGAGGAGATCGCGGCGTTTGGCGGAAAGGCGCATTGTGTTGCTGGCGATGTTTCTGAAGCTGAAACCCATGAGGCACTTGCTGCGGCAGCGAAGGATAAATTCGGTGGGCTTGATGTAGCAGTCAACAATGCTGGCACGGTGGGTCCTATCGCGCCGCTTGCCGAAATCGCGCCCGATGATTGGGCGGGGGTGCTGGCAGGTAATCTGACCTCGGCGTTTCTGGGAGCGAGATCACAAATCCCGCTGATGCTTGAAAGGGGTGGGGGCTCGATTGTCTTCACCTCGACATTTGTCGGCACCAGCGTCGGCATTCCGGGCATGTCGGTTTACGGAACCTCGAAGGCAGCCCTCATGGGGATGGTGAAGGGCATAACCGCAGACTACGGCGCTCGCGGCATCCGGGCAAATGCGCTTTTGCCGGGTGGTGTCGATACGCCGATGGGCGGAGATGAGAAACAGAAGGAATGGGCGGCTGGCCTGCATGCTATGAAACGGATCGCCCAGCCCGAAGAAATCGCACAGGCTGCGCTGTTTCTGGCAGGCCCGATGTCGAGTTTTGTCGCTGGTTCGGCGCTTTATGCTGATGGCGGCAATGCGGCGGTGAAGTAAAAGAATGGGCGGCTTCGAGATATGAAGTCGCCCATTCGAAAAGCCTCGGGAGGGGCTTAAATTGGTACGCCGGACAGGAAATCGTAGATCAGCTTCATATTCAGCACGACGATGATTGCAGCGGTGATAGCGGCAAGCAAGGTCACCCAGCGCGGCGCGACCAGCGATCCCATTTTCTTTTTCTCGGCGGTGAATATGACGAGCGGAATGACGGCAAAGGGTAGCTGAAGGCTCAACACGACCTGAGACAGGATCAGAAGCTCGGTTGTCCCTCGAGAACCGTACATGATTGTTACGACGGCAGCCGGAACAATGGCCACAAAGCGGGTGATCGCACGGCGCAGCCACGGCTTCAGTCGAATATCGATGAAGCCTTCCATGACGATTTGTCCGGCCATGGTCGCAGTGATGGTCGAGTTCAGACCGCAGCACAGAAGCGCAATGGCGAAGAGCGTTGGCGCGAGGGCTGATCCCAGAAGCGGGTTGAGAAGGGCATGCGCCTTGTCCAGGTCTTCGACACCGGTATTGCCGGTGGCGTTGAAGCTTGCCGCAGCCAGGATCAGGATCGATGCATTGACCAGAAGCGCGAAAGTCAGGGCAATCGTGGAATCCCACGTCGCAAAGCGAATAGCCTCGCGCTTTTCAGCGGTCGTATGGCCGTAATCGCGTGTCTGGATGATGCCGGAATGCAGATAGAGGTTATGCGGCATGACTGTGGCGCCGATGATACCGAGAGCAATATAGAGCATGTCCGGATTGCGGATAATCTCGGTCGTTGGCGCAAATCCCTTTATGACGGCCCCCCATTGCGGCTGCGCCATCAGAATCTGGATGAGGAAGCAGAGCGCGATCACGCCCAGAAGGGTGATGATGAGCGCCTCAATGCGGCGGAATCCCTTGTTCTGGAGATAAAGAACCAGAAGCACATCGGCAGCAGTGATGATAACGCCGATTTCAAGCGGAATGCCGAAGAGGAGGTTGAGGCCGATGGCCGTGCCGATGACTTCCGCCAGATCGGTGGCGCAGATCGCAAGTTCGGCCAGAAGCCAGAGCGGCCAGGCTAGAAAACGCGGATATGCATCGCGACAGGCCTGCGCCAGATCGCGGCCCGTGGCGACGGCGAGGCGCGCGCAGAGCGCCTGCAGGAGAACCGCCATGATATTGGAGAGCAGGACGACGGATAGCAATGTGTAGCCGAAGCGGGAACCACCAGCGAGTGAGGTGGCCCAATTGCCGGGGTCCATATAGCCAACTGCTACCAGATAGCCTGGTCCGAAAAATGATAATGCGCGGCGGAACTTCGAACTGGAACGATTGACTCTGATGGAGCGATGAACATCGGACATGGATGCCTCGCCACGATCTCGCCGCCAGCCTTCAAATGTAACTTCACCAGCGCCGGAGGGGCCTGCTCCATGGGGTGCCATAATTTATGCCTTGGGTGTTTATGCAGTTGCAAACTATTTGCATTAAATATGCCAATGATGGGAATGCGTCAACAGGGGGAGGGGCATCACAAATCATAAGCTCGTGATGTATTGTGTGTGGAGTGAAGCCAGCGCCTGCTTTCGACGCCAGCCAGCGCTGACGTTGTTTAAAAAATCTCTGTTGAAAATTCTGATAATAGGAGGGCTCTGCAGCGGACCTGACCCAAAGGATAACGCTTCATTAAGCTTAATATCCGATAACTGACGAACGAATCCGCCATGTCGACAAGTTGACGGCAAATGGCCGGAATCCGCAAGCAGATATCACAGCATGTCTCCCAAAAATGGGAACCGATTTTGGGGCAAGGACATGTGCGAAAACAAACGATTAAAGCACCACACGCTTTAGATAACGGGCTGCGTACCCGGGAAAGGATCGGAATGATGGCAAGCCTCGGCGGAGACAATTCTCAAGCCGAAGGGGCTGAAGTCCGTCACGTTCCGGTGCTGATCGCCGAAGTGATCGACGCCCTGAAGCCTGTACCTGGCGCAGTGATTGTCGATGGGACATTCGGTGCCGGTGGTTATACGCGCCGCATACTGGAAAGGGGCGCGGACGTGATCGCGATTGACCGCGATCCGACTGCAATCGAAGCCGGGCGGGCGATGGAAAAGCAATTTCCGGGCAGGCTCGATCTGGTCGAGTCCCGGTTCTCCGTTCTTGATGAGGCTGTCTCGAAGGTTAAGGGAACGGGCAGCAAGGTGGACGGCGTTGTGCTCGATATTGGCGTATCGTCGATGCAGATCGATGAGGCCGAGCGCGGCTTTTCCTTCCAGAAGGATGGTCCGCTCGACATGCGCATGTCGAAAAAAGGACCAAGCGCTGCCGATGTGGTGAACCG
>WPCJ01199053.1_pt1 | contig 16996 bp, 12 predicted proteins | sample 5399831 | NCBI WGS metagenome assembly WPCJ01 (sample SAMN12869470, study PRJNA574797) | sludge metagenome | isolation source: wastewater treatment of pH10 | place: China:Beijing | collected 2019-05-20 | reverse complement strand
GGATCTCCAGGGACACCAGACCGGCCGCCCGGGCCGTCGGCGTGGCGACGTTGGGCCGAGCCTGCTTCGTCACCCGGGCGGTCTGCCAGAAGATCATCTGGCGCCCGCGCGCGACGGTGATCACGAACTGTGAGCGATTCTTGCGCCCGCGGTCCAGCACCAGATCGATTGCCGCGCCCCGCTTGCTGCAGCTGCGGGTGGCCACCCGTTCGAGCACTTCGGGCCCGTTCGGCCATTGGGCGGGGTGGCAGCACAGCTTGCGCGTTGTGGTGGACGCGTCAGTGCGGCTGGTTGGGTGGCAGGCGCCACAACGCTTCGACACCGGCGTCCGCCAGGAAGTCGTGTCCGCAGTGCGGGCATCGGGTCAGCAGCAGTTCGGTTCGCCGGGTTCGGCAGTCGGGGCACGCGAAGATGTCCGACGGGGGCTGCGCCGCTCGGATCCGCGGTTGGGCGAGCAGCAGGTTCAACAGCGACTCCTCGGCCGCATTGATGTGCAGCACCTTGTCGGACGCCCCGCCCGGAACGAGTTGAAGGTCGATCCGGTCTGCGAAGGCAAGCAGTTCTGCTAGTTCGTCCAGCTCTGCTGCGCCGGACGACAAGCGCAGTGTCTCGACAAGGTCGACGATTTCGATCACATCCTCCAGGGGCAGGGACGCTTCCGCGTCCGGAGCCCGGAAAAGCAGCCGTGACTGCTCGGTGCCGATGTGGCTCGGTTGCTCGGGCCACATCTCGGCTGCGGAAGTTCGGTCAGCAACGCTCATGGCGGTGGGTTCCTGCTTGGGTCGGTCGAGGCTGCACTTTGGCTGGCACGGTTCGGCCTCGCCGTCGAGGTCGAAGGTGATCAGCCCCGAAGCCGCCTGTTACGGCTGACTTCTTTCGGTGCTGACAAGAGCTTACGCAGGTCTGTCGGCTCGTTGGGTTGAAAGACCTGAAAACGAGCCCCAAGGATGAGTGCTTGACGACCTTGGACGGACGCCCCGCGACCGGTGCCCGGGAGGGGAGTCGAACCCCTACAGCCTTGCGGCCAGACGGGTTTGAGCCGTCCGCGTATACCATTCCGCCACCCGGGCATGACAACCGCACCATTGTGACACATCTGCCGTGTTGGCGTCACACGCGCCCGGTCTAGCAGTAAAGATGAGGCGGTAAGGCCCTGCCGGGGTGAGGTAAACTCCTGCCGAGGTGGTTCCGCGCGGATTCACCAGATTACTGACAGTCGTCCGGTGTCGCCGGACGTGCGGATAAGGGAAACGTTGTGAGTAACACCACGAAGGCGGGTGCAGGCCAGCCGCCGCGCGTCCTCGTCGCTGAGGACGAGGCACTGATTCGGTTCGACCTTGTTGAGCTGCTCAATGACGAGGGCTATGAGGTCGTCGGTCAGGCCGGCGACGGCGAGGCGGCCGTCGAGATGGCCCGTGAACTGGAGCCCGACCTAGTGGTCATGGACGTGAAGATGCCGAAGATGGACGGCATCGCAGCGGCCGAGATCATCGCCTCCGAGCGGATTGCGCCGGTGGTTATGCTGACCGCGTTCAGCCAGCGCGATCTGGTGGAGCAGGCCCGCCAAGCGGGCGCAATGGCCTACGTGGTCAAACCGTTCGACGCGTCGGACGTGGTTCCTGCCATCGAGATCGCGATGGCTCGCTACGCCGAGATTCGGGCGCTGGACGACGAGATCGAAGACCTCGAGGAGCGGCTGGCGTCCCGGAAGACCATCGACCAGGCCAAGGGCATCCTGCAGGAGAGCCTGGGACTGACCGAGCCGGAGGCCTTCCGGTGGATCCAGAAGACCGCGATGGATCTGCGCAAGTCGATGCGTGAAGTCGCCGAAGGCGTGATCGACCACGCCAAGGCCGGCCGCAAGACGACCTGACGCCGTCGCTCAGCCGATCAGCCGGCAGCTCAGTCGGCCGGACGCGAGCAGCCGACCCTCGTCGTCACGCAGGTCTATTTGGTAGACCGCACTGGTGCGTCCCAAGTGCAGGGCGGTGGCCTGTGCGTGCACCCAACCCTGGGTGACGCTTCGCAGATGGCTGACGTTGAGTTCGGCCCCGACCGCCCGTCGGCCGCGGCCCGCGTGGGCATTCGCGCCGAGTGATCCCAAAGTCTCCATGACGGCCGCAGAGGCCCCGCCATGCCACAGCCCGAAGGGCTGAGTGTTGCCGTCCACCGGGACGCGTCCGATCACGCGCTGGGCGCTCACCGAAGTGACCTCGAGGCCCAGCTTCGCGTCGTAGGGGCTGACCCAGGTACTGGGGGGCGGGTACTGCTCGTCAGTCATGAGGTTACTGTGACACAAGCCGCGGTTGTGTCGGCGTGGCCGACTACAGTCGGGCAGGTGAGTGACCCAACGACCAGCACCCAGCCCAAGGTCATGCTCATCGACGGCCACTCGATGGCGTACCGGGCGTTCTATGCGTTGCCTGCCGAGAACTTCTCGACCGCGTCCGGCCAGCACACCAACGCTGTCTACGGGTTCACATCGATGCTGATCAACGTGCTGCGCGACGAGCAGCCGACCCACGTGGTGGTGGCGTTCGATGTCTCCCGAGCCACCTTCCGGTCTGAGCAGTACTCCGATTACAAGGCGACCCGGGCGAAGAGCCCGGACGAGTTCGCGGGCCAGGTGAGCTTGATCCAAGAGGTGTTGGATGCACTGAACGTCGTCCACGTCCAACTGGACGGTTATGAAGCCGACGACATCATCGCCACTCTCACCGACCAGGCCGACCAGCGCGGCTGGGCCAGCGTCATCGTCACTGGTGACCGCGACACCTACCAATTGGTCGACGACAACACCACCGTGCTCTACCCGGTGCGCGGGGTCTCCGAGCTGTCCCGGATGACCCCGGCGGCGATCGAGGCGAAGTATGGCGTCGGGCCTCACCAGTACCCAGAGTTGGCCGCCTTGGTGGGGGAGACCAGTGACAATCTCCCAGGGGTGCCCGGGGTCGGGGTCAAGACAGCCGCCAAATGGCTCACCGGCTACGGCAGCCTGGACAACTTGCTGGCCCGTGTCGATCAGGTGCGTGGCAAGGTCGGCGACTCGCTACGCGCCCACCTGGACGATGTGCGCCGCAACCGTCAGCTGAACCACCTCGTCCGTGGTCTGACGTTGCCGGTCGGCCTGGACGACTTGGCCAAGCGAAGCTACAACCGGGACGCCGTCCATCAGCTCTTCGACGCCCTGGAGTTCCGGGTGCTTCGCGACCGACTGCTGGAAACCTTCCCGATCGACGATGCGCCGGTCGAGGACGGCTTCGAACTCGCCGGTCAGCGCCTTCGCCCGGGTGAGCTGGCGGGCTGGCTGGCCGCCCACGCGGTGAGCGAGTTGACCGGGCTGGACGTCGCCGGTCGGTGGGGCTCCGGCACGGGCGAGTTGACCGCCGTTGCGCTGGCCAGCGCCGACGGTGCGGCCTGCTGGACAGACGTCGCCGACCTCAGTCTGGCCGACGAACAGGCGCTGGCGGCGTGGCTGGGCGATCCGGTGCGCGGCAAGGCCATGCATGCCGCGAAGGGGCCGCTGCTGGCGATCTGGCAGCACGGCTGGCACCTGGCGGGCTTGGTCTGCGACACCGAGCTGGCCGCTTACCTGCTGCGTCCCGATCAGCGCAGTTACGACCTCGCCGATCTGTCGATCCGCCACCTCAAGCGCGAGTTGCGGGTCGACTCGTCAGGTGCAGGCCCCGACGAGCAGCTGATGCTCGATTTCGGCGACGAGTCGCTCGACGAGCAGGCCGAGGCCGCGATGGTGCGGGCCCGGGCGGTCATCGACCTGGCCGAGGCGCTGACCGATGAACTGGACGGTCTGGGTCAGCGCAGCCTGCTCGCTGAGGTCGAGATGCCGCTGCAACGCATCCTGGCACGGATGGAACGTGACGGCATCGCGCTGGACACCGACGTGCTGGACGGGCTGTACGCCGAGTTCGACGCCCGGGTCCGCGCTGCCGAGCAGGCTGCCTGGGAGGCGGTCGGCCAGCAGGTGAACCTTGGCTCGCCGAAGCAGCTGCAGGCGGTGCTCTTCGACCAGCTCGACCTGCCACGCACCAAGAAGATCAAGTCGGGCTACACCACCGACGCCGAGGCGCTGGAGGGCCTGTTCGCACGCACCGCGCACCCGTTCCTCGCCCATCTGTTGGCTCACCGCGACTCGATCAAGCTCCGGCAGGCCGTCGAGGGCTTGCGCAAGGCGGTCCAGGACGACGGGCGCGTCCACACCACCTACCTGCAGACGATCGCCGCGACCGGACGGCTCAGCTCCGCCGACCCGAACCTGCAGAACATTCCGATCCGCACCGACGAGGGACGCCGGGTGCGGGCCGCCTTCGTGGTGGGGGCCGGATACGAGGCGCTGCTGAGCGCCGACTACTCACAGATCGAGATGCGGGTGATGGCCGACGTCTCCGGCGACACCGATCTGATCGAGGCCTTCCGCAGTGGGGTCGACTTCCACACCGTGACTGCGTCGAAGGTCTTCGGGGTGCCGCCGGAAGAGGTGACCGGCGCCCAGCGGGCCGGCGTCAAGCAGATGAACTACGGACTGGCGTACGGGCTGTCGGCCTACGGGCTGTCGACCAGGCTGGGTCTTTCGGTGGGCGAGGCGCGCGAGCTGATGGACGACTACTTCACCACGTTCGGTGGGGTGCGCGACTACCTAAACGACATCGTCGCGCAGGCCCGGCGGACCGGCTACACCGAGACGATCCTGGGACGCCGCCGCTATCTGCCCGACCTGACCTCGTCCAATCGGCAGCGTCGCGAGATGGCCGAACGGATGGCCCTCAATGCGCCCATCCAAGGTTCCGCCGCCGACATCATCAAGATCGCCATGATCCGGCTGGACGGTGTATTGACCCGAGCCGGCCTGAAGTCGCGGATCCTGCTGCAGATCCACGACGAATTGGTCCTCGAGGTGGCCCCCGGCGAACGGGACGTCGTCACCGAACTGGTCCGCGAGCAGATGGCCGGCGCTGCAGACCTCAAGGTGCCGCTGGACGTCTCGGTCGGTTACGGGCAGACCTGGCTTGCGGCTGCCCACTGAATGCTCAGCTGACGGCGGCCGTTCATGGGCAAGTCGAGACCTTGTCGCGATCCGGCGGCCAGTCATCTTGTGCATCTCCCAAGTGGTTGTTGAATCAGTCGAAACCCAACCCAGGTTAGCAAGCCATGATGCCCGTCGGTAAGACGGATTGACCCTCGCGCTCAGGCGTAAGTAGACTGAAACGGCATTGTGGCTCGGGCCGCCTCGGACGGAGCAGGCGGCACGTGCGGTGTGACACGCCGCTCAACCGGACGACGCGCGGCACCTGCGGATCGACAGGGCCGTTCGAGCTTGGCTGAGCAGGTTCACTGAAGCATCGTGACAGGTCGCGCTGCGTCCAGTACAACAAGACAACAAGCAATCGGAGCCCTACTACATGACCTCCTCAACTGAGGCCTCGAACCAGGTCGCAATCGACGACATCGGCACGCCGGAAGCCTTCGAGGCCGCGGTCGATTCCACCATCAAGTACTTTAATGACGGCGACATCGTCACCGGCACCGTCGTCAAGGTCGACCGGGACGAGGTACTCCTCGACATCGGCTACAAGACCGAAGGTGTCATCCCCTCCAAGGAACTGTCCATCAAGCATGACGTCGATCCCTTCGACGTCGTCCAGGTGGGTGACGAGGTCGAGGCCCTCGTCCAGCAGAAGGAGGACAAGGAAGGTCGCCTGATCCTGTCCAAGAAGCGCGCGCAGTACGAGCGCGCCTGGGGCACGATCGAAAAGATCAAGGAGGAGGACGGCGTCGTCACCGGCACCGTCATCGAGGTGGTCAAGGGTGGCCTGATCGTCGACATCGGCCTGCGGGGCTTCCTGCCGGCCTCCCTCGTCGAAATGCGCCGCGTGCGCGATCTGCAGCCCTACGTGAGCCAAGAGATCGAAGCCAAGATCATTGAGCTCGACAAGAACCGCAACAATGTGGTGCTCAGCCGTCGTGCGTGGCTCGAGCAGACCCAGTCCGAGGTTCGCCAGAGCTTCCTGCACCAGCTGCAGAAGGGCCAGATCCGCAAGGGCGTGGTCTCGTCCATCGTCAACTTCGGCGCTTTCGTCGACCTGGGCGGTGTGGACGGCCTGGTGCACGTTTCCGAACTCAGCTGGAAGCACATCGACCACCCGAGCGAGGTGGTCGAAGTTGGCCAGCAGGTCACCGTCGAGGTCAAGGACGTCGAGCTCGACCGCGAGCGGGTCTCATTGTCGCTCAAAGCGACCCAGGAGGATCCGTGGCAGACCTTCGCGCGGACGCACCAGATCGGCGAGATCGTGCCCGGCAAGGTCACCAAGCTCGTGCCGTTCGGCGCCTTCGTGCGGGTTGAGGACGGCATTGAGGGCCTCGTGCACGTCTCCGAACTGGCCGAGCGCCACGTGGAGATCCCCGAGCAGGTCGTGTCGGTCGACGACGACGTCATGGTCAAGATCATCGACATCGACCTGGATCGTCGCCGTATCTCGCTGAGCCTCAAGCAGGCCAACCAGGGCGTCGACATCGCTGCGGACGACTTCGACCCGTCGCTGTACGGTATGACCGCCAGCTACGACGAGCAGGGCAACTACATCTACCCCGAGGGCTTCGATCCGGAGACCAACGAGTGGAAGCCCGGCTTCGAGGAGCAGCAGGCTGCTTGGGAAACCCAGTACGCCGAGGCGCAGGCCCGCTGGCTGGCGCTCAAGAAGCAGGCCGCAGAGGCGGAGGAGACCGCTGCCTCGGCAGCCGCGCAAACCGCGTCGCCTACCGGCTACACCTCGGAGCCCGCTGCAGGTGAGAGCTCACTCGCCTTCGACGAGGCCTTGCAGGAGCTTCGTGAGAAGCTCACCAGCGGCAACAACTGATACACGAACCCGTAGAACGCCCCGGACCTCAGTGTGGTCCGGGGCGTTTTTCGCAAACAAGGAGGACCCATGCTGACCCTTGGCGCCTGGCCGATCCTGGACTATGACGACGATCCCGATGACTTGGTCTCCCGTCTCAGCCAGTCCAAGCCTGAGGAGCGCCTTCCCGAGCGGGCGGTGCTGGCGGTCCTCGGACAACAAGTCTTGGCCCATGCTCAGGCGGAGAGGCTACGCCAGGTGGGCGTGGTCGACTTCGTCACTGCTCGCTACCCCATCTACCAGATAGAACGCGCTGGCCGGCGGGTTGCGCTGGTGGAGGCGCCGATCGGAGCTGCGGCGGCGGTGATGGTGGGCGAGTTCCTCCGCCAGCGAGGGGTACGGTGCGCGGTGGCGGTCGGTTCGTGCGGGGCCCTGCGTCCCTTCGATGAAGGTGTCTTCATCACACCCGTCCGGGCGTTGCGCGCCGAGGGCGTCAGCCACCATTACCTGCCGCCCGGCGAGTGGGTGGAGACCGACGCCGCGGTTCGCACTGCCTGCCTGTCAGCCATCCGGGGACGGGGACATGAAGGGGTGGAGGCCGACACTTGGACGACCGATGGCTTCTACCGCGAGACGCCCGCCCTGCTGGCCCATCGAATCGCACAGGGCTGTTCGGTTGTCGAGATGGAGTGCGCGGCCTGGGCAGCCTGGGCCTTGTTCCGCGGCGTTCGGTTCGGGCAGATCCTGTTCACGGCAGATTCGCTCGCCGGGGAAACCTACGACGCTCGTGACTGGGGTGTCGGCTCCCACGAAGTCGCCCTGCGGATGGCGATCGATGCGGCGTTCGGGTTGGAGGATTGAGGTGGCTTTCTCGGTTGCCTTGACCGGCGGCATCGCGTCCGGCAAGACGACGGTGGCCAACCTGCTCGCAGAGCACGGAGCGCTGCTGATCGATTCCGACCAACTCGCCCGGGAGGTCGTCGAACCGGGGACGCCCGGCCTGGCCCAGGTGGTGACGAGGTTCGGAGAACAGGTTCTGACGCAGGCCGGCAGTCTGGATCGCCAGGCGCTGGGCGATATCGTCTTCGCAGACGCCGCCGCCCGCGCCGACCTCAATGCGATCGTCCACCCCCTGGTCCGGCGGCGGCGAGCGGAGCTCATCGCGCAGGCCGCAGCAGATCAGATCGTGGTTTCGGTGATACCGCTGCTGGTCGAGACCGGGTTGGTCGACCAGTTCGACGCCGTGGTGGTGGTGGACGTCCCCAGCCAGACGCAAGTGGCGCGCCTGGTGAGGCGCAACGACATCAGTCCGGAACAGGCTCAGGCCAGGCTGGACGCCCAGGCCAGCCGTGCCGAGCGACTGGCGGCCGCCGATTGGGTGGTGACCAACTCCGGCAGCCGTGCCGAACTTGAGGCGCAGGTGGAGCGGCTTTGGTCGCAGATGCGCAGCAAAGCCCAAGGCTGCGAACCAGGAAAGTGAGTCTGTCGGTGCGCCGACCTACGCTGGACGCATGCGCCCAGTCGAAGAGATAACGCGGCGGGTTGCACCGTTCAAGGTGCAGTCCGAATTCCAGCCCTCCGGCGACCAGCCGGCCGCAATAGCCGAACTCGAACGCCGGGTGCGGGCGGGGGAGGACGACATCATCCTGCTCGGCGCGACCGGCACCGGCAAGACGGCGACGGTCGCCTGGTTGGCTGAGCGGCTGCAGCGTCCGATGCTGGTGATGCAGCCGAACAAGACGTTGGCCGCCCAGTATGCGGCCGAGTTGCGGCAGTTCTTCCCTGCCAATGCGGTCGAGTACTTCGTCAGCTACTACGACTACTACCAACCCGAGGCCTACGTACCGCAGACCGACACCTACATCGAGAAGGACTCCAGCCTCAACGAGGAAGTCGAGAGGCTTCGCTATTCGACCACCAACTCCCTGTTGACCCGGCGCGACGTCATCGTGGTTGCGACGGTCTCGGCCATCTACGGCCTCGGCACGCCTCAGGAATACGTTGACTCGATGCTCAAGCTGCGAGTCGGGCAGGAGTGGGGACGCAACGACCTGCTGCACAAACTGGTTGAAATGCAGTACGTGCGGAATGACCTCGCGGGCACCCGCGGCACCTTTCGGGTGCGTGGTGACACCCTCGAGATCTTCCCGATGTACGAGGCCAATGCCGTCCGGGTGGAGTTCTTCGGCGACGAAGTCGACGCCCTGTCCACCATGCACCCGATGACCGGCGAGTTGGTGACCACCGACGATGAGATGTACGTCTTTCCGGCTTCGCATTACGTGGCCGGGCCTGAGCGCATGGAGCGCGCCATCAGCGGCATCGAATTGGAGTTGGCAGACCGCCTCGCCGAGTTCGAGGCGCAGGGCAAGCTGCTGGAGGCGCAGCGGCTGCGGATGCGCACCACCTACGACGTGGAGATGATGCGTCAGATCGGCACCTGTGCAGGCATCGAGAACTACTCGCGGCACATCGACGGACGCGGGCCGGGTACCCCCCCGAACTGTCTGCTCGACTACTTCCCGGAGGACTTCCTGCTGGTCATCGACGAGTCGCACGTCACGGTGCCGCAGATCGGTGGAATGTACGAGGGCGATATGAGCCGCAAGCGCACCTTGGTCGAACACGGCTTCCGACTGCCGAGCGCGATGGACAATCGTCCGCTGCGCTTCGAGGAGTTCACCGAACGCATCGGGCAGACCGTCTACTCGTCCGCAACCCCCGGCCCCTACGAGATCTCGCGATCCGATGGGATCGTCGAACAGATCATTCGGCCCACCGGGCTGGTCGACCCCGAGGTGATCGTCAAACCCACCAAAGGCCAGATCGACGACCTGATGGGCGAGATCAGGGAGCGTGTCGAACGCGACGAGCGCGTCTTGGTTACCACCCTGACCAAGAAGATGGCCGAGGACCTCACCGACTACCTGATGGAGCACGGCGTCCGAACCCGTTACCTGCACTCCGAAGTCGACACACTGCGCCGTGTCGAGCTGCTGCGCGAGCTGCGGCTCGGAGAGTACGACGTGCTGGTCGGCATCAACCTGCTGCGTGAGGGCCTCGACCTGCCCGAGGTGTCATTGGTGGCGATCCTTGACGCCGACAAGGAGGGTTTCCTGAGGTCGGAGCGGTCCCTGATCCAGACGATCGGACGCGCCGCCCGCAACGTCTCCGGCCAGGTGCACATGTATGCCGACCAGATGACGTCTTCGATGAGCCACGCAATCGACGAGACCAACCGGCGTCGCGCCAAGCAGGTGGCGTACAACACCGCACACGGCATTGACCCGCAACCGCTGCGCAAGCGGATCGCCGACATCACTGACCTGATGGCGCGTGAGGACGCCGACACCGAGCGCTGGGTCGCCAGCCGCCAGGGCGGGGGACGGACGCGCACCACCTCGATCGCGCTGCCGAGTGAACTGCGCGACTTGGACGCAGCGAACCTCCCGGCGACCGAATTGGCCGCACTGATCCAGGAACTGACTGCGCAGATGCATCAGGCGGCCAGCGAACTCCAGTTCGAATTGGCGGCCCGGCTGCGGGACGAGGTGGCTGACCTCAAGAAGGAACTCAGGCAAATGGTGGAGGCAACTCGATGACAACCGAGGTTTGAAGTGAAGCCGCAAGCCGCGTCGAGGACGGTCGGTGCTATGGTGCTGAGGTCATCCCTGTCGGGTTGGCGCAGGTCACGGTGAAGTGAGAGAATCCTGGGTGGAGGGGAGTAGCCCCCGTGCGGAATCGTCAACACGAAGCTTGACTTCCGAGTTCGCAGCGGATCTGGACGATCAGCGGCAAGACCTCCAAGACAATTCTCCCTCTCTGAGTCGGAAGGTACGCCGATGCACGTAACTCCCTTGGTCTGGATCGTCACCTTGTCAGTGCTGACGGCGATCTTGGTCTTCGACGTGATCATGATGATCCGAAAGCCGCACGAGCCCTCCATGAAGGAGGCGACGATCTGGATCTGCATCTACGTCATGCTGGCCGTCATGTTCGGCATCGGCATCGGCTTGTTTGCCCACCCGGTGACCGACAAGACGAGTTGGGACTACGCCATCGAGTTCTTCTCCGGCTACCTGACCGAGTACTCGTTGTCGATCGACAACCTCTTCGTCTTCATCATCGTGCTGGGCAGCATGCGGGTGCCGCGTGTCTATCAGCAGTTCGCGCTGATGTGCGGCATCATTTTGGCGCTGGTCTTCCGCGGCATCTTCATCATGGCGGGCGCTGCCCTCATCGAGCGCTTCGCCTGGGTCTTCTTCATCTTCGGCGCCTTCCTGCTCTACACCGGCATCAAGCTGGTCATCGACTACCGCAAGCACGGTGAGGAGGAGTCCGCCCAAACCGACACCGCCGTGATGCGGTTCGTGAAGCGGGTCGTCCCGTCCACCGACGAGTACCACGGCACCCACTTCTCTGTGAAGATCGACGGTCGTCGGGTCTTCACCCCGATCTTCTTCGTGGTGGTCGCGCTCGGTTCGATCGACATCATGTTCGCGCTCGACTCGATTCCGGCGATCTTCGGTCTTACGCAGGAGCCGTACCTGGTCTTCACCGCGAACTTCTTCGCGCTGATGGGTCTGCGCCAGCTCTACTTCCTGCTCGGCGGGCTGCTGCAGCGGCTGGTCTACCTGTCGCTCGGTCTGGCGTTCATCCTCTGCTTCATCGCGGTCAAACTGGTGCTGCACGCGATGCACCACTACGGCTGGGTCTCCTGGGAGGTTCCCACCGTGCTCTCCTTGTTGGTGATCGTGGTGACCATCGCGTTCACCGCCACGCTGTCGCTGCTGAAGACCCGCTCGGACGAGTCGAAGACCGAGATCGGCAGCAACTGATCCGTCCTCACGAATCTTGCGGTTGAGCCCGCGGCAGGTCTGTCACCAGCCGCGGGCTCGCCATTGCGCCAGCTGAGGTCGTTCGGCACCAAGCGTCGTCGAATCGCCATGACCCGGGTGGATGATGGTCTGGTCGCAGAAGCGGTCGAAGATCTTGCCGGTGACATCGTCCAGCAGGGACGCGAAGTCGGCCGGTGAGTCGGTCTTGCCGACGCCCCCCGGGAAGAGAGAGTCGCCGCTGAAGATGTGGGTCGGCCCGGTGCCGGTGCCGCGCAGGACCAGCGCGATCGAGCCGGGGGTATGCCCGACCAGCCCGATCACCTCCAGGCTGACACCGCCGCAACCGATCTGATCTCCGGTCCACACCTGGTGGCTGGCGACACCGGTCTGTTGTGCGATGGCTTCGGCGTCCGCGCGTCCAGCGAACGGCTTCGCACCGGTCTGAGCAATGACTTCGGCCAGTGCCTGCAGATGGTCGGCGTGCCGGTGGGTGCTCACCACCACCCCGAGTGGCCGCCCAGCCATCATTCCCAGAAGTCGTCGGGGTTCGGTGGCCGCATCGATCAGCAGCAGCGGGCTGTTACCACCGGCATGGAGCAGGTAGGAATTGTTGTCCAGGCTGCCCAGCGAGACCTTGGTGCAGTGCACCTCGGAGACCTCGAACTCGACCGGCCCGGTCTGGACGGTCGTGTGGAAAAGACGAGTCATTCCGCCACGCTAGCGGCGTGCGTCAGCGCAGCGCCGGGGAGGCCGGCAAGTCGATGGCCAGGTCGGCGCTGAGGCGCCCGGTCAGCCAGCCAAGGAGCAGGGCGTCGGAACCGTTGATCTCGCACAATTCCCCGGCCGAGCCTGCCTCCAAATGGAACCCGGTGTCGCTGCTCAGCCGCAATACTCTGCCGTCGAGCGGGTCGAAGTCCAGCATCGTCCACTCCAGCAGGAGCCGGGCGATCCCCGGTTCCACCTGTGTCACCTCGTACCCACAGTCCAGGTCAACGTGGTGCAGGACGACCTCGTTCAGCCGCAGCAGCGGGAGCAGGTCGCAGCGCACCGAGTCACCGGGGGTGAGTTCGACGACCAGTTCCTTTGGAACCGAGTGCAGCACGTTGAAGCGGCGATTGAGCCGTCCGGCGCTGGTGTCCAGGTCAATCTGCAAGTCAAGCCCGCGTCGTTCCGAGCCGCGTTCGATGGCCTGCTCGCGGTCCTCTTGGGAGTCGTACATCAAGCCGCGCCGTCCCATCAGCACTGAATCCACCGCACGCACCAAGGCGTCAGCGTTACGTGCCAAGTGGGCGGCTACGTGCGCCCGCGTCCATCCGGGAAGCCGCGAAGGCTCCTGCCACGCCTGTTCGCTGATGGCGATGGTGTCACCGAGCAACCGCTGGGTCGCTTCGACCTTGTACTTTCGCAGACTGGCCACCTGGGTGGACTCGCCCAGCGTTGCCTGCTTTCCCGGGTCCCACGCCATCTTGTGCCCTCCCAACGAGTTCTGGTTCGGTGCTTGCGTGACTCACTTTACGTGGTGGCGGTCGCGCATAGTGAGGCCGCAGAACTGTCAGCGGGGGCGCATACCATGAAGGACGTGAAGGATCGACTCAGAGTCTCCGGTGCTCGGGAACACAATCTGCGCAATATCTCCCTCGACCTGCCGAAGGACGCGCTGATTGTCTTCACCGGGTTGTCGGGATCGGGCAAGTCTTCCCTGGCCTTCGACACCATCTTCGCCGAGGGACAGCGCCGCTACGTCGAGTCGCTGTCCGCCTATGCGCGGCAGTTCCTCGGCCAGATGGACAAGCCAGCGGTCGACTTCATCGAGGGCCTGTCGCCGGCTGTGGCGATCGACCAGAAGTCCACCAGCCGAAATCCGCGGTCGACCGTCGGCACGGTTACCGAGGTCTACGACTACCTGCGGCTGCTGTTCGCCCGCATCGGCCACCCCCATTGTCTGGTCTGTGGTGAGTTGATCAGCCGTCAGACGCCCCAGCAGATCGTCGACCAGGTGCTCGAGTTGCCGGAGGGCACCCGATTCCAGGTGCTGGCGCCGATGATCCGAGGCCGCAAGGGCGAGTACCGCGAGATCTTCCGCACGCTGGCCGGTGACGGCTACGCAAGGGTCCGCGTCGACGGTGAGACCTACCAACTGACCGACCCGCCCACCCTCGACAAGCAACGCAAGCATGACATCGACGTGGTCGTCGACCGGGTGGCGGTCAAGGCGTCCGCCAAGCAGCGCATCACCGACTCGATCGAGACCGCGCTGGGGCTGGCCAACGGGCTGGTCATTCTCGACTTCGTAGAGCGGGACAGCGATGACCCGCACCGGACGCGCAGCTTCAGTGAAAGGTTGGCCTGCCCGAACGGTCACGACATCGCGCTGGATGAGATGGAGCCCCGGCAGTTCTCGTTCAATAGCCCGTGGGGTGCCTGCCCGGCCTGTACCGGGCTGGGCACCATGCTCGAGGTGGACCCTGCCCTGGTCGTCCCGGATCAGCTCAAGAGCCTCGCCGAAGGTGCCATCGCGCCGTGGTCCAGCCCGACAGTGGCCGCGCACTACAGCCACGTCTTCGAGTCCTTGGCAGAACAGCACGGTTTCTCGGTCGAGACCCCATGGCGTGAACTGCCCGACAACGTCAGGCAGTTCATCCTCAAGGGCCACGACGACCCGGTGCTGGTGCGCTACCGCAACAGGTTCGGGCGAGTGCGCACCTACACGCAGAAGTACGAGGGCGTCCTGCCGCAGGTACGCCGCCGCTACGACGAGGCCGAGTCCGATGCGGCGCGCGACCGGTGGGGTGCCTACCTGCAAGAGATCCCATGTTCGGCCTGTGGGGGAGCGCGATTGAAACCCGCGTCGCTGGCGGTCACCATCGACGGCCGCAACATCTCCGAGGTTTCGCAGATGTCGATCGACCAGCTGGCCGATCGGGTCGATGCCCTGGACCTGCCCGGGCGCGAGATGGCGATCGCTGAACTGGTCCTGCGCGAGATCAAGACCAGGCTGCGTTTCCTGCTCAATGTCGGCCTCGACTACCTGACGCTGTCCCGCGCCGCCGGGTCACTGTCGGGCGGTGAGGCGCAGCGCATCCGGTTGGCCACCCAGATCGGGTCGGGCCTGACCGGTGTGCTGTACGTGTTGGATGAGCCGTCCATCGGCCTGCACCAACGCGACAATCACCGCCTGATCGAGACCTTGGAGCGCTTGCGCGACTTGGGCAACACGTTGATCGTCGTCGAACACGATGAGGACACTATGCGTGCGGCAGACCACATCGTCGACATCGGTCCGGGAGCCGGTGAGCACGGCGGCGAGATCGTGGTCAGCGGTAGCTTCGACGATGTGCTGGCCTGCGACCGGTCCATCACCGGCGCCTATCTGTCGGGGCGCCGGGGGATCGCACTGCCGGCTAGCCGGCGGCGAGGCAACGGCCAGTCGCTGGTGGTGCATGGCGCAGCCGAGAACAACCTGGCCGATGTCACCGTGGGGTTCCCCCTCGGACGGTTCATCGCCGTCACCGGGGTCTCGGGCTCAGGCAAGTCTTCACTGGTCAACTCCATCCTCTACACCTCGCTGGCCAAGCATCTCTACGGCGCAAAAGACGTGCCCGGCCGCCACACCGGCATCACCGGCGTCGAGGCGATCAACAAGGTGGTGCACGTCGACCAGTCGCCGATCGGACGCTCACCGCGCTCCAACCCGGCTACCTACACCGGGGTCTTCGACAAGATTCGTACGTTGTTCAGCCAGACCCCGGAGGCGAAGGCGCGTGGCTACCTGCCCGGCAGGTTCAGCTTCAACGTCAAGGGGGGCCGGTGCGAGCAATGCATGGGCGACGGCACGCTCAAGATCGAGATGAACTTCCTGCCCGATGTCTATGTGCCCTGCGAGGTCTGCCATGGCGCCCGTTACAACCGCGAGACTCTGGAGGTGAAGTACAAGGGCCTCAGTATCGCCGAGGTGCTTGAGTTGCCGATCGAACAGGCGGCGGAGTTCTTCGCGCCCATTTCGGCCATCTCGCGATACTTGAACACGCTGACCGAGGTCGGCTTGGGTTACGTTCGGTTGGGTCAACCGGCCACGACACTGTCGGGTGGCGAGGCCCAGCGGGTGAAGTTGGCGGCCGAGCTGCAGCGTCGCTCGACCGGGCGCACCCTGTACGTCCTGGACGAACCGACCACCGGTCTGCACTTCGAAGACATCAACAAGCTGCTCAGTGTGCTGAGCCGGCTCGTCGACAGCGGCAACACTGTGGTGGTCATCGAACACAACCTCGACGTCATCAAGACCGCGGACTGGGTGATCGACATGGGGCCGGAGGGTGGCCACCGCGGCGGCCAGGTGGTCGCCACCGGTACGCCCGAAGATGTGGCGCACAACCCGGGGAGCTTCACCGGCGAGTTCCTCAGCCGGATCCTGACCGGCCGTGAGGTGCCGCTGGCCGAGCCCGCAGACGAGAAGCTGATCGAGGTTGCCGAAACAGCCAAGCCCAAGCGGCGTCGTGCCCCGAAGGACGCCGCTGCCGTCACCACCCCTGCCGCTTGATGGCTGACCCTGCGAGCTACCGCCCGGCGCCCGGATCAATCCCAACCGATCCGGGTGTTTACCGATTCAGCGACCCGTACGGCCAGGTCGTCTACGTCGGTAAGGCGAAGAACCTGCGCAACCGCCTCAACTCCTACTTCGCCGACCCGGCGGGCCTGCACTTCAGGACGCAGACCATGTTGCGCACCGCCGCCGCCGTCAGTTGGACGGTGGTCCGAAACGAGGTTGAGGCGCTGCAGCTCGAATACACCTGGATCAAGCAGTTCGACCCCCGGTTCAACATCAAGTACCGCGACGACAAGTCGTATCCGTGGTTGTGCGTCACCTGGAGCGAGGAGTTCCCCCGGGTCTTCGTCGGTCGCGGCGTCAAGCGCAAGGGCTGGCGCTACTACGGGCCTTTCGGTCAGGCGTGGGCGGTTCGGGAATCGGTGGATCTGTTGCTCCGGGTCTTCCCGATGCGATCGTGCAGCAACGGCGTCTTCCGCAATGCGGTGGCCTCGAATCGTCCCTGCCTGCTCGGTCACATCGGCAAATGTTCGGCTCCCTGCGTCGGACGAGTGACCGCTGACGAGCACCGTGAGATCGCCGACGATTTCTGTGCGTTCTGGGCGGGCCAGACTCGCACCCTGGAGCGCAAGCTGGCCAGGCAGATGCGGGCCGCGTCCGAAGCCCAGGAGTACGAGCGGGCGGCGGTGATCCGCGACTCGCTGGATGCGCTGCGCCAGGCCACCGAAAGAAACGCCATCGTGCTGCCGGACGGCACCAACGCA
>WPCJ01381154.1_pt1 | contig 16997 bp, 21 predicted proteins | sample 5399831 | NCBI WGS metagenome assembly WPCJ01 (sample SAMN12869470, study PRJNA574797) | sludge metagenome | isolation source: wastewater treatment of pH10 | place: China:Beijing | collected 2019-05-20 | reverse complement strand
TGGACCTGGTGATCCGCATGGCGTCGGAACCGCGCCCCGGCGGAACCTGGCTGCGCCTCGCACGGGAGGTTCTTGTCCCAGTCTGCTCGCCGAGCTTTGCGCAGGAGATCGCCGGTAGGCCGTGGCAGGAGGTTCTCGGCTCCGCCCCTCTCATTCACGTGACGACCGTTGCCGAGGACTGGAGCCGTTACCTGGACGAGGTGCTGCCCGAAGCTCGCTGCGCCGGCGAAGGCAGTCTGCGCTTCGACACCATCCACATGGCGGTCCAGGCGGCCCGTCAAGGGTTCGGGATAACGCTCGGTCGCAGGCCCGTCATCGACGAGGAACTCGGCAATGGCCACCTGGTCCCGGTTGGCGCGCCGCCAGTGCAAGCCAGCACCTGTTACTGGCTGGTCGGTTCGGAGCTGACGTTCGACCGGCCGGAGGTCAAGGCATTCCGCAAATGGCTGCTGCGCGAGATCGAAACCAGCGAGGCCAGCGCGAGGGCCACCGGATCGCATCCTTCCGTGAACGGCGCGGAGGCAGCGAGACGGTGACCGAGTCGACCTCACCCAAGAATGCCGCGATCGAGTTCTGGTTCGACTTCAGCTCGCCATATGCCTATTTCGCGTCGCTCTCGATCGAGGCACTTGCCGATCGGCACGGTCGCACGGTGGCGTGGAATCCCTTTGCATTGGGCGCCGTCTTCAAGATCACCGGAATGCGCTCGCTGAGCGGAACGCCGATGCGAGGTGACTATGCCCGCCATGATTGGGCACGGCTCGCTCGCCGACTGGGCGTCCCCTTCGCGCTTCCCGACGGCCATCCGCTTTCCACCGTCGCAATCGCGCGGGCATTCCTGTGGCTTCAAACCAGCAAGCCCGACCGGGCCGTGCCGTTCGCGGCCGAGGCCCTGTCACGCTATTTCGGCCGGGGGATCGACGTCGCATCGGCCGGGCAGATCGCGCTGCTCGCGGAAGCAGTCGGCGTCGATGGTCCAGAAGTCACGAAGACCATCCAGCTCGCCGAGTGGAAGGAGGCGTTTCACCGCCAGACCGACCGCGCGGTCGAAAAGGGCGTGTTCGGATCGCCCTTCTTCGTCATCGACGGGGAGCCGTTCTGGGGCACGGACCGCATGGAGATGATGGACGCCTGGCTCCGCGACGGCGGCTGGTAGCAAGCCGGCGCTCGCCGCGTTCACACGGGATCGCGTTTCTCCACGACGAACATCGTCCCGAGAAACTCCGCGCACGGCGTCTTCTCGTCGCCACGCACGCCGTAGACAACGGCGCGCGTGACCATGATGGTTCGGCCCCGCTTGATGACCTCGGCCTCCGCGCGCAGGTGATCCCCGACCGCCGGGTTCATCAGGTTGATCTTGAACTCGATCGTCAGAACATCGTGATCCTTGGAGATCAGCGAGATCGCGGCGTAGCCGGCCGCCGTGTCGGCAATCGCCGAGGTCACGCCGGCATGGAAGTAGCCGCGCTGCTGCGTGTGGGTTGGCGCGAAGCCGACCTCAAGAACGCACCGGCCGTCCGATGCCGATTGCATCGTCACGCCAAGGTGGCGCATCAGGCCCTGGCTGTTGAAACTGGAGAGAACGTGCGGCGCGGTCACGAAGCCAAGTCCTTTCTATTGTCGATGGGGGACCTGTCCTCGCGGAGGCTCCATGCTCTCTTTCGCTGAACAGAGCAGATCTGCATCGAGTATTCCGAGAAATAGCGCTCGACACCCAGGCGCTTTGCGGCGATGTGGTCGGGATGGGTTCGCCACGAGTTGAGGGCTTCGTCCGAGTCGAACTCGACGATCGTCACTTTCTCACCATCCTCGGCAAGAAAGCTCTTGTGGGAGAGATACCCAGGTAGCGCCCGCACCAGTTCGCTGAGGCTCATTGCGGTCGCGCGATATTCATCGGCCGCTTCCGGCCTGAGCCGGGACCGGAAAATCGTAACGATCATCCGGCCACCACTCTTTCCAGCGCCTTGTGCAAGCAGGATTGCACGAAGGCGATCCGAGCCTTTGCGAGTTGACCCGATAGTGGTTCAGCAAGCGTTCTTTCCATTTCAGTCTCACTCCCACAAAAGACAAAGCGCCCTGACGGCTGCCGGATAGGCTGGCAGCCGCCAGGACGCACGCGGTCAAAAGCACATCATCCGAAACAATGCGTGGCCCAGAAATGCCAGCGTGTAGGCGTCCAGAAACCAGGGCAGCCAAAATGGAATGCTGACGGCCAGCGCGCCGAACGACGCCATCGCAACCAGCTCTCCACGCGACACGGGCATTGCAAAGTCCGCCTTCCTCATGCCGGTTGTCCGCTCGGCTGCAACCGATCGCGGCTATGAATCGGCCGCTCGTCGATCGGCCAGTGAATGATCGCCGCGAACAGGCCGAGCAGGACCACGCTCCACCAGATCAGGTCGTAGGAACCCGTCCGCTCGAACGCGAACCCGCCCATCCATGCGCCGAGGAAGCTCCCGACCTGATGCAGGAGGAAGACGATGCCCACCAGCGTCGCCAGATAGCGAGGCCCGAAAATCTGCGCCACGATCCCGGTGGTCAGCGGCACGGTCCCGAGCCAGGTGAAGCCCATCACGGCGCCGAAGATGATCGTGGTGGTCGGCGTGATCGGCATAAGGATGAACCACGCGGCCACGGTGGCGCGCGTCAGATAGAGCACCGCAAGAATCTTCTTCTTGCTGTAGCGGTCGCCGAGCGCTCCGCATCCGAGCGTGCCGATGATGTTCGTCGCGCCGATCGTGGCCAGCGCCGCGCCGCCGACCCAAAGCTCAAGGTGTTGGTCGACGAGATAGGCTGGCAGGTGCGTGGTGATGAAGGCGAGCTGAAAGCCGCAAACGAAGAAGCCCACGACGAGCATGAGAAAGCCGCGGTGGCTCATTGCCTCCTTGAGCGCCGCGCCCATGGACTGCTCCGGACCCGTTTCCACGGAGCGGCCCGCCAGTCGCGGCGCCGCGACGCACATGATCGCGGCGATCCCCGCAAGCCCGAGGAATGCGCCGACCCAGCCGAGATTGGCGATCAGGCCGAGCGTGATGGGGACCGAAAGGAAGATGCCGAGAGACCCTCCGACCGAAGCGATACCGAGCGCGCTCGACCGTCGCTCCGGCGGAAAGTGGCGTCCGACAGCGCCCAGGACGACTGCAAAGGATGTGCAGCTCAGGCCGAGGCCGACCATGACGCCGAGGCTCAGATTGAGCCCGAGCGGGCCGGTGCTCATGGCCGCGAAGATCAGCCCGCCGGCATAGAGCAATCCACCGGCGAAGATGACGCGGCCACTGCCGTAACGGTCCGCCACCATTCCCGCGAAAGGCTGGCCGAGCCCCCAGAGCAGGTTCTGCAGGGCGATGGCGAAGCCGAAGGCTTCGCGGCTCACGCTGGGCAGATCTTGGGTGACCGGCGCAAGGAACAGGCCGAAGGAGTGCCGCATTCCCATGGCGATGAACACGACGAGCCCGCCGAAGACCAATATGGTCCAGCCCTTGCGACCGATCGAGTATGAGGTTGTAACCGTTGCCATTCCGCCCTGCCTGAAAGCCGTGTCGGGTTTCGTTCCGTCGCGTCTGCGCACTCGCGGGAACGCGAGATGAGGTTCGCCGAGGAATCGTGATGCCGGGGCCGAGCGCTATTCGCGCCAGAAGGGCTTCCGAGCCAACTGGCGGGCATCCTCCCTGGTCAGGTGCATCGACCAGAGCTGCCCATCGTCCAGCTTGAGCAGATATTCCCGCTCCAACTCCCTTGCCGCCCAGGTTCGGAGCAGCCGGCGAATCCTCCCGAGCCAGGACGGACCAACGTCCGCTGCAAGCGTCGTCAGTTCGCCGTCGGTCCGAGGTTTGGCTTCCTCCATCGTCGATCCATGTCTGCCGCTTCAGGTCCGCTCGCTCCTGGCGGTCAGGCCGTCCGAGGGACGGGCTTGCATCGCCACTGCCAATGCGCGATGCGCCAGGATCGAAAACCTTCAGCGACTCCCATCGAGTGCTTTGAGCACCCCAAACCATTCGCCGTGGCGAGGCAAACGACCAATTCTCACCCCCTCAAGACTCGTCTTCATTCTGGTCCGCGCGGCCTCCTTCGATCACGCGCCACGACAGCGCTCCTCGCCTACGACGATGCGAGCGGACGTCGGTGAAACTTCCTTGTTTCCAGATGAACAATTCTGGTTTGCCGAAACTCCACGCTATCGGCAGCTTCGTCACGAAGGAGTTCGCTGGCTAGTTTGTCGGCGGCCGGTCTGGAGGTGGCGTCATGGCGGTCCTTTTCCGGACGCGGGAGGCACCCCCTCGGAAGAGGTGGCCGGGCTTGTTCGCTGTTTGGCGCGATCGGGCCAAAAAGCGGCGTCAGCTCGCCGCTATGCGAGAGCGCAACCTGAAGGACATCGGCCTGACCCGACTCGACGCCGCCAGAGAGGTGCGCAAACCGTTTTGGAGGGAGTAGCCGAACAACGCGCCACCTGCCTGTTGATCTCAAAATTGCAATGGCGCGTTCAGATGACCAAGCCCGACGCCGAGACACCAACCGACGAGGCATTGCCACTCGCGATGCCGTCATCCCCGACATCTGCTGAGAATAGACTGGCTATCATGACAGTCGTCGCGCTGGCGCTGGCGCCCGCGATCGGTCTCGGCATAGCGCGCTTCGCCTACGCATTGGTGCTGCCCGACATGCGCGCGGACCTTGGCTGGTCCTATTCGGATGCCGGCTGGATGAACACCACCAACGCTGCCGGCTACCTGCTTGGAGCCTTGCTGGCATCACGAGTGATCGCAAGGGTCGGCGCGTTCCGGGTCATGGTCGTCGGCGTGTGGGCCTGCATCGCAGCTCTCGCGTTCTCGGCCGCAGTCCGCGATGACGTTCTGCTCAATAGCGCGCGCCTTCTTGCAGGGCTCGGCGGCGGCTTCGCTTTCGTCGCCGGTGGCGTGCTGGCCGCAGGCATCGCGCAGCGTAATCCGGCACGCTCGGCGTTCCTGCTCGGCCTGTTCTATGCCGGGCCGGGCCTCGGCATCCTGTTGTCCGGCCTGAGCGTCCCCTACGTTCTGGAGCGGTATGGGCCGGGATCATGGAACATAGCCTGGGCGGCGCTCGCGGCCCTTTCCGTGCCTCTCGCCTTCGGAATATTCCGAGCGCGAAGTGAGGGAGCGGCCAATCGCTCGACAATTCAGGTGAGACCCAGCTACGGGAAAATGTGCTGGCTGCTCTGCGCCTATTTCTTCTTCGGCGCGGGCTACATCGCCTACATGACGTTCATGATCGCGTGGGTTCAGGGCACCGGCGGCAGCGCCGGCTTTCAGGCGCTGTTCTGGGCTGCAATCGGGCTTGGGGCGATGGTTTCGCCCTGGCTTTGGGCCGGCATCCTCCAACGGCTGTTGCATGGCCATGCGTTCACGGCCCTGACCGCAATCACCATGGTCGGAGCGGCGCTGCCCCTCGTCTCCAACACGATACCCGTGCTGCTGGCTTCGGCCGCGCTGTTCGGCAGCGCGTTCTTCGCCGTCGTCGCCGCAACGACCGCGTTCGTGCGCCGCAACCTAGAGCAGGCGCAGTGGGCCGCAGGAATCGGTATGCTCACCGTGGTCTTCGGAGTCGGTCAAATGCTCGGGCCGGTCGCCATCGGTTTTCTCAACGACGTGACAGGTGGTCTCGCCAGTGGCCTGTTGGCATCAACCCTGCTGCTCCTGGCGGCCGTCCTCATGGGAGGTATCCAGCGTGACCTTGCGACGCCGCACAAGCCCTGACGTCGACGCCTTCCACCAAGCAATCAAGTCCTCCCTCCAACACTCCTGCGATCCGCCGACCAAGCGGCGAGCACGAAATGCAATCGTCCCGTGCCCATGACCGATGAAAACAAGCCTGTCGGACGAGCCATTCCCCGCGTCCTGGCTGCCCGTGTGCCCTTCTACTATGGCTGGATTGTCCTCGCCTGCCTGTGCTGCGCCGGCGTCGCGAGGCAGGGGCCATCGGTCGTCACGCTCTCTATCTTCATCGAGCCGCTTACCCAGGAATTTGGCTGGTCGCGGACCGCTGTCTCCGGTGCGGTCTCTCTTGGCGGTCTGCTGGCCGCGCTGGTCGCGCCGCTGATCGGCTCGCTGCTCGATCAACGCGGCTCCCGGCTCGTGTTGTGCCTCGCCGTCCTTATCAACGGAGTTGCGCTGCTGCTCCTGTCGCTGACCCCATCGCTGCTTGTCTTCTACGTGCTTTTCTGCATCGCGCGGATGAATTGGGCGGGGCCATTCGATCTCGGCATCTACGGCGCGCTCAACAACTGGTTTGTGACGCGCCGGACATCGCCTCGTCTATCGTCACGTTGGCCCAGATGCTTGCGCTCGTGGCGATGCCGCTGATCGCCCATTTCGCCATCTCCCAGCACGGCTGGCGCGCCGGCTGGATCGCCCTTGGCGCGGTCACGTTGATTGTCGGCTTCGTCCCGATTTGGTTGTTCCTGGCCCGTCGCCCCGAGGACATCGGCCTTGCACCCGACCGCGCGTCACCAGCCAACGAGAATCAACCTGGTCGCGCCACGATCGCCGTCGAACCGAGCTTCTCGCGCCGCGAGGCGATCCGCACCGTCGCATTCTGGCTGCTCTTGCTCTATTCCGTGCTGGCTTTTCCGGTGCAGGCCGGAGTGAGCCTTCACCAGGCGCCACACCTGATACAGCGTGGCATCGACCCCGCTACGACGGCGCTGATTGTAGGCAGCTTCTCGTTTGCATCGGTGCTCGCCACGATCGCCTGCGGGTTCCTGCCGCGACGACTGCCGATTCGCTTCCCGCTGGCGCTCGTCGGAATGATGCTGGCGATCGGAACCTGGATGATGGTGGACGTCGCGTCGGCACCAGGAGGATACGTCGCGGCAGGGCTGTTCGGAGCCGGCGTCGGCGGTCTCATGATGCTGGTGCCGATCGCATGGGCCGACTACTTCGGACGGACCAACTACGGTGCGATCCGCAGCATTGCGCTCTCGGTTCAGGTCGTGGCGCAGGCGGCAGGTCCGCTGCTTTCTAGCGTCTTGTTCGACGTCACCGGCGACTACACCATGTCACTATACTGCTTCGCCACACTGACAGCGATCAGCGTCCTCGTCGCCCTGGTGGCACGACCACCTCGGCCAGCCATATAGTCAGGTTTGTCGGCCCTGCCGATCCCACGCTGCCGTCTCGCACGGAACCAATCACCGTGGCGGGTGGCGATAGGCATGTCCATCGGATCGCAGAATGCCGCCGTGGCCGCGCTTCAACACCCTCGCACTTGTTTCCTATGTGTTTCCTGCGCGACGCGAGCCTATCTTGGTGTAGGAATCAAAAAGCCCGCAAGTCATTGACTTTGCGGGCGATTTTTGGTTGCGGGGGCCTGCACCCATCTTAACTTGCTGTCCACCCGATCATATTGGAATGTCGTTGAAAAAGCTGTTGCGGAGGGGAGCTGCGACCTGTTTCGTGTCGCTGCGTGACAATCCCTGGGTCGGACGCTTGCTCCCGGTCTAACCGCGAACCCTTATGGCCGGCATCAGAGCGGCATCGCGAACTGCCTCAGGCGCGGCCGCAGAAATCAAACCGGAGCCGGCAAGAACAATATACGGGAGACGCGGACGCAGTATCTGCCAATGGTATCACCCTCGTGCGCGAATCGATGACAATCTTTCCACGCAGATTCTTTCGTTCAGTTTCTTAGTCCGTCAAGGGGCCGACGTGATCTAGATTTCGGGTGCGGGCGGGGCTCGGCGACGAACCCTCCTTGATTCGCTCAGCCATCCTCACCACGTGCGCACTCAGCGCGTCGAGAGCGCCCTGCATGTCCTCCCTCTCGAGCATCGCAAGGATGGCAAAATGCTCGGCATTGGCCGTGTTATAGGTCGGCGGCATAGAATAGTGTGAGCGAAGCGCCGCAACTTTGCCCGAAAAGAGCCTGTAGGCGTTGATAAGGTATGGATTGTCGCTGTTCACAAGCAGCGCGTCATGGAATTCGTCGTCGGCGCGCGCTGCGCGCCGACGGTCGCCCTCGTCGCACGCTGCCTGCATCCTCTCGGCTGCAGCTTTCATCGCAGCCAATGTGTGCTCGCGGTTGCGCACCATCGCGAGGCCGAGTGCGTTGACCTCAACCATACGACGAAACTCACACAGCTTCTTGATGTCCTCTTCATTCGGGCGAAAGACGAAGCTGCCTCGCTGCGGACGGACGTCAATGAGACCCTGCTGCTCCAGAATAGCCAGCGCCTGCCGTACCGGACTGCGGCTGACACCGAGCGTCGTCGCAAGTCTATCCTCGGACAGTGCATCACCGAGTTCGATCTCGCCATCGAGAATCGCCTGCCGGAGCCTGTCCGTCACACGCTCCTTCAATGATCCCCGCTGTCTCATTTCCAATGCAGCTAGCTCCCCGGTCAACCTTGTGCCCACCTCGGATTATCACTCTTAATCGTGGCAGGCCAGCCGTGGCATCCGGCTGGCATAGACTACGTCATCTGGAATCAGCGAGGCTGTCGAGTAACTTCCGAGTCGACGTTATCCCCCGCTGTGCCCTCTCCTCGAAGCTCAGGTTCGTATCTCCCTGGTGCGGCGTCTCTACGCTGATGGTGACATCCGGTGGCAGCACGGCCATCAACTCGTTGAGCCAAAGTGTGCCCTCTCCCGGCAGCATGCGCGCGCTGCGCGCCTCGGCGATGCACGCGGAATCGTCGGAAGCCATGGTCGCGGATGCGTCGCAAAGCTGCATGTAGAGCATCAACTCCCTGGGCAGTGCGGCAACTGCTGCGGGACTGCCGCCGGAGCGCGACAGATGAAGCGCGTCGACGAGGAGACCGACGTTGCTGCGACCGGAGCCAAGCGCCAGACGCGCCGCGTCCTCGATCGTCGGCGTGGCGCGCCAGCGCATAAACTCGATCGCGATCGTGATGCCGAGCGGCGCGGCGAGGTCAGCGACACGGCCGAGATTGTCGGCCGCCCTGGCGAAATCCGAGTCCTCGGAGGTGATCTGCATCAGTGGCATTCCGAACTCGCGCGCCAGATCGAGCACGGGCACCCATTGCCGGACGTCGGTGTCCGGCCGTAGGGTGAAAACCTCCCCATCGAGAAAGGATATGCCGAGATCGGCTGCGACGGCCTTGATCTCGCGCACCAAAGCCTTGTCGCCGATGATGGGATGGGCGAGCTCCAGCCCGTGCGGCGCGAACAGGCGGAGGCCCGCCGCATCGTAGCCGGCCGCGGCCGCGGCCTTGACGTGCTCGACCGGCGGGCAGCCCTGAACGGTCAGATAGGCAAGTGAAAGAAGGTGTTGATTGTGCATGACGCCTCTCAATAGGTCGCACGGCCGCCGGAAACGTCGAAAACCGCTCCCGTAGAGAAGGAGCATTCCTCGGAGGCGAGCCACGCCACGAGCGCCGCCACCTCGTCGGCACGTCCCAGACGCCCGATCGGAATCTTTGATTTCACGTAGTCGCGGAATTCAGGGGTGATCTGCTCGAGCATCTCGGTGTCAATGGCGGCCGGCGTGACGCAGTTCACGCGGATCTCGGTCGTCGCCAGTTCCTTGCCCACGGATTTCGTAAGTGCGATGACGCCGGCCTTGGAAGCGGAATACGCGACAGCATTCGGATTCCCTTCCTTTCCGGCGATCGAGGCCATGTTTACGATCCGTCCGTAGCCGGTTTTTTGCATTTCTCGTACCGCCGCCTGGCAGCAGTAGAAGACCGCATCAAGGTTAAGAGTCATAACGAAGCGCCACCCGTCGAGCGGATAGTCGGCGACAGGCCCGAGCGGGCCGTTGTGACCCGCGCAGGTGATCAGGATGCCGAGGGGACCGAGGTCGGCGACCACCTGCACCATCGCGGCATGAACGGCATCGGGGTCCGTCACGTCGACGACATAGCCTTTCGCTCCTGGCAGCTTCGCGGCTGCCGCATCGGCGCGCGCGCGATCGATATCCCAGACGGCCACCTTGTGACCTTCTTCCGCAAGGCGTCGGGCGACGGGAAAGCCGAGGCCTCCGCCGCCGCCGGTGACAATCGCCGCCCGCGGTGTTTCACGTCTCGACATAGGCTCCGTTCCCTCCCGACGTCCGTCGCATCTTCATGCTTGACATGCAACACCCTAACATCCTAGTGTGTTATCCACGATGAGACGGAGTTGTCAAGCGACTGTCGCGCGATGACAAGATCGCGGCACTAGGGGGGAATGGCCATGGGGCTGGAGGGCGCTGCCTTTTTGGCAATCTGGCATGACATCGCCGAGGGCTGGCATGAAGAGTACATTGAATGGCATACGCGCGAGCACATGCCGGAGCGGCTTTCCGTTTCCGGCTTTAGGACCGGCAAGCGGCTGCATGCGCCGAAAGCTGCGCGTCATGTCTTCGGGACGATTTATGCCGGCGACGATGTAGAGGTGTTCCGTTCGCCTGCCTATCTCGAAAGGCTGAACAACCCGACGCCATGGACGGAGGTCGTGGCGCCCAAGTTCCAGAATTTCTTTCGCATCGCCTGCGAAAGGGTCGCTTCAGCTGGCAACGGTGACGGAGGCAGCATTGCGACGATCAGGTTCGATTTCACAGGCGCGCGCGCGGCTGCGAGATTGATGTCACGGGCACACACCCTCGCCGAGGCGATCCTAGCGCTGCGGGGCGCGTGCGGAGTTCATGTCGGTATCGCACGCTGCGATGTTTCCGGCATAGCTACCCGGGAGACTGAGCTTCGTGGCGAGATGTCAGAGAAGGGCTCCGACGTCGTGATCCTCATTGAGGGTTCGTCGCTCGCTGGTCTCAATGGGTTGATCGACGACGCCGAACGGCTGGCCGTCGAGACCGGGGTACTAATTGAGCCAGCGGGCAGTGCCTACGAGACGGCCTATTCGCTAACAGCAGATGACATGAGGTCGGTGGCATGACCCGGATTTCCGCAGCCCACTGTCTGACATCGACATTGCGCGCGGACGAGGAGTGATCCTGCCGCCGAGGGGATTGGCCCTCAGATAGGCCGGATTTGGAGAACTGCTTTCGGGCTGGCAGGTTCATCGGCCCGAGGTAGCGATATCATCGCTATCAGATCAACCAAGGGAGGAATCTACATGAGTAAAGTGACACGTCGCATCGCCATGCTGGGCCTGGCGGTCGGCATGGGCGTGCTTGGCATCGCCGGAAGCGCGAGCGCTCAAACATTGGAGCGTATCAAGGAGGCCGGCGTCGTGCGCATTGGCGTCATGGGCGAGCAGGCGCCATGGGGCTCGATCGACGCGAGCGGCCAGAACATCGGCTACGATGTCGATGTCGCCAAGCTCATTGGCGAAGAACTCGGGGTGAGGGTTGAATTTGTCGCGAACGCGGTAGCGGCCCGGATCCCCAATCTGATGACCGGCAAGGTTGACCTGCAGATGGCGGTCATGGGCATGTATCCGGATCGCGCCAAGGTCGTCCAGTTCTCCAAACCTTATGCTGGCCTCAAGATCGCCCTGATCGCGAGCGCCGACCACAAGATCGAGACGATCGAGGATGCCAGGAACCTGCGCATCGGCGTGCCGCGCGGCGCGGCGCAGGATACGGCAATCACTGGGCTGCTGGGCGACATTCCCAACATTCGCCGCTTCGATGACGACAGCTCCACCATCCAGGCTCTCGTTTCCGGCCAAGTCGATGCGATCGGCGGAAATACCACCTACAAGATCAACCTCAACAGGGCCGCTCCGGGAAACAATTTCGAGGAGAAGCTTATCTTCAACGAGCAGTGGATGGGCGTCGCTACCCCGCTCGGGGATGCAGAGATCAATGCGTGGCTAAACGAGTTCATCGACAAAATCATCGCCGATGGCCGCCTCAATGCGATCAGCGAAAAATGGCTCGACGCTCCGCTGCCCAGCTTCCCTGAAGCGGTGGAGGGCGTTCCCTTCACGGTCGAATAGGAAGAGCGGGCCGCTGCGCCGCAGCTCGGCCCAATCTTGCTCGAGCGCCCGGCGCGGCTGCCTATCGCCGCGCCGCAATCCACGCCGGGCGCCGGGCATACATCTGATTCCCGCCTTGATGGCCCAACCGTCGCGTCGCCTCGCGCGACAATGAGGAGATGACCAAGTGAAGAACATCGCGCTCATCGGAGCAGGTCTGATTGGCCGCGAGCACGCGTCGCTGATCGTGGCCCACCGCGAACTGAACCTTGTAGGAATATGCGATCCCTCGCCTGCCGCCGGAATGCTGGCGCGCCAGCTCTCGGTCGGTCACTGGAGTGACTACGAGGCAATGTTCAAAGAGGTTGTGCCGGATGGCGCGATCATCGCCCTTCCGAACCATCTCCACGCCGCCGCTGCCCTAGCCTGCATTGATCGCGGTGTCGCATGCCTAGTGGAAAAGCCAGTCGCCGAAACGATCGCCGCCGGCCTTCGGGTCGCCGAGGCATCCGAGCGCGCCGACGTACCGGTGCTGGTCGGACATCACCGGCGTCACAGTCCAGATATCCGGGAAGCGAAGCGTGTCATCAACGCGGGCGAACTCGGGCCGCTTGTCGCCGTGAATGGCATGACGCTTTTCGACAAGCCGGACGCCTATTTCGATGCTGCGTGGCGCCGAGAGCCGGGAGGCGGCCCGCTGCTCATCAATCTCGTGCACGATCTCGATGCGCTCCGCTATCTCGTCGGGGAGATCGAGAGTGTGCATGCCTTCACCTCGTCGGCGGTGCGCGGCTTCGAGGTCGAGGACACGGCGAGCGTAGCGATACGCTTCGTCAGCGGCGTTCTCGGAAGCTTCGTCATTTCTGATGCGACCGTTAGTCCGTGGGCATGGGAATATACCTCGGGGCAGGCGCTCTATCATCCCACGCAGCCGGGACCCTGCTTATTTATCAGCGGCCGCAAAGCGGCGCTCTCGGTATCGGACATGTATCTTTGGCGGCATGCGACGGAGGGTGAGCACTGGCAGCATCCGCTCGTCCGAGAACATCGCCCCGGCGACGGCTCGCGTACCTATGTCAATCAGCTCGATCATTTCGCCGCCGTCATCCGGCGCGAGGTCGAACCGCTGATTTCGGCGCGTGATGGAGTGGCGACATTGGCCGCAGCGCTCGCTGTCGAAAAGGCCGCGCGCGAGAACCGCGCGGTGTCGCTGTCTGAGCTGTTGACGGCTGCATGAAACGTGATCGGTCCCCCGCGTTGCTGGCCCGTCATGGGGTTTGCGGACGCGGCAGGACGAATCCAGCACGTTCGAGTCACGGTTGGGAGGCCGCTCGATGACGCAAACAACGACCAGGACGATCAAGGGCGAAACCGTGCCGGTTCTTGGCCTTGGCACCTTCGGGCTTACCGGCCCCGAAGGGGAGAACGCCATCCGCTCTGCGATCGATCTTGGCTACCGCCAGATAGACACTGCCATCCGCTACGGTAACGAAACAGAAGTCGGACGGGCCATCCGCGCCTCCGGCCTGCCACGAAGCGAGTTATTTGTGACCTGCAAGATCTGGTTCGACGATCTCGCGCCCGACATGGTCGCACGTCGAACGGGCGAAAGCCTCGATCGGCTGGGTTTCGACTTTGTTGACCTGCTGCTCATCCATTGGCCGTCGAGCGACACCCCAATGGGCGAGACGCTTGCCGCCTTCGCCGAAGAGCGGGCAAAAGGGCGGACGCGGCTGATTGGGGTGAGCAACTTCACCTGCGCCCTGCTCGACGAGGCGCTCGACGTGCACAAGGCCGATCTGTTTTGCAATCAGGTTGAATACCACCCGTTTCTCTCGCAAGCAAAAGTCCTGGCCAAGATGCGACGCTGGGGTATGCTGCTGAACGCATATCAACCGATCGCCCGCGGCAAAGTTTTCGACTCCGAGGTGCTGAACGCGATCGGTCGCCAATATGCCAAGAGCCCGGCGCAGGTCGCGTTGCGCTGGCTGATCCAGCAAGAGAATGTCGGAGCCATCCCGCGATCTTCGCGTCCCGAAAACCTACGGGCGAACATCGATGTCTTCGACTTCGAACTGACCCCCGCGGAAATGGCGGCGGTCCACGGCCTCGCCAGCGGCCGCCGGTTCTCGGACTTCGACTGGGCGCCCGCCTGGGACGAGCCGATGCCGTCGCACGAGGGAGGCCGGCCATGAAACTCGACTTCAGCGTGGTTTCCAACGCCTGGGGGGCGCTGCTCGGCGGCGTGATGGGCACCATGTTCCTGGCGATCATGGGTATGATCCTCGCCATGGTCATCGGCGTCCTCGGCGTCGCTATCCTGCGCGCGCACCGGCGCATCCCCTCCTTTCTCGTCAACGCCTTCGTCGAGATCATCCGCAACACGCCGTTCCTGGTGCAGATCTACTTCCTCTTCTTCGCCCTGCCGTTCGCCGGCGTCCGCCTCGATCCAACATTCACGGCGATCGTCGCGCTTGGCCTGAACGGCGGCGCCTACGCCATCGAGATCATCCGCGGCGGCGTCGAGAGCATCCCGAAGGGGCAGACCGAGGCCGGCCTCGCGCTCGGTCTGCGACGGGGAGAGGTCTTCCGGATCATCGTGCTGAAGCCGGCTCTGCGGGCGATCTACCCCTCGCTTTCCAGCCAATTCATCCTGCTGACGCTGACGACGTCGATCTGCACGTCGATCTCGGCCTATGAGCTGACGTCCGTCGGGCAGAGAATCGAGGCGGAAACCTTCCGGAGCTTCGAGGTCTATTTCACACTGACCTTCATTTATCTCGTGATCTCGCTCGCGATCATGTGGCTGCTGGCCGCCATCGGCCGTCGCGCCTTCAATTATCCAACGCGTTGAGGGGGAGACGATGGGAACGCTAGAAATCACCTATCTGTTCAACGGCTTGGTCTGGACCCTGTACCTCACTGCGATGGGCTTTGTCGGCGGCATCGCCTTCGGCCTCGTCATTGCGCTGATGCGCGTGTCTAGGACCGCCTGGCTCCGTATCCCAGCGATGGGCTGGATCGGCCTGTTCCAGGGCACGCCACTGCTGATGCAACTCTTCGTCGCATATTTCGGCCTGCCGCTCTTGGGCTTCAACGTCCCCGCATGGGCCGCCGTGGCTGTCGCGCTGACCGCTCACGCTTCGGCCTTCCTCGGCGAGATTTGGCGCGGCGCCATCGAGGCGGTGCCGCGTGGCCAGACGGAGGCGGCCGAGGCGCTTGGCCTCCACGCCAGAAGCCGGATTTTCGATGTAATCCTCCCGCAGGCCTTCAAGCTCTCGCTGCCAGCGACCGTCGGTTTTCTGGTGCAATTGCTGAAAGGAACCTCGCTGGCGGCGATCGTCGGCTTCATCGAGCTCTCGCGCGCCGGCTTGATCGTCTCGAACCAGCTTTATCAGCCGTTGCTCGTCTACGGCGTGGTCGGGGCGATGTATTTCGCCATGTGCTGGCCGCTCTCCCTATGGGGTCGGCATCTCGAGCGGCGGATGTCCGCCGGCAGCGCCAGTTAGGATGGGAGAGCGAAAGTGACAGATATGAACCGCAACGCGGCGACGCCAATGATCCAGATGCACGACGTCGACAAATGGTACGGCGGGTTTCATGCACTGAAGAAGGTCAGCCTTTCGGTGGCGAAGGGCGAGAAGATTGTGCTCTGCGGACCTTCCGGTTCCGGCAAGTCGACGCTCATTCGGTGCATTAACCACCTCGAGACCATCCAGGGTGGCGAGATCGACGTGGCTGGTCATCGGCTCAGCGACAGCCAGAAGGCCGTTGACGCGGTGCGCAAGGTCGTCGGCATGGTATTCCAACAGTTCAACCTCTTCCCACACAAGACGGTGCTGGAAAACTGCATCCTCGCACCGATGCGCGTGCGCAAACTGTCACGCGCGGATGCGGAGGCGACGGCGCGACGATACCTAGAGCGGGTGCGCATTGGCAATCAGGCTGACAAGTATCCCGCTCAACTGTCGGGTGGCCAGCAGCAGCGGGTGGCTATCGCCCGCGCTTTGTGCATGGAGCCGAAGGCCATGCTTTTCGACGAGCCGACCTCTGCGCTCGATCCGGAGATGGTGAAGGAGGTGCTCGACACCATGGTGTCGCTGGCACGCGACGGCATGACCATGATCTGCGTCACACATGAGATGGGGTTCGCTCGCCAAGTCGCGGATCGGGTGATTTTCATGTCCGACGGAGAGATCGTGGAAGAGAACGATCCGGACACTTTCTTCCGCAGTCCACAGCACGAGCGCACCAAAACCTTCCTCGGCGAGATTCTGAGGAGTCATTGAAAATGCTGGTGCGAAGTGGTCTCGTCCCACATGCACAACTGCTCGGCCGTGCCACGCCGGCGCTGGCGAGGGCTGGATCCCGGCGCCGCCAATTCAGCAATGGACCCGTTGTTGACCATACCCGAAGCGCCATCGAGCTGAACCCTTTCGGCCGCGATTGCGAACCGGGCCAGTCCTACATGAACACGTTTTCAACGCGCCGGGTGCCGCCGGAGCATGACGCACGAAACCGCCGTTACCGCCCCGCACGCGTGACGGCTCTGAAGGAGTTAGCATGAGCGAGGCGAGCCAAATTTTTGACGAGGAGGTCGACCTGTTGGTGATCGGCGCCGGAGCGGGAGGCATGACCGCCGCGCTGGCCGGATCGATCGCGGGGCTAACGGTTCTGCTCTGCGAGAAGACCAGCATGGTCGGCGGCCTTACCGCCACCTCAGGCGGAACGACATGGGTGCCCGGCACCGATCTGAGCCGCATCGCAGGCGTGCCCGATCGCATCGAGGACGCCGACGCCTACCTGCGCTACGTAATTGGAGATCTGGGCGGCGATGACGTCCGTGCCAGCTTCCTCGCGAACGGGGCGAAAGCGATCGCCGAGCTCGAGGCCAATTCCGAGGTGCGTTTTATCGCGGCGCAAGCGCATCCCGACTATCGCGACGGCCCCGGCTCCGCATATGGCGGCCGCGCCCTCGCCGTAGTCGAATTCGACGGTCGCCGGCTGGGCGCCGATTTCGAGCGCGTACGGCCGCCGCATGGTGTCTTCATGGGACTCGGAGGCATGATGGTCGGCCGGGCCGAGATCGGCCCTCTGCTCAATCCGCTCGGGAGTCTCGCTAATCTGCGGGTGACGCTGCGCCTA
>WPCJ01184346.1_pt1 | contig 17000 bp, 16 predicted proteins | sample 5399831 | NCBI WGS metagenome assembly WPCJ01 (sample SAMN12869470, study PRJNA574797) | sludge metagenome | isolation source: wastewater treatment of pH10 | place: China:Beijing | collected 2019-05-20 | reverse complement strand
CCATTGCGGCGCATACGCGCCATTACGTTCAACCCTCCACTGGAACAGGATCATGTCGGAAGAATTCCATAAAGTCCGTCGTCTGCCCCCTTATGTCTTTGAACAGGTCAACCGTCTGAAGGCATCGGCGCGAGCGGCGGGGGCCGACATCATCGATCTTGGTATGGGCAATCCCGATCTCCCGACCCCGCAGAATATCGTGGACAAGCTCTGCGAGGCCGTGCAGGACCCGCGCGCCCATCGTTATTCCTCATCCAAGGGAATACCGGGACTTCGTCGTGCGCAGGCGCAATATTATGCACGCCGCTTCGGCGTGAAGCTCAATCCCGATACGCAGGTCGTCGCCACGCTTGGTTCCAAGGAAGGCTTCGCCAATATGGCGCAGGCCATTACCGCGCCGGGCGATGTGGTTCTGTGCCCGGACCCAACCTATCCGATTCACTCCTTTGGCTTCATCATGTCGGGCGGTGTGATCCGTTCGATTCAGGCCAAGCCGGATGACAGTTTCATTCCGGCTCTGGAACGCGGCGTGAAGCATTCGATCCCGAAGCCGATCGCGCTGATCCTGAACTTTCCGTCCAACCCGACAGCCTATGTGGCAACGCTTGATTTCTACAAGGATGTCGTCGCATTTGCCCGCAAGCATGACATCGTCATCCTTTCGGATCTCGCCTATTCGGAAATCTACTTCGACGGCAATCCGCCGCCATCGGTGCTGGAAGTACCGGGCGCCATGGATGTGGCGGTGGAGTTCACCTCGATGTCGAAGACGTTTTCCATGCCGGGCTGGCGTATGGGCTTTGCGGTCGGCAATGAACGCCTGATCGCAGCCCTGACACGCGTGAAATCCTATCTGGATTATGGCGCGTTCACGCCGATTCAAGTTGCCGCGACGGCAGCACTGAATGGCGATGGAAGCGACATTTCCTATGTCCGCAATGTCTATAAGCAGCGCCGCGACGTGCTGGTTGAAAGCTTTGGCCGCGCGGGTTGGGATGTTCCGCCGCCAGCCGCAACCATGTTTGCCTGGGTTCCGATCCCGGAGCGCTTCCGTCCGTTGGGGTCGCTCGAATTCTCCAAGTTGCTGGTGGAGCAGGCGGATGTGGCTGTTGCACCGGGCATCGGTTTTGGCGAACACGGCGATGATTATGTGCGTATCGCGCTGGTCGAGAACGAACATCGCATTCGTCAGGCTGCGCGCAACATCAAGCGGTTCCTCTCTGCCAAGGACGAGAACCTGCAGAATGTGATTCCGCTCGAAGGTCGTCGCGGATAATATTTTCAAGATGGCCACGGGCGGCCTCATGCAGCCCGTGGCTTCCCACCCGATTAAGCCACTCCATACAGAAGGTCGATATAATGAGTGATGCATTACGGATCGGCGTTGCCGGCCTCGGCACCGTTGGTGCTTCGGTGTTGCGTATCCTGCGTGACAAGTCCGAAATGCTCACGCGCCAGTGCGGCAAGCCTGTAACGGTTACGGCGGTCAGCGCCCGCGACCGTACGCGGGACCGTGGTATTGATCTTTCCGGTATTGCCTGGTTCGACGATCCGGTCGAACTGGCCAGATCTGCCGATATCGACGTTTTCGTTGAGCTGATCGGCGGCGAGGACGGTCCGGCCAAGGCTTCCGTGGAAGCGGCTCTGCGCGCCGGTCGCCATGTCGTCACGGCCAACAAGGCCCTGCTTGCGCGCCATGGCGTTGCCCTTGCGAAGATCGCTGAGGACAAGGGCGTTCTGCTCAATTTCGAAGCGGCTGTTGCGGGCGGCATTCCGGTTATCAAGGCAATGCGTGAATCGCTGACCGGCAATACGGTTTCTCGCGTCTACGGCATCATGAACGGCACCTGCAACTACATCCTGACCCGGATGTGGGAAGAAGGCATTTCGTTCGAGGACTGTCTCAAGGATGCCCAGCGTCTGGGCTATGCCGAAGCTGATCCGACTTTCGATATCGAAGGAAACGATACGGCGCACAAGCTGGCGCTCCTGACCAGCCTTGCCTTCGGCACGCAGATTGCAGCCGATGACATCTATCTCGAAGGCATAAGCAATATTTCGCTGGCCGATATTCGCGCTGCCGATGAACTCGGCTACCGCATCAAGCTTCTGGGCGTCGCGCAGAAGACCGATACGGGCATTGAACAGCGCGTGCATCCGACCATGGTTCCGACCTCGTCGGTCATCGCGCAGGTTCATGGCGTGACCAATGCCGTGGCAATCGAAACCGATCTTCTGGGTGAACTTCTGCTTTCTGGCCCCGGTGCGGGTGGCAATGCGACGGCATCTGCCGTAATCGGCGATGTCGCGGATATTGCCAAGAGCCGTCCCGGCTTCCAGCACGGTCCAGTGTTCGGTACGCCCGCCAAGGCATTGCAGCCTTACAAACGCGCCAAGATGCGCAAGCATGCAGGTGGTTACTTCATCCGCCTGACGGTTCTTGACCGCATCGGTGCCTTTGCGGCCATTGCCAAGCGCATGGCAGAAAACGACATTTCGCTGGAATCGATTGTCCAGCGTCCGCCAATGAATGGTGCGGCCAAGGAAGACATCAAGACGGTCATTCTCGTCACGCATGAGACGACCGAATCTGCCGTTAAGAAGGCGCTGGAAGCAATCCTCAAAGACGATCATCTGGTTGATAAGCCGCAGATGATCCGCATCGAACGAGCCGGGTGAGCCTAAAAGCGACCTCTCTTGCGGGTTCGATTTACCTTTGTTATGAAAGCCGGGTCGGGATTTGGCCCGGCTTTATTCGTTTCAAGAGAGAAAACAGGAAAAGGAGGGCTGTACGATGTATGTGACGCGTCATGATCATCACCGTCAGCACGGCCCCGATTTTGCCCTGCATAAGTAACTTGTGCAGGGCGGAAAAAGACTAGAACCACTGTCTTATTCTGCCTTTTCCTAAAGGTGCGGTCGTTGAGCCGTTGCCGGACATTCGCCAGCACATCTATTCGTGTCACGGTTCGGAAACCGGGCATTCGTGCGTGGCAGAATTGGGCTGATTGCCATGTCTCTTGTTTCTATACAGAACCTTTCGCTGACCCTTCACGAACCGCTGTTCGCCAATCTCGATCTCGTCATCGGCGAGGGCGAGCGGCTTGGCATCGTAGCCGCCAACGGACGCGGCAAGACCAGTCTTCTCCGCCTTCTTGTCGGTGAGGGGGAGCCAACGCTTGGCACCATCACGCGGTCGCGCGGGCTGAAGATCGGCTATGTCAGCCAATATGTGCCAGAAAGCCTGTTCAGTCGCAGTTTTTACGAGGTCGTGCTGGATGGGCTCGACGATGAAGCGCGCGATTACGAAAGCTGGCGCGCCGATATCGTGCTGGATGATCTCAATGTCAGTGAAGAACTGCGGCAGCGCCCCATAGGGCAGTTGAGCGGCGGCTGGCAGCGGCTTGCACTTCTGGCGCGCGCGTGGGTGTCGGAACCCGATGTTCTCCTGCTCGACGAACCGACCAACCATCTGGATCTCGAAAAAGTGCGGTTGCTGGAAAACTGGCTGAATGCGCTGCCGCGTTCGGTTGCAGTGGTCGTCAGCAGTCACGACCGCGCCCTCCTTGATGCGGTTACGAAGCGAACATTGTTTCTGCGGGCAGAAAAATCACCGATATTCGCTTTGCCATACAGTCAAGCCCGCGTCGCGCTTGATGAAATCGATGCGGCCGATGCCCGACAGTTCGAAAAGGACATGAAGACAGTCCAGCAATTGCGCAGGCAGGCGGCGAAGCTCAACAATATCGGCATCAATTCGGGCAGTGATCTGCTCGTGGTCAAAACCAAGCAGTTGAAAGCGCGGGCCGACAAGATCGAGGAAAGCGCCAAGGCGGCGCATGTCGAGCGTTCTGCTGGCAAGATCACCTTGAACAGCCGTGGCAGTCACGCCAAAGCTCTGGTTGTTCTCGACCAGGCCGAAATTGCCACGCCCGATGGGAGACTTCTCTTCAAGACGGGACAGCTATGGATCAATCCGGGTGACCGAATTGTTCTGCTGGGCGCCAACGGCATGGGCAAGACCCGGTTGCTGACGCTGGTGCGTGAGGCCATTCTTGCACCAGATCAAGCGCAGGCCGGGATCAAGGCAACACCGTCTCTGGTGCTTGGATATAGCGATCAGGCCTTGTCGGAGCTTCGTCCGGACTGGACACCATTCGAGACGATTACGAGAAGCTTCGACATTGGCGACCAGCGGACGCGATCCTTGCTGGCGGGGGCGGGCATGACGCTTGAAATGCAGGCCAAGCCGCTGGAACGCTTGTCCGGCGGGCAGAAGGCGCGACTTGCCATGCTGGTTCTGCGGCTGACCAATCCGAACTTCTATATTCTTGATGAACCAACCAATCATCTCGATATCGAAGGTCAGGAAGCGTTGGAAGTGGAACTGCTTCGCAATGAGGCGGCGAGCCTTATCGTCTCGCACGACCGCAGTTTTGTTCGCAATGTCGGCAACCGTTTCTGGATGATCGAAAGAAAAAGGCCGGTCGAAGTAGAAAGTCCGGAGTTTTTCTTTGACGGAATCGGAAGCTGATTGCCTGCAACATCTTTTGGTTGTTTAACAATTTCTGCAACTTTGTGCCGGGTGTGGTTGTTCACATCCGGCCCGGACATGAAACGAAGCGTGTATAGCTTAAATCGATTAAGAGTTTGAGTGCGCAATGTTTTTAGCCTTCTCACCCTTGCAGGGGGCGGGGGACTTTGACAAAAGGTTTGCACAGTGTCGCTATAAGATGCGGCAATAGCGGGGTTCATGCGCCGCGTCCACGCAATTCTAATTCAGGACTTTGTTCTAATGGCCAAGACCGCAGAGCAGCACCCCCACGGACTGGATCGCATTCTCACACTCGAACTGGTCCGGGTGGCCGAGCGTGCAGCGGTGGCCGCGGCGAGGCTGCGTGGCCGTGGCGACGAAATGGCTGCCGATCAGGCTGCCGTCGATGCCATGCGTCAGGAATTGAACCGTCTTCCGATCGCCGGAACAGTTGTTATCGGTGAAGGTGAGCGTGACGAAGCGCCGATGCTTTATATCGGCGAAGAAGTTGGTACCAAGCAGGGACCGGATGTCGATATCGCGCTTGATCCGCTGGAAGGCACGACGATCTGCGCCAAGAACCTGCCGAACTCGCTCGCTGTCATCGCGATTGCCGAGAAGGGCAACCTGCTTTACGCGCCTGACGTTTACATGGAAAAGATCGCCGTTGGTCCGGGCTACTCGAAGGGCGTTGTCGATCTTGACGCCAGCCCGACGGATAACATCATGTCCGTCGCCAAGGCGAAGGGTGTGAAGCCGAACGAAATCACCGCCTGCATCATGGACCGTCCGCGCCATGCGCGTCTGATTGAGGAAGTGCGGGCGACCGGCGCCGCGATCCGCCTCATCGGGGATGGCGATGTTGCGGGTGTGATGCACACGACCAATCCGGACGAAACCGGCATCGACATCTATATCGGTATTGGCGGCGCGCCTGAAGGCGTTCTGGCTGCAGCAGCTCTGCGCTGCATTGGTGGCCAGATGCAGGGCCGTTTGCAGCTCAATACCGATGAAAAGATCGCTCGTGCCGCGAAGATGGGCATTGCGGACCCGAAGAAGGTCTATTCGTTGGAAGAAATGGCCAAGGGCGACGTGCTTTTTGCCGCTACCGGCGTGACGGATGGCAATATGCTTTCCGGCGTGAAATTCGCCCGTGACTATATCCAGACGCACACCATCGTCATGCGTTCAAGCTCGCAGACGGTGCGCGAGATAAAGGCACGGCATCAGGACCTGTCGAAGTTCTAGGACCTGTCGGTATTTCGGCTCTGGCGGTCTGCAAATGGCGTGGTTCTGCGCTTCCGGTGCTCACGTACGCAAAGTACGCTCCGCTCCGGTTCTCGAACCCCACCATTTTCGACACGCCATAACCAAAATCTCAACAGGTCCAAGCGCCTTCCAAACAGGCTTTTATAAAAGGCGGCATTGCAAAAATGCCGTCTTTTGTGTCTTTAGAAACTTATGACGACAGAGCGCTTTTTCCTCGGAATAAAACATTCCTCAACCGGACAGAAATGGGTAGACCGGCTTGGCCTGCGTGAGGCCAATACGGCACTTGCCATTGCGCAGCATCACGGCATTTCCGATCTGGTTGCCCGCGTGCTGGCCGGGCGGGGTGTGTCCGTGGAAGGCGCGCCGGAATTTGTCGATCCGACGCTGCGCAATCTCATGCCCGATCCCGCGACGCTTACCGATATGGAGAATGCCGCAGGGCGGATTGCCGATGCCATTCTGCGCCGCGAGACCGTGGCCATTTTCGGCGATTACGACGTCGATGGGGCGTGTTCTTCCGCCTTGATGGCGCGGTTTCTCAAGCATTACGGCATTCAGCACTCCATCTATATTCCCGACCGGATTTTTGAAGGTTACGGCCCCAATCCCGATGCCATGCGCGATCTGGTTGCCAAGGGTGCGACCCTTATCGTTACAGTCGACTGCGGCACCAACAGCGCGCCGTCCATCACGGCTGCCAGGCAGGCCGGAGCGGATGTCGTCGTGCTTGACCACCATCAGGTCGGCGGCGATTTGCCTGAGGATGCGGTGGCTATCGTCAATCCCAACCGCGAAGATGATATTTCGCAGCAGGGGCACCTTTGCGCGGCAGGCGTGGTCTTTCTGACATTAGTGCAGGTGACCAAAATCTTGCGCGAGCGCGGCAAGGGACCGGGCCCCGATCTTCTTTCCCTGCTCGATCTGGTGGCACTGGCAACGGTCTGCGACGTGGTGCCGTTGACCGGCGTCAATCGCGCTTTCGTCGTCAAAGGGTTGGTTGTTGCGCGTTCGCAGAGCAATGTCGGCCTTGCGGCCTTGGCGCGTGTTGCCCGCATTGGCGAACCGCTCAATGTCTTCCATCTTGGCTATCTCATCGGACCGCGCATCAATGCCGGCGGGCGCATCGGTGATGCGGGGCTTGGCGCACGGTTGCTGACGCTGGACGATCCTGCAACGGCGGATCGTATCGCCATCGAGCTTGACCGGCTCAATCAGGAGCGTCAGGCCATGGAAGCCGAGATGCTTATGGAGGCCGAAGCGGAAGCCTCGCTGGAAATTTCCGGCGGCGCGGGCGCATCGGTGATCGTGACGGCAAGCGACCGCTGGCATCCCGGTATCGTCGGGCTTCTGGCCTCGCGGCTCAAGGAAAAGGCGCGGCGGCCTGCCTTTGCCATTGCTTTCAACGCCAATGGTGTCGGTTCGGGGTCCGGTCGTTCGATCACGGGGCTTGATCTCGGCAAACTGGTGCGTGGTGCGATGGAGCGCGGGCTGCTCGTCAAGGGTGGCGGCCATGCCATGGCGGCGGGCATTACCATCGAGCGCGCAAGTCTTGGCGCGTTGCGGGCTTATCTTGAAGAAGAATCGGCGCATATCGTTTCGCGCCTGCGCGAAAACCAGAGCCTGTCCATCGACGGTGCACTGGCCGCATCGGGCGCAACGGTATCGCTCTATGAAGCCTTGCAGAAGGCTGGGCCATACGGTTCTGCGCATCCGCAACCCATATTGGCGCTGCCGCATCATATACTGGCCGATGTGCGTGGCGTCGGGCGCGATCACGTGCGTGTCGCGTTGCGTGGTGCGGATGGAAAGCGCGTCAATGCCATAGCCTTCCGGGCGGCTGAGGGCAATCTTGGACGCTTCCTGTTCAACAATATCGGCCAGAGCGTCCATGTGGCAGGCAATCTGTCGCTAAATCATTGGAATGGTTCGGTCACGCCACAAATACAGATTCTGGATGCTGCTTTGCCCGTTTAAAATTCTGGGTCCATTTGAAATTTCTGGATTTTTTTGCCTTCACGCTCTTGTGAGATGTGGGGGCGAATTCCCATATGAGCTCTGATTTAAACATTCAGACATGACTCTAAGTGGGAGAAACCGATGCCGGGTTCCGGAAGCCGCCTGACCAAACTGACAGCTGCAATGGTATTGGGGCTGATTGCCTCTTTTGCAGCGGTCGATTTCGCCGAGGCTCGCCGTGCGGGCGGTGGCGGTTTCGGCAGCCGTGGCGCGCGCACCTATCAGGCGCCAGCGCCGACGCGTACTGCACCTAACAATGCTGCGCCGATGGAACGCTCTATGACGCCGAATACCGGCGCAACCCAGACCAACCGTCCGGGAGCAACCGGCGCACAGAATGCTGCGCAGGCACAGCGTTCCGGCGGTATGTTCGGTAATTTTGGTCGTTCCATGTTGGGCGGTCTTCTCGTCGGAGGCCTGATCGGCATGTTGCTCGGCAACGGCCTTGGCGGTCTTGCCGGCATGTTCGGCCTGTTATTGCAGGTTGCGGTGATCGCGCTCATTGCGATGTTTGTCATGCGCATGTTCGCAAATCGTCGCCAGCCGGCAGCGGCAGGCGTTGGTAATGCAGGCGCGCAGCCTTTCGGCGCGGCAAAGACCGCAGCCCCGCAAGCTGGTTCACAGGCCGGTTTTGGTGGCCGTACGCCTTCGGTGAATCCGTTCGAGACCAAGCAGGCAGCCGCTCCGGCTGCTCCCGCCGCTCCGGTAGCTGAAGATGAACCTATGGATGTCGGTCAGGAGGATTTGGATCGTTTCGAACAGATGCTCTCCGAAGTCCAGACCGCCTATGGCCGTGAGGATTATGCAGCGCTGCGCAAGCTCGCTACCCCGGAAGCCATGTCCTATCTGGCCGAAGAACTGGGCGAGATCGCTTCCAGCGGCATGCGTAACGAAGTGAAGGACGTCAAGCTTCTGCAGGGCGACGTTTCCGAAGCCTGGCGCGAAGGCAATGTCGAATACGCAACCGTTGCGATCCGCTATTCGGCGATCGACGTGATGCTGGATCGCAATACCGGCGCTGTCGTTGAAGGCAATCCGGATGAGCCGGTGGAAAGCGTCGAACTCTGGACGTTCACCCGTACAGATGGCGGCGAATGGCTTCTCGCAGCCATTCAGGGAACGGAATAACCGTTCAGGATTGAAAAAAGCCCCGCCCTTGTGGCGGGGCTTTTTGTTTTACGCCTCTCTTTTTCCCGAAACCGTTTCCACTTTCGGGAGACATGCTCTCTTACCAGCTACCGATATTTTCGGCTGAAGCCCACGGTTCCTGCGGCGCCAGACGCTCGCCCTTCTGGATCAGCTCGATGGAGATGCCATCGGGCGACTTGATGAACGCCATGTGCCCGTCACGCGGCGGGCGATTGATGGTGACACCTGCATTCTGCAGCTTCTGGCAGGTGGCATAGATGTCATCGACCAGATAAGCGAGATGACCAAAATTGCGGCCGCCCGTATAGGTCTCCGGGTCCCAGTTGAAGGTGAGTTCCAGTTCCGGCGCGTGTTCCGCCTTCGCCCGGTCCGTATCGGATGGCGCAGCGAGAAAGATCAGCGTGAAGCGGCCTTTTTCATTTTCGGTGCGGCGGATTTCTTCGAGGCCGAGTTTGTTTACATAAAAATCGAGAGATTCGTCGATGTCGCGAATTCGGACCATCGTGTGCAGATAGCGCATAGTCTTTTCCTCGGCTGTTGTAATTCGGGCGGCTGACGTTCGGGAAACGTTAGGACATCGAATCCGATGTCGAAGGCCGGACGTCAAGTTATCACGAACAGAATGGCGATCAAAAATTTTGAGCAGCAGATGTGACCGGAAATGTCCCGGAAATATCATTGCCAAATTGACGACCGGCCATATTTCAGGTGGTGGGTCGGTTTCAAATTGCTCCGGGGCTGGAAAAGTAACCATGAAGTTGTGAAGTCTGTGGTCTTCATGGGGACGGATGCAAGTTTGGGCTTGCCGCCTCCGGTTAAGGAAGTGTTATTCTTTGGACAAGAATCAGGTCGGAATCGCAACGGAAGAACAGAGGAGGGGCGAACGCATGGCGGACAAGTCTGTGTCAAATGACCAGTTTCACAGCCAGCACGCCTCGGAAGAGCTGGGCGATATCATCGAAGTATCGGGCCATATCAAATGGTTCGACGTAGCCAAGGGCTATGGCTTCATTGTTCCAGACCAGCCGGGCCTTAATGACATTCTTCTTCACGTGACGTCACTGCGTCGCGACGGCTTCCAGACTGCCCTGGAAGGTGCGCGCATCGTTTGTGAAGTTCGCAATGGTGATCGCGGCCTGCAATGTTTCCGCGTCCTGTCGATGGATACGTCTACCGCCATTCATCCGGCGCAGATGCCGCCGCAGCGCACCCATGTGACTGTTACGCCGTCGAGCGGCCTTGAGCGCGTGATCGTCAAGTGGTTCAACCGCACCAAGGGCTTCGGCTTCCTGACGCGCGGCGAGGGGACGGAAGATATTTTCATTCATATGGAAACGCTGCGTCGTTTCGGCATGATGGAACTGCGCCCCGGTCAGGTCGTGCTCATTCGCTTCGGTGAAGGCGACAAGGGCCTGATGGCTGCTGAAATCCATCCGGATATCGGCACTGCAATTCCAGTTTCGCATTAGTGCATGTCTCCCGAAAGTGGGAACCGCCTCCGAGGGGAAATCAGTTCACTGGACTGATTTCTGATCCCCGCTACGACGGGATAAAGACATGCGTAAAAACAAATGGATAGGGCGGTTCCAATGAGTCCGCTTTAACCAGAATGGCTAGGGAGCGCTCTCACTGTTTGTTTTGACGCGTATCTCATCCGAAAACCGTTTCACACTTTTCGGGATGCGCTCTAAAAGCGCCCAAATTTCTCAATTTTTGTAACAAGCAGGTGAAGGCCGCTTTGTACGGCCTGCGCGGTCTTGTCGTCACTCCATCCCGTTGATAGGTTCCAAGCCTGTTTGATTACAAGCCAGTTTGTTTATCTGAGTGGGCAGGGTATGGGTCGCATTTTTCTTGCTTTAGCGTTTGTTTTCTTCGCATTCGCCGCTCAGGCGGATGAAACACAGCCGATGCGGCTGCCGGTCGACAAGGAGCCGCTGACATTCGTCACCGCCAATGGCAACAAGGTGAATTTTGCGCTGGAAGTGGCAGAGAGCGACGATGCGCGTGTGCGCGGGCTTATGTGGCGCACGGATTTTCCCAAAGACCGGGCGATGATCTTCGTGTTCGGAGAAATGCGCCGTGTCATGATGTGGATGCAGAACACGCCGTCGCCGCTTGATATGGTCTTCCTTGACGATAAGGGGCGCGTATCGGCTATTCACGAAAATGCGGTGCCATTTTCCGAAAATATCATTTCATCTGAGGTTCCGGCAGCGTATGTCGTGGAACTTCTGGCCGGTACGGTTAAACGGACCGGCATAAAGCTCGGTGACAAGGCTATCCATCGTGTGATCTGCGGTGCGTGTAAGCCTTGATATCGAGACAAGACAATCAAGAGGAATAATCAGGTGAGTGCCCTCGATATCGAATATTTCGAACATGATGGCTTGCGTCTGGCGTACCGTCAGGACGGAGAAGGCGATCCGATCCTGCTCATTCACGGCTTTGCGTCGTCAAGTCTCGTCAACTGGGTTTCGCCCGGCTGGTTCCGCACGCTGACCGAAGCCGGATATCGCGTCATCGCCATCGATAATCGCGGGCACGGCCTTTCAGCGAAGCCCCATGACGCGGACGAATATACGCCAACCAAAATGGCAGCGGATGCAGCAGCCCTGCTCGATCATCTCGGGATCGAAAAGGCACACGTCATGGGCTATTCCATGGGCGCACGCATCACCGCGTTTCTGGCGATTGAACACGCCGAGCGCGTTCATAGCGCCGTTTTCGGCGGTCTTGGCATTGGCATGGTGACGGGCGCTGGCGACTGGGAGCCTATTGGCGAGGCGCTTCTCGCCGAGGATCCAACGACGATTACGCATCCGCGCGGACAGATGTTCCGCAAATTTGCCGACCAGACGAAGAGTGACCGTATTGCGCTTGCCGCCTGCGTGATTACCTCCAAGGAGTTGGTTTCCGCTGCCGCGATTGCACGCATCATGCAGCCCGTTCTCGTGGCCGTCGGCACAACCGATGATATTGCAGGCAGCGCGCAGGAACTGGCCGATCTTCTGCCAAATGCACAGGCCGTCGATATTCCGGGCCGCGACCATATGCTGGCTGTTGGTGACAAGGTCTACAAGCAGGCGGTGTTGCAGTTTTTGAAAGAAAACCCGCTCTGACGGGAATTTGATCTTGGACAAAGAGCGCGCCGACGGGGTGCGTCAAATTCGGCTGTGTCAAGGCAAACCATTTTAAGCCATTCCCCCGCAGAACTGCGGGGGAATGGCTATTTGCAGGTACGCATTTCCGAACGCAAAACCGTTTCACACTTTTGCTGGAAATGCTGTATGCTGCGCGCCGAACTCGTATTGCGGCGTGGGGACTGAGCGAAAGTTCGGCTGTCGTCTCCTCCTCTCGCGGTGCAAAACTGGAGTATGCATATGTCCGTTCGCACATCAGCGAAAGCGACCCCCGCTCTGGGGCAGGTCGATCCTATCTGGCATTCCATCCGTGCCGAAGCGGAGGAAGCCGTCAAGAACGATCCCGTGTTGGGCACGTTCCTTTATGCGACGATCCTCAACCAGCCGAGTCTGGAAGATGCGGTCATGCATCGTATCGCCGAGCGTCTCGGCCATGCCGATCTGAGCGCCGATATTCTGCGCCAGACCTTTGACGCGATGCTGGATGCCAATCCTGAGTGGTCGCAGATTGTGCGCGTCGATATTCAGGCGGTTTATGATCGCGATCCGGCCTATAGCCGCTTCATGGACCCTATCCTTTATCTGAAGGGTTTCCATGCGATCCAGACCCATCGTCTGGCACATTGGCTTTACCATGAAGGCCGCAAGGATTTTGCCTATTATCTGCAGAGCCGTTCGTCATCGATCTTCCAGACCGATATTCATCCGGCCGCACGGCTTGGCAGCGGTCTGTTCCTCGATCATGCGACCGGACTTGTGGTCGGCGAAACAGCCTTGATCGAAGACAATGTTTCGATCCTTCACGGGGTCACACTCGGCGGCACGGGCAAATCGAGCGGCGACCGCCATCCGAAAATCCGTCACGGTGTGCTGATCGGTGCTGGCGCGAAAATTCTCGGCAATATCGAAGTCGGTCATTGCTCGAAAATCGCCGCTGGTTCAGTGGTTCTGAAACCTGTCCCGAACAATGTCACGGTAGCTGGTGTACCGGCCAGGATCATGGGCGATACGGGTTGTGCCGAGCCTTCCCGCGTCATGGACCAGATGCTGGGCGAGGGGATTTAAGCGATACATCGTATCGTTGCAGGCTGAACGGGCCGCTTGCTGGTTTTTTCCAGTATGCGGCCTATATTCTGTCAAAAGAAGCTATTAACTGCCGACAACCCTTGAGCACGGCTTTGCCGGGGGTTTACATAGGAAATGGCCGGATGCAATAAACCGGCTCAATTCAATATCAGGAGAAGCCGGTTGAAACCCGAAGAACTCAAAAAACTGGACGCCTATTTCAAACGGACCTTCAACAATCCCGGCCTGCAGGTGAAGGCGCGTCCGCGCAAGAACGACTCCGCCGAGCTTTACCTCAACGCCGAATTCCTCGGTCTGGTCTATAAGGACGAGGATGAAGGCGAACTCTCCTACAATTTCTCGATGGCCATTCTCGACGTCGATCTTTGATAGGTCGCGGTAATCGCGTCGCGAACGACGCTGATGCCGGGCAGGAATGCTCTCTGACGCCCTTTCCAATGGAGAGGGCGTTTTGATATCCCGACACGACTATTCCTGAGCGTTGGTTGACTCTATGAAATTTAGTTTTTCATTGGCTATGCTCCTGATGGCCCTGTCTTTAGCTGCGCGCGCAGAAGTTCTGGGAACTATCGAAACCGAACAGGACGATGGCTCGCGGTCAGTGATTGAGATACTTGATGAACCGCAAAGCATCGGGAAATGTGACGGCGCTTATGCTGCCGCAGCTTATGTCATGGATCGCGACTTTTCCCTCCTTGCAGGAAAAGGATGCTGGAAGCTTCTCGGATCGGCGGAAATGTTAAAGCTGGAAATCGTGCTGGCCGCCACGGAAGAACATCTCATGAGCGGGGTTCCACTCAGCCAGATCAAGTTCAGTGAAGACGGGCAAAGAGCTTTCCAGGAACTGAGCGGGAAGTAGATGTGCCAGTCTTATGGTCAGGATCTATTGATTTGGTGAAAATGGTGTGAGGCCATCTGTTTGGATACGAGGAGAAAAGGCGAAGGTTCATTTTCGAGCTTTTGTTAACGATGTAGCAGGGCGGATGGACCACATCCTCTGGACACCAAAATGACTCGCGATCCGCTGCGTCGAACCGCTCAGCTGGGGAACCACCCCGTTCTTCGCATCTCTCCTAACAGCTCTTGTCATTTAAGGTGCCATTTCCATCAAATTAATAGGTCCTGACCTAGGGCCGCTGATGCCGCTCCAGCCCATCGATTAATAGCATCAATCCGAAATCGAACAGCTTCTCCGGGCCTTCTGCATCTAACGTTGCCATGGCTTTGGCAATTGTTGATGTTGCTTCAATATTTGCCTCGTCGGATGGCGTGCCTTCGTGGAAGTCAGCCTGCTGTTCCAGCGCAGCCCCGACAACATAATGGCTGATGCTGATCAGCACGCGCGCTGCATTTACGGGCGTAAAACCTGCCTGGATCAAAAATTCAATCTGAGCTTCGGCCTGTCCCATTTGATTGTTATTCGGGCGCGTTCCGGCGTGGATACGCGCACCATCGCGATAAGTCAGCAATGCCCGCCGGAAACTATGCGCATTTTCAATCAGGAAATGACGCCAGTTCTCCCCAGCGCGCGGTAGGGCGTAGTCGTGATGCTCCGCCAAAATCGTTTCTGCGAGGGCATCCAGCAACACACGCTTGTTTTTGAAATGCCAATAAAGTGCTGGCTGCTGCACGCCCAGCCGCTCTGCCAGACGACGCGTTGTCAGGCCCTCTTCTCCGACCTCATTCAACAGTTCCAGTGCCGTTCGTATCACGGCATCACGGTGTAATTTTGCCAAAGCGCTCACCAAATCAGTTATGCCTTGACAATTTATCATTGATAAATTTTAAGTCCAGTTCCTTATCGATGATAAATTATGGGGGTTGGTATGAACAGCACGTTGATGATCGTTCTGGCTGTTACTGTCTTGGACGCAGTGGGGATCGGTCTGGCGATGCCGGTTCTGCCCAGTTTGCTGCGCGATGTGGCTCATTCCGACGATGTGGCGGGTCACTATGGAGTGCTGTTGTCTCTTTATGCGCTCATGCAGGTTTTCTTCGCTCCGGTTCTGGGGCGAATGTCTGACCGGTTTGGCCGGAAACCGATCCTGTTCGGCTCGCTCATAGGGGCGACAATCGATTATGCCATCATGTCTGCTGCCCCCCACCTCTGGGTTCTTTATGCCGGTCGTATCCTATCGGGTATGACGGGAGCGACGATGGCGGTCGCAGGAGCCTGCATAGCGGATACGGTGGAAGGGAGTGCACGCGCTCAAGCCTTTGGCTGGCTGGGTGCATGTTATGGCGGCGGTATGATTCTCGGACCGGTCATCGGTGGTGCATTAGGAAATGTTTCGCCAACAGCCCCATTTGCGGTTGCCGCAGTGGTTAACGGTTTCATGGCTCTGTCGGTTTTCCTTTTGATGCCGGAGCTTCGCCCCGAAACCAAACCGGAGCCCCAGGCGAATGAACCTCTGGGCGCTCTTGTGCCATCGGGTGCGCAGAAAGGTCTCAAACCGTTGCTGTGGGTTTTCTTTCTTCTGCAACTGGTAGGACAGATACCAGCTGTCTTGTGGGTGATATTCGTTGAAGATCGTTTCCACTGGGATACGACACATGTGGGCTTGTCGCTTGCGGCTTTCGGTTTGCTGCATGCCATGTTTCAATGGCTTGGTACGGGTCGTCTCGTCGCATCAATTGGAGCTGGATATACGATAATCATTGGAATGGCTGCTGATGGGCTGGGTATGGCATCCCTCGCGCTCGCCGCAGAAGGCTGGATAGTTGCGCCAATTCTGGTGTTGCTGGCATTTGGTGGAATAGCGATGCCAGCTCTGCAATCCATCCTGTCGGATAAGGCCGGTCAAGACAAGCAAGGTGCGCTTCAGGGGACGCTTGCTAGCCTTACGAATATCAGTGCCGTCGCAGGCCCGGTTATTTTTACGGCACTTTATATAAGAACTGCTGCTAGCTGGAACGGTTGGGTGTGGCTGGTTGGGCCAGCAATCTATCTGGCGGCCGCTCCGTCACTCATTTTCGTTTGGCGTCAGTCGGCAGGCTTGCCATCAAGGAGATGAGTATTCGCAAAATCGACGACCGCCTTGTCCAGTGATTGCCAGTCGCCAAGCATGGAGCGGGGGAAGCGATAAAGTATTTGCAGGTCACGACCGAACTGGACGTCGCGCTCGCATGAGTTGAAGCTTTCCGCAGCACTATCCGCAAGGCATCGCGCAACGAATTCCGGCTTGCCGCTGCTCGGATCTGACAAGACCAGTTCCTCGCCCTTGTAACCGCTGTTTTCGAGAAAGCGGTGCATTGTCAGGTTTCCGGGCACTGCTTCTCCGTTCGGGTCAATCAGTTCGGCATAGATCGGCAGATAACGCCCGCTCATATCGCGCGACATGGTTCGCTGCTCGATGGACATGAAAATGAGATGCCGTTTTGGAGTGAGGAGGTTGAAGATGGCGCGGTCGCGTTCCGTGTAGCCGGTAAGGCCCGGCCAGCGGGCATAAAGATCAAGACGCCCGGTCACCCCATCGCGTCGCTGGTTCGAAAAGCGGATCATACTGGCTGGAATCGACAGGACGTTGTTGCCAATGATGATTTCATAAGCGTGCGTGCTGTCGGAGTGTCCGCCGCGCGCAATCAGCGGACCAAGCAGACGCCCGCCAACATTCATGGCAACTGAGAGCAGAATCACGACGATAACCGCCAACAACAGCCAACCGAAGAGGCGGCTTCCCATTTTCGAGGCGGTGTAATCTGGTGCTGTTTCCATCTGGGTGTCATGGTGATGATATTGCAAAAGAATATCGGTCTTTTATGGTTAACAGAGCGTGAAGTCGTGCTTGTATGACGGCTTGAAA
>WPCJ01030723.1_pt1 | contig 17016 bp, 11 predicted proteins | sample 5399831 | NCBI WGS metagenome assembly WPCJ01 (sample SAMN12869470, study PRJNA574797) | sludge metagenome | isolation source: wastewater treatment of pH10 | place: China:Beijing | collected 2019-05-20 | reverse complement strand
CCCGGCGCCCGGTTTCGCTTTGAAGCCGAGTTTCCTGTCGCGGCCGACGCCGAGGCGCGCACGCGCCTGCTGGACGGGCTGGTCGTGGCGGTCCGTTCGCCGAACCCCTTCGTGCGCCGGGCGGCGACCGATCAGATCGAGGCCTCGGGCGGCCGTGTGGCGCGCCAGGCCGGGGTGACCCTGATCGATCATGCAGGCGCCGAAGGCGGAGCCCTGGCCGTTCGACCGGGCCAGGGTCAGGCCATCATCCTGCTGCGCCCATCCGAGCGCGACCTGATCAGCCGCTATCGGGCGGCGGGCTTCTGCGGCTATCTGATCAAGCCCTTGCGTCGCGAGTCTCTGGCGGAGCGCGTCAGGGCGGCCGCCGCGCCGCGTCGGGGTCTGCCCACGCCGCCGGTCCGATCTGGCGACGACGATCGCGTGGCCCATGTGGCCTTCAAGGGCGTGCGGGTGCTGTTGGTCGAGGACAATCCGGTCGGCGCTCTTTTGGCCAAGACCCTGCTGCGGCGCGAGGGCTGCGTGGTCCAGACCGCCGCTGACGGCCAGGAGGCGCTGGACGCCTTGAAGGCGGCGCGCTTCGATCTGGTGTTCATGGACATGCGGATGCCGCGCCTGGACGGACCGAGCGCGGCGCGGGCGCTGCGGGCGCGCGGGGATCAGACGCCGATCATCGCCCTGACCGCCAACGCCTTCGCCGAGGATCGCGTCGCCTGTCTCGAGGCGGGAATGGATGATCATCTGGCCAAGCCGTTGGAGGCGGACGCCCTGCGCGTCGTCCTGGCCCGCTGGACGAACGCCGCCAACCGCGCCAAGGTCGCCGTTTCCTGATCTGCCAGTAGTCCGTCGTCCGTATCGCCCGGCGGCGCCCCGCCGGAGCCACGCATGACCGATTCCAAGACGCCCGCTTCCGAGGTCGCGGCGCTGCAGCCGTCTCCCAAGGGACTGGGCGTGCTCAAGGCGGCGTTCCGCGAGCGGCGCACCCTGGCCATGTTGCTGCTCGGCTTCTCGGCCGGTCTGCCCTTCGCCATGCTGTTCGGCACCCTGAACGCCTGGCTGTCCGACGCGGGCGTATCGGTGGCGACGATCGGCGTCCTGTCGTGGGTCGGGCTGTTCGGGGCCTTCAAATTCCTGTGGTCGCCCGCGGTCGGACTGACGCCGCCGGTGATCGGCCGGATGGGCCGACGTCGGTCGTGGCTGATCCTGTGCCAGATCGTGCTGGCGGGCGCGCTTTTGACCATCTCCCTGTCGCATCCGGGAACGGGGGCCATCGTGGTGCTGGCGGGCGCCGCGGCCTTGGGCGCCTTCGCCTCGGCGACCCAGGACATCGTCATCGACACCTGGCGGATCGAGGCGGCGGACGAGCGGACGCCGGTGGACCTGCTGTCGACCGTCTATCAGCTGGGCTTCCGCACGGCGGCCCTGGTCGGCGGGGCGGGCGCCCTGGTTCTGGCGGATCAACTGGGCTGGTCGACGACCTTCGTCATCGGCGCGGGACTGATGGGTCTGGGCGTTCTGGGCACGCTGATCGCGCCCGAGCCCAAGGCGGCGCCGCGCGCCGCCATCGCGCGCGAACGCATCGGCTCGCCGCGTCTGCGGATGACCGCCCTGGTCGTCACCCTGGCCGCCTGGGCCTGGGCGGCCTTCATGCTGGTGCGCTTCATGGTCACGGCTCTGACCGTCAAGCCTGCGCCCAGCGCCGGAGAGTTCACCGCCGTCTGGGGGCCGTGGATCGTCGGCATGGCGGTGATCCTGCCCGCCGTCCTGGCCGGGATCATCGTCTGGCGCGGGGGCAAGGCGGGGGCGGCGTCCGAGGCCGATCAGGGGCCGGCGCTCGCCAACACCCTGTATGACGCCATCCTGGCGCCGCTGGTCGAGTTGATGGGACGCCTGGGCTGGGGCGCGGTGATCGTGCTGGGGCTGATCCTGACCTACCGCATCACGGACGGCGTCTGGGGCCCGTTCGCCTTCCCCTTCTACATGGGGGACACGGGCGGGGCGCTGGGCCACACCAAGACCGAGATCGCCCTGGCGTCCAAGACCTTCGGCGTGGTCATGACCATCGTCGGCATCGCCCTGGGCGGATGGGCGCTGCTGGTCATCGGCCGGATGGCCAGTCTTCTGCTGGGCGCAGCCCTGTCGGCGGCGACCAATCTGCTGATGATGGACTTGGCTCTGGGGGCGCCGGTGATCGGCGGCTTCATGAGCGCGACCGGCCTCTACAAGCTGTTCGGCGCCTTCGGCGTGGGCGAGCCCCTGGCGCGGCTGATGTTGGCCATCGCGGGCGAGAACATCGCCGGCGGCTTCGCGGGCGCGGCCTTCGTGGCCTATCTGTCGGCCCTGTCGAACAAGATGTTCGGGGCGGTGCAGTTCGCCGTCTTCACCTCCCTGGCCCTGCTGATCGGCACCCTGGGGCGCGGGGCCCTGGGCGAGCTGATCGAGCGTCAGGGCTATGCCGCCATGTTCGTCATCGCCGCCTGGCTGGGCGTGGTGGCGGTGGTCTTCTGTGCGATGGAGTGGGGGCGTCAGACGATGGAGCGCCGTCGTCTCAACCTCGACGCCTAGGGGCGGAAACGCAAAGAGGCGGCCCGAAGGCCGCCTCTCGACGTCGTCGCGACGGAACGGACGATCAGTCCTCGACTTCCACGCCCTCGGCGTAGGCGGCGAAGGTGGCGGCGGTGATGATCTCGCCGACCGAGGCACCCAGGGGCACGATCTGCACCGACTTCTCCAGGCCGACCAGCAGGGGGCCGATCACCGTGGCCCCGCCCAGAGACTGGACCAGGCGGGTCGAGATGGCCGCCGAATGGATGGCCGGCATGACTAGGACGTTGGCGTCGCCGGTCAGGCGCATGAAGGGATAGTTGGCGCGAGCCTCGGAATTCAGCGCCAGAGCCGGCGGCATCTCGCCCTCGTACTCGAAGTCGACGTCCATCGAGTCCAGGATGCGGATGGCCTCGCGCACCTTCTCGCCGCGATCGCCGGGCGGGTCGCCGAAGGTCGAGTAGCTGAGGAAGGCCACGCGCGCTTTGCGGCCGAGCTTCTTGACCGTGGCGGCGGCCTTGACCGCGATCTCGGCCAGTTCGGCGGCGTTGGGCAGTTCGTGGATCGAGGTGTCGGCCACGAACAGGGTGCGGCCCTTGGCCAGCAGGATCGACAGGCCGATCATCCGGTCCGTGACGTCCAGGACGCGGCGGACCTCCTTCAGGGCCATGTTGAAGTTGCGGGTCACGCCGGTGACCATGCAGTCCGCCTCGCCGCGCGCGACCATGGCGGCGGCGAAGTAGTTGCGGTCCTGGTTGATCATGCGCTGGACGTCGCGGCGCAGATAGCCGCGACGCTGCAGGCGGGCGTACAGCCAGTCGACGTATTCGGCGTTTCGATCCGATACGCGGGCGTTCATGATCTGAATGCCCAATTCGTCGAAGTTCAGACCGGCTTCGGCGGCGTTGTGGCGGATCAACTCCTCGCGACCGACCAGGATCGGCGTGCCCAGATCCGCCTGCTTGAAGGCCCATGCGGCGCGGATGACGACCTGTTCCTCGCCCTCGGCGAAGACGACGCGCTGCTTCGGACCCGAGCGCACGCTGGCCTGGATCTTCTGCATCAGGGCGGCGGACGGATCGACCCGCTGGCGCAGGGCGATGCGATAGGCCTCCATGTCCTTGATCGGCTTGCGCGCCACGCCGGTGTCCATCGCCGTCTGGGCGATGAAGGGCGGGATGTACCAGATCAGGCGCGGGTCGAACGGGGTGGGGATGATGTATTCAGGGCCGAACTTCAGCTTGCGGCCGCGATAGGCGGCGGCGACCTCGTCCGGCACGTCTTCGCGGGCCAGCGCCGCCAGGGCGTGGGCGCAGGCGATCTTCATCTCGTGGTTGATCTGACGCGCGCGCACGTCCAGCGCGCCGCGGAACAGATAGGGGAAGGCCAGGACGTTGTTGACCTGGTTCACATAGTCCGAGCGGCCGGTGGCGATGATGGCGTCCGAGCGCACCGACTTGACGTCTTCCGGCGTGATCTCGGGGTCCGGGTTGGCCATGGCGAAGATGATCGGATTGGGCGCCATGGAGGCGACCATCTCCTTGGAGATCGCGCCCTTGGCCGACAGGCCCAGCACCACGTCGGCGCCGACCATGGCCTCGGCCAGGGTGCGCAGCGGCGTGTCGGTGGCGTGCGCCGCCTGCCATTGCGAGACGTTGTCGCGGCCCTTGTAGATCACGCCCTGACGGTCGCAGATGACGGTGTTCTCGGCCTTGACGCCGGCGGCCTTCATCAGGGCAATGGACGACAGGCCCGCTGCGCCGGCGCCCGACAGGACGACCTTGAGGTCTTCCAGCTTCTTGCCGACGATATGGGCGGCGTTGATCAGGCCGGCGGTCGAGATGATGGCCGTGCCATGCTGGTCGTCATGGAAGACGGGAATGTCCAGCAGGTCCTGCAGCTGGGCTTCGATCTCGAAGCACTCAGGGGACTTGATGTCCTCCAGGTTGATGCCGCCCCAGGTGTCGCCGATGTTCTTGACCACGGTGACGAATTCATCCGGATCGGTGGTCTTCACCTCGACATCGAAGCTGTCGACGTCGGCGAAGCGCTTGAACAGCACCGACTTGCCTTCCATCACCGGCTTGGACGCCATGTGGCCCAGGTTGCCCAGGCCCAGGATGGCGGTGCCGTTCGAGATGACGGCGACCATGTTGCCCTTGGCGGTGTAGTCGTAGGCCTTGTCCGCATCGGCGGCGATGGCCAGGACCGGCACGGCCACGCCCGGCGAATAGGCCAGCGACAGGTCGCGCTGGGTCGCCATCGGCTTGGTCGGGGCCATGGAGATCTTGCCCGGCGTCGGATCGCTGTGGAACTCCAGAGCGTCGTCGTCGGAGAAGGTCTGTTTATCGGTCAATTCGGGCATTTCGATCTCGGGAAGGGGCAGGCGCATTTCGTTCCTAGATCGTGGGATGGGCGGGGACAACCGCTGACGCTGGGTCAAGGCCGATTGCGTGGTTTCTCCGTCACGCGGCAGGCAGGAAGCCGGTCCCTTCGACCTCGACCGGGCCCGTCATGAAAACGTGGCCGGACGCCTCGTCCCAGTCGATGGTCAGTTCGCCGCCGTCGACCGTCACGGCGGCCTTTCGGTCGGTCAGGCCGCGCCGCGCCGAGGCGACCAGGGCCGCGCAGGCGCCGGTGCCGCAGGCCAGGGTCAGGCCTGCTCCACGCTCCCACACCCGCAACCGAATGTGATCGCGGGCCAGCACGTCAGCGAAGCCGACGTTGACCCCTTCGGGGAACAGGGGGTGGTGCTCGACCAGGGAGCCGGAGCCGCGCACGAAGGCGTCGTCCAGCCGGTCGGTGAAGAAGACGACGTGGGGATTGCCCATCGACACCGCGCCCGGCGTGTGCAGCACGGGGGCGTCGATCGGTCCGACCTGAAGCTCGATGCCGCGCGTGTCCATTTCTTCCGACAGCGGCACCTGGGACCAGTCGAGGCGCGGCGCGCCCATGTCCACGGTGACTTGATGGGTCGCGGCCGTCGATCCTTCGGGGTCTCCAGAGCCGACGCGGCCCGCCGCCCGGCGCGCCGTGGTCGGTCCGCCCAGGGTGTCGATAACCACCTCTTCCTTGTCGGTCGCCTGCAGCAGCAGCCAGCCGACGCAGCGCAGGGCGTTGCCGCAGGTCTCGACCATGGAGCCGTCGGCGTTCCAGACCCGCATGAAGGCGTCGGCCGTCTCGGACGGTTCGACGCCGATCAACTGGTCGAAACCGCCCAGACCCGTCGCCGGATCGGCCAGGGCGCGCACCTGATCCTCGGTCGGGTGGAAGGGTTCTTCGAAGGCCTGGACGACGATGAAGGCGTTTCCGGCGCCGTTCATGCGGATGTAGGGTCGGGCGAGCTGGCTCATGATCGCCTTCATATAGGATTTTTCGCCGGTTCATGTATCGGTGGCGGCGATGACGTTTGACCAGAGCCAAACCGCCAAATCCGACGGGCTGCGGCTGAGGGCGCGCCTGCGCTACCTCTATCACGGCTCCCAGCCGGCGGCGGTGAAGTTCCGCCTAATGGTCATCGTCATCGACCTGGCCATCATCGGCTTCTTCCTGGCCACGCCGATCCTGAAGGAGGCGGGCTGGGCCTTCTATGTCTTGGACTATCTGATCGCCGCCGTTCTGGGGCTGGATCTGGCGGCGCGGGCCTATGCCTATTCCGACATCCGGTCGTGGTTGAAGCGGCCGATCGTCTGGGTCGATCTGTTCGTTCTGGCGACGCTGTTGTTCCCGGCCTGGTTGGCCAATCTGGGCTTCCTGCGGCTGCTGCGGTTCTGGAGCCTGCTGAACAGCGACCTGTTCTGGCGCACCATCGGCCGCCGCTTCGACGACACGCGGGTCGAGGAGGTCACACGGGCCCTGACCGCCCTGGTCACCTTCGTCTTCGTCGTGACCGGCTTCGTCTACGCCTATTTCAGGGGCAAGGCCGAGCACATCAACGGCTATCTGGACGCCCTCTATTTCACCGTCGCCACCCTGACGACGACGGGTTTTGGGGACATCACCCTGCCGGGCAATTGGGGGCGGGTCATCTCCATCGTCGTCATGCTGGTGGGCATCACCCTGTTCATCCGCCTGGCCCAGACCCTGATCCGGCCGCACAAGGTCAAGTTCCCCTGCCCCACCTGCGGGCTTCAGAAGCACGATCCCGACGCCGTTCACTGCAAGGCCTGCGGCCAGATTTTGTGCATCCCCGACGACGGCGACTGAGGCGCGCCCTGCGGCGAAAGATTACAAGCCTGTAAGATTACAGACGCTTGCCCCCCGCCCTCGCCCTCGCCAAGGTGCCGCGCGAAAACATTCGTCCGTTGGGGGACACATATGACCATCCGTTCGCTGGCGTCCGTCGCCGCCCTTCTTCTCGCCGCCGGAGCCGCACCCGTCGCCATGGCCCAAGCCACAGTTTCCGCAGGCGCCGCCTCGACGGCTCCGGGCTTCGCCGCCAGCGACGCGACCGACCCCTACATCTGGCTGGAGGAGGTCGAGGGCGATCGCGCCATGGAGTGGGTCAAGGCGCACAACGAGACCTCTTTGGGCGTGCTGCAGGGCGATCCGCGCTATGAGGGCCTGCACCAGCAGGCGCTGGACCTGGTGCAGTCGCGCGACCGCATCCCCTCGCCCGGCTTCACCCATGACGGCCACGTCGACAACTTCTGGCAGGACGCCGAGCATGTGCGCGGCATCTGGCGCCGCACGACGTTGGATTCCTACCGCACCGACGCGCCGCAGTGGGAGACGATCCTGGACATCGACGCCCTGTCGGCGGCCGAGGGCGCTAACTGGGTCTATAAAGGCGCGTCCTGCCTGCCGCCGGACGAGCGTTACTGCCTGATCTCCCTGTCGAACGGCGGCAAGGACGCGGTGACGGTCCGCGAGTTCGACAGCGTCACGAAAACCTTCGTCGAGGGCGGCATCAGCCTGCCGGAATCCAAGGGCGGCGCCAGCTGGATCGACAAGGACACCCTGCTGATCTCGCGCGACTTCGGCGAGGGCTCGCTGACGGACTCGGGCTATCCGCGCACGGTGCGTCTGATGAAGCGCGGCCAGAGCGTCGATCAGGCGGTCGAGGTCTTCGCCGGTCAGCAGACCGACGTCTCGGTTTCGGGCTACACCCTGCGCGACGCCGACGGCGTGGTGCAGGCGGTGCTGCTGAACCGGGGGATCAACTTCTATGAGAGCGAGACCTGGCGCCTGAACGCCGACGGCTCGACGACCAAGCTGGAGCTGCCGCTCAAGTCCAACATCAACGCCCTGGTCGCCGGCCAGCTGGTGGTGACGACGGACCAGGACTGGACCGCGCCTTCGGGCCAGGAATTCAAGACCGGCGACGTCATCGCCTGGAACCTGCAGGCCTGGCTGGCCGATCCCAAGACCCCGGCGCAACTGGTGATCCGTCCCGGCGAGCGCGAGGCGATCGAGGGCGTCAACGCCACCCGTAACAAGCTGGTCGTCGCCCTGTACGAGAACGTGCGCGGTTCGGTCTACGTCTATGACCCGGCCGACTGGAGCCGCACGCGCCTGGACCTGCCGCAGAACGTCTCGGTCGGCGTCGGTTCGGCGTCGGAGCGCGACGACAAGATCTTCGTCAGCGTCACCGGCTATCTGAACCCATCCAGCCTTTATCTGGCCGATGCGGCGACCGGCGCGGTCGCCCTGACCAAGGCCCTGCCGGACAAGTTCAACGCCAGCGGCATGCGCGTCGATCAGTTCGAGGCGCGCAGCGCTGACGGGACGATGATCCCCTATTTCGTCGTCCACAAGGACGCCATGGCGATGGACGGATCGAACCCGACGCTGCTGTACGGCTACGGCGGCTTCCAGTCGTCGTTGCTGCCCGGCTATTCGCCGACGGTCGGCAAGCTGTGGCTGGAGCGCGGCGGCGTCTATGTGATCGCCAACACCCGCGGCGGCGGCGAGTTCGGCCCGAAGTGGCACCAGGCGGCCCAGCAGGAGAACCGCCAGCGCGCGCACGAGGACTTCCAGGCTGTAGCCCAAGACTTGATCACGCGCGGCGTCACCTCTCAGCCGCACCTCGGGATCATGGGCGGCTCGCAGGGCGGCCTCTTCATGGGCGCCATGCTGACCCAGCGCCCGGACCTGATCAATGCGGCGGTCATCCAGGTGCCCCTGTTCGACATGCTGCGCTTCCACAAGCTGCTAGCCGGCGCCTCGTGGATCGGCGAATACGGCAATCCGGACATCCCCGAACAGCGGGCCTGGATCGAGCAGTATTCGCCCTACCAGAAGCTGGCGGCGGGTCAGCCCTACCCCGAGGTCTTCATCCACACCTCGACCAAGGACGACCGCGTCCACCCCGGCCACGCCCGCAAGGCGGCGGCGCGGATGGAAGAGCTGGGCTACCCGGTCCTCTTCTATGAAAACGTCGACGGCGGCCACGCGGCCGGCGCCAACCTGCGCGAGACGGCCCGCCGCATCGCGCTGGAATACACCTATCTGACCCGGCGGCTGATGGATCAGCCGGCCCAGCGATAAACGACGGAGCCCGAGATCATGATGAAGTCCCTGTTGCTGTCCGTCGCCCTGCCCGCCCTGATGCTGGCCGCCGCGCCCGCTCTAGCTGAGAGTGTCGCGTCCGATCCCGCCGCCGCGTCCGCGACCAATCCGCCGCCGCACTTCCCGCGCGACCTGTCGCCCGAGGGGGTCAAGGCCGCCGACGATCATCTGGCGCTGGAAGAGGTGGACGGCGCCGAGGCCCGCGCCTTCGTCGCCGCCTCGAACGAAAAGGCCCTGGCGGCCCTGACCGGCGACCGCCGCTATGAGCCGTTCCGTCAGCAGGCCGAGGCCATCCTGACCGCGACCGACCGCATCCCCGGCGTCAGCTTCCTGGGCGAAGGCCTGGGGAATTTCTGGCAGGATGCGGCCAATCCCAAGGGCGTCTGGCGCCGCACGACGCTGGCGAGCTATCGCACGGCCCAGCCGCAGTGGGAGACGCTGCTGGACATCGACGCCCTGGCCAAGGCCGAGGGCAAGGACTGGGTGTTCAAGGGCGCCAACTGCCTGGCGCCGGACGAGACTCGCTGCCTGATCAACCTGTCCGACGGCGGCAAGGACGCCGTGACGGTGCGCGAATTCGACCTGACGACCAAGCGGTTCGTGGACGGCGGCTTCGTCATCCCCGAGGGCAAGCACCGCATCAGCTGGCTGGACCGCGACACCCTGCTGATCGCCACCGACTTCGGTCCCGGCAGCCTGACGGAGTCGGGCTATCCCTTCATCGTCAAATCCCTGACGCGCGGCCATCCGCTGGCCCACGCGACCGAGGTCTATCGCGGCCAGCAGGGCGACGGCGGCTACGGCGTCTCGCCCATGGTCTTCCGCGACAAGGCGGGCGCGGTCGAGGCCGTGCTGTTCAGCCGCCCGCTGGACACCTTCCGTTCGGAAATCTGGGCTTTGGGCTCCGACGGCAAGCCCTACAGGCTCAACCTGCCAGAGCGCGTGGCGGTTCAGGGCGTGCTGGGCGACAAGCTGATCTTCTCGCCCGAACAGGCGTGGAGCTTTGACGGTCAGGATTACGCCGCCGGTTCGCTGGTCGCCATGCCGATGGGCGTGCTGGGCGACGTGCGCCAGAGCATCCGTATCGATGCGAAGACGGCGACCATCTTCGCTCCGGGCGCGCGTCAGTCCCTGCAGGACGTCAGGGTGTTCGAGGACAGCATCGTCGCCGTGATCGCCGACAACGTCGTCGGCACGCTCAAACGCTTCACGCCGGGTGTCGGGGGCTGGACCGCTGCCGACATCCCCGTTTCGGCCAACAGCGCCGTGGGTCTGGGCGACAGCTCCAAGGCCAAGGGGCAGGTCTTCGTCTCGACCCAGGGCTTCCTGACGCCGCCGACCCTCAGCCTGGCCGATGTCGCCAACGGCGCCCTGAGCGAGCTGAAGTCGGCGCCCGCCAAGTTCGACGCCTCGACCCATGTGGTCGAGCAGTTCGAGGCCGTCTCGACCGACGGGACGAAGATCCCCTACTTCGTCACCCGGCCCAAGAATCTGGCGATGGACGGGACCGGCCCGACCATCCTGTTCGGCTACGGCGGTTTCCAGGCCAGCTTCCCGCCCGCCTACAAGCCCGAGATGGGCAAGCTGTGGCTTGAGAACGGCGGCGTCTTCGTTCAGGCCAACATCCGCGGCGGCGGCGAGTTCGGCCCCGGCTGGCACCAGGCAGCTCTGCGCGAAAACCGCCAGCGCGCCTTCGACGACTTCGCCGCCGTGGCCCGCGATCTGGAGCAGCGCCGCATCACCAGCCCGCGCCACCTGGGCATCTACGGCCGCTCGAACGGCGGGGTGCTGACCTCGGTGTCCATCACCCAGCACCCGGAGCTGTTCAATGCGGCGGTCATCGAAAGCCCGCTGATCGACATGCTGCGCTATCAGGAGCTGCCGGCGGGCGCTTCGTGGATGGGCGAATACGGCGATCCGCGCATTCCGAGCGACGCCGAATTCATCGCCCGCTATTCGGCCTATCAGCAGCTGCGGCCCGAGGTGAAGTATCCGCGCGTCTACATCACCACCAACACGCGCGATGACCGGGTGCACCCCGGCCACGCCCGCAAGTTCGCGGCGCGCCTGGGCGACCTGGGCCACGACCACATCTATTTCGAGGACACGGCGGGCGGTCACTCCAACGACGCCGATCCGGTCGCCAACGCCCGACGCTGGGCGCGGCACTATGTCTATCTGGCTCAGCAGTTGATGGACTGACGGGCTTTACCGGCCTTCGGTCTGCTTGAGCGCGAAGGCCGATCGATGGCGTGGAACGCCGCTCACGCATTTATGAGCGGCGTTCTCGGGCCGAAGGGATAGGATCGCCGTCATGATGGCACGGGGCCTGTTCAGGTACGGGATGACGGCGGCGGTCGCGGGCGTGGGTCTGCTGGCCGTCGCCGCCGCGCCGTCGCGCGAGCGCGACGCCCCGGTCCAGCCGGTGGTGGTCGAGTTGTTCACCGCCCAGGGCTGCTCGGGCTGTCCCGACGCCAACCGCACGGTCGAGACGGTGGCCCAGGATCCGGGCGTGATCGTCCTGACCTACGGCGTCGACTACTGGGACTATCTGGGCTGGTCCGACACCTTCGCCCGGCCCGAGTTCGCCGAGCGCCAGCGCGCCTATCGTCAGGCCTTGAAGTTGCGGAACGTCTCGACGCCGCAGGTGGTGATCGACGGACGTCGACATGTCTCGGGCGCGCGCTCGCCGGAGCTGAAGGCGGCGGTCGAGGCTGAGGCGCAGGGCCGGGGCTGGCCGCCCGAGATCGAGTTCCGCGAGACCGGCGACCGGGTCGGCATCGGTTCGGGCCGCCCGCCGCGCGGCGGGGCTGAGGTCGTCGCCGTCGTCTATCGGCCGGGCCAACAGACGGTCGAGGTCAAGGGCGGCGACAACCGCGGCCGGGCCGTGACCCACGTCAATGTGGTGCGCGAGGTGCGCCGTCTGGGCGACTGGAACGGCCGGCCCGTGCTGTTCCCCCTGCCTCAGGACGCAGGGATCGATGAAGGGGTGGTGGTGCTGTTGCAGGCCAAGGACGATCGTCGCATCCTGTCGTCCGCTGCGCGTCCGGAAACGGGGCGCGATTGAACCGCTGACGGAAAAGGTCTAAAGGCCCGCCGCTCTTGATGGGCGCGCGCCTCCTCGCGCGACCCGGAGAACATTGCATGGTCGGGGATACGCCCCGCGGCGACGCCGCGCCAACCGCCAACGCCTCCTCTTCTGCGAACGCCCAGACTCCGCCTTCCGGCGGGGCGCACGGCCATGGCGGAGGCAAGGCCAGTCACCGCGCCCTGATCCTGGGCGCCATCGGCGTGGTCTTCGGCGACATCGGCACCAGCCCGATCTACGCCCTGCGCGAGGCGACGGCCCACGCCCAGAAGGGCGTCGGCGGCGACCTGGCGATCATCGGCGTGGTGTCGCTGGCCTTCTGGGCGCTGATGGTCGTCGTGACGTTCAAATACGTCATGTTCCTGATGCGGGCCGACAACAAGGGCGAGGGCGGCACCCTGTCGCTGATGGCCCTGGCCCAGCACGCCATCGGTCGACGCAGCGCCTGGCTGTTCGTCCTGGGCGTCTGCGGCGCGGCCCTGTTCTACTCCGACGGCGTCATCACGCCCGCCATCTCGGTCCTGTCGGCCGTCGAAGGCCTGCAGGAGGCGCCGGGCCTGAACGGGCGGTTGGACCCCTTCATCCTGCCGCTGGCGGCGGGCATCCTGATCGCCCTCTTCCTGGTGCAGTCGCGCGGCACGGCGGGCCTGGCCAAATTCTTCGGCCCCATCACCCTGATCTGGTTCTTGTCGCTGGGCCTGCTGGGCGTGGTCCATATCTTCGACGACCTGTCGATCCTGAAGGCCCTGTCGCCCTACTATGGGATCAAGCTGCTGATCGCCGACGGCTTCCTCGGTTTCGTCATCCTGGGCAGCGTCTTCCTGGCCGTCACCGGGGCCGAGGCGCTTTATGCGGACATGGGCCATTTCGGCAAGGCGCCGATCCGCCAGAGCTGGCTGTTCATCGTCCTGCCGTGCCTGACGCTCTGCTACCTGGGCCAGGGCGCCTTCCTGCTGTCGCACCCCGGCGCGGCGGACAATCCCTTCTGGAACATGGTGCCGCAGCTGGCCTATTGGCCCATGCTGATCCTGGCCACGGCGGCCACGGTGATCGCCAGCCAGGCGATGATCACGGGCGCCTTCTCGGTCACGCAGCAGGCGGTCCAGCTGGGCCTGCTGCCGCGTATCGACATCCGCAACACCTCCGAGACCCAGGCCGGTCAGATCTATGTCCCGGCGATCAACAGCCTGTTGCTGGTCGGGGTGCTGTTCGTCCTGGTCAGCTTCCAGTCGTCGCACAACCTGACGGCGGCCTATGGCGTGGCGGTGACGGGGACCATGATGGTCAACACCCTGATGGCCTTCACCGTCGTGCGTCACAAGTGGAAGTGGTCGTGGTGGGCCATCTTGCTGACGCTGGTGCCGTTCGGCTTTATCGACGCGGTCTTCCTGACCTCCAATCTGCTGAAGATTCCGGCGGGCGCGTGGATGCCTCTGGTGCTGGGCGGGGGCTTGGTCATGCTGATGTGGACCTGGGTGCGCGGCTCCCAGATCCTGGCTGACAAGACGCGCAAGGACAGCCTGCCGCTGAATGATCTGATCGAGATGCTGCGCGCCCGTCCGCCGCACCGGGCGCCGGGCACGGCCATCTTCCTGACCTCGGACCCGGACGTGGCGCCCGTGGCCCTGATGCACAACCTCAAGCACAACAAGGTGTTGCACGAGAAGAATATCATCCTGACCGTGCATACGTCCGACCGGCCGCGCGTGCCGGACCTGCAAAGGGTGGCGGTCGAGCCGATCAGCGATGATTTCAAGCGTCTGACCCTGACCTTCGGCTATATGGAGACGCCGAACGTGCCGCGCGCCCTGGGTCTGTGTCGCAAGCAGGGGTTGAAGTTCGACATCATGTCGACCAGCTTCTTCCTGGGCCGTCGCTCGGTCGTTCCTTCCGCCCGCCAGGGCATGCCTCTGTGGCAGGACAAGCTGTTTATCTTCCTGATGCGTAACGCCGCCAATCCGACCGACTTCTTCCGCATTCCGCCCGGCCGCGTGGTCGAGCTCGGCACCCAGGTGTCGGTGTGAGCGGGGGCGCGCCCAAGGGCAGAAGCTCCGCCGCGCGCGGTCGCCGCATCGCCGAAAAGGCGCGCGGGCCGCGTCGTGAATCGACCCGGCAGCCCGTCGCGGACGATCCGCACGCCGACATCGGCGTCGAGGCGCGGTTGGTGGCGGGCATCCTTCTGAACGCGGCGCTGGAGAAGCGCACGGGGCTGGAGGAGGCCCTGTCGCAATCGCCCGCGCGCGACCTGCCGCCTCAGGATCGAGCCTTCGCCCGCGCCGTCGCCATGGCGGCCCTGCGCCGTCTGGGCGAGATCGACCAGATCCTGGAGCGTCGCCTGCAGAAGGCGCCGCCGCTGGCGGTCATGACCATCCTGCGTGTCGCCCTGGCCCAGACCCTGGTGCTGGAGACGCCCGCCTTCGCCGCAGTGTCTACGGCGGTGAAGCTGGCCGAGCGCGACGCCAAGACGCGGCCGTACAAGAATCTGGTCAACGCCGTGCTGCGCGGCGTCGGCCGCGACGGCCCCGGCCTGACGACCGCCGAATCCAACCTGCCCGACTGGCTGGCCCAACGCTGGAAGGCCACCTACGGCGAGGCGGCCCTGATCGGCCTGGCCCTGGCCACGCGCGAAGAACCGGCGACCGACCTGACGGCCAAGCCCGGCGTCGATCCGGCCGAACTGGCGGCGTCGGTCGAGGGCGAAGCCCTGCCCGGCGGCACGGTTCGCACGGGCAAGCGCGGCGATGTCGCTTCCTGGCCCGGTTTCGAGGCCGGCGACTGGTGGGTCCAGGACGCGGCCGCGGCCGTCCCCGCCCGCCTGCTGGCGGTCAAGGCGGGCGAGACGGCGCTGGACCTGTGCGCCGCGCCGGGCGGAAAGACGCTGCAACTGGCTGCCGCCGGGGCTGAGGTCGTCGCCTTGGACCGCTCCGAAACGCGTCTGAAACGTCTGCGCCAGAATTTCGAGCGCATGAAACTCAAGGCCGAGGTCGTCGCCGTCCCGGCTGAGGACTGGGAAGACGACCGTACGTTCGATGCGGTTCTGTTGGACGCGCCCTGCACGGCCACCGGCACCTATCGCCGCAACCCCGAAGTTCTGCGCGCCACCCGCCCCGCTGACGTGGCCAAGCTGGCCGATGTGCAGCATCGCCTGCTGGACGCGGCCGCCGAGAAGGTGAAGCCGGGCGGCCGTCTGGTCTATTGCGTCTGCTCGCTGGAACGCGAAGAGGGCGAGACGCAGGTCATCGCCTTCCTGCGCCGCAACCCGGCCTTCCGCACCGTCGCCGCTGTTCCCGCCGAAGTCGGCGCTCCGGACGAGGCGCTGACGCCCGAGGGCTGGCTGCGCATTCTGCCCTCGCAGTGGGCCGAGAGGGGCGGGCTGGACGGCTTCTTCGCGGCCAAGCTGGAGCGGATCGCGGACTAGGCCGATGAGCGCGAATCTTTGCAATCGCTACGCCGGTCTGGCGGCGCGGGTCTATGATCTGGACAAGCCGATCGGCCGATCCTTCGGCGACGTGGAATTCTATACGCGCCGGTTGGAAATCCGCGACGGACCCGTGCTGGAGCCGGCGGTCGGTTCCGGTCGCGTGCTGGTCCCTCTGCTCGAGGCCGGGTTCGACGTCACGGGTTTCGACGCCTCTGCGGCCATGTTGGACCTGTGTCGGGCGGCATGCGAGGCGCGAGGTCTGAGGGCGGAGCTGTCTGTGGCCCGCTTTGACGACTTCTCCTATGCGACGCGCTTTGGCGCGGTCGTTCTTCCCGCCGGCTCATTTCAGCTGATCGCCACGGCCCAGGAAGGTCTGGCGGCGCTGAAGCGCTTCCACGACCATCTGCAGCCGGGCGGCCGTCTGATCCTCGACCTTGATCCCGTCTCCGCTGTCTTGGCGCCGCCGGGACCGACGCGGCGCTGGACCGATGCGAACGGCGACCTGCTGACCCTCGCCGAGGAACGCATCGATTCCGATCTGCTGAACCAGACGGTCGTCTCGCATCTTCGCTATGATCTTTGGACGGACGGTCGTCTGAGCGCATCGGAGCTGGAGCTGTTCGCCCTACGCTGGTGGAGCGTCGAGGAGATGCGGCTGGCGTTGGGTGCGGCGGGTTTCGTCGATGTCATCGTCTCCGGGGGCTACGAGCACGGGCGGCTCCCGCGACGCGAGGATGACGTCATCACCTTCGAGGCGCGGCGCCCTTTGTAGCATCGCAAATCGGACCGACGTCGTCCTCAGTCCTCGTCGTCCTCGATGGCGTGGATCTGGTCGTCGTCCAGGCCCAGGTGGTGGCCGATCTCATGGATCAGGACGTGGGCGATGATCTCGGCCAGGCCGACATCGCCGCGCTCGCACCATTCGTCGAGGATGGGGCGGCGGTAGAGGAAGACGCGCGACGGCTCCGGCGCCGGACCCATGGCGTCGCGTTCGCCGATGTGGACGCCGGAATAGAGGCCGGTCAGCTCGAACGGGTCTTCGATCTCCAGATCACGCAGGATCTCTTCGTCGGCGAAGTCGTCGACGCGGATGACGACGTCGCCCGCCGCCTGGCGAAACAGGTCGGGCAGGCCGGCGAAGGCCTCTTCGGCCAGGCGGGCGAAATCGTCGAGCGAGGGGGCGAGCTGGTCGGTCCAGGGCGTGGTCATGTCGGGGATATCGCCCGCGCCGCGTCGGGCCGCAATCGCAGAGGCGGCCGCGCGTGCATGGGCCGCATCGCAATTCGCCCAATCAGAGTATGGTAAACGGCGAATCGGCCTGTCCTGAAGGGCGGCCGGACATGGATCGGATTTTCTGGGGAAGGCATGGCCGAGGCGGATCTCGCGGCCGACATCGCCTTTGCGGCCACGGCGGGGGCGGCGGGGCTGGCGCTGGCGGTCAGCGTCTGGGCCTGGC
>WPCJ01345427.1_pt1 | contig 17030 bp, 17 predicted proteins | sample 5399831 | NCBI WGS metagenome assembly WPCJ01 (sample SAMN12869470, study PRJNA574797) | sludge metagenome | isolation source: wastewater treatment of pH10 | place: China:Beijing | collected 2019-05-20 | reverse complement strand
GGCCAGCCGTCCCGCGGCGCGACAAGGCGCATTTCGGAGAGACCGAAATTCGCCATGGCCCGCGCGCACATGCCGATATTCTCGGCGAGCTGCGGCTCGACCAGGATGACGACGGGGGCGGGCGCCTGGTGGGCGGGGCGGGTGCGGTCGGTGCCGGAACCGGTCATGGGAGAATGAGATCTTGTCTTCGTGAGGCTCACGTCACGGCCAGGATCGGCGGGCGCGACGGCAAGCTCATACGTCATGCTCGCCCTTGTGGCGAGCATCCACGTCCTGCACAGGACCTTGGGTCAAGGAAGACGTGGATGGTCGGGACAAGCCCGACCCATGACGTGAAGAGCGGCAATCTCAGTCGGCCTCAGCCTCGACCGCGCGCAACACCCGCAGCGTATTGCCGCCGGCGAGCTTGGCCAGATTCTCCTCGGTCCAGCCGCGGCGGATCAGCTCGGCGATCACGTTCGGGAAGGTCGAGGTGTCCTCCAGCCCGTCCGGATTGACCCAGCCGAAGAAATCCGAGCCGATGCCGACATGGTCGTGGCCGATGCGCCTGGCCAGGTAGTCGAGATGGTCGCAATATTGGGAGACCGTCGCCTGCGGGCGCGGTCCGGCTTTGGCGACGATCTCGGCCTCGACCTTGGCGTAGTCCATCGTGTCGGGGGTCTTGCCGTACTGGTCCTTCGCCGGGCGGTGCCAGTCGCGCGAGGCCTGGCTGATGAAATCCGGCACAAAGGTCGCCATGACGACGCCGCCATTGCCGGCGACCCGGTCGAGCACATCGTCGGGCACGTTGCGCGGATGGTCGCAAAGCGAGAAGGCATTGGAGTGCGACCAGAACACGGGCGCGCGCGTGACGTCGAGAACGTCATGCATCGCCTTCGGGGCGACATGGGCGAGGTCGACGACCATGCCCAGCCGGTTCATCCGCCGGACGACCCGCATACCGAAGGAGGAGAGGCCGTCATGCCGCGGGGCGTCGGTGGCCGAGTCGCACCAGTCGGTCGTGTCGTTGTGGCAGAGCGTCATCAGGCGCACGCCGAGATCGTAATAGGCGTCGAGCGCGTCGAGCTCGTTCTCGAGCGCGGAACCGTTCTCGATCGTCATGAACAGGGCGATACGCCCCTCCGCCTTCGCCGCCTCGACATCATCAGCCGAGAGGCCGGGCCGGAAGACATCGTCGTGCTGCTTGAGGATGCTGCGCATCAGTGCGATCTGGGCGAGCGCGAAACCGGCGGGGTTGGGCTGGCTCGGCGGGACATAGGCTGCGAAGAACTGGCCGGCGAGCTTGCCCGCCTGCATGCGCGGGATATCGGTGTCGACTTGCGGATGGACCTTGTCGAGCCCATAGGCCGCGACATCGCCCTTGGCGTTGCGGTCCTTGCGGATGACATAGGGCAGATCGTTGTGCCCGTCGATCAGCGGCACGCGGTCGAGCAGGGCGAGCGCGGCAGTGTAGGCATTGTCCTGGACGGGCGGTTTCGCGAGGGCCATGGCGGGGTCTCGGAGGGAATCGGAAGCGCCATCGTGGCAGGCCGGCTCGCGGCAGGCGAGAGGGCAGGGCGCAGGGCAGTCATCCGCAAGGCGTCATGCTCGGGGTCCGACCCGAGCATCTCGAGCAGGAGAGGGGGCCTTTTCCGCGAAGAGCTTCTCGGGTCCGGCAAGTGCGGCCCCGAGAATGACGCCGGTCAGACGAACCGCGACGGCGCGAAGGGCGACGGATCGACGAACACCTTCTGCCCCGTCACCATCTCCGCCATCATGCGGCCGGTGACGGCGGCCAGCGTCAGCCCGTGATGGGCGTGGCCGAAGGAGAACCACAGGTTCTTGTGCTTCGGGGCCGGGCCGATGATCGGCATCATGTCGGGGGTGCAAGGCCGGCGGCCGAGCCAGGGCTCGGCATCGAGGCGCTCGCCCAGCGGGAACAGCGTCTTGGCGATCGGCTCGGCGCGGGCGAGCTGCACCGGCGTCTTGGGCGCGTCGCGGTCGGCGAATTCGGCGCCGGTGGTCAGGCGGATGCCCTGCAGCATCGGGGCGAGGAAATAGCCGCGCTCGGTGTCGAGGACGGGGTGGTTGAGCACGGCATTGCCCAGCGGCTTGTAATGCATGTGGTAGCCGCGCTTGACGGCGAGCGGCAGGCGATAGCCGAGCTGGTTGGTCAGGACGTCGGCCCAGGGGCCGAGCGCGACGACGACATCCTTGGCGATGGCCTTGGTGCCGTCGGCGAGGGTGACGCTCCATTCGGCGCCGTTCTGCGCCAGGGTCGTGGCATCGCCGATGGCGAGCTTGCCGCCGAGCTTCTCGAACAGCGCGACATAGGCCTTCGACAGCCCGAGCGGATCGACGACGGTGGTCGGGTCGGTCCAGTGCAGGCCGCCGATCAGGTTGCCATGGTCGAGATGCGGCTCTTCGGCCTTGAGCGTCGCCCTGTCGAGGGCGCGGTAGTTCAGGCCGAATTCGCGGTTCCAGCGGGCGGCCTCGGCGAGGCGGGTGTCGCGCTCCTTCTCGGTGCGGAACACCTTCATCCAGCCGTCGCGGCGCAACAGGCCGGTGGCGCTGGCTTCCTGGGCGAGGGCATCGTGCTCGGTGACGCAATGCTCGATCAGCTTCGCGTATTGATGGGCGATGGCCTCGTGCTGCGAGGCGCGCGAATGCATCCAGTAGGAGAACAGGAAGGGGGCGAGCTTCGGGATCGCGCTCCAATGGTAGGATGCGTCGATGGTGTTGTTCATCGCGTAGCGGAACAGCGCGCCGAAATCATGCGGGAAGCCGTAAGGGTAGACGCCTTCGCGCTGGATCAGGCCGGCATTGCCATAGCTGGTTTCCTCGCCCGGCGCGCGCCGGTCGATCAACAGCGTGGAGCGGCCCGCCTTTTGCTGGTGGAGCGCCACCGAAATACCGACGATGCCCGCGCCGAGAACGATCGTATCCACACGCATGGCCTGCTCCCGCCAACCCCTGTTTCCAGCTCTTTGCCGAGCAAAATACCGCTTTGCGCCGGCTTGTCAGCGGCGTGGCGAATTTTTGCGGCATATCGGCTGATCTTTCGCAATTTCTGCGCCAACTTCCGCAATTCCATCGTTTCGCCGGCCATTTTGGCGATGTCCTTGCAATTTCATGCCGACGCAAGGGGTGCCTGCAGGATTAGCGGATGACGCCGCGGCGCCGTTCGGCCACTGTGCGGCACGATTTGCGAATGATTCCAGCGCGGTGCCGATGAATCCAGCAACCCTTCCCGCCGCCGGGCTCGCCTGGCTCGGGCGTTATGGCACGCAAGGTTTCGCGCTCTCGATCTTTCTCGGCCTGGCGCTGCCGCAATTCTCTGCGGCGGCGCGGCCGGTGCTGCCGATCACGATCTTCTGCTTCACCACGGTCGTTTTCCTGCGCCTCGACCTTGCCGTCACGGCGAAGCTGCTCAGGCGCCCGGCGAAACTCGCCGCCGCCTGCCTGTGGCTGATCGCCGGGCCGGTGCTGCTGATCGGCGGGGCGCTGCTGCTGGTCGGGCGGGAAAGCCTCGATCCGGGCATCGTGCTGGGGCTCGCCATCATGGGCGCGGCGCCGCCGATCATGTCCTCGCCGGCGGTCGCGATCCTCTACGGTTTCGAGCCGTCTCTCATCATCGCGAGCGTGATCGCGGCGACGATCGCGAGCCCGATCATCGCCCCCTTCCTCGTCGAATTGCTGGCCGGTGCCGCCGTGCCGCTCGACCGCTGGGTGCTGGCGTTGCGCCTGCTGATCTTCATCGGCGGCGGCATGGCGGTCGCCTCGCTGCTGCGCTGGTGGCTCGGCTTCGCCAGGATCAAGGCGATGAAGGCCAATCTCGATGGCTTCGGCGTGCTGATGTATTTCATCTTCGCCATCGCCGCGATGGATGGCGTCACCCATGCCGCGATCGCCAATCCCAGGCTCGTGCTGTTCGTGCTGGCCTGCGTCTTCGCCGTCTCGGCCGCGGGGCTCATCAGTTCCTGGTTGGTGCTGCGACTGCTGCCGGGCTCGGAGCGCTTCATGATCGGCTATGGCAGCGGCCAGCGGAACATGGGCCTCATCGTCGCCGCGCTGGGGGCGGGCGTCTCGCCGACGACCTTCCTGTTCTTCGCGCTGGCGCAGTTCCCGATCTATCTGCTGCCCTGGTTGCTGCGCGGGCTGGCCGCCCGGATTCGGCGCCAGGAGGCTTAGAGGCTCTCAGTCGGGCTGCTGACGGGCGCTGACGCGCCGCCTTGCGAGGTTTTCGCCATCGCAGGAGTTCGCGCCATGATCACATTGTATTCCGGGCCGCTGAGCCTGTTCGCCCGCAAGGTCGAGATCGCCTTGAGGGAGAAGGGCCTCGCCTTCGAGCGCGTCATGGTGCCGTTCAACCAGACGACGGGCTATGATCCGAAGCATCCGGAGGTGCTGGCGCTCAATCCGAAGGGCCAGGTGCCGGTGCTCAGCGATTGCGGGCTCGTGCTCTACGATTCCACCGTCATCCTCGAATATCTCGACGAGGCCTATCCCGAGCCGCCCTTGATGCCGGCCACGCCGGTCGAACGGGCGCGCTGCCGGCTCGATGAGCTCTATGCCGACGAGATCATGCTGCAGGCGCTGAAGCCGCTGATGCATCGCACCGGGCCGCCATCACCCGACCGCGACCGCCGCATCGTGCAGGAGGCCGACGCGCTGATCGCGGAGGAGGCGCTGGCGCGGCATTACGAGGTACTGGAGCAGAAGCTGGCAGGGCGGGATTTCTTCGGCGGCAGGCTCTCGACCGCCGATATCGCGCTGTTCATGAGCGTGCTGTTTTCGCTGCGGCTCGGCGGGCCGCCGCTCGACGGCTATCCCGGTCTTTCCGCCTGGTTCGCGCGGCTGCGGCAGCGGCCGGCCTTCGTGCAGGTCGCGGCCGAGATCGCGGAGGCAGACAGGCGGCTGTCCTTTCCGGTGAAATCGCGCTTCGCCTGATTGCAGCGGGGCCGTAGCGGGGCAAGTTTTTTGGCTTGCCGCATCATTTTTGCGGAAAACCGGTTCCCACTTTTCCGCATGATGCGTTAAACCGCCCGCCATGACCCGCCCGATCCGCATTGCCCCTTCCATCCTCTCGGCCGATTTCGCCAAGCTGGGCGAGGAGGTGCGTGCGATCGACGCGGCCGGTGCCGACTGGATCCATTGCGACGTGATGGACGGGCATTTCGTGCCCAACATCACCTTCGGCCCCGATGTGCTGAAGGCGATCCGCCCGCACACCAACAAGTTTTTCGACGTGCACCTCATGATCGCGCCCGTCGACCCCTATGTCGAAGCCTTCGCCAAGGCCGGCGCCGACCTGATCTCCTTCCATGTTGAGGCGGGCCCGCATCCGCATCGCACGCTGCAGGCGATCAAGGCGCAGGGCAAGCAGGCCGGCATCGTGCTCAACCCCGGCACGCCAGCGAGCGCCGTGGAGGCGCTGATCCAGGATGTCGATCTCATCCTGCTGATGACCGTCAATCCGGGCTTCGGCGGGCAGAGCTTCATCCATTCCGTCGTTCAGAAGGTCGCGCAGGTGAAGGCGCTGATCGGCGACCGGCCGATCACACTGGAGATCGATGGCGGGGTGACGCCCGAGACCGCGCCGCTGGTCGCCAAGGCCGGCGCCGATACGCTGGTCGCGGGCTCGGCCGTGTTCAAGGGCGGGCCTTCGGCCTATGCCGGCAATATTGAAGCGATCCGCAAGGCGGCCGAGGCCGCGCGCGGCGATTGGGTTTAGTTGAGAGGTTTCCGTCATCCGGGCGGAGCGAAGCGCAGACCCGGAATCCACCGTAGAGCGATTTGCCCTATGATGGATTACGGATCTGCGCCGCTTCGCGGCTTGTCCGGAATGACGGCGGTTTGAACGTGAAAGGCTTGCGATGATCCCGCGCTATTCCCGCCCCGAGATGGTCGCCATCTGGGAGCCGCAGACCCGGTTCCGGATCTGGTTCGAGATCGAGGCGCACGCCACCGACAAGCTCGCCGAGCTCGGTGTCGTGCCGAAGGAGGCCGCCGCGACGATCTGGGCCAAGGCGAAGGACGTCGAATTCGACGTCGCCCGCATCGACGAGATCGAGCGCGTCACCAAGCACGACGTCATCGCCTTCCTGACGCATCTGGCCGAGATCGTCGGGCCGGAGGCGCGCTTCGTCCACCAGGGCATGACCTCCTCGGACATCCTCGACACCACGCTCTCGGTCCAGCTCGCGCGGGCGACCGATCTCCTGATCGCCGATGTCGACGCGCTGCTCGCAGCGATCAGGCGCCGGGCCTTCGAGCACAAGCTCACCCCGACGATCGGCCGCTCGCACGGCATCCATGCCGAGCCGGTGACCTTCGGGCTCAAGCTCGCCCAGGCCTATGCCGAATTCGATCGCTGCCGGGCGCGGCTCGTGGCGGCGCGGGCGGAGATCGCGACCTGCGCCATCTCCGGTGCGGTCGGCACCTTCGCGAACATCAATCCGCAGGTCGAAGCCTATGTCGCGCAGAAGATGGGGCTGACGGTCGAGCCGGTCTCGACGCAGGTGATCCCGCGCGACCGGCATGCGATGTATTTCGCGACGCTCGGCGTCGTCGCCTCCTGCATCGAGCGGCTGGCCACGGAGATCCGCCATCTGCAGCGCACCGAAGTCTACGAGGCGGAGGAGTATTTCTCGCCGGGCCAGAAGGGCTCCTCGGCGATGCCGCACAAGCGCAATCCGGTGCTGACCGAGAACCTGACCGGCCTTGCCCGGCTCGTGCGCGGCATGGTCACGCCGGCGCTCGAGAACGTCGCGCTCTGGCATGAGCGCGACATCTCGCATTCCTCGGTCGAGCGCATGATCGGGCCCGACGCGACGGTGACGCTCGATTTCGCGCTGGCGCGCCTCACCGGCGTCGTCGACAAGCTGCTGATCTATCCGCAGAACATGCGCAAGAACCTCGACAAGCTCGGCGGCCTGCACAATTCACAGCGCGTGCTGCTGGCGCTGACCCAGGCCGGGGCGAGCCGCGAGGATTCCTATGCCATGGTCCAGCGCAACGCGATGCGCACCTGGGAGCATGGCGAGGACTTCCTGACCAACCTGCTCGCCGACAAGGATGTGGCCGAAAAGCTCTCGGCCTCCGAGCTCAAGGCGATGTTCGACGAGGGCTATCACTTCAAGCATGTCGACACGATCTTCCGGCGGGTGTTCGGGCAGGCCTGACGGTCTGGACTTCGGCAACGGCAGGGCTATCTACGCCTCATGAAATCTTCCGACGTCGATATCCTCATCATCCCCGGCTGGTCGGGCTCGGGCTCCGACCACTGGCAGACCCGCTGGGAGACGCGCCTGCCGACGGCCAGGCGCGTCGAGCAGGAGGACTGGTACAAGCCCACGCGCGACGGCTGGTCCGACCGGATCGTCGCCGCCGTGCGGGGGGCGACGCGGCCGGTCGTGCTGGTCGCGCACTCGGCCGGCGTCAGCGCGGTCGCGCATGCGGCCGAGCATCTCAAGCATGGTGAGGTGGCAGGGGCCTTTCTGGTGGCGCCGGCCTCCGAGCGGGCCAAGCGCGCGGTCCCGGGCATGGGAGAGGATTTCATCCCGCACCGGCGTGAGAAGCTGCCCTTTCCCTCGGTGCTGATCGCCAGCGCGACCGATCCCTATTGCACGCCGGAGGAGGCGAAGGCGCTCGCCGAGGCCTGGGGCTCCGAATTCGTCGATGCCGGCGACAGCGGCCATCTCAACAGCGAGTCCGGGCACGGGCCCTGGCCCGATGGGCTGTTGCGTTTCGCGGGTTTTCTCAAGAGCTTAGGCGCGGTTCCGCAGAGAATGAATCATTGAGGAATTGCCCGGCTGCGGGCTTCCTCGACGATCAACGATGCGTTGCCTCGACCATGCGCCGGCACTCGGGAGATGCCTCCGTATGATTGCTGCGACGGGACGGTTTTCGTCTCGCTGCAGGTCAGTGCTGCGGCGGATCGAGCCCGGCCCTCGCCACAAGATGATCACGAAATGGCCGGCTCGACTTCAGGCTACGACCCCATTTGGGCTGTCAAATTCGACGTTCATTCGCAACAGATGGAAGGAAAACTCCATGCGCATGAACATGATCGCGACCGCGGCCGCCGCAATTCTGCTGGCGGGAGCTGCTCAGGCCCAGGCGCCTGCTCCGGCGCAAAAGCCGGCCCAGCCGCCGGCTTCCTCGACGCAGGATCAATCCTCGAAACCGGGGATCAGATCGATCAACGTGGTCGAGATCAACGAATTGTCCGACGCCACCAAATCGCAGGTGAACGATCTGGTCGGCAAGCGTACGGCCGATGAGCAGCAGCAGCTCCAGAAGGCGATCGAAAACGCTCCGATGGTGAAGTCGGCGGTCGAGGCGAAAGGGTTCAAGTCCAGCGACGTGCTCATCGCCCAGCTGAACAATGACGGTGTCCTGACGGTCGTCACCAAGCGGGCGGGCTGACCGGGTTCGCTGGTTCCATGGATGCATGAAAGGCCCGGTCTCCGCGTGGAGACCGGGCCTTTTTTGTCGTCGCCACCGCCCCGTTTCGGACGGCGCTTTGAGAACCGCGAGAAGCTGGCTATGGCCACTCCTTGAAGAGCAAGGAGCGACGCATGACGTGGTCCATCGTTGCGCAGGACGCGCGAACCGGGGCGTTTGGTGTCTTGTGCGCGTCGAAGGCGCTGGCGGTTGGGGCGGTCGTGCCCTACGGGGCGGGCCGGACCGGCGCCATCGCGACGCAGGCCTTCGCAAATCCATTCTTCGGCGTCGACGGGCTGAGGATGCTTCAGGAAGGTTGTTCTGCACGCGACATCGTCTCGGCTCTGTCGGCGTCGGACGAAGGGCGCGATCACAGGCAGCTGCATGTGATCGATCGCGCGGGCGATGCGGCGGCTTATACCGGCCCGGCATGCATCGCATGGAGCGGCAGCGGTTGCGGTCCGCAGGTTTCCGTCGCGGGAAACATGTTGGCAGGACCGCAAGTCGTCGAGGAAACGCTCAAGGCCTATATGGCCGCGCCCACGCTCGATTTCGACGAGCGCCTGATCGTGGCCATGGAGGCTGGCGAGCGGGCGGGCGGCGACAGCCGGGGTCGTCAGTCCTGCGCCATTCGCATCTGGACCGAAGCCCCGTTTCCGAGTTTCGATCTGCGTGTCGACGACCATCCAGAGCCCATGAAGGAGCTCCGGCGGCTCTGGCGGCTGGCCCATCAGGGCTATGTGCCCTTTCAGACTGCCCTGCCGTCCCGCTCGCATCCGGCGGGCTTTACGGATCGAGATGCCGTCTATCGCAAATGCGCCGAATATGCCGAGGCGTGGAACGCTGGGCATCCCGAGTAGCCGCCGGTCCCATTTGCAGGATATTCCGCTGTCCGCCCGATAAAACCTCCGCTGCGCCGAGCCTCCCGCCCCATAGAAAAAGCCCGCCCCGGAAGGTCCGGGGCGGGCTCTTTTCCGCGAGGGCTGCGATCAGCCGTCGAGATCAGTTCTCGACATAGGTGATCTTGCCGTCGGCACCCTTCTTCCAGGTGTAGACGGTGTAGTCCGGACGGGTGATGTCGCCCTTCTTGTCGAAGCCGATGTCGCCGATCACGGTCTTGACCGGCTGGCCGCCATGCAGCGCGTCGGCGATCTTCTTCGGATCGACCGAGTTGGCGCGCTTGGCGCCCTCGGCCATGATCTGGACCGCGGCGTAGCTGTAGAGCGTGTAGGCTTCCGGCTTGAAGTTCTTGGCTTCGAACTTCTTGATGACGGCGGCCGCCTCCGGGCGCTTCTGCGGGTCCGGCGGGAAGGTCATCAGCGTGCCTTCGACGCCGGGGCCGCCGATCGTGGCGAACTCGTCGGTGGTGATGCCGTCACCCGAGACGAGCACGGTCTTCAGGCCCTGGTCGCGCATCTGGCGCACGATCAGGCCGCCCTCGGTGTGCAGGCCGCCCCAGTAGAGATAGTCGGCGCCGGCCGCCTTGATCTTCGAGACGAGGGCCGAGAAGTCCTTCTCGCCGGCGTTCACGCCTTCGTAGAGCACTTCCTTGACGCCGCCGGCATTGAGACCCTTCTTGGTCTCGTCGGCGAGGCCCTGGCCGTAGGTCGTCTTGTCGTGGACGATGGCGATCTTCTTGTCCTTGAAGTTCTTCAGCAGATAGGCCGAAGCGACAGCGCCCTGCTGGTCGTCCCGGCCGCACGTCCGGAAGGTGTTCCAGAGGCCGCGCTCGGTGATCTTCGGATTGGTGGCCGAAGGCGAGATCATCAGGATGCCGTTCTCGGCATAGACTTCCGAGGCCGGCATGGTGACGCCGGAGTTGAAGTGCCCGACCACCCACTTGACGCCGTCGCCGACGAACTTGTTCGCGACGGAGACTCCCTGCTTCGGATCGGAGACGTCATCACCGGTGCTGACGGTGATCTTCTGGCCGAGGACACCGCCGGCGGCGTTGATATCCTCGACCGCCTGCTCGGCGCCGTTCTTGAGCTGAGCGCCGAAAGCGGCGTTCGGACCAGTGATCGGGCCGCCGACGCCGAGCTTGATCTGAGCATTGGCCACGCCCGAGAAGGCGAGGACCGCGCCGAGCGCGATGCCGCCCAACAGCAGTTTCTTCATGAGATGCAACTCCCCTCTAAGGATCCGTTCAAACGGGCCAATCTCCTTAGGCCCGTCTCGGCGCGTTTTGCCGCTCCAAACCGCAGTCTTGCGCGTTTCGAGCAGCCTGTCACGCGACAAGCTCGTCAAACTTTCAGGTCAATTCCGGCTTGATCACGGCGCCCGGGCGGGGCTTCCAGCCGAAGGGGCCAGCGCGCTCGAACAGCCAATGATATTGCCGCGTCATCTGCTTGGCGCGGTTGTAGCGCCAGCCCGCAAAGCCGAAGACGAGCAGCACCACCACGTCGACCAGATAGTAATGGATCGTCAGCAACGTCGCCTCGAACAGCGCGAAATGGATGAAGCGTACGAACAGGCCCAGCACCATCATGTAGACGACGAGCTGCCAGTTCGGCCGCCAGGTCAGCGCGATGGCGCGGCCCGACATCCAGGCGAGCCAGCCGCCCATCACCACCGTGACCAGCAGGAAGAGCCAGATCGTCGGTTCTTCGTAGACGATGCCTTGCATCAGATGCTCCAGGCTTCACCGGGCTTCCAGAACCGCCGACATCACCCTAGCGATGGCATGGCGGGCAGGGAGCCGTCTCTCATCAAAAAGTTGCAGCGGAGACCATTCGGTTTCCGCTGCCGCGATCAGTGCCGTCCGCCTTCGAGATAGGCGGCGCGGACCTGCGGGTTGGCCAGCAGTTCCTTGCCCGTGCCGCTCATGGTGATGACGCCGTTGACCATGACATAGCCGCGATGGGCGAGCTTCAGGGCATGGAAGGCGTTCTGCTCGACCAGGAAGACGGTCAGGCCTTGCGTCCTGTTGAGCTCGCGGATCGCCTCGAAGATCTGCTTGACGATCAGCGGCGCCAGGCCGAGCGAGGGCTCGTCCAGCAGCAGCAGCTTCGGACGCGCCATCAGGGCGCGCGCGATGGCGACCATCTGCTGCTCGCCGCCCGACAGGGTGCCGCCGCGCTGCTGCAGCCGCTCCTTGATGCGCGGGAAGAGCAGGCAGATCTTCTCGAGATCCTCGTCGAAATGCTCGAAATTGCGGACGGCTGCGCCCATCTGCAGGTTCTCGAACACCGTCATGCGCGGGAAGATGCGTCTTCCCTCGGGGGATTGCGCTATTCCCAGCCGTGCGATCTCGTGGCTCGGCAGCCGGGTGATGTCGCGGCCCTCATAGGTGATCGTGCCTTCGCGGGCCTGCGGATTGCCGAATATCGTCATCATCAGCGTCGATTTGCCGGCGCCGTTGGCGCCGATCATCGTGACGATCTCGCCGGCATTGACGTCGATGTCGATGCCCTTCAACGCGATGATCTTGCCGTAATAGGTCTTGACGCCGCGGGCGGCGAGGAGAGGCTGGGTCATAGTCACGAGATGCCGACCTCCGCTCCGACCTCTTCGACCTCCTCGTCATCCACGCCGAGATAGGCGGCGATGACCTTCGGGTCGGCCTGCACCTCGGCCGGCGTGCCGTCGGCGATCTTGGTGCCGTAGTCGAGCACGACGACGTGGTCCGAGATTTCCATGACCACCGACATGTCGTGCTCGATCAGCAGCAGGGCGGTGCCGAGTTCGCTGCGAATCGATTGCAGCAGCGTGTTGAGATCGTGGCTCTCGCGCGGGTTCAGGCCGGCGGCCGGCTCGTCGAGGCAGAGCAGGACGGGGTCGGTGCACATGGCCCGCGCGATCTCGAGCCGGCGCTGATCGCCATAGGGCAGGTCGGCGGCGGGATCGTCGGCGCGTGCGGTCAGGTTGATCTTGTCGAGCCAGAACTTGGCCTTCTCGATCGCCTCCTTCTCGCGCGCCTTGTAGCCGCCGATGCCGAGCACGCCCAGGAAGGTGAAGCCCGATGCGATCATCAGCGGGTTGTGCTGGGCGACGAGCAGGTTCTCCAGAACCGTCATGCCGCCGAAGAGGCGGATGTTCTGGAAGGTGCGGGCGACCTTTGCCCTCCAGGAGATGCGGAAGTCCGGCATCCGCTCCAGCAGAAAGCTCGCGCCATCCTCCTGGGTCAGGGTGATCATGCCCTGCGTCGGCTTGTAGAAGCCGGTGATGCAGTTGAACACCGTGGTCTTGCCGGCGCCGTTGGGGCCGATCAGGGCGGTGATCTCGCCCTTGCGCGCCTCGAAGGAGAGGTCGTTGACGGCGGTCAGGCCGCCGAAGCGCATGGTGACGTGCTCGACCTCGAGGAGGGGGCGGCCGTGGGCTGCGGGAGCGCTGGCCATCAGCCGTGACCCTCCTGCACGAGGTCGGAGGAGATCGTCTTCTTCTCCTTCAGGAAGGCGGTGGGCTCGCGCACCGAGATCAGACCGCGCGGCTTCCAGATCATGATGACGACCATGGCGAAACCGAAGATCAGCATGCGGTATTTGGTCGGGTCGAAATCGGCGCCGAAGATCGCCTTCATCCATTCCAGCTCGCGCAGCAGCTCGGTGCCGCCGATCATCGCGATCGCCGCGATGGCGCAGCCCCAGAGCGAGCCCATGCCGCCGAGCACGACGATGGCGAGGATCACCGCCGATTCCATGAAGGTGAAGGATTCAGGCGAGATGAAGCCCTGGCGCGCGGCGAAGAAGGAGCCGGCGAAGCCGCCGAACATGGCACCGATGGAGAAGGCGGTGAGCTTGGTGTTGGTGGTGTTGATGCCGAGCGAGCGGCAGGCGATCTCGTCCTCGCGCAGCGCTTCCCAGGCGCGCCCGACCGGTAAGCGGCGCAATCGCAGCGTCACGAAGGCCGTCAGCAAGGCCAGGCACAGGATCAGATAGTAGAGGAAGATCGTTCGGTACAATGGTGAGAATTCGAGTCCGAACACCGCGGCGAAGCCGTCATCATTCGCTGTGAAGGGGATGCCGAAGAAGCTGGGGCGCGGGATGCCGGAGATGCCGGCATAGCCGTTCGAGAAGTTCGTCCAGTTCACCAGGACGAGGCGGATGATCTCGCCGAAGGCCAGCGTCACGATGGCGAGATAGTCGCCGCGCAGGCGCAGCACGGGGAAGCCGAGCAGCATGCCCCAGAAGGCGGCGAGGAAGCCGGCGAGCGGCAGCAGGATCCAGAAGGACAGGCCGAAATTCTTGGCGAGCAGCGCGTAGGAATAGGCGCCGACGGCGTAGAAGGCGACGTAGCCGAGATCGAGCAGGCCGGCGAGGCCGACGACGATGTTCAGCCCCCAGCCAAGCATGACGTAGATCAGGATCTGGACGCCGAAATTGTCGATCCATTTCAGCGAGCCTCCCCAGCCGGTGAGGCCGATCGCGATCGCCGGGAAAGCGACGAGGAAACCGAGGCCGAAGAGCGAGAACAGGCGCGAATGGCGCTGGAAGAAGGCGATCGTGCCATGCGGCAGGAGGCGCACCGCCGGCTTGCCGGGGACCCGGCTCTGCTGGCGCAGCGCCACCAGGAAGCGGCCGATGAAGACGATGGCGACGGCCCAGGCGACAGCCTCCCAGCGCTGGTCGAGGACCAGCACGTTGTCCATGTTCTGGCGCGTGCCCCAGGCGATGATGGGAATGCACAGGCCGAAGGTGACGAGGGCGGCGAAGCCGGCCTCCTTCAGCGCGGCCTTGATATCGCGGCCCCGGGCCGGTGCGGCGGCCTGGCCGGTCTTGGTCTGGATCGTCGCCATGGCGTCAGACCTTCTCGACTTCCGGCCGGCCGAGGATGCCGGAGGGCATGAACACCAGCACGATGGCAAGGATGCAGAAAGCGGCGACGTCCTTGTAGTCGATGGTGAAATAGGCGGACCACATCACCTCGATCAGGCCGATCAGCAGGCCGCCGAGGACGGCGCCGGGCAGCGAGCCGATACCGCCGAGCACCGCGGCCGTGAAGGCCTTGACGCCGGGCGTGAAGCCGTCGGCGAAATTCACCACGCCATAGAGCACGAGGTACATCACGCCGGCGACGGCTGCGAGCGCCGCGCCCATGATGAAGGTGATCGAGATGGTGCGGTCGACGTCGATGCCGAGCAGGGCGGCCATCTTGCGGTCCTGCTCGCAGGCGCGCTGGGCGCGGCCCAGCGGCGTCTTCTGGACGATGTACCAGAAGGCCAGCAGGAGCACCGCCGTCGTCACGATGATGACGATCTGCTTATAGGAGATCTGGACCGAGTAGGTCGCGCTGTCGATCAGCGTGATCGACTTGTTCAGGATCGGCGGGATCGACTTGTTGCGCGGGCCCTGCGCCACCTGCACGAAATTCGACAGGAAGATCGACATGCCGATCGCCGAGATCAGCGGCGCGAGCCGGAAGGAGCCGCGCAGCGGCCGGTAGGCCACCCGCTCGATCGTCCAGTTCCACAGCGAGGTGAAGAACATTGCCAGGCCCAGCACGATGACCAGCGCCAGAAGCACCATCCCGGCGCTGGTGCCGAGGACCGCCGTCACGAGCATGAAGAAGATCAGCGCGATGAAGGCGGACAGCATGAAGATGTCGCCGTGGGCGAAGTTCACCATGCCGATGATGCCGAAAACCATCGTGTAGCCGATGGCGATGAGACCGTAGATCGATCCCAATGTCAGCCCATTGATGAGCTGCTGCAGAAATACTTCCATTGAAGACGCCGACCCCTCGAACCAGCTCCCGTTCTTGTCGTCAGCATGTCGCTGGCGCATGCGGGATGCGATTGCCGCGCAGAGCTACCAACGGCTTGCGCTGACGACAATCACTCCGGGCCGTATTTCTGTCAAAAGCAATCTCGCGCGAATTGCCTCGAGAATGTGCAGAACTCTCTGCGGCGCCGCGCGCATTTCACGCATGATGATTGTGCGCTGGGCGCGTGGATTTTGGCGTGCGATGAGCCGGGGACTGCGATTTTCGCCGCCCGGGGTCGCTTCACGGGTCTGGCGCCGGGACGACGACCGGACGCGAATCCATCTGACGCAAGCGTGATTGTGGCTCCTCCCTTCATGCGAAGGTATGATGCTGGGACGGATCCCCGGCCCATCCTGGCCGTCGAGGGCAGGAGACCGTCGAGGTGAGGCGCCGACTCGGGTGCGGGGCTGTGGCGGAGCCATGGTGGGCTCCGGCAGTGCCTCTCGGAAGAGCGGCTCTCACTGCGGTGGCACGACGGGCCGCGCGAGCCGGGCTCGTCTGGCAATCGCTGCCGCGAGCGGCTACATGGGCAGGGTTGCGCGCCAGTCGCAGCATGAGCCGCAGAGCTGATGACAAAGACCATCCAACCTCTCCCGCCGCTGGCGGAACCACTCACGGGACAGGCTTATCGCGATGCGATGGCGCAGGTCGCCAGCGCCGTGCATGTGGTGACCGCGCGGGGGCCGGCGGGCCGGCTCGGCATGACGGCGACCGCCGTCGCCTCGGTTTCGGACACGCCGCCGACCGTCCTCGTCTGCATCGAGCGCTCCAGCCGCACGCTGGCCGCGATCGAGGCGAGCGGCATCTTCTGCATCAACACGCTGCCGGCGCATGGCGTCGAGACCGCCGAGATCTTCGCCAGCCGGCGCGGCCTCCAGGGCGAGGAGCGGTTCGCGGCCGATCGCTGGACCGAGCTCGTCACCGGCGCTCCGGCCCTGCTCGATGCGCTCGCGGCCTTCGATTGCCGGCTCGTCTCCGTGCATGACATCGCCAGCCACCGTGTCCTGATCGGGGAGGTGGTCGGGCTCGGCGGCCGGGCGCCCGAGAACGATCTGGGCGGCAGCCTGATCTATCGTCGCCGCCGCTTCGAGGCGGTCTGAGTCGGCTACCCGCCGGACGTTTCACCATCGGCAGCGGCGAATGCGAGCCGCCCAGCTGCCGACAGCATGATTCTGCGGCCGGAGAGGGCCTTCTGCTCTTCCGCGGAGAGGCGGAAGGCGGGCGGCGTCGGCCAGCCCATCTCGCGGGCGACGATCAGGCCGAGCAGCAGGATGGCGTCGGGCTCATCCATCAGCAGGGCGGCCGGCGCCTTGCCGGCATGGACGAGCTCCAGCAGCACGGCGGAAGCGGAAGACGAGCCGATGGTGCCGGGCAGGGCCAGCACCGTGCCGGCGATGTTTCGGCCACGCTCGGGATGACGCGCGTCGATAATGGTGCCGCTGCGCGGATCGACGCCACCCCAGAAGCTGATCGGCGCCGTAAGGGCGAGGCAGAGGCCGCTTGTCGGCGCGCCGGGGATGAGCGGCTCGGCGGTCAGCTCCATTGCCGCGGTTCCCTGACGAGACGGCCGGCGACGGCACTCTCGACGCATTCGCTGAGCGAGCCGTAGATCACGGCGTAGCCGGTGTTGCCGGGCGCGTAATGGGCGAACTTGCCGGAATTGGTCATCAGCACCGCGCCGTCGAGTTCTGGCAGGATCGGGGTGACGACGACGCAGGTATCGACGACGAAGACGATGCCGGCCTGCTCCAGTGCCTTGCGCCGGCCGGAGCGTTCGAGCGGTGCCAGCACGTGGCGGCCGGTATTGGCGTAGAGCGGGAGCCTGAGCCGCCGGCCGGCGAGCAGCCGTTCGAGCTCGTCGACCTCGGCCGGCGAGAGATGGGGCGAGCCGATGGCGACGG
>WPCJ01072483.1_pt1 | contig 17032 bp, 9 predicted proteins | sample 5399831 | NCBI WGS metagenome assembly WPCJ01 (sample SAMN12869470, study PRJNA574797) | sludge metagenome | isolation source: wastewater treatment of pH10 | place: China:Beijing | collected 2019-05-20 | reverse complement strand
GTTCTATTTCGCCGCTTGCCAAACCGCCTTTCGGCGACAAGTAGCCCTAAATTCAGTTTCCCCATGGGATTTCACTGTGGAGTTTTTCATGGCTGGCCAGCTCCTGCCCATAGCCGCTTTGCTTGCAAGCACCTTTCTGATGCTGCTCGCCGGTGGCCTCGCGGGTATTCTTCTGCCCCTGCGGGGCGGCATGGAAGGCTGGTCGACCACGACCATCGGCTGGATGGGTACGAGCTATTCCCTCGCCTTCACGATCGGCTGCATTGTGGTGCCGCATCTGGTGCGGCGCGTTGGGCCTGTGCGCGTCTTCTCCTCGCTGGCGACGCTGCTTTCGATGGCGCTGCTTTTCCACGCACTGGTCGTCAATCCTGTCGCATGGATGATCTTCCGTGGCGTTGCGGGCTTTTCGCTCGCAGGCAGCTACATGATTATTGAAAGCTGGCTGAACGAGCGCGTAACCAATGAAACGCGCGGTCGCATCTTTTCGATCTATATGATCATCACCATGCTCGGCCTGCTCTGCGGGCAGTACATCCTGCCGTTCGGCGATGCGGGAACGCAGACGCTCTTCATCATTTGTGCCATCATCTATGCAAGCGCACTGCTTCCAACCGCCCTTTCAAGCGCGCAGTCACCCAATCCGCTGACGCAGGTTTCGCTCGATTTGAAGGGACTTTATCGACGGTCACCTGCTGCGGCTGTTGGCTCGCTGATTGCAGGTATCGTTGCGGGCACCTGGAACTTCCTCGCCGCAATTTACGGTGAGATGAATGGCCTCTCCACCTTCGGCATCGCCACAATGCTTGCCTGCGCCATGATCGGTGGCGCTATCTTCCAGTACCCGCTCGGACGAGGATCGGACTTTGTCGATCGTCGCTATGTCATGGTGATCGCCGGTGTCATCGGCTTTGCTTTGTCGATGGTGATGGTGCTGTTCCATCCCACCTCGCCCTATGCGCTTTACGCGATGATGTTTCTGTTCGGTTCGGTGATTTATCCGATCTACAGCCTCAACGTCGCTCACGCCAATGACTACGCAGATGCCAGCGAATTCGTGAAGGTCTCCGGCGGGTTGCTGATTATTTACGGCGTGGGCAGTGTCATCGGGCCTGCCCTTTCCGGCCCGTTGATGGATCTGATTGGCGCATCGGGCTTCTTCGTAACCATGGCCATCGCCTACGGCTTATACGGCCTGCATGCCTTTTGGCGCATCCGTCGCTTCGAGCGCCCGGCGATCAGCGACCAGAAGACCGAGTACAAATTCCATACGCCGGACGGCCAGTCCACGCCGGAGACCATGCAGCTCGATCCCCGTGCAGAAGGCACACCCGGTCAAAGCTGAATTCATTGCGTCTGCGGTGCGTTGACTTTGTGGGGCGCAATCGAAAGCTTGTGCTCGCGGTAAATGATGAAACCGCCTGCCGCCATGACGATGGCACTACCGGCCAGCATTTCGAAGGTCGGAATATCGCCGAACAGCAGAAAGCCGATGGCTAGTCCCAGCAGCATCGACGTGTATTCGAAGGGCGCGATCGTCGACATCGGCGCATGGCGATAGCACTCGGTCAGAAGAATCTGGCCGACGCCCCCGGCAAAACCAGCACCGACCAGCATGGCAAGCTGCGACCAGTTCGGCACGATCCAGCCAAAAGGAAAGCTCACCAAGGAAATGACGCTCGCGGATATGGAAAAGTAGATCACGATGGTCGAGGTGCGTTCCGTCTGCACGAGGCGACGTACAAGCATCATCGCCACCGCAGACAAGATAGCCGCACCAAGAGCGGCGAACGCACCCATGGCCTCGTCATGCCCCATACTACCGCCGGAAAAAACCGTCAGCCGCGGCCAGATGATAACCATCACGCCACCAAGCCCGATGAGCACTGCGCTCCAGCGATAAAACCGCACGACTTCATGCAGGATGACCGCGCCAAGAATGACGGTAATCAGTGGTGAAGCGTAGTTGATCGCGATTGCTTCGGGCAGCGGCAGCTTGGTGAGAGCGAAAAAGCTCATCGACATGGAACAGACACCCACCAGTCCGCGCCAGAAATGGCTGAAACCGTTCTGGGTGCGGAACACGCCAGAAAGCTGCCCGCGCCACCCCAGATAGAGCAATATAGCGAAGATTGCGAAGAACGACCGGAAGAAGATCAACTGTCCGACAGGCACGCCTTCAGCCGCCTTCAACAAGGTGGACATGGCGACAAAAACGGCAACCGAAGCGATTTTGAGACCGATGCCGAGCATCGGGTTGGTTTCAAGATGGGCAGCCTCGACAGGCGCGCTCGCATGAGCGTTCACAACGCAATTCCTTAAAAACACAAAGCGCAGGTTCGCCCAAAATATTCGAGCGCCTGTTTTCTTATTCCTGTTTGTGAGACAGCACCAGTAGCACAAAGGTCCCGCTGAAAATTATTTGGCAAAGCGCCTGTCGTTTGTTTGTCGCATTATCCGACGCATCGAAGCGGGAATAGAAATCAATCCAGTGAACTGATTTCCCCGCGCAGACGCTTCGCAGTTTTGCTGGAAATGCTCCGGTCATAAAAGGCCAGTTGGTTGTTCTGGAATTGAGTTTCCCTTGGCGACAATTTTAGGTACGAATCCAACATCGTGAGTTCAATGAGAGTTCAGGGAGAGAGTTTCGCTATGCGTACTGAAACCGGCCAGACATTCCGTCTCGAAGATTATCGTCCGACCCCATACGCCATACCCGAGACGAAACTGGACTTCTCCCTGGAACCGGAAAAAACCATCGTCCGTGCGACCCTCACGATTGAGCGTCGCGATGGCACTGCAGCTGGTACGCCATTGATTCTCGATGGTGACGAACTGAAACTCGTCAGCATCGCCATCGACGGCAAGCAACTCGCCGACAACAGCTATATCGCAACGCCCGATCAGCTCGAAATCAGCGACCTGCCGGAAGGCAAGCGCTTCACGCTTGAAGTCGTGACGGAAATCAATCCAACCACCAACCGCCAGCTATCCGGCCTCTATCGTTCAAGCGGCGTCTATTGCACGCAGTGCGAGGCAGAAGGCTTCCGCCGCATTACCTATTATTATGACCGCCCGGATGTGCTGTCAGTTTATACGGTGCGAGTTGACGCCGACAAGCAAGCTGTTCCCATTCTCCTGTCCAACGGCAACCCCGTTGACAGCGGATCGGTCGAAGGTAAAGCAGACCGGCATTTCGCAATCTGGCACGATCCACACCCGAAACCCTCCTATCTCTTCGCGCTCGTTGCCGGATCGCTCGGCGTCGTGAAGGATCACTTCACCACGCAGTCAGGACAACCGGTCGACCTGGCGATCTATGTCGAACATGGCAAGGAAAGCCGCGCGCTATACGCGATGGATGCATTGAAACGCTCCATGCGCTGGGACGAGGAGAAGTTCGGGCGCGAATATGATCTCGACGTCTTCAACATCGTTGCCGTTTCCGATTTCAACATGGGCGCGATGGAGAACAAGGGTCTCAACGTCTTCAACGACAAGTATGTGCTGGCCGATCCCGAAACCGCTACCGACGTTGACTATGCAGGTATTGAAGCTGTCATCGCGCATGAATATTTCCATAACTGGACAGGAAACCGCATCACCTGCCGCGACTGGTTCCAGCTCTGCCTCAAGGAAGGCCTGACGGTCTATCGCGACCACGAATTTTCCGCTGATGAGCGGTCGCGCCCGGTGAAGCGCATTGCCGAAGTGAAGATTCTCAAAGCGCAGCAATTCCCGGAAGATGCCGGACCGCTCGCTCATCCTGTGCGCCCGCGCGAATATCGTGAGATCAACAATTTCTACACGGCAACCGTCTATGAAAAAGGTTCGGAAGTCGTGCGCATGATCCACACGATCGTCGGGCCTGAGCTCTTCCGCAAGGGCATGGACCTCTATTTCGAGCGCCATGACGGAGAAGCGGCGACTATCGAGGATTTCGTCAAGGTTTTCGCCGATGTTTCCGGCCAGGACTTTTCACAATTCGCGCTCTGGTACGATCAGGCTGGAACGCCGAAGGTGGAAGCCGCTTTTACCTACGATGCTGCGAAGGAAACCTTCACGATTGAACTGGTACAGTCGCTGGGAGCGACGCCCGGACAAACCGTCAAGAAGCCGATGCATATCCCGATTGCCTTCGGCCTTATCGGACCCGATGGCAAAGATATGGTGCCAACATCCGTCGAGGGTGGAGACGTGCGCGGTGATGTCATCCATCTGCATCGTTCTTCCGAAACAATTGTCTTTCATGGCATCAAGGAAAGCCCTGTACCGTCGCTGCTGCGCGGCTTCTCGGCTCCCGTAAATCTGACAGCGCCTTTATCGGACGAGGATCGTGCTTTCCTGGCCCTGAACGACAGCGATCCGGTTGCCCGCTGGCAGGCATTAACCGGAATTTTCAATCAGGCCCTGCTTGAAGGCGCCAAGCGTGTTCGCGGCGGGCATGCCCCAGCAATTGATGACAAAGTCATCGAACTTGCCGGAAATATCGCTTCGGACGACACGCTTGATCCGGCCTTCCGTGCGCTTTGCCTCACGCTGCCGAGCGAAAGCGACATCGCACGCGAAATGGGCAGCAATGTCGATCCGGATGCGATCCTCTCCAGCCGAAACCATTTCGTGGACGCCATTGCCACCCGATATGCCGACAACTTCGCAAAGCTCTATGATGACCTGAAACAGGATGGGGCTTTCTCGCCAGATGCAGGCGCAGCGGGCAAACGTGCCTTGCGGAACGTGCTGCTCGATTATCTGAGCCGCAACGAGAAAAATCAGCAACGCGCTGCCACTCAGTTCGCCGTCGCAGACAATATGACGGACCGCTTTGCAGCCCTTGCTGTTCTGGTGCACCGCTTTGGTGATACAGACGAGGCAAAGGACGCACTGGCAAGTTTCGAGCGCCAGTTCGGCAAGGATGGCCTTGTGATGGACAAGTGGTTCAGCGTGCAGGCGAGCCGTCCCGGTGATGAAGCCTTGCAGGCTGTGCGTGATCTCACGAAACACGCCCTCTTCTCGCTCGACAATCCGAACCGCGTCCGCTCGGTGATTGGTTCGTTCTCCGCATCAAATCCGACCGGCTTCAACCGCAAGGACGGTGCGGCCTATGAGTTCTTTGCAGATACGATCCTGTCGATAGATTCGGAGAACCCACAGCTCGCGGCCCGGCTATTGACGGCGCTTCGCTCCTGGCGTTCGCTCGAAGATGCTCGTCGCGAGCATGCAAGAGCAGCGCTGGCGCGTATTTCGGCTGCTGGCAAACTATCGACCGACCTGCGCGATATCGTGGACCGCACTCTCGCCTGATTCGCGACCTATCCTGATCGTCATGATGATTCGCTCGTTCCGGCTGCTTAACCAGCAATCGGAACGAGCCATTTCATGCTGATGAACGCAAAGGCGGCGGGCAGTCAGCTTTCATGAGTCTTTTCATGCCTTTAGCCGAATCAAGTGCAATGCTGATTCCACTTAAGAGCTTGAGATTCATGAATAAATTGGCTGATAAAAACCCCGATTTTTACGCCTCGTTAACGAATTCGCTGGACAGCGCGAATCACTTTTGATTCATTGATCATATTCGGAGGTGGCGTATTCCGAATCACTTCACTCGCAGGGAATTCACGAGGGACCATTATATGGCGAGCACCGACGCGTATGGCGCGCCGGCGGGGACGCATTGCGAATCCGGTCGGAAAAGAAAGAAAGGCAAGCTTTCGGGCCATGTCAGTCTTCTTGCTGGTCCGGCCTATGGCAAGTTCATCTCAATCGAGCCTATCCTGCGACGCCTCGTTCCTGCGCTCATCATCATTTTCCTGATTATTCTCGGCGTAGCGCGCGTCTTCTCGATGCTGGCGTGGCGCGAGGATATCGAGCAGCAGCATAAGGCATTTCTGTCGGCTGCGACCGCCAATCTCGCACAGATGATCGAGCGTGTTGCCAATGGCACCGACGCCGGAGCGCAGATCGCCGCGAAGGATATTCAGGACACGATAGCCGAGTTTCGTTCGCGCGGGCTGTCGTCGTCCGGCATGACACTTGCCGTCATCGACCCACAATCCTCCGTGGTGGCAATCTCAGGCCCTATGTCCGATCTATCCGGCAAGCCGGTCGATACGATCCTTTCTGAAGCGCAACCGCTATTCCTGTTTGCAGAACGTGCAGGTGTGCTGAAAGTCATGCTGCAGGGTGAGCCAGCTTTCGGTGCCTTGTCGAAGCCGATGACCCTGCCTTATTCCGTCATCGCCATCGAACCGGAAAGCACGATCTTTGCGGAATGGCGGCGAGCTGTGTCGCTCAACGTGACGCTCTTTGCGGGCACGACCGGCGTTATGTTCGCCATTCTCTATGCCTATTTCAGTCAGGCAGCGCGAGCCCGCGAGGCCGACGATCTTTCCAATCAGATCCAGCGTCGTATTGATCTGGCGCTGGGTCGCGGTCGCTGCGGCCTGTGGGATTGGGATATGGCACGCGGTCGCATCTACTGGTCGCATTCCATGTATGAGATGCTGGGCTACGAAGCACAGGATGCGGTGCTGCCATTCAGTGATGTGGCTGCAATCATCAATACGGAGGATGGCGATCTTTATTCGATCGCCGAACAGGCAGCGGCAGGCGATATTTCGCATGTCGACCGCGTCTTCCGCATGCGCCATGCCGATGGTTCATGGGTGTGGATGCGTGTTCGCGCGGAAATCGCCAGCGAAGGTGATCTTCATCTTGTCGGCATCGCCTTCGACGTCAGCGAACAACACCGTTTCGCACAGCAGACAGCGGAAGCCGACATGCGCATCCGCGAGGCCATCGAGAATATCTCGGAAGCCTTCATCCTGTGGGATTCCAACAACCGCCTCGTCATGGCGAATTCCAAGTTCAGTGAATATGCTGGCCTTCCGGTCTGGACGCTGAAACCCGGTGTGCCGCGCAATGAAGTTGATGCCCATACGCGTCCGTTCACTTTCGAACGCCGCATGGCCAACGAACATAACCGCGCCGGCGGTCAGACCTTTGAACGCCAGCTCAGTGATGGCCGCTGGCTCCAGGTCAACGAACGTCGTACGCAGGACGGCGGCCTTGTCTCCATCGGCACCGACATTACCCAGCTCAAGCTGCATCAGGAGCGTCTGGTGGACAGCGAACGTCGCCTGATGGCGACCATTCACGACCTGTCCATTGCACGCAAGGGCGAGCGTGACCGTGTGCGCGAACTATCCGAGCTTGCCCGCAAATACGGTCAGGAAAAGGAACGCGCCGAAGCTGCGAACCGCGCCAAGTCCGAATTCCTCGCCAATATGTCTCATGAGCTGCGCACGCCGCTCAATGCGATCATCGGCTTCTCGGAAATGATCCAGGCGGGCACGTTCGGTCCACTCGGCTCCGACCGTTACGAGGAATATATCAACGACATCCACACGAGTGGTAACTTCCTGCTTAACGTCATCAACGACATTCTCGATATGTCGAAGATCGAGGCCGGGCATTTCTCGCTCGACCGTGAGCAGATCGATCTGTGCCCGCTTATCAATGAAACGGTACGCATGATTTCGCTGCAGGCGGATGAGAAGAATATTGCGGTCAATACGCGCATCGAGGATGCGATGCAGCTTTATGCCGACCGGCGCGCGATCAAGCAGGTGCTGATCAACCTTCTCTCCAATGCGGTGAAGTTCACTTCCTACGGCGGACAGATCACCGTGCGAGCGCGAAAGACTGGCTCGGCCCTTTTCATGACTATTCAGGATACCGGCGTCGGCATCCCTAAATCGGCAATCAAGAAGATCGGCCAGCCCTTCGAGCAGGTGGAAAACCAGTTCACCAAGACCCATACTGGTTCCGGCCTCGGGCTTGCCATCACCCGTTCACTGGCCGAGCTTCACGGCGGCTGGCTTCGCATTCGCTCGACCGAAGGCGTTGGCACCGTGGTTTCGGTCTGCATCCCTGACCGCAAGCCAGGTCATATAGGCAATCACAGCGCTGAAATTCACGCCGCCTGATTAGATATTCAAAAGCTTCTCAAAACTCGTCCGCACATCAACGGCGACTTCCGCCAGATGATGCTCGACGCGCTTTATATCGGGCATGTCGGCCGCACGGCATAGCAAGTCGATCATACCGGGTATGAATTCTTCACGTTTGGCATCGCTTCCAAGACACAGACGGATCGTCTGGCTCAGATTGGTATAGAGGCGATGGGCGCCGACGAGGCTATCGGCAAGCGCCGGATCTGCAAAAGACGGGTCGAGGGCTGAAAGGATTTCTTCTGTACCCAAGGGACGCGGCTTCCGGTCAAGCTTGTTGGCCAGCACGGCAAACTGGGCGATGAATTCCAGATCGACAATGCCGCCGGGCTTCAGCTTGAAATCCCAATCATCGGCGGGTGGCTTTTCCTGATAGATGAGGTCGCGCATCTCGCGCACATCCTTGGCGATCTTCTTCACGTCACGGGGAGAGACAAGAACCTCGTCAATCTCGCTTCTGATCTGATCCATAAAGGCCACGTCGCCATGGATCGGCCGCGCGCGGGTCAGGGCCATATGCTCCCACGTCCATGCTTCGCTGCGCTGATATTTACCAAAGGACTCGATATGGGTAGCAACTGGTCCCTTGTTGCCGGAAGGGCGCAGCCGCATATCGACTTCGTAGAGCACACCTTCCGCCGTCGGCGCGGAAAGTGCCGCAATGAGCCGCTGCGTCAGGCGAATATAATATTGCGAGGGAGCCAGCGGCTTTTCACCGTCGGATTCATCCGTCTCCTTGTCGTGATCATAAAGCAGAATCAGATCGACATCTGAACCAGCGGTGAGTTCGCGGCTGCCAAGCTTGCCCATGGCCAGTAGAGCAACTTTTGCGCCCCTCACCTTTCCATGGCGTCGCTCCAGTTCAGCCGCCACGACTTCGAATGCCTTGCCGATCATGAGTTCGGCCAAATCGGAAAATGCGCGACCAGCGCGCACGCCGTCGATCGCGCTCGTCAGAAGGCGGATGCCGATCAAAAATCGATGCTCGGCAGCGAAGATACGCAGCCGGTCAAGCACTTCCTCATAATCAGTCGCAGGTCCCAGAAACACGCGAAGGCGTTCTGCCAGATAGGCGCGTGTCGGCATTTCCGAGAAAATTGCAGGATCGAGCAAACCATCGAAAACATGCGGGTTGCGCGTGATGATTTCGGCAAGCCGGGGGGCGGCGCTCATAATCATCACGAGCAGGTTCAGGAGACGGGGATTGGATTGCAACAGGCTGAAAAGCTGGATGCCCGCAGGCAGGCCTTTCAGAAAACCATCGAAGCGCAAGAGCGCTTCATCCGCACGCTTGGTCTCGGCAAAGGCCTTGAGCAGAGCGGGCGTAAGTTCGGTCAGGCGCTCACGCGCTTCGGCAGACTGCGTGGCGCGATAACGCCCGAAGTGCCACGTGCGGATCACGCGGCATATATCGCTCGGGCGCTCATAGCCCATGGCCGCGAGCGTTTCCAGCGTGCCCGGATCATCCACATCGCCAGTGAAGACCAGATTGCCGGATGAGCTTCCAAGTTCGGGAGCTTGCTCGAACAGTGCCGCATAGTGCTTTTCGACGACCTTAAGCGCATCGAGAAAAACATCTGAAAAGGCCGCCGGATCGGCGTAACCCATCATATGGGCAACACGCGCAAAGCCTTCATCGTCTTCGGGCAGAATATGCGTCTGCTCGTCGGCGATCATCTGGATGCGATGCTCGACGTCGCGAAGGAAATAATATTCTTTCGCCAAAGCATCGCGAGCCTTCTCGGTGATCCAGCCCCGCTCCGCCAGTCGCGCAAGCATCGGCACCGTCTGGTTGCCGCGCAATTCGGGAAAGCGACCGCCAGCGATGAGCTGCTGCGTCTGAACGAAGAATTCGATTTCACGGATGCCGCCACGTCCCAGTTTCACGTTGTGGCCGCGCACAGCAATATCGCCGTGGCCCTTATGGGCGTGAATCTGCCGCTTGATCGAATGCACGTCGGCGATGGCCGCATAGTCAAGATATTTGCGCCAGACATAGGGGGAAAGCTCCGCCAGCACCTGCTTTCCGGATTCACGGTCTCCCGCAACCGGCCGCGCCTTGATCATGGCCGCGCGTTCCCAGTTCTGGCCGCGCCCTTCGTAATAATGAAGTGCCGCGCCGACAGGAATGGCCAGCGGCGTGGAACCAGGGTCAGGACGCAGGCGAAGATCGACGCGGAAGACATAGCCATCGCCGGTGCGGTCCTGCAGGATGCGGACAAGGCGGCGCGTCAGCCGTGAAAAAGTTTCGACGCATTCATACGGATCGCCGATGGCCGGTCTGGTTTCATCGATGAAGACGATGAGATCAATATCGGACGAATAGTTGAGTTCACGCGCACCGAATTTGCCCATGCCGAGAACAATCCAGCCACTGTCCTTGTCAGGCTGGTTTCGGTCAGGAAGTTTGATCTTGCCCGCACTATCCGCATCAAGCAGCAGAAACCGGACCGCTGCGCCGGTGCAGGCCTCGGCCAGATCGGTGAGCCAGCCAGTCGTTGCTTCCGTATTGAATATGCCCGCGAGATCGCAAAGTGCAATCAGCACATGCGCCTCGCGTTTCAAAACGCGCAGGCTGGCCATGAGCGAGGCTTCGGTCACGTCTCCACCTGCAGCACTGGCCGAGATTTCCGCCAGAATATCTTGAAGTGCTGCCTCCGGCGATTTGGCGACGATGCGATCAAGAATACGCGGATGACGGGTCAGCGCTTCGCGAATGAATAGAGAAAGATCGAGAACGGCGGAGAAGAAACGCGCGGCTTCTGCCTTTTTCAACAGGGCTACGACGCCCGTAAGTTCCTCTTCTCCGGCGCGCCCCGCAAGATCAGCCAGGAAGGTCTCCGCCCTTGCGGGATCAAGCGGCGTCAAAGCACGAATCTCTCTCTCGAAGAATAGTGCCGTCGCGTTTTCTGCCGCCATGATCCCCTCTTATGTCACGCCATTATTCGACCTTGTCCGATGGCAACGGGAACTCCAGCACAGCGCGCAGGCCCGGATCATTGCCTTCAAGACGAAGTGCGCCACCGTGCAATTTCATCACCGCCTTGGCAAGACTTAAACCGAGTCCTGAACCGGGCTGCGTGCGGCTTTCCTCAAGACGAACAAACCGCTCTGTTGCCTGTTCGCGTTTTTCTTCAGGAATACCGGGACCGTTATCGGCAACGATTATGCGAACCCAGTTCGGGTCACGTTCCATAGAAAGGCTCACTGTCGCGATCCGCTCATCGCCGCCCGCATACTTAATTGCATTGTCGACGAGATTGGAAATCGTCTGCCCGACCAGTTCGCGATTGATATGAAGCGCAACTTCATCGAGATCGCCAAGTGTCAGGCTCACGCCCGCATCCTCGGCAACGGGCTCATACATTTCGCCCACGTCGCGAAGGATCGGCGCTACCGGCATGTTTTCGAGATTCTCCGATGAATAGCCTGCTTCAAGACGCGAAATCATCAGGATCGCATTGAAGGTCCGGATCAATTGATCCGACTCGCCTATGATATCTTCAAGCGCCTCACGGTATTCAGGCCCTGCTTTCTTGCCGGAAAGAGCTTCTTCCGCACGATTGCGCAGGCGCGTCAGCGGCGTCTTGAGATCATGCGCGATATTGTCGGAGACCTGCTTCAGCCCCTCGTTCAATTCCAAAATTTTGCCAAGCATGACGTTGAGATTGCCCGACAGGCGGTCGAATTCATCACCGGAACCGTTGACTGGAAGCCTGCCCGTCAGATCCCCATCCATGATGCGCTGTGAAGCCTTGGACACGTCATCGATGCGCTTCAAGGCGCGGCGTCCGACAAACAGCCAGATCAGCAGCGCACCAACACCCATGATGCCCAGAGCCAGCATCAGCGATTGGCGAATGACATCACGAAACCGTTCCGGTTCACCCAGATCGCGACCGACCAGAAGCCGCATGCCGTTCGGCAATGCGATCACAACCGCAATGGCGCGGTGCTCCGTCTCCGTGCCCTGCTCGCCATAGCGCCTATATTTGAACCCGCGCTCGATAACGCCGTCGGTATCCAGCACACCGGGCTCTACGCTTTCCACATTGCCTGCAAGGATACGACCTGTCGGATCGGCGACCAGATAGAGGTAAGCGCCTGGCTGGCGCGAACGATAGTCGATCGTTCGTACAAGCTGCGGAATCCCGCCGCGCGCATAGCTCTTGCCAATGCTGCCGATCTCCTCGCCCAGCGATTGCTGGGTCTGCGCGGCCAGCATGGAGGCAGACAGATTGGTCATGTAGAAGACCAATGCTACCGCGCCGACGATGAACAGCAGCAGATAGAGCGTCGATAGTCGAACGGCGGTTGTGCGCATGAGCGCTGAAAAGCGACCCATCAATCCACCTTGGCGGCTGCAGATTGTTTTGCGCGTCCGGCCTTTAGCATGTAGCCGGCGCCACGAACCGTATGAAGCAGGGGAACGTCGAAGCCCTTCTCGATCTTGGAACGCAAGCGCGAGATATGCACGTCGATAACATTGGTCTGCGGATCGAAATGATAATCCCAGACATTTTCAAGCAGCATCGTGCGCGTGACGACCTGTCCGGCGTGACGCATCAGATATTCGAGAAGTCGGAACTCGCGAGGCTGGAGCGTAATATCCACATCCTGACGGCGCGCTGTATGTGCAAGCCGGTCAAGTTCCAGATCGCCGACACGGTAGATCGTATCCGCCTCGCGGGGACTGGAACGACGTTGCAGGACCTCGACGCGAGCCAGCAGCTCTGAGAATGCATAGGGCTTGGTCAGGTAGTCGTCACCACCGGCCCGCAGGCCTGTGACGCGGTCATCCACTTCGCCGAGTGCGGAAAGGATCAGGACCGGCGTTTCCATGCCCTTGGCGCGCAGACCAGCCACGACGGACAAGCCATCGCGCTTCGGCAGCATGCGGTCGACTACAAGGACATCGTAGCTTCCATTCTCGGCCAGCGTATAGCCGGTCTCGCCGTCACCGGCGATATCAGCGGAATGTCCGGCCTCGGTGAATGCCTTCTCCAGATAGCGGGCCGCTTCGCGGTCATCTTCAATAACGAGAATCTTCATGGCGCTACTATAATACCGTTTGATGATAAGGCGATGCCAGGCGGAGAACCGCCTGGCATCGAATTGCTCAGAGCCTTCAAGGGCTGCCGGTCATCATCCCTGATCGATCGGCAAGGCCACGAAGCGGCTCTGATCGTTGCTCTGCAATTGCAGCAGCACTGCCTTGCGACCCGACTTGGCGGCTTCGCTGATGGCGTTGTTGATATCCTTGGCGCTCTTCACCGTCTGGTTGTTGACGCTCATGATGATATCGCCGGAACGGATACCACGGTCAGAGGCATCGCTATCGGGGTCAACATCGGTGACCACCACGCCGTTGCCATCTTCGGATGGGGTCACGGTCAAGCCATAAGAGTCGAGTGTCTCGCTCTGGCTGCCCCCGCCATTGTCGCCCGAAGTGCTGGCCGACTTGCCGAGATCGCCAGGCATCGCCTCGATGGTGATATCGATTTCCTCCGCCTTGTTCTTACGCCAGACGGTGAGTGCCGCCTTTTCGCCTGGAACAATGCCAGCAACCTTGCGGGCCAGATCGCGCGGGTCCTGAACGGTTTCACCGTTAACGGCAGTGATCACATCACCGGACTGAATGCCAGCCTTGGCAGCCGGGCCGTCCTTCTGCGGCGAGGCGACGATTGCGCCCTTCTCTTCGGCAAGACCGAGCGAAGCGGCAATATCCTTCGTCACCGGCTGTATCTGGACACCGATCCAACCACGTTCCACCGAGCCCTTCTTGATGAGCTGGTCGACGACCTGTTTCGCGGTCGACGCCGGGATTGCAAAAGCAATACCTACGCTGCCACCCGAAGGCGAGAAGATAGCGGTGTTGATGCCAATGACCTGACCAGACAGGTTGAAGGCCGGACCACCGGAGTTGCCCTTGTTCACAGCCGCGTCGATCTGGATAAAGTCGTCGTAAGGACCGGCACCGATATCACGGCCACGAGCCGACACGATACCGGATGTCACCGTGCCGCCCAGACCGAACGGATTGCCGACAGCCACGACCCAATCGCCGACGCGAATCTTGTTGTCGTCGCCGAATGCAACATAGGTGAACTTCTTCTTCGGATCGTTGACCTTCAGCACGGCCAGATCGGTACGCGGATCGGTTCCGATCAGCTTTGCGTCAAGTTCCGTACCGTCATCCATGACAACGCTGTAGGCATCGCCATCGGAAACCACGTGATTGTTGGTTACAACATAGCCGTCTTCTGAAATGAAGAAGCCGGAGCCCTGGGCGACCGGGCGTTCATGACCTGGACGCGGGCCACGCTTGCCGGGGCCACGGCGATCCGGGCGGGCATCGGGACGTGCATCGCCACGCGGATCCATGCCGAAATCACGGAAGAAACGCTTCAGCGGATGATCGTCCGGAAGCTGATCGAAACCGGGAGGGCCCGAGAACTGGCCGCCGTCACCACGATCAGCCGTTTGCTGCACGTCCTTCTTCACGCGGACGCTGACGACAGCCGGACGAACCTTCTCAACAAGATCGGCAAAACCTGCAGCCTGCGGCGGTGGAGTTACCTGGACTGCATCGGCACGCGCGTCATTGAGCGCACCGAGAGGGCCGGTAGCGAGAAAACCACCGGCGAGAGCAGCCGATAGCGCAACCGCAGCAACGCCCTTGCGATAGTTGGAAATCCTGGCTCTGGACATTTATTTCTCCTTACGAGCAGTAATCCGGCCGCCGCCCTGATCCTTCAGGAAACGCGGACCTGTGAAACCTTTATAGAGCGTAAGATAATCAGGGCTACCTTACCGCTCCGTTTCCACAACATGAAAGTTTCGTAAGGTTGCGAATAAGCTTCGCAAGCAAATGGCAGTTACTTCCCGTCCAGCAGACGCGAGAGTTCCGCCTTTTCGCTGTCGGTAAGCGGTGTGGGCGCTTCGCCCACCTGTCTGCGCCCGCGAGAGGCAAAAATCAGCGCAACCGCACCAATTAAAAGGACGACGACCGGAAAGCCCCAAAGAAGCACGGTGCGGGCATTGAGACGCGGCTTCAAAAGAACGAACTCGCCATAACGGTCAACGATAAAGTCCATCACCTGTTCGTCGCTATCGCCTTCCTTCAGGCGGTCCCGCACGAGAATGCGAAGATCACGGGCAAGTTCGGCATTGGAATCATCGATGGATTCGTTCTGGCAGACCATGCAGCGCAATTCGCCGGAAATCGTACGGGCGCGCGTTTCAAGCGCCGGATCGGGCAGCACCTCATCGGGATTGACCGCGAGCGCCACCGTTCCTTGAATAGCCAGAGCTACGCCGAGCAGGAGTGCTGCGAATGCCGAGCGCTTTCTCATGCTGCGGCCTCCGCTTCTTTCGACGCGGACTTGCGACTGCGTGACGGTGCGCCCACCCGCAGGCGACGATCTGCCAGCGAAAACAGCGCACCTACCATCATGACAAGGGCGCCATACCAGATGAGCGTCACGTCAGGCTTCCACCAGATACGAACCACAACTGATCCGTCGCCCGGCTCATCACCAAGCGCGACATAGACCTGGCTGAACCAGAGCGTCTTGATGCCTGATTCCGTGGTCGGCATCTGGCGTGCCGGGAAAAAGCGCTTCGACGGTTCGATTTGTCCGAGGGTGCGCGCGCTGGAATCGAGCAAGGTGAAAGTGCCTCGATTTTCGGTGAAGTTTGAGCCGGTCAATGGGCGGAGGCCCTCAAAGCGAAGCGTATAATCCTGCACCTTGGCTGTGTCGCCCGGACGCATGATCAGCACATTCTCCGTGCCAAACGTGGTCACGCTCACAATGCCAAGCAGCGTCACGCCAAGCCCGATATGGGCGAGCGCCGTGCCAAAGACCGAGCGCGGCAAACCCTTGAAGCGCGCAAATGCCTTGCTTGCGGAAACCTTGCCGATGCCGGCCTTGAGAACTAGGTCCGTCAGGCTGCCGAAAATCAGCCATGCAGCAAGGCCGATCCCACAGGCGGCGAGAACCGATTTCGCCGACGTACTCCACAAGACAATCCCCGCCGCCAGAAGCGAGAGTGCGAAAGCCGTCATCAGCCGTTGCGACACGCCGTAAAGATCGCCGCGTTTCCAGGCGAGCAGCGGGCCGAACGGAACTGCAAAAAGAAGCGGGATCATCAGCGGGCCGAACGTCATGTTGAAGAACGGTGCGCCAACGGAAATCTTGTCGCCGGTCATCACTTCCAGCAGCAGCGGATAAAGCGTACCGATCAGCACGGTCGCGGCAGCGGTTGTCAGGAACAGATTGTTGAAGACGAGCGCGCCTTCACGCGAAATCGGATGGAAGATGCCACCTGCCGTCAGGCTCTGTACGCGAAGTGCGAAAAGCGACAGCGACCCGCCAATGAAGATTGCAAGGATCGCCAGAATGAAAAGGCCGCGCCCCGGATCGGTGGCGAAGCTGTGAACCGAAGTCAGAACGCCGGAACGGACAAGGAAAGTGCCGAGCAGCGATAGCGAAAAGGTGAGGATCGCAAGCAGCACGGTCCAGATTTTCAGTGCGGAGCGCTTTTCCATCACAAGTGCGGAATGAAGCAGCGCGGTACCAACCAGCCACGGCATGAACGATGCGTTCTCGACCGGGTCCCAGAACCACCAGCCGCCCCAGCCAAGCTCGTAATAAGCCCAGTAGGAACCCATCGCGATGCCGCCGGTCAGGAACATCCACGCCACGAGTGCCCACGGACGCACCCATCGCGCCCACGCGGCATCGAGGCGCCCTTCGATCAGTGCCGCCACGGCAAAGGAGAAGCACACTGAAAAACCGACATAGCCAAGATAGAGCAGCGGCGGATGGATCGCGAGGCCAATATCCTGAAGGATAGGATTGAGATCGCCGCCCTCCATCGGAGCCGGGAAAATACGGGTGAACGGGTTCGAGGTGAAGATGATGAACGCCAGAAATGCGACGCCGATCCAGCCCTGTACGGCAAGAACGTTGGCGCGGAGCGTTTCAGGCAGATTGCCGGAAAATGCAGCCACCAGCGCA
>WPCJ01097550.1_pt1 | contig 17054 bp, 13 predicted proteins | sample 5399831 | NCBI WGS metagenome assembly WPCJ01 (sample SAMN12869470, study PRJNA574797) | sludge metagenome | isolation source: wastewater treatment of pH10 | place: China:Beijing | collected 2019-05-20 | reverse complement strand
CAATCCGCGCGCCCGCTCGGCCAAGCTGCGCACCGCGCGCCGCACAGCCGCGCCCGCTCGCGCCGCCGACCCTTCGATTTTCGGGCTTCCGAAGCTTCCTGAAATCCGGCTTCCGGCTGAGAGGTAGAACGCGTGTTTCGTACCAGTGACATAGTGCTCATCGCCGCCATGGTCGCGGCGGCGGCCTTCACCTACAAAACCAAGCACGAGGCGGAGGACCGGCAGACCGAACTGCGCAAGATAGAGCAGCAGATCCGGTTCGAGGAAGAGTCCATGGTGCTGCTCAAGGCCGACTGGAGCCTGATGACCCAGCCGTCGCGCCTGCAGAAGCTGTCGGAGACCTACCAGGCCGAACTCGGCCTGCAGCCGCTGGAGGCAACGCAGATCGTCGGGGTGGATGAGCTGCCTTCCAAGCCTCTCACCATAGAGGACCTGTCGAACCAGCATCTCGGCGGAATGGCGCAGGAGAGCGCGTCGGCAGCCGGCAAGGACAAGATCGTCACCGGAGGCATCGCGCAATGATTTCGCTGTTGCGGGGACGCAGGGTGGACGCGGCCGGTTCCTCGATCGTTGTCGAGGGAGCACGCAAGGCAACCGGCGGAAAGCAGCGCAACAGGGTCATCATGACGATGGCCGTGTTCCTGGGCATATACGCCACCATCGCAGGCAGGCTTATCTACCTTGGCATCCTGGACCCCGAGGATGCCGGCGGGCCGGCCAGCCGCGTCACGGCCTCGCGGCCCGACATCGTGGATCGCAACGGCGAAGTGCTGGCCACAGACATCAAGACGGCGTCGCTGTTCGCCGAGCCGCGTCGCATCGTCGATGCGGACGAGGTGATCGAGAAGCTCTCTACCGTGCTGCCCGACATCGAGGTCGAGCAGACCTATCACAAGCTCAAGAGCGGGGCCGGCTTCGTCTGGCTGAAGCGTCAGCTCACACCGAGGCAGCAGGCGGAGATCATCCAGCTGGGCCTGCCCGGCATCGGCTTCCGCACCGAGAAGCGCCGCTTCTATCCGGCCGGGCCGACCGTCTCGCACATCATAGGCCTGACGAATATCGACAACCAGGGCATTTCGGGGCTGGAAAAATACATCGACGACCAGGGGCTGGCCGATCTTCAGGCATCTGGCCTCGCGGTGGCGGCCGACCTGAAGCCGGTGAAGCTGTCGGTTGACCTGCGCGTGCAGCATATCGTGCATGACGAACTGGCGCAGGCCATGGAGCGCTATCATGCGATCGCGGCGGGCGCCGTCGTCCTCAACGCCAAGAGCGGAGAGGTCGTGGCGATGGCCTCGCTGCCGGACTACGACCCCAACAATCCCTACAATGCGCATGAGAAGGACCGGCTGAACCGCATGTCGGCCGGCACCTACGAGATGGGCTCCACCATCAAGAGCTTCACCACCGCCATGGCGCTGGATTCAGGCCTTGCCAATCTCGAAAGCCGCTTCGACGCCTCGCGCCCGCTCAGGATCGGCCGCTTCACGATCAAAGACTTCCACGGCAAGGGGCGCGTGCTGACGCTTCCTGAAGTGTTCATCTACTCGTCCAACATCGGCTCTGCCAAGGAAGCCGACATGGTGGGCATCGAGGGGCACCGCGAATTCCTGAAGCGGCTCGGCCTGCTGAACCGTATGCGCACCGAACTGCCGGAAGTCGCGACGCCGAGCGAGCCCAAGGAATGGAAGAAGGTGAACTCGATCACCATCTCCTTCGGCCACGGCATGTCGACGACACCGCTCCAGACGGCGGTCGGGGCAGCCGCGCTGATGAACGGCGGCAAGCTCATCCAGCCGACCTTCCTGCCGCGCACGGTCGCGCAGGCCGACGCGGTGGCCGAGCAGGTGCTCAAGCAGAACACGGTCGAGCAGATGCGCTATCTTTACCGCCTGAACGCGGAGAAGGGGTCCGGGAAGCGCGCCGAAGTTCCCGGCTTCCGGGTCGGCGGCAAGACGGGCACCGCCGAAAAGGTGGTCAACGGCCGCTATTCCAGCGACAAGCGCTTCAACGCGTTCCTGGCCGCGTTCCCGATGGACGACCCGCAATACATAGTACTGACCATCATCGACGAGCCGAAGGCCGAAAAGCCAGGAATGGGCGCGACATCCGGCCTCAACGCGGCCCCGATGGCTGCCAATATCATCCGCCGTTCCGGCGCCTTGCTTGGCGTGAAGCCGGAATTCGGCCATGAAAACGGCGCTACAATGGCTTCGTTCAGGTGATTCTGGAGATAGTGATTCTGGGGATAGCCGCAGGGGAGCGGCCTGTTTTGAAACTGGATTTGTAGCCTGAGATGAAGATCGACGACCTCGCCGGCATGCTCGGCGCAGAGGGGACAATCGCCGCAGCGGAGATCACGGGCGTGACCTCGGACTCGCGCGAGGTTGCGCCCGGCATGGTGTTCGTGGCCGTCACGGGCAGCAAGGCAGATGGCGTGTCCTATGCAGCCGAGGCGGCGCGGCGCGGCGCGGCAGCGATCGTCGCGGCCAAGGGTGCTTCGCTCAGCGTGACGGATGTGCCGACGGGCATACCGGTCCTTTCGGTCGACGATCCGCGCTTTGCGCTCTCTTTCCTCGCCTCGATGTTTTTCCCGCGCCAGCCGGCGACGATGGTCGCCGTGACCGGCACAAGCGGCAAGACATCGGTCGCGGCCTTCACCCGGCAGATCTGGGAGCAGGCCGGCAACGCCGCTGCAAGCATAGGCACGACCGGCGTCGTCGCGCCCGGCCGCAACGACTACGGGTCCCTCACCACGCCCGACCCCGTTGCGCTGCACAGGCTGCTCAGCGAACTCGCCGACGCCGGCGTCACCCATGCCGCGATGGAAGCATCCAGCCACGGCCTCGACCAGCGCCGCCTTGACGGCGTGAAGCTGTCCGCTGGAGCCTTCACCAATCTGGGCCGCGACCACATGGACTACCATCCGACGGTCGAGGATTATCTCGCGGCCAAGCTGCGCCTTTTCGATACGCTGCTGCCCGAGGGCGCGCCCGCTGTCATCTTCGCCGACGACCAATGGTCGAAGCCGGTCATCGAGGCGGCGGGGGCGGCGGGCCTTGACGTGCTGACGGTCGGACGGCATGGCGATTTCCTGACGCTCAAGCGCGTCGAGCATGAGCGGCACCGCCAGCGCGCGGAAATCGTGGCGGACGGCGTGCTCTACGAGATCGACCTGCCGCTGGCCGGCGATTTCCAGATCTACAACGCGCTTGTCGCGGCGGGACTTGCGGCCGCGACCGGAACGCCGGTCGGCAAGGCGCTCGCTGCGCTCGAGCATCTCGAAGGTGCGCCCGGCCGCCTCGACCTCGTCGGCACCACGCGGGGCGGAGCACCCGTCTATGTAGACTACGCCCACAAGCCCGATGCGCTCGAAAACGTGCTGGCGGCTGTGAGGCCGTTCACCACAGGCCGCGTCGTCGTCGTCTTCGGCTGCGGCGGCGACCGGGATCGCGGCAAGCGGCCGATCATGGGCGAGATCGCCAGCCGGCTCGCCGACCTCGTCATCGTGACCGACGACAATCCGCGCTCCGAACAGCCGGACGATATCCGCGAGGCGATCCTCGCCGCTGCGCCGGGCGCTATAGAGATCGGCGACCGCCGGCAGGCGATCCAGCAGGCGGTGGCCGCGCTTCAGCCGGGCGACACGCTCGTCGTGGCGGGCAAGGGACACGAGGAGGGGCAGACGGTGGGCGGCGTGACGCTGCCATTCTCCGACCATGACGAGGTCCGCAAGGCCCTCGGCGTCGACATTGCGGGAGAACGTGCAGGATGACGGTGCTGTGGACTGCCGATGAACTGATCGAGGCAACGGGCGGCAGGCCCCTCGGGACGATGCCCGATGCCGTGCTGGGCATCTCGATCGACACGCGCAGTCTGGTGCCCGGCGACGCCTTCTTCGCCATCAAGGGCGACACTATGGACGGCCACGACTTCGCCACCGCGGCGATAAAAGCCGGCGCGAGGCTGCTGGTGGTGGCCGAGGGGAAGCTGCCCGCGCTCGGACGGCTTTCGGCTCCGATGATCGTGGTGCCGGACGTGCTTGCGGCGCTGGAAAAAACGGGAGTGGCGGCGCGCGCGCGCGCGCAGGCGAAGATCATCGCCGTGACCGGCTCGGCCGGCAAGACCAGCACGAAGGAAGCGTTGCGCCATGCGCTGTCAGCGGTCGGCAAGGTCCACGCTTCAGCTGCGTCCTTCAACAATCACTGGGGCGTGCCGCTGACGCTGGCGCGCATGCACGCCGACTGCGACTACGCGATTTTCGAGATCGGCATGAACCACGAGGGCGAGATAAGGCCACTTGTGAAGCTGGTCCGGCCTCATGTCGCAATCGTGACGATGGTGGGGGCGGCCCATCTCGGGCACTTCACGTCGCTGGACGATATCGCGAAGGCCAAGGCGGAGATATTCGAGGGCGTGTTTCCCGGAGGGGCGGCCCTCGTCAACCGCGACGACGAGCGGTGGCCGCTGCTGGCGCGGCTCGCGGCCGAGGCGGGCGTCTCCAATGTCTTCGGCTTCGGCGAGGACGAGAACGCGGTCTACCGGCTGACGAATGTCGCGCTGCACGCGGATCATTCGCTGATCTCGGCGACGATAGCCGGGCGCGAGATTGCCGCGCGCATCAGCGTGCCGGGCCGCCATGTCGTGCAGAACGCACTGGCTGTGCTCGGCGCGGCGGACCTTGTGGGCGCGGATGTCGAGAAGGTCGCGCTCGCGCTCGGAACGCTCGTCGCCGAGGCAGGCAGGGGACGGCGCCACGTGCTGCGCCATCCGCGCGGGCCGGTCACGCTGATCGACGAGAGCTACAACGCCAACCCGGCCTCCATGCGTGCCGCGATCGCATTGCTGGAAGCAACGCCGGTCGCGGGCGAGGGCCGGCGCATCGCCGTGCTCGGCGACATGCTGGAACTCGGCAGCCATTCCGCCGCCCTCCATTCGGAACTCGCCGACGTCATCGCGGCGACGCGCACCGATGTCGTCCTGCTCGCCGGACCGGAAATGAAGGCGCTTGCCGGGGCTCTTCCCGAGGGCACCAACTTCGAGTATCGGAGCGGCGCCGAAGAGCTGAAGCCGCTGCTGATCGACACGGTGGGACCGGGCGACGTCGTCATGATCAAGTCGTCCAAGGGCATAGGCTTCTCCAGGCTCGTCGAAGCTCTCGTCAATCAGTTTCCGGCGGGCGCCGGAAATGCCGCGCCGTCCTGAAACTGCCCCGGGGGACCTGAAGCATGCTCACGCTACTCGTTGAATTCGCCGACGATATCTCGGCGTTCAACGTCTTTCGCTACATCACATTCCGCACCGGCGGCGCGCTGATCACCTCGGCCCTGATCGTCTTCATCTTCGGGCCGGCGATCATCGCCTCGCTTCGCGTGCGGCAGGGCAAGGGACAGCCCATCCGCGCGGACGGCCCGCAGACGCACTTCAAGAAGGCGGGAACCCCCACCATGGGCGGGCTGATGATCCTGTCGGGCATTCTCGGGTCGAGCCTGCTGTGGGCTAACATATACAGCGTCTATGTCTGGGTGGTGCTGCTGGTGGCCGTGGGCTTCGGGGCGATCGGCTTCTACGACGACTACCTGAAAGTGACCAAGCAGTCGCATCTCGGTCTGTCGGGCAAGGCGCGGCTGGGCATCGAGTTCCTCATCGCCGCGATCGCCGCCTATTTCATCATGCGCGCCGGCCAGGCGCCTTTTTCGTCCTCGCTGACCTTCCCCTTCATGAAGGACCTGATCATCAATCTTGGCTGGTTCTTCATCCCCTTCGCCTGCGTGGTCATCGTCGGCGCGGGCAATGCGGTGAACCTCACCGATGGCCTCGACGGCCTCGCCATCGTGCCGATCATGATAGCGGCAGCCTCGTTCGGGGTGATCGCCTACCTGTCTGGCAACGCGGTGTTCGCCGAATATCTGCAGATCCATTTCGTGCCCGGCACAGGCGAGCTTGCCGTCATCCTCGGCGCGGTGATCGGCGCGGGGCTCGGCTTTCTCTGGTTCAACGCGCCCCCGGCCGCCATCTTCATGGGCGACACCGGCTCGCTCGCGATGGGCGGGCTGATCGGCACGATCGCGGTGGCTACCAAGCACGAGATCGTGCTCGCCATCATCGGCGGCCTGTTCGTCATGGAAGCGCTGTCGGTCATCATCCAGGTCGGCTTCTTCAAGATGACCGGCCGGCGCGTCTTCCTGATGGCGCCCATTCACCACCATTTCGAGAAGCTCGGCTGGACCGAGAGCCAGGTCGTGATCCGCTTCTGGATCATCGCGGTCATCCTAGCGCTCATCGGCCTGTCGAGCCTCAAGCTGAGGTAGAACGATGATCCCGGCCCGCTCCTTCGGAGGCAAGCGCGTTGCCCTGTTCGGCCTCGGAGGCTCGGGCATTGCGACGGCGCTCGCGCTCAGGGAAGGCGGGGCTGACGTGCTGGCTTGGGACGACAATCCCGGCAGCGTGGAGAAAGCGGCCGCCGAGGGGATCGCCACGGCGGACCTGCGTGCGACCGACTGGGTGTCCTTCTCCTCCTTCGTGCTGTCGCCTGGCGTGCCGCTGACGCATCCCAAACCGCACTGGACGGTCGAGCTTGCGCGTGGAGCCGGCGTGGAGATCATCGGCGACGTCGAGCTTTTCTGCCGCGAGCGGACGATGCAGGAGCCCGGAGCGCCCTTCATCGCCATCACCGGCACGAACGGCAAGTCGACGACGACGGCGCTCGCCGCGCATATCCTGAAGGCGGCCGGCCGCGACGCGCAGATGGGCGGCAATATAGGCCGCGCCGTGATGACGCTCGATCCGCCAGGCCCCGAACGCTACTATGTGGTCGAGTGCTCGTCCTACCAGATCGACCTTGCGCCCTCGATCAATCCAACCGCCGGCATCCTGCTCAACCTGACGCCGGACCATCTCGACCGCCACGGCACGATGCAGCACTACGGCTCCATCAAGGAGCGGCTGGTTGCCGGCAGCGACACCGCCATCATCGGCGTCGACGACAGCTATTGCGCGCAGATCGCGGATCGGCTCGAACGAGCCGGCAAGGACGTCATCCGCATCTCGAAGCGGCTGCCGCTGACGGACGGCTATTTCGCCGATGGCGCGAACCTGATGGAAGCCAGGGACGGCCGCTACAGCCGCATCGCCTTCCTAGAAGGCATCGGCACGCTGCGCGGCCAGCACAATGCGCAGAACGCGCTTGCGGCGCTCGCCGCCTGCCTCAGGGTCGGTCTCGACCTCGGCGAGATCCAGTCCGGGCTCGAAAGCTTTCCCGGTCTCGCGCATCGCATGGAGCAGGTCGGCCGCAAGGACCATGTCCTGTTCGTCAACGATTCCAAGGCGACGAACGCGGATGCCGCCGCGCCGGCGCTTTCGTCGTTCCCGCGCATCTACTGGATCGCCGGCGGGCTGCCCAAGGAAGGCGGCATAGAATCGCTGCGGGGTTATTTTCCGCGCATCGCCAAGGCGTACCTGATCGGGGAGGGCGCGCCCGCATTCTCGGCCACGCTCGGAGAAAGCGTGCCCTACGAGATTTCAGGCACGCTTGCCGCCGCAGTGGAACATGCAGCCGCGGATGCCGCCGCCGACACGGCCGGCGAGGTGGTCGTGCTGCTGTCGCCGGCCTGCGCCAGCTTCGACCAGTTCAAGAATTTCGAGGTTCGCGGCGAAGCCTTCAGGCAAGCTGTCAGTGCTATATCAGGCGTAAAGCCCATCGGAGGGACAAGCTGATGTTGAGCCGTCTGGACCGCAGCCCCGTCGCGACATGGTGGTGGACCGTCGATCGCTGGTTCCTCGCCGCGTTCCTGTCCCTGATGGGGCTTGGCATCGTGCTGTCATTTGCCGCCAGCCCGGCGGTGGCCGAGCGCATCGGTCTCGACAGCTTCCATTTTGCGACGCGCCAGATCATCTACATGATACCGGCGGTCATCGCGCTGATCGCCGTGTCCTTCATGAACGCCCGCCAGATACGGCGCTTTTCGCTGTTCATGCTGGGGGGCATGCTGGTGCTGATGGTGGCCGTGCTTTTCATCGGCGTCGAGGTGAAGGGAGCCCACCGCTGGGTGTCGCTGGCGGGTATTTCCATCCAGCCTTCCGAGTTTCTGAAACCGGCCTTCGTGGTGATCTGCGCCTGGCTGTTTGCCGAGCACAAGCGGCAGCCCGACATTCCAGGCAACCTCTTCGCGATGATCCTGCTGGGCGTCGTCCTCGCCCTGCTGGTGGCGCAGCCGGACCTTGGCCAGACCATCCTCATTCTCGGCACATGGGGCGTGATGTTCTTCATGGCCGGCATGCCCTGGCTGTGGATCATCGTCATCGGCGGCCTTGGTGTGGTGGGCGCGCTCGGTGCCTATACCGTGTTCCCGCACGTCGCCGGTCGCATCGACCGTTTCCTCACCGGCGAGGGCGATACGTTCCAGGTCGACATGGGGCGCGAGGCGGTCATCCAGGGCGGATGGCTGGGCGTCGGCCCCGGCGAAGGCACCATCAAGCGCCTGATCCCCGACAGCCATGCCGACTTTGTGTTCTCCGTCGCCGGCGAGGAGTTCGGCATCGTGCTGTGCCTGCTCATCATGTCACTCTTCGCCTTCATCGTGCTGCGCGGACTGGCGATCGCGCTGAAGGAGGAGGATGACTTCACGCGCTTCGCGGTGGCAGGCCTGGTGGTAGTGTTCGGCTTCCAGTCCGTCATCAACATGGGCGTCAACCTGCAGCTCATGCCGGCCAAGGGCATGACGCTGCCCTTCATCTCCTATGGCGGCTCCTCGCTGATCGCCATCGCGATCTCCATGGGCATGGTGCTGGCGCTGACGCGCCGCCGCCCGGAACGGCGCAAGTCGTTCGGCTACCAGCCGATGGCGAGCAGCTTGCCAGCGGAATAGAGCATGCCGAAGGGTACGATCCTCCTCGCCGCCGGGGGTACCGGCGGGCATCTTTTCCCGGCCGAGGCGCTGGCGCATGCGATGATGGAGCGCGGCTGGTCGGTGCATCTGGCGACCGACTACCGCGCGGAACGCTTCGCCGGGCATTTTCCGGCCAAGGAGGTGCATCCGATCGCCTCGGCGACCTTCGGGTCGAAGAACCCGCTCGCGCTGGCGCGTTCCTTCCTGACGATCTGGCGGGGCGTGCGGCAGTCCTCGGAGGTCATAGCCCGCATCAAGCCGCAGGTGGTGGTGGGTTTCGGCGGCTATCCGACGCTGCCGCCGCTCTATGCAGCCAACCGCCGGGGTGTGCCGACCATCGTGCATGAGCAGAATGCCGTGATGGGGCGGGCCAATCGCGCGCTGGCCGCGAAGGCTGCGGCCATTGCGGGCGGGTTCCTGCCGGAAGGCTCGGGGCAATACGGTGCCAAGACGGTCGTTACCGGCAATCCGGTGCGCCCGCCGGTCATCCAGGCGGCGGCCGAGCCTTATGCGCCGGCACGTGATGGCCAGCCTTTCCGCCTGCTCGTGTTCGGCGGCAGCCAGGGCGCGCAGTTCTTCTCAGACGCCATTCCGGCGGCGATCGCGGCTCTGCCGCCGGAGCAGCGCGCGCGCCTCCTCGTGACGCAGCAGGCGCGCGCCGACGATGTCGGCCGGGTCAAGGCGGCCTATGCGGAACTCGGCATGGTGCCCGAGGTGCTGCCGTTCTTCACCGACATGGCGATGCGCATGGCGGCCGCGCAACTCGTCATCTCGCGCTCCGGTGCGTCGACCGTCTCGGAGATCGCCGTCATCGGCAGGCCAGCGCTTCTGGTGCCTTACCCGCATGCGCTCGACCACGACCAGGCGGCCAATGCGGCGGCGCTCGCCGCGGCGGGCGGGGCGGAAGTTCATGCGCAAAGCACGCTGTCGGTCGAACGTCTGACGTCGCTGATCAGCGCCGCGATCTCGGAACCCGACCGCCTCGAGGCCATGGCGGCTGCGGCCAAATCTGCGGGGAAACCCGATGCCGCGCGGTTGCTCGCCGATCTGGCAGAGGCTATTGCGTCGGGTAAATCAGTGGACGAATTCAGGAAGGGAACGCGGTCATGAAGATGCCGCAGACGATCGGCCTGGTGCATTTCATCGGCATCGGCGGCATCGGCATGAGCGGCATCGCCGAGGTGCTGCACAATCTGGGCTATCGCGTCCAGGGCTCGGACCAGTCCGAGAGCGCGAACATCCAGCGCCTGCGCGAAAAGGGCATCGAGTGCTTCGTCGGCCATGCAGCCGAAAATCTCGGCGAGGCCGAGGTGGTGGTCGTCTCGACCGCGATCAAGAAATCGAACCCGGAGCTGAAGGCAGCCCGCGAGCGGCTGCTTCCCATCGTGCGCCGCGCCGAGATGCTGGCCGAGTTGATGCGCTTCCGCAACGCGATCGCCATCGGCGGCACGCATGGCAAGACGACGACCACCTCGATGGTCGCGACGCTTCTCGACGCCGGCGGGCTGGACCCGACCGTCGTCAATGGCGGCATCATCAACGCCTACGGCACGAATGCGCGCATGGGCGCCGGCGAATGGATGGTCGTGGAGGCCGACGAGAGCGACGGCACCTTCCTGAAGCTGCCGGCGGACATCGCGGTCGTCACCAATATCGACCCCGAGCATCTCGACCATTACGGCAGCTTCGACCAGGTGCGCGAGGCGTTCCGCCAGTTCGTCGAGAACGTGCCGTTCTACGGTTTCGGCGTGATGTGCACGGACCATCCCGAGGTGCAGGCGCTTGTCGCGCGCATCGAGGACCGCCGCGTCATCACCTACGGCGCGAACGCGCAGGCGGACGTGCGATTCAGCAACCATCGCATGGAAGGCGCGACCTCCCGTTTCGACGTGGCGATCCGCCACCGCAAGACGGGGCAGGAGACGCTGATCGCCGACCTTGCACTGCCCATGCCCGGACGCCACAACGTATCTAACGCGACGGCGGCGATCGCCGTGGCGCATGAGCTTGGGATTTCGGCAGATGCCATCCGCAGGGGCCTTTCCGCCTTCAGCGGCGTCAAGCGCCGCTTCACGCACACAGGTTCATGGAATGGCGTCGAGGTGTTCGACGATTACGGCCATCATCCCGTCGAGATCAAGGCGGTGCTCAAGGCGGCGCGCGACGCATGCACGGGGCGCGTGATCGCGATCGCACAGCCGCACCGCTTCACGCGCCTGCGCGACCTGTTCGACGATTTCTCCGCCTGCTTCAACGATGCCGACATCGTCGCCATGGCGCCCGTCTATCCTGCCGGAGAGGAGCCGATCGACGGCGTCAATTCCGAGAAGCTCGTCCATCGCATCCGCTCGGGCGGCCATCGTGACGCGCGTTACCTGACGGAGCCTTCGCAGATCGCACCGATGATCCGCGAGATCGCGAAGCCGGGTGACTTTGTCGTCTTCCTCGGCGCGGGTAACATCACGCAATGGGCCTACGCGTTGCCGAAGGAACTGGCCGACGGGCCGGCTGCATGATGAAGGGCGAAGCGCTCCTCGCCCGCCTCGGTGACAGCCTCGAAGGAATTCGCGGTCGCCTCACGCCCAATGCCGAGATGGACAAGATCACATGGTTCCGCGCCGGTGGACATGCGGACTTGTTGTATCAACCGGCCGATGAAGACGATCTGGTGGCCTTTCTCAAGGCCGTTCCCGACGATGTTCCGCTGACGGTTGTCGGCGTCGGTTCCAACCTCCTCGTGCGCGAAGGCGGCATACGGGGCGTCGTGATCCGGCTGTCGGCGAAAGGTTTTGGCGAGGCGGAGGTGATCTCGCCAACGCGCATCCGGGCCGGAGCGGCCATACCCGACAAGCGGGTCGCAGCTCTTGCCCATGAGGCGGGCATCGGCGGCTTTCACTTCTATCACGGCATACCCGGCGGCATCGGCGGCGCACTGAGGATGAATGCCGGAGCCAACGGCGTCGAGACGCGCGAGCGCGTGGTCGAGGTCCGCGCGCTCGACCGCAAGGGCAACGTCCACACGCTGTCGAACGACGAGATGGGCTATGCCTACCGCCACTCGTCGGCGCCTGCCGATTTCATCTTCCTGTCGGCCGTCTTCGAGGGCTATCCGGAAGACAGGGACGTCATAAAGGCGGCCATGGATGCCGTGCAGCATCACCGCGAGACCGTGCAGCCGATCCGCGAGAAGACGGGCGGCTCCACCTTCAAGAATCCGGAAGGTACGTCCGCCTGGAAGGAGATCGACAAGGCCGGCTGCCGCGGGCTGATGATCGGTGGTGCGCAGATGTCGCCCATGCACTGCAACTTCATGATCAACACAGGCAACGCCACGGGCTACGATCTCGAATATCTCGGCGAGACGGTGCGCGCGCGCGTGCTCGAAAATTCGGGCATCAGGCTGCAATGGGAGATCAAGCGTATCGGCGAATTCAAGCCGGGCCGCGCGGTGCAGGAATTTCTCGGCCAGCTGCTCTGAAAGTGCCCTTCCTGATGAACTGATTCAGGATCGGAGCCCAAGTTGCTGTTCCTGAATCGAATTCCGCTTTGATGACGTTTTCGGCTGATTTTTCCCGGTGCGAATCGCCGGATCGCTCATGGCCGCCGACGACCGTGAGGCGCCGTCGGCGGCCATGGAGTCAACCCGGATTTCCTGGCATGCGTGTGCCGTGTTTCAGTCGGTTTCGGTGCGATTGCGTGCCATTTTGAATCAAAATGGCGGGCGTGGAATCAAGAAATTCAGCCGCGCCCAAATCCGTGCTTGCCAGCGAGTCAACTCTCTGATTCTTTGAGTTAACAGCGTTTCCTGATTTGAGTCGGCCGCGTCATTTGTCCGGGCAGTTTCGCCGGAGGACTCGGACTCTACCCAAAAATCGAGGTCGCGCTGCGAGGGGATTTGCGAGTGTATGATGTCGAAGCACGTTGCGGTGTTAATGGGCGGATTTTCGTCGGAGCGTCCGGTGTCGCTCTCGTCCGGAAAGGCCTGTGCGGACGCCCTCGAGGCGCAGGGCTACCGCGTAACCCGCATTGATGTGGATCGCGAAGTCGGATCGGTCCTGGCGAAGCTGAAGCCCGATGTCGCGTTCAATGCCCTGCATGGACCTTTTGGTGAGGACGGCACCATCCAGGGTGTCCTCGAGTATCTCGCAATTCCCTACACGCACTCGGGCGTGCTTGCCTCTGCCCTTGCGATGAACAAGGCGCAGGCAAAGAAGATTGCGGGCCTTGCGGGTATTCCTGTTGCCGAATCCAAGGTCGTCAATCGCTTCTCGATCGGCGATCGGCACCCCATGCCTGTCCCTTATGTGGTGAAGCCGGTGACTGAGGGGTCGAGCTTCGGCGTGGTCATCGTGCAGGAGGATCGCTCACATCCGCCGCAGATCATCGGGTCGCCCGATTGGCGTTATGGCGATACGGTCATGGTGGAGCGTTACGTGCATGGTCGCGAGCTGACCTGCGCTGTCATGGGCGATGTGGCGCTGGGCGTCTGCGAGATCGTTCCGACCGGGCATGCCTTCTATGATTACGACTCCAAATACGTGCCGGGCGGATCAAAACATGAGATTCCGGCTAAAATTTCACTAAATATTTACCAAAAAATACAGACACTGTCGCTCAAGGCACATCAAGCAATCGGCTGCCGGGGCGTCTCCCGATCGGACTTCCGCTATGATGATCGTCATTCCGAAAATGGCGAACTCATCTGGCTCGAAGTCAACACTCAGCCCGGCATGACGCCGACGTCGCTTGTGCCCGAAATCGCCGCGCATGCGGGGCATTCGTTTGGCGAGTTGTTGAGTTGGATGGTGGAGGACGCCTCGTGTTTGCGTTGAAGCCCGAACGGTTTGGTGAGGCCGGCGCGCCGCGGGCGGCTTTCATGGGGCTGTCCCTCGATCGTTTCGTGCTGCCGCGCGTGCTGCGCAAGCCGGTCCGTTTCCTTGGTCGCCTGTGCAATGGCGAATACGAGCCGCCGCGCAATATCGGCATCGTCGCCACCGCTGTCTTCCTTTCTTCGAGCGTGCTCTACGGTGCGTGGCTAGGCGGGCAGATCCCGGCCTCCGCGCAGGCGGTCACGGCCCGGCTCGGTTTTGCCGTCGATCAGGTCCGCGTCTCCGGGAACAAGGAGACGTCGGAGATCGACATCCTCGACAGGCTCGATCTCGATGGCTGGACGTCGCTGATCGGTTTCGACGCAAGCGCCGCGCGCGAGCGGATCGCCGCGCTTCCCTGGGTCGAAGTCGCTTCCGTGCGCAAGATCTATCCGGCGGAGCTGGAGGTGCGCATAGAGGAGAGGCAGCCCTTCGCCATCTGGCAGCACGGCAGCCAGCTTGTGATCGTGGAGCGCGACGGGAAAGTCATCGTTCCCTTCGATGGCGGTCGCCGCGCGGTGCTGCCGCTGGTCGTCGGCTTCGGTGCCGAAAAAGGCGCCGACTTCGTCGAGAAGATCGGCCGTTATCCCGAACTCGCGTCGCGGGTGAAGGGCTTCATTCGTGTGGCCGAGCGCCGCTGGGACCTCAGGCTCGAGAACGGCATCACCATTCGCCTGCCGGAGAACGGCGAGGATGCGGCCATCGCCGAAATCCTGCGGCTCGACCGCGAGGACGGTCTGCTGTCGCGCGATATCGCTGTCGTCGATCTTCGCGTCGAGGATCGCATCGTGGTCCGGCTGACGCCCGAGGCGCTGGAGCGTCGCACGACGCTGCTCGCCGAGCAGGCGAAGGCGGCCAAGAAGAAGTCGGGAAAGAGCATATGAGCTGGCTCGGCGGTCAAAGGGGTTCTTCGCAAGGCCGGTCCGGTATCGTCACGGTGCTGGATGTCGGTTCGAGCAAGGTCTGCTGCATCATAGCGAAGCTTCGTCCGCGCGGCGAAAGCCCGGTGCTGCGCGGCCGTACCCACGAGATCCAGGTGATCGGCATCGGCCACCAGCGGTCGCACGGTGTGAAGTCGGGCGTCGTCATCGATCTCAATCGCGCCGAGCATGCGATCCGGCTCGCGGTCGATGCGGCCGAGCGCATGGCCGGCCTCACGGTGGAATCGCTGATCGTCAACCTTGCGGCAGGCCGGCTGAGGAGTTCCACCTACGGGGCGACCATCAATCTGGGCGGACACGAGGTCACCGCGTCCGACATCAAGCGCGTTCTCGAAGCCGGTGCCAAGCAGGCGCTGAAGGCTGACCGCGAGGTGGTTCATTCGCTGCCGGTCGGCTTCTCGCTTGACGGCGAGCGTGGCGTACGCGACCCGCGCGGCATGGTGGGCGACGTTCTCGGCGTCGACATGCATGTCCTGACCGGTGATTCAGCGCCCCTGCGCAATCTCGAGCTCTGCATCAACCGGGCGCACCTGTCCGTGGAGCGCATGGTGGCGACGCCCTATGCGAGCGGCCTTGCGGCGCTGGTCGACGACGAGCTGGAAATGGGCGCGGCCTGCATCGACATGGGCGGCGGCACGACCACGATCTCCGTCTTTTCCGACGGCAAGTTCGTTCATGGCGACGCCATTCCCGTCGGGGGCAGCCATGTCACCATGGACCTCGCAAAGGGACTCTCTGCACGTCTGGAACATGCCGAGCGGCTGAAGGTCATGCACGGGTCCGCATTGCCAGGCAGCTCGGATGACCGAGAGACGATCACCATCCAGCCGATGGGCAATGACGACGGAGAGGTGCCGCTGCATGTGCCGCGCTCCGTGATGACGCGCATCATCCGCGCCCGCGTCGAGGAAACGCTTGAGATCATCCGCGACCGGCTCGGAAAGTCCGGTTACGGCAGCGCGGTGGGCAAGCGGGTCGTGCTGACCGGCGGCGCATCGCAGCTTCAGGGCCTGCCGGAGGCAGCCCGCAGAATTCTTGGCCGCAACGTGCGCATCGGCAGGCCGCTCGGCGTTGCCGGGCTGCCCGAGGCGGCCAAGGGGCCGGCCTTCGCGACAGCGGTCGGTCTGATGATCTATCCGCAGGTGGCGGCCTTCGAAAGCCGCAGCGGGAAGTTCTCGTCCGGCCTTCGCATGACCGGCACCGGCGGACGGTTCGATCGTATGAGTCGGTGGATACGAGACAGTTTCTAATTCGGGGGAATCCCCATAAAGGGCCGCGACGGCGACGCGGTGGGAAAGGCAAAGGACGAGGACCAGCACAATGACGATCAATCTGCAGAAGCCCGATATCACAGAACTGAAGCCCCGCATTACTGTCTTCGGCGTTGGCGGCGGCGGCGGAAATGCCGTCAACAACATGATCACGGCCGGGCTGCGCGGCGTCGAATTCGTTGTGGCGAACACCGATGCGCAGGCGCTGACCATGTCCAAGGCGGACCGTCTGATCCAGCTCGGCGCGCATGTCACCGAAGGCCTGGGCGCCGGCTCGCAGCCTGAAGTCGGCCGCGCCGCCGCCGAGGAATGCATCGACGAGATCGTCGACCACCTTTCCAACACGCATATGTGCTTCGTCACCGCCGGCATGGGCGGCGGCACCGGCACGGGCGCTGCCCCGGTCGTTGCTCGCGCCGCGCGCGAAAAGGGCATCCTGACGGTTGGCGTCGTCACCAAGCCGTTCCACTTCGAAGGCCAGCGCCGCATGAAGACGGCGGACCTCGGCATCGAGGAACTGCAGAAGTGCGTCGACACGCTGATCGTCATCCCCAACCAGAACCTCTTCCGTCTGGCCAATGACAAGACCACCTTCGCCGACGCTTTCGCGATGGCCGACCAGGTTCTCTACTCGGGCGTCGCTTGCATCACCGACCTGATGGTCAAGGAAGGCCTGATCAACCTCGACTTCGCCGACGTCCGCTCGGTCATGCGCGAGATGGGCAAGGCGATGATGGGCACCGGCGAAGCATCCGGCGAGGGCAGGGCGATGGCCGCGGCGGAAGCCGCGATCGCCAATCCGCTTCTCGACGAGAGCTCGATGAAGGGCGCCAAGGGCCTGCTGATCTCCATCACCGGCGGTCGCGACCTTACCCTGTTCGAAGTGGACGAGGCTGCCACCCGCATCCGCGAGGAAGTCGACCAGGACGCGAACATCATCCTGGGCGCGACCTTCGACGAGGAACTCGAAGGCGTCATCCGCGTGTCGGTCGTGGCGACCGGTATCGACAAGTCGGCCGAGGACATCGCGGCCGCTCCGATCGCCATCCGTCCGGCCCAGACCAAGCCGGCCGTGCGCCCGGCGGC
>WPCJ01068903.1_pt1 | contig 17067 bp, 16 predicted proteins | sample 5399831 | NCBI WGS metagenome assembly WPCJ01 (sample SAMN12869470, study PRJNA574797) | sludge metagenome | isolation source: wastewater treatment of pH10 | place: China:Beijing | collected 2019-05-20 | reverse complement strand
CCATGCTCGAAGACATCGCGATCCTCACCGGCGGTCAGGTTATCTCCGAAGACCTCGGCATCAAGCTCGAAACCGTTACGCTCGACATGCTCGGCCGTGCAAAGAAGGTTTCGATCTCGAAGGAAAACACCACGATCGTTGACGGTGCAGGCCAGAAGGCTGAAATCGACGCTCGCGTTAGCCAGATCAAACAGCAGATCGAAGAAACCTCTTCGGACTACGACCGTGAAAAGCTTCAGGAACGTCTTGCCAAGCTTGCTGGTGGCGTTGCCGTGATCCGCGTCGGCGGTGCAACGGAAGTTGAAGTGAAGGAAAAGAAGGACCGCGTTGACGACGCCCTGAACGCAACCCGCGCTGCGGTTGAAGAAGGCATCGTTGCTGGTGGCGGCACCGCCCTCCTCCGCGCTTCGGCCAAGATCTCCGCCAAGGGCATCAACGCCGACCAGGAAGCTGGTATCAACATCGTTCGTCGCGCTCTGCAGGCTCCAGCTCGTCAGATCACGACCAATGCCGGTGAAGAAGCTTCGGTTATCGTTGGCAAGATCCTTGAGAATGCCTCTGAAACCTACGGCTACAACACTGCCAATGGTGAATTCGGCGACCTGATCAAGGCTGGCGTTGTCGATCCGGTTAAGGTTGTCCGTACCGCCCTGCAGAATGCTGCATCGGTTGCCGGCCTCCTGATCACGACGGAAGCCATGATCGCTGAACTGCCGAAGAAGGATGCAGCTCCGGCTGGCATGCCTGGCGGCATGGGCGGCATGGACTTCTAAGAAGTCCATAAAGCACGCCCATCAGGTAATAAGCTCGCACCGCAAAGCGGTGCGGGTGGCGGCATGGACTTCCAAGAAGTCCGTCAAGCTTACTTTGATGAAAATGCGAGAAAGGTGGCCTTGGGCCGCCTTTCTTTTTACGTTGCATAACCGTTTGTGATTTATGAAAAATTTACTCTGCTCGCGCTTTGCTGCACCGAAGTCTTTATTTTAGAAACTTCTGATTGACTCATAACCACCAATCATGGTCAATCCCGAATGACACAGAGATGGACTTCCTGTTTGCCCCCGCACTTTGGAAGTCCTGTCTCAGGCAACAGGAAAGGCAGGCTTCGGCCTGTCTTTCCACTTGCACTTCCAAAAATTCAGCTTCTATTCTGCGGCGTCAATCTGCGCCTTTCCTGATATCGAGGCGTCATAACGCGCACGAGCCATCATTACCTTTGCTTCATTGGCTATCGCCCACTCACCCAATGCGCGCACAGGCCGCAAGAGATCGCTCCCCATTTCAGTCAGTTCATATTCGACCTTGGGCGGAATTGTCGGAAAGATCGTACGCGTGACGAAACCATCTCGCTCCAGATTGCGTAACGTCGTCGTCAGCATTTTTTGCGAAATACCATCCACTGTTCGACGCAATTCGTTGAACCGCATTGGACCATTGCCGAGATAACTCACCACAAACACTGTCCATTTATCGCCAACTCGCGACAAGATCTCTGCTACAGTCCTGCATGCACTGGTTTCCTTGAAGTCACTGGGTTCCATAAAAGTGCCTCCTTGCGCCGCCAATTAGTCACTTATATAGCGTCGGTTTCCAATGGTTACCACTCTAATAAAGGTGCTATCTATGTCTAAGCTCAAAGTCGCAGTCATCGTCGGCAGCACGCGCGAACAGCGTTTTGCCCCAGTTCCCGCCCAGTGGATTGCGAAACTCGCTGCCGAACGGGCCGCACTGGACGTGGAAATTCTCGATATTGCCGACTATCCGATGGGCTTCTATGGCGACACTTCCACCACGACTGCACAAGCGGAAACTGCCGACAAATGGAAAACCAAGCTGCGCGAGTTCGACGCCTACATTCTGACCGCGGCTGAATACAACCACGCTCCCACTGCGGTTCTGAAGAACGCCATCGACTACGGTGACTGGATTCAGAAGCCAATGGGGTTTGTCGGTTATGGCGGCGTTGGCGGCGCTCGCGCTGTCGAACAACTGCGGATGATTGCCGTCGAAATGTCTTCTATGTCCGTCAAAACCGGCGTTCATATCCTTTTTCCTGATTATCTCGCTGTCGTCAAAGGCGAGAATAAGCTGGACGATTTCCCGCATCTTGGGGAAGCTGCCAAGAACATGCTGGATCAGCTGATCTGGTGGGGCAAGGCCCTTAAGTCTGCACGTTCGGCATAAACAAGACGGCAGGCCGGAACGTTGGGGTTCCGGCTTGCCGCTGGCATTGTATGCCCTATGATTATCTGCAGTCACAATGGAATGGATGATCATATGCGCAAAGAACTTCCCATCGCCACAGCTCCGAAAGACGGCAGTAAGATAACAGTCGTCTGGACCGATGAAGATGACCAGCGCAATGAGTCAATTGCACAGTATCGAACGCTAGCCCAGTTGCAGGCCGGCGGCGGTCAATGGGATGAGACTGATACAGGCTGGTGGACGTTCACCGATAGTAAGACCCAGCGCAAGATCGAACCGACCGCCTGGATTTCCGAAGCGGATGACAGTGAGGATGAGGATGACGCTTGACCGTGCAGGTCCGGTCAATAAAATTTGACTTTTATAGTCATATTTTATCAAGTGATTGCGTTATAGTAGTTTCACAAAGAAACATCAGCCCGCCAAGGACCCGGCGGTGCTATATTTGCTTAGAATGGCTCGGCTTCGAGTCCAAGTTACCCGGAGACCTGAAATGACCGCTATGCGTACCGAGACAGATACGTTCGGACCGATTGATGTTCCTGCGGACCGTTACTGGGGCGCCCAGACGCAACGCTCATTGCAAAACTTCAAGATCGGCGGGGAGCGCATGCCGCTTCCATTGGTTCACGCATTGGGTGTCGTCAAGCGCGCAGCGGCAGAAACCAATATTGCGCTTGGCAAACTCGATCCGATTCTCGGTCAGGTCATTGCTGTAGCGGCTTCAGAAGTCATTGAGGGCAAACTCGATGACCATTTCCCACTGGTCGTCTGGCAGACTGGTTCGGGAACGCAATCGAACATGAATGCCAACGAGGTCATCTCAAACCGGGCTATAGAGCTTCTCGGTGGTGAAAAGGGGTCCAAGAAGCCGGTCCATCCCAATGACCACGTGAATATGAGCCAGTCGTCCAATGATAGCTTCCCGACGGCGATCCACGTCGCTACGGCAGTTGAGGCAGTCAATCGACTTTACCCGGCGCTTGAACACCTGACCAAGGCGCTTCAGGTCAAGGAAGAGGCATTTAAGGATATCATCAAGATCGGCCGTACCCATACGCAGGATGCGACGCCGGTCACACTCGGACAGGAATTTTCCGGTTATCGCGCCGCATTGGAATATGCGCGTCATCGTATCCAGCAATCACTCGCAGACATTTTTCTGCTCGCGCAAGGCGGAACTGCAGTCGGTACGGGCCTCAACGCACCGGTTGGTTTCGATACAGGCTTCGCCGATGCGGTGAGCGAAATTACCGGCCTTACTTTCAAGACTGCGCCCAATAAATTTGAGGCTCTAGCCAGCCATGGTGCCATTCTCAACTTCCACGGCAGCCTGAACGCCTTGGCGGCAGATCTTTTCAAGATAGCCAACGACATCCGTTTCCTCGGTTCAGGTCCTCGTTCCGGCTTGGGTGAACTGTCATTGCCGGAAAACGAACCAGGGTCGTCCATCATGCCCGGAAAGGTCAACCCGACCCAGGCCGAGGCTTTGACGATGGTGGCAACACAAGTATTCGGCAACCAGACCACTGTCACCGTTGCTGCAAGCCAAGGCCATTTTGAGCTCAATGTGTTCAAACCGGTGATCGCATTTAACGTTCTGCAATCAATCCGCATTCTTAGCGACGCCATGGTGTCGTTTGCTGATCATTGTGTCGAGGGAATCGAACCGAATCTGAACCGTATCAAGGAACTGCTGGACCGCTCGCTGATGCTCGTGACCGCACTGGCCCCGGCCATCGGTTATGACAATGCGGCCAAAATCGCCAAGACTGCTCACAAGAATGGAACGACTTTGCGCGAAGAAGCATTGGCGAGTGGATTGGTGTCGGAAGCAGACTATGAGCGACTGGTGCGCGCGGAGAGAATGATTGCGCCAGAATGAATTGTATTCATACTGTAAACAAACTGTCGAGGATTAGACGGCTTTCCTTGACAGTCAGTAATCGTTAATTGATGCCCCAGTTCAACAGGAGATAGCCCCGCATGTCCTCTATCACTCCGCAGACCAATGGCGTTGTAACGCTCATTGCCCGCATTTTCCTTTCAATTCTCTTCATCCTTGCTGGCTATGCCAAGCTGACCGCCATCTCGGGTACCGCAGGTTATTTTGCTGGCCTTGGCCTTCCGGTTCCGACCGTTACGGCTGTTATTGTCGGTCTGGTGGAATTTGTTGGCGGCCTCGCAATTCTCGTCGGTTTTCAGACCCGCATCGCGGCAGCCGTTGTCGGTCTGTTCACCATCGGCGCGACGCTTGTTGCCCATATGGACTTCTCGCAGGGTATGAACGCCATGATGGCGCAGAAAAACCTCGCAATTGCCGGTGGTCTTTTCATCCTTGCCCTGCATGGCGCAGGTTCGCTTTCGATCGACGCCAAGCGCAGCTGATCAAGTACCGCAAAGACAACGAAACCGCGCCATTTTCATGGCGCGGTTTTCTTATCTCTAAACCCTTGTCGTCAGCACAATCACAATGCTGGATACTCCTCGAACTGAGGCAGATCATCCAGAATGTCATACCATTGAGCTTTCGAGCCAACGAAAATATGGGCCGACGGCTTCAGGCTTGGCTCCTCAGCCAATACACCATAATTGACATGAACATATTCCCCGTCGCGAACAATGGAATATAGAAAAGAAGCGCAAGCAGCACAGCGCACATCGTGATCGGTCTCGTTGCCGACAAACATGAGCAACGCTTTGTCGTTCGCCCCTTCCAATGCGTTGGTTCTTATTCCGCCAAAAGCCTTGAATGCACTGCCCGTCGCACGACGACATAATGAACAATGGCAGTTCAGGGCGTATTCGAATTCATCTGGCACGGTGAAACGGACAGCTTCACAAGCACAACGACCAATCAATCTCCGCACACCGTTCATCTGGACTGTTCCGAGTTCCAATTGTGAAATCGCAACTCGCAACATAAAAGACAAACTTGAAGTTATCTACCCGTCCAATCCTTTACGAATACGGGTCGCAACTTCAGTGACACGTGAATTCTCCCGGCTGCGGCGTGCCGAAACAAGGCAAGCCTGCGAGCGCAAAATAACGCCATCTTCCAAAACCTTGAGACGGTTGGCCCGCAGCGTTGAACCGGTCGATGTAATATCAACGATCATGTCCGCAGAACCAGCCGCCGGAGCGCCTTCAGTGGCACCAAGGCTTTCAACGATGCGGTAAACCTGAATGCCATGCTTTTGCGAAAAAAACTGCTGTGTCAGTCGCCAATATTTGGTGGCGATGCGCAGACGACGACCATGGCGTTGGCGGAAATCTGCCGCTACATCATCCAGATCGGCCATGCTGGTCACATCGCGCCAGACTTCAGGCACTGCCACGATCACGTCGGCATGACCAAATCCCAATTCGGCTTCAATAGCCACACGTTCTTCCGAATGCGCCAATGTTTCGCGAACAAGATCTTCGCCTGTAACGCCCAGATCAACGCTGCCATATCCCAACTCGCGGGCAATTTCGGAAGCTGAAAGGAACAGAATATCTAGATCAGGCTCGCCCTCGACACGCGCTCGGTAATTACGCGAGTCGTCTGGCAGGATCACCCTGTAGCCCGCCTTTTCGAGCACTGCGAGCGTCTGTTCCTTCAACCGTCCCTTGGACGGCAACGCGAGGGTGACACTCATTTTTTCTCTCCCGCCAGGGCCTGAAGCCGGTCCAGCCAGATGGAAAAGCCAACGCCGGGAATGTTTTCGGAAGCGCCAAGCATGGTCAGAAGGCGATCATAGCGGCCACCACCTGCCAGAACAGCATCCTTCTCCACGCCTGTGGCACGAATCTCATAGACGAGGCCGGTATAATAATCGAGCGGGCGCCCGAAAGAGGCATCGTAGATAATATCTTTCGTAGCAATCCCCTCATTCGCAACAGCTTCACTACGCGCTTCAAACTTCTGCAATACCGCAGCAAGATCAAGGGCGTGTTCCGATGCGAACGCCCGCAAGGTAACGGCTGCGGAATCAAGCGATACACGCATTTCGAGAAACTGCTTCAAGAGGTCGAGCGCAGATGCCGGGAAACGCGTGGCCGCCAAATCCTCCTTTTCGATCAACCGCCGTGCAATCTCTGCGGGCGAGCGTCCAGAGCTAGGCGAAATGCCAGCTTCTAACATTTCCGCTTCCAGCATGCGCGCAAGCCCGGTTTCGTCGCCTTCTGCGACCAGAACGGCAAGGGTTTCCGGCAATGGATCACGCCGCTGTGCGCCGGTCAGCTCGGCTAGTACCTGCTCCATCGAATTCGCGTCGCCAAAAGAACGCAAAAGCTTCTTGCGCCAGCCTTGTGGCAGGCCCAGCGCCTTCAGCATGCCCGCAAAAACCGACTGGTCTCCCAAAACGATCTCAAGTTCTGCTTCCGGAGCCGCAGCACGAACGCAGGAAAGCGCATCTGCAATTGAGCGCGCATCCGAAGCCGCTTCGTCGGAAGCGCCCAAGTCTTCAATACCAGCCTGAAGGAATTCAGCCGCTCCGTCACGACGCTGACGGAACACTTCGCCCAGATAAGCATAGCGCTTCGGCGTGGCGGCATTCAGAGCGATGTGGTTGCGGCAGACGGGAATTGTAAATTCCGGTCGCAAGCACAAACTATCGCCATTCTCGTTTTCGGTCAGAAAAATGCGGCGGCGCAAATCCTCACCCGCCATATCCAGAAATGGATCAGCTGGCTGGATCAGCGGAATTTCGACAAGTTCGGCTTCGCGCGCATCAAGCGTTGCACGAAGAGAATTGAGAACACCAGATGAGCTCGATCCAGCCATGGTTTCCGTCACTTAGACTGCTCTGCGCGATCTTGCGCCTGACTGGCAAGGATTTCACGGACAGCATTGATGAGATCATCTTCCTTGGCCGTGATCTGCGCCGGACGGCTTTCACGCCAGGTTACATTGTCCTCGATCTCCGCAGAAAGACGCTTGCCCTCGACCAGATCCTTGATCTGCACCTCACCGGCCTCACGCTCCTGCGAACCCTGAATGATGACGCACGGAGCCTCACGGCGATCAGCATATTTCATCTGCGCCTTCATGCCAGATCCGCCAACATACATTTCAGCGCGAATGCCAGCTTGGCGCAGATCGGAGACCATTTTCTGATAGCGCCCAAGGCTTTCCGTATCCTTGTCCATGACCAGAACCACTACCGGCCCGACGACATCGGAAACATCCAGTTTGCCGAGGTTCTTCAAAGCCGTCATCAGACGCGAAACACCGATGGAGAAGCCTGTCGCAGGAACTGGTTCACCCCGGAAGCGTGACACGAGACCGTCGTAACGGCCACCGCCCCCCACCGAACCGAACACGACCTTCTGGCCGTCTTCATTAGTCACATCGAACAGAAGTTCTGCCTCGAAAACCGGACCAGTGTAATATTCAAGACCGCGCACAACAGATGGATCGATCTTCACACGACCATCATAGCCGCCCGCAGAGAACAGCGCCTGCATGTCGGCGAGTTCGGTCACACCTTCTTCGCCCTTGGCGTTGCCTGCGACGACTGCACGGAGATTGGCGATTGTATCGGCACCCGTCGCACCACCGGCGGCGGTGAAAGCCAGCACCTTTTCAATCGCGGCATCGGTCAACTCTGCGCCCTTGGTGAAATCGCCACTTTCATCGAGGCGACCTTTACCGAGCAGAAGGCGAACGCCTTCCGGGCCAAATTTGTCGAGCTTGTCGATGGCGCGCAACACATTCAGGCGTTTCGCAGCATTGCTCTCACCTGCAAGGCCGATGGCTTCCAGCACGCCATCGAGAACCTTGCGGTTATTGACGCGGATCGCATAATCGCCACGACGGATGCCAAGGCGCTCCAGCGTGTCGGCCATCAACATGCACATTTCAGCATCAGCAGAGACATTCGGCGCACCGACCGTGTCAGCGTCGAACTGCATGAACTGACGGAAACGGCCCGGTCCCGGCTTTTCATTGCGGAACACCCAACCATTACGATAGCTGCGATAAGGCTTTGGCAGCGACTCGTAGTTTTCGGCAACAAAACGTGCCAGCGGCGCAGTCAGATCGTAGCGCAGCGACAGCCATTGTTCATCGTCGTCCTGAAACGAGAACACGCCTTCGTTCGGGCGATCTTGATCCGGAAGGAACTTGCCAAGCGCGTCCGTATATTCCACGAGCGGAGTTTCCACCGGCTCGAAGCCATAAAGGTCATAAACTTCCCGGATGGTCGCCATCATCTTTTCAGCGGCGCGCAAATCATCCGGCACCCGATCGACAAACCCGCGCGGCAACCGCGCCTTCATCTTGTCCGCTTTATCGGCCATTTTTCCTGCCTGATCGCTGATTTATACATACATGCCGATTGGAACCGGCATCAATTCTGTTGCCGGTTTCCTAACCGATCAAGTCCGTTGCGGCAAGTGCGGGAAGCGTGTTCAGCGTGTCGCAATGGCGACAGCCGCTCCCGCCATCATGCCAGCGCTGGTTCTATTGGCAATTCGCATCATGCGGGGACTGCGCAGAAACCGTCGCGCCTGCGCTGCGAGCACCACCCATGCGGTATCGACTGCTGCGAGAACCGCAAACATGACCAGCAGCAATTCGCCCCAGCCAACCAGCGAAACATGGGTGATATCAACCACCGTCGGCAAGATGGCGAGGTAGAAAACCATGATCTTCGGATTGCCGAGTGTGATCGCCAGCGCACTAAGGAAGAGCTTCCCCGCTTCACCCTGACGCGGAATGGCATCTCCATCTGCAACTTCATCTACCGGAGCGATCCACATCTTCCACGAAAGATAGACCAGATAGGCTACGCCCACATATTTGAGGATGAGAAACGCTGTATGAAACGTATTAGCCAGCGCGGCCAGTCCCCAAACCGCGAGTGAAAGCCAGATGGCATCACCGAGCCACAGACCGAACATGAATGGAAAAACGCCCTTGTGGCCGCGGCTGATGACACGTGCCACCAACGCGCCGACATTCGGTCCGGGCGTGCCCGCCGCCACGACCAGAATACCGGCAAATGCCAACAACGACACCAAGTCCATGATCGTCTCCCATACTCAAAGATGGATGTTTCTCGCAGAAATGATGCGGCTTAGCAATCGTTGCTCTAGCTCGGTCGTTTGAAACTCTGTCGCAATTTTTCAATGTGAGTCCGACAATGGCAACCCTCAATGTGGTCGTTCACCAGTCCCATGGCCTGCATGAAGGCGTAAACCGTGGTCGGCCCAACGAATGACCAGCCGCGCTTCTTCAGGTCTTTGGAGATGCGGATGGAAGTCTCAGTCGTCGGGTTGGCGACAAGAGTTGGATAGTCCACCACGGCAGGGCGATCTTTAGCCCCCGGCTCGAAAGACCAGAAATAGGCCGCAAGTGAACCCTTTTCTGCAACCAGTTCAATTGCGCGCTTGGCGTTATTAATCGTGGATTCGATCTTGCCGCGGTGACGCACAATTCCCTTGTCGGCCAGCAAGCGCTCCACATCCTCTTGATTGTACTGCGCAACACGATGGAAATCGAAGCCATCGAAAGCTGTACGAAAATTCTCGCGTTTGCGCAAAATCGTGAGCCACGACAGGCCTGATTGGAAACCCTCGAGGCAGATTTTCTCGAAAAGCCGGAAATCGTCAGAGACAGGAACCCCCCATTCATTGTCATGATAAGCAAGGTAATCCGGTAACTCGCCCGGCCAGAAACAACGTGCCATACCATCGGCGCCGACGATCAGGCCGGTTTTTGCCTCAGTAACCTCGCTCATTGTTCCGCCTCTCAAGTTTCATCCATAATTAATTATGTCACGCAACCTGACACTAACCACAACTTTAATTGGAAGGACCATCAGGCGAAACACGCGACCAAAATTTACCTTTACGATTCCATTCCAGCACACAATCCCTACACGAGCATGAGGGTCGCTCTCCTGACAGCTGATGTCAGGAGCTGCAACGGGCAACTGCGCCACAAAGATTTTCCGGCGCAAAGAGACGGATCTGGATTATGAAACCACGTCATCTTCTTTTAATCGGATCGCTTGCGGCGATTGCTGTTTCCATCGTCAGCACGGGTATGGCGTTTGCCAATGACCGCTATGCAACCCTGCCGCCGGTGAGTGTGAGTCCTGACCTCTCTGCCCCTTGGGTAGCTCAGTTGCATGGACAACCCGCCCGCATCAAGGCCGTACCGCAATCTTTACAGCCAGCGCCACGTGTTGGAGCCAGGCAGAAGCAAAAAGTCAAATCGAACTATCGCCAGGTTTCCTATCAACGACCGCCCGCAAATCCGGCAAACACGGTACGAAAGCACCAGATTGATCCCGTTTATCTGCCGCAGATGGTGTCCTATTCCGGCAACGAAAAAACGGGAACAATCGTCATCGATACAAGCAAGCGCTTCCTTTATCTCGTTCAACCTGGCGGGAAGGCGATGCGATATGGTGTTGGCGTCGGCAAGCAGGGATTTAGTTGGAAGGGGTCGCAGCGCATCAGCCGCAAGGCTGAATGGCCAACCTGGACGCCACCGAAGGAAATGATTGCACGCGAGCGCAAGAAGGGACGTATTCTGCCTGCACGCATGGAAGGCGGCGTCAACAATCCTCTCGGCGCACGTGCCCTTTATCTCGGTTCGACGCTTTATCGCATCCACGGAACTAATCAGCCATGGACCATCGGCAAGGCGATGTCGTCCGGCTGTATTCGCATGCGTAACGAAGACGTCACTGATCTTTATGAACGTGTTCCAGTTGGTGCAAAGGTCGTTGTCCGCTAACCAAACCATTTTGCATGCCATTTGCGACTGTCTTCTCCCGAAGGCGGTCGTATTGTTTTCACAAATCTGAAAAGATCAAAATTTCTGCACAGAAAGAATGATCGCAGACTTCGAAACATGCCTGAAAGGGCTTTTCCTTTTGCCCCAAACACCCATATGCTGACCATGGCAAAGTCCAGAAAGATATGGAAAAGGCTGCCGGATGGCAGTTGTGCTGGAGAAGAAAACCGGCATGTAGGTCAATAGCATTTATGCGCATAAAGGGGCCACCCCGCGCCGAATGCTTCGGAGGGAAAGGATAAATCATGACCGTATCGACAGTTAAACTGAACGACGGCAATCACATTCCGCAGCTCGGTTACGGTGTCTGGCAAGTGGGTAACGACGAAGCGGTCGCCGCTGTCAGTGAAGCGTTGAAAGCAGGATATCGCCACATCGATACCGCTGCCATTTATGGCAATGAAGAGGGCGTCGGCAAGGCGATCAAGGGTTCCGGTATCGAGCGTGGCGACATTTTCCTCACCACGAAATTGTGGAACAGCGAACAAGGCTATGAATCAACGCTGAAAGCATTCGACACCAGCCTGAAAAAGCTTGGTACGGACTATGTGGATCTTTATCTCATCCACTGGCCGATGCCATCAAAAGACCTTTTCATGGAAACATGGCGCGCGTTTCTTAAACTGAAAGAAGAAGGCCGCGCCAAATCCATTGGCGTATCCAACTTCCGTACAGCCGATCTCGAACGCATCATCAAGGAAAGCGGCGTTACGCCTGTTCTTAACCAGATTGAATTGCATCCACAATTCCAGCAGGACGAGTTGCGTCTGTTCCACAGCAAACACAACATCGCAACAGAAGCCTGGAGCCCACTCGGTCAGGGTAAAATTCTGGAGGAGGCCACGCTGAAAACCATCGCGGAGAAGCATGGCAAGTCGGTTGCACAGGTCATTCTGCGCTGGCACATCGAGACAGGTAATATCGTCATCCCGAAGTCCGTTACTCCTGCCCGCATCAAGGAAAACTTCGATATTTTCGATTTCCATCTCAACGGAACCGATCACGATGCGATTACGAAACTGGACAAGGCCGATGGCCGTATAGGTCCGAACCCGAGTACATTCTCGGCCGGCTGAACAGGTATCAAAGAAAAACCGGGCAAGCGCCCGGTTTTTTTATGCAGCGCTTTGTGACAATCCTTGCGGCTTCGGTCCACCATAGGCCCAGTCAATCAGTTCCACAGTATGCACAATGGGTAGTTTGCTGCCGGTTGCGATCTGCGTCATGCAACCGATATTGCCGGTAGCGATCAGATTAGCTCCCGTCGCCTCGATATTCTTCACTTTACGGTCGCGAAGTTTTGCAGCAATTTCCGGCTGCATGATGTTGTAAGTACCCGCCGACCCACAGCACAGATGCCCCTCCAGCGGCTCCTTCACCGTGAAGCCCGCTTTGGACAGCAGGTCTTTCGGCTGGCGTACGATTTTCTGCCCATGCTGCATGGAACAGGCAGAATGATAGGCAACTGTCAGTGCCTGCGGTGCATCCGGCTCGGGCAGATCAATGTTTGCCAGATATTCAGTGATGTCCTTGGCCAGTGCCGATACGCGTGCTGCCTTGTCCTTGTAGGATGAATCGAGGCGCAGCATGTAACCGTAGTCCTTGATGGTCGTGCCGCAGCCCGATGCCGTGACGATAATGGCATCAAGACCACCCGCTTCGATCTCACGCGTCCAGATATCGACATTGTGCCGTGCCTGATCAAGCGCCTGCTCTTCGCGTCCCATATGATGGACCAGCGAACCGCAACAGCCCTCGCCTTTCGGTGTCACGACCTCAATGCCGAAACGGTTCAAAAGGCGTAAGGTTGCCGCATTAATGCCTGGATTGAGCACTGGTTGCGCACAACCGTTGAGGATCGCAACGCGACCACGCTTCTCGCCTTTGGCGGCACTGATCGTTTCGACATTGGCGGCGGCTGGCAAATTTTGTGGAGCAAGATCAAGCATTGCCGCCATCGGTCGCAGGGCCTGGCTCTTTCGCAGAAGCGGCGCAAACGGCTTGCCGATCTTCGCAAGCTTTAGTGCTGCACGGAAGCGCCCCGGATAGGGCAACACCTGCGCCAGAACCCCACGCAAGAAGCGGTTCATAAATGGGCGCTTATAGGTCTTTTCGATATGCGCACGCGCATGATCGACCAGATGCATGTAATTGACGCCCGAAGGGCAGGTTGTCATGCAGGAGAGGCAGGACAGACAGCGGTCGACATGGCGCACGATTTCCTCATCCGCCGGGCGGCCGTTTTCCAGCATATCCTTGATCAGATAAATGCGTCCGCGGGGACTGTCGAGTTCGTTACCGAGCGTCACATATGTCGGGCATGTGGCGGTACAGAAGCCGCAATGCACGCATTTCCGCAGGATTTTTTCGGCTTCGTTGACACCGGGATCGCGCAGTTGGTCGGGGCTGAAATGAGTCTGCATGTGTTCAAGCTCCAGCCTGACGGGGATGCATACGCCCCGGATTGAGGATATTCTCCGGATCGAATTGCTGCTTCAACCGCTGCGACAATGCCGCAAGGGCTGCTGGCTGCGGTTCGAACACATGGATACTGGCGCGGATTGCTTCCGACGCGCGCACCAGCGTCGCATGACCACCACCATGTCTGGCGATGAGCTTGCGCAAAATCTGCGCTTCCGGCTCAGCTTCCATCCGCATCCAGATCAGGCCGCCCTGCCAGTCGTAATAGGCATCGACACCGGCATGACGGCGGAATTCATCCACCATCTGCCAGCCCTGCATCGGCGCCATCGAGACGCGCCAGACCACGCGATTGTCATCGGCCTTGGCATAGGGATGCACATCGCGCACTTCGCGCCAGAGCTGTTGCGACTGCGTTCCGTCCAGCACATCAACCGCACCCGACCCGCTGAGCAGCGTCTGCAACTGTCGGCTGCGATGCGCGACCGAGGGCGCAAAGCCCTCAAGCCGCAATACCGTCGCCGCTTCCCAGCCCAGTTTGCCATCGAGAAAGCAATTGGCAACCGTGGGCGGCAAATGTGCCGCGGAAGCAACTTCCTCGCGCGATCCCATGGCCATTGCCATAATACGCGTCGCCTGCTCATCGGTCAGTCCGCGCACGGCGAGCGTCGCCGCCGTCTCCGGTTTCGGCAGAACCTTGAACGTCACCTCCGTGGCGATGCCTAGCGTCCCCCATGAATTAGCCATGCCTTTCGACAAATCATAGCCAGTCACGTTCTTGACCACACGACCGCCAGATTTGAACAACTCGCCACGTCCGGACACAACGCGCACGCCAAGCACATGATCACGGGCGGCACCCGCTTTGATGCGGCGCGGACCGGACAGATTGGCGGCAAGCGCTCCACCGATCGTGCCACGCCCGCTCTCGCCCGACAGCAACGGACCGTAATCCATCGGTTCGAAATGAAAGCATTGATTGTTATCGGCCAAAAGCTTTTCGATCTCGGCCATTGGCGTTCCAGCCTTTGCCGAAAGCACCAGTTCGTCCGGTTCGTACAAGGTCACGCCAGTAAGCCGCGACACGTCGAGTACGCGGCCTGCGTCGACCCTGTGTCCGATGCCGCGCTTGGAGCCATGGCTGATGATTTCAAGCGGGGTGGAACTGGCCAGCGCATCCTGCACCACATCCAGAACGCCCGTCTCATCCTGCGGCTTTAGAATATTTGCATCACTCATGATCAAAACCACAACTCAGAATCGAGGAATATCCGGGAAGGCCAGCTCACCGCGATGCACATGCATGCGGCCAAGCTCGGCGCAGCGGCGCAATTGCGGAAACACCTTGCCGGGATTGAGCAGATGCTTGGCATCGAAAGCACATTTGACACGCATCTGCTGATCGAGGTCGATCTCGTTGAACATTTCCGGCATCAGATCGCGCTTTTCAATGCCGACACCATGTTCGCCGGTGAGAACACCGCCAACCTTCACGCAAAGACGTAAAATGTCCGCGCCAAAATCTTCCGCAGCTTCCAGTTCGCCAGGGATATTCGCATCATAGAGGATAAGCGGATGCAGGTTGCCATCGCCGGCATGGAATACATTGGCCACCCGCAATCCATATTTTTCGGACAGTTCGCGCATCCCCGACAAAACACGCGGCAGCTCTTTACGCGGAATGGTGCCGTCCATGCACAGATAGTCCGGCGAGATGCGTCCTACTGCCGGGAATGCAGCTTTCCGCCCCGCCCAGAAAGCCAGACGCTGTTCTTCCGACTGAGACAGAATACACGTCGTGGAACCATTTTGGAGCGCCAGCGCTTCGACCCGCCCGATCAGATAATCCACTTCAACTGGAGGTCCATCCAGTTCGACAATCAACAATGCTTCAACATCCAGCGGATAGCCTACACGGACAAAATCCTCCGCCGCTTTGATAGCCGGCCTGTCCATCATCTCCATTCCACCGGGAATGATGCCTGCACCGATAATATCAGCCACACACTGACCAGCCTGCTCGCTGGATGGAAAGCCAACCATGACAGCGCGCGCCGTTTCCGGCTTTTGCAGGATACGGACCGTAATTTCTGTCACGACGCCGAGCAGCCCTTCCGATCCGGTCATCAGACCGAGAAGATCATAACCCTCACTATCGAGATGCTTGCCGCCAAGCCGGAGCACCTCACCGGTAATCAGCACCATTTCAATGCCGAGTACATTATTCGCTGTCAGACCGTATTTGAGGCAGTGCACACCGCCTGCGTTTTCTGCGACATTACCGCCAATGGAGCAGGCGATCTGCGACGACGGATCGGGTGCGTAATAAAAGCCCTCATGTTCAACAGCCTTGGTGATGCCAAGATTGGTAACGCCCGGCTGCACCACCGCGACACGATTTGGATAATCGATTTCGAGAATGCGATTGAAGCGCGACATGCCAAGCAGAACTGCATCCTGCAATGGCATTGAGCCACCGGACAACGATGTACCCGCGCCGCGCGGCACCACGCGAATATTATTATCGTGACAATAGCGCAGAACCTGCGAAACCTGTTCTACCGTTTCTGGCAGCACAACGACCAGCGGCAACGAACGGTGCGCGGTCAGGCCATCGCTCTCGAACACGCGCATCGCATTGATAGCATCCACAACGCCTTCGCCCGGCACGATGTCGCGCAAGTCTGCAACGATCTGCTCGCGCCGCTGCATGACGGACGCGTCCGGCTCCGGCATGATGAGTCCGCTCATATTCTCCTCCACCACTTATGTGGTCAAAGTGCACTCCGCACCATTCTCGTCAAGTGGTAAATCATTTTTACCACTTTAGTCAGCGGCTAAACAGTTTTCACACTGCGGCATAATTGCTTGCCTAGTTTCCTAGCGCTCGGCTAGATGCTTTAAACCCAAAGCTTTAGCAAAGCACGGCAATGAGTGGGATAGCAGAACATGATGAGCAGTCTGGCGGATATGGAAATCTTTGCCCGCGTCGTGGCAACGGGCAGCATGTCAGCAGCCGCTCGCGATCTGGGCCTCTCGCCAGCGGTCGTCTCAAAACGTCTGGGACGGCTGGAAGAGCGCCTCGGAACCCGACTGCTTCAACGAACGACACGCCAGATCGCGTTGACTGAGGCCGGTCAGGGTTATCATGAGCGGGTTCTGGCCATTCTCTCCAACATCGAAGAAGCTGAAGCCTTTGTTGCCCGCCGTTCTGCCGATGCGCGCGGTACATTGAAAATTTCAGCCCCTACGACTTTCGGTCGCATGCACATTGCGCCCTATCTCGTGCCGTTCATGCGCGCCAACGCAGACCTTACCGTCAATATGCAGCTCACCGACGAGATGGTCGACATTGTGGGCGATGGATACGATCTTGCCATTCGGATCGCCGAACTTTCCGATTCAACCCTCGTCGCACGCCGTCTCGCACCCGTGCGTCGTATTCTCGTCGCTTCACCCGGCTATATCGCGGAACGCGGTACACCACAGACGATTGAGGACTTGCAGGACCATATCTGTCTGGCACCGCACAACAACGACCCCTGGCGACTGGAAGGCCCCAAAGGCCCCATCGTCATTCGCCCAGTGGGGCCACTGCAAACCAATTCCAGCGAAATGGTACGCGAGGCAGTCCTGGCAGGCCTCGG
>WPCJ01038678.1_pt1 | contig 17095 bp, 16 predicted proteins | sample 5399831 | NCBI WGS metagenome assembly WPCJ01 (sample SAMN12869470, study PRJNA574797) | sludge metagenome | isolation source: wastewater treatment of pH10 | place: China:Beijing | collected 2019-05-20 | reverse complement strand
AAGAGAATGAAGAATAGAATACCCAGTAATATCCGGGGCTGACTGCCTATCGGCTGCAAGGGCTGCATATATTTTTCCGTTTGATCGTGTATCTGCCGCACTCGACAGGCGGAAAATGAGGAAGCCCGGACGCTTGGTCCGGGCTGGCGCATGAAACGATGTTACTTGATGAAGCTCGTGTCCACGATATCGTCGAGATTGGGCTTCGACTTGATCACGCCTGCCTGCAGCAGAAGGTCGGCGGCTTCGGTCGAGAATTCCTTGAATTCCTTCTCGAAGAATTTCTGGTTTGCCACCTTGTCCTGCCAGCGAAGATAATCGGCCGATTTGCCGAAATCCTCGCCCGACTGCTTCACGTCCTTGCCCATGATTTCATAGGATTTGGCCTTGTCGGAAGCGATCAGCTGCAGCGCTTCAAAATAACTGTCGGCGAGTGCTTTGGCAGCTTCGGGGTTCTTTTCCAGGAAATCGGGCGTGCAGCCGACCGTATCCATGACCGCCGGATAATCGAGCGTGGTGGCGAGAATCTTGCCCTTGTCGGGTGCTCCGCGCACGGTGGACAGATAAGGCTCGTAGGTCATAGCGGCATCGTTCTGGCCTGCCACAAAAGCCTGAGCAGCCGGTCCCGGCTCCATATTGACGACCTTGACGTCCTTCGTGGTCATGCCGTTTTTGGCGAGCATGAAGGCGAGAAGGAAGTAAGGCGATGTGCCCGGTGCAGAAGCGGCAACCGTCTTGCCTTTCAGATCGGCGAAGGAGTTCACGTCGGCGCGGACCGCGATACCATCAGCACCGTAAGATTTATCCATCTGGAAAATCTGCTTGGTCTTCACGCCAGCGGCGTTCCAGACGATCCATGTTTCAACGGTGGTGGCCGCGCACTGGATATCACCGGAAGCCAGTGCCAGATGACGGCTTGCCTGCGGGATTTTGGTCAGCGTCACGTCGAGACCATTTTTCTTGAAAATACCGGCTTCTTTCGCAAGTGTCAGCGGAGCAAAGCCGGTCCAGCCGGACAGGCCGATGGAAACGGCGGTTTCCGCATGCGCAGCCGATGTGAACGCGAATGCTGCTAGTGCTGCCCCGGCGAGCAATGATTTCTTCATGTGTAGTACCCCTTTTATAGTGAGACTTTTTTGTCCCTTCATTCCTGCCAAATTAACAGGACCGTGTCGTCTGTCCAGAGAGTTCGTCGCGGATATTTGAGCCCTCCCATCTCGTGCGAACAGTCATAAGCTACTGGTCATGCTGGATTAATTGCGATCAGGTAAGTCGTTCCCTTCCCCTTTAGTTCAAGAGGCAAGGCGTCGCAGTTCGTGAAGACTGCGCAATCATGCTGCTCAAGTTTTGTGGTTTTACCTGCAAATGTCAGATCGACCTGACCTTCGGCGCAGAAGAGAAGTAACGGATTCCCGTCGGCCTGGGTGAGCGTGGTGCCACCGACAGGCAGGCGCCGGACCATATGGATAAAGCGCCCGCGTCGGGTCATGACGTTGAGATCGGTAATGGCGGATCCGATCAGCCGTGCGCTGGAGTGCGCATCGGCGGCAAAGGACAACGGCGCGCTTTCACGAGTGAGGATATTCGTCTGTTCCTCGACGTCGAGCACGATGCCGTCGCCCTCCAATACGGACAAGGTGCGATCGATGCCGGGGAAGATGGAGAACGGACCGTCGCTGGCGACCGTTGCCATGGAAATGCGCCAGTCGAAATTATCGACTGACGTGCCTTCCGGATAGACTGCAATTTCAACCGTCACGCCGCCACCGTTTTTCCACGGCATGCGGCGATGACTTTCTGCCTTGCGGATAGAGAAAGCCATTCGACCTCAATTTCCAAGGATCGCTGGGAGGCGCAGGCCCTGTTGCTTTGCCCAGTCGAGCGCTTCTTCATAGCCCGCATCGGCATGGCGTATGACGCCGGTTGCCGGGTCGTTCCACAACACGCGCTCAATGCGACGACCCGCATCTTCAGTGCCGTCGCAGCAGATGACCATACCTGCGTGTTGCGAGAAGCCCATGCCGACGCCGCCGCCATGATGGAGCGAGACCCATGTTGCGCCTGAAGCCGTGTTGAGCAGCGCATTGAGCAGTGGCCAGTCGGACACGGCATCCGAGCCATCCTTCATGGATTCGGTTTCTCGGTTTGGCGAAGCCACCGAGCCGCTATCGAGGTGATCGCGACCAATCACGATCGGCGCTTTCAATTCGCCATTGCGGACCATTTCGTTGAAGGCGAGGCCAAGGCGGTGACGGTCACCGAGGCCGACCCAGCAGATGCGCGCTGGCAGGCCCTGAAACGCGATGCGTTCCTTCGCCATGTCGAGCCAGTTGTGCAGGTGCTTGTTGTCGGGCAGCAGCTCCTTCACCTTGGCGTCGGTCTTTGCAATATCTTCGGGATCGCCGGAAAGGGCAGCCCAACGGAACGGGCCGATGCCGCGGCAGAACAGCGGGCGGATATAGGCAGGTACGAAGCCCGGAAAATCGAAAGCGTTTTCCAGACCCTCTTCCAGCGCCATCTGGCGGATATTGTTGCCGTAATCCACCGTTGGAATGCCAGCATTCCAGAAGTCGAGCATAGCCTGAACCTGCACCTTCATCGAAGCACGGGCAGCCTTCTCGACAGCCTTTGGATCACTCTCCTGCTTGGCGCGCCATTCGGCGACGGTCCAGCCAAGCGGCAGATAGCCATGCACCGGATCATGTGCGGAGGTCTGGTCGGTGACGATGTCCGGCTTTACGCCACGCTTGACGAGTTCCGGGAAGATTTCAGCCGCATTGCCGATAAGCGCAATGGACTTTGCCTCGCCTGCCCTGGTCCAGGCGTCGATCTTGGCCAGTGCTTCATCGAGGCTGTGGGTTTTCTCATCGACATAACGGGTACGCAGGCGGAAATCGGCGCGGGTTTCGTCACATTCGACTGCAAGGCAGCAGGCACCGGCCATGACGGCTGCGAGAGGTTGCGCGCCGCCCATGCCGCCGAGACCGCCAGTCAAAATCCATTTGCCCTTGAGGTTGCCGTCATAGTGCTGGCGACCAGCTTCCACGAAGGTTTCATAGGTGCCCTGAACGATGCCCTGCGCGCCGATATAGATCCACGAACCGGCAGTCATCTGGCCATACATGGCGAGACCTTTCTTATCCAGTTCGTTGAAATGATCCCAGGTTGCCCAATGCGGCACGAGGTTGGAATTGGCGATCAGAACGCGCGGTGCATCCTTATGGGTGCGGAATACGCCAACCGGCTTGCCAGACTGCACCAGCAGGGTTTCGTCTTCATTGAGTGTCTTGAGGGTGGCGACGATGCGGTCGAAATCGTCCCATGTACGGGCTGCGCGACCAATGCCGCCATAGACAACCAGCTCATGCGGACGCTCGGCCACATCGGGGTCGAGATTGTTCATCAACATGCGCAAGGGCGCTTCGGTGAGCCAGCTCTTGGCGTTCAGTTGGTCTCCGCGCGGCGCTCGCACTTCGCGCTCATTATGGCGTGGGTTGGACATGGTTTCCTCCTCAGGATTTCAGGTCGGCGGCAATCGTTTCCAGCCGCTGCAAAAGGTTTTTGAGATGGACGCGAAGTTTGCCCGCCTTGGCTTCGTCATAGGCAAAAGGCACGGCTTCGGTCGCAAGATGGGTTGATTGGGCAAGCTCCATCTGGATCGCGTGCACGCCGGTTTCCGGCTTGCCATAATGGCGGGTCGTCCAGCCGCCCTTGAAGCGGCCATTGAGGATCGACGTATAGCCATCGGCCCCAGCGGTCACTTCAACAGCCGCTGCCTCGACCTTGGGATCGCAGGTCTTGCCCATATCCGTGCCGATGTTGAAATCGGGCAATTTGCCTTCGAACAGGAACGGGATATGCGAGCGGATCGAATGGCAGTCATAAAGGATGGCGACCCCATGGATTGCCTTTACCCGTTCGATCTCGGCGGCAAGCGCCTCGTGATAGGGCTTGTGGAAGCGCGCAATGCGGTCGGCAATATCGGCTTCCGTCGGTGCTTCTCCGTCTTTCCAGATGGCAATGCCGTCAAAGTCGGTTTCCGGGATCAGCGTCGTGGTGTTCTGTCCCGGATAGAGGCTCACACCCGCCGGATCGCGATTGGCATCGATGCAATAGCGGTGGAAGGTGGCGCGCACCGTAGTCGCGCCTTCGATGAGACCGTCATAGAGCGTGTGAATGCGCCAGTCGGTATCGGCAAGAATTTTGCCATTGTCGTTGAGACGCGCCCAGATATCCTGCGGCACGTCGGTTCCGGTGTGCGGCAGGCCAAGAATGACCGGCGACGTTCCCTGACGAACTTCGAACGGGCTCATGCTCACGCCTCCAGCGCTGGCAGGATGCCGCTCGAAACCGCACCGGAAAGCACGCCGTCAGCGACCAGATCGGCGGCATTCTTCAGGTCGTCAGCCATGTAGCGGTCGTCTTCCAACGTCGGCACGCGGCCGCGCAATGCCGCGATCACCTTGGCAAGCTCAGGGCTGGTGGTCAGCGGTTCGCGCAGTTCCACGCCCAGTCCGCCGGTCAGCGCTTCGATGCCGATAATGGCATTGAGGTTGGCGGTCATCTGCAACAGGCGGCGCGCGCCGTGGCAGGCCATGGACACATGGTCTTCCTGATTGGCCGAGGTTGGGGTGGAATCGACGGAAGCTGGATGCGCCATCTGCTTGTTTTCGCTCATCAGCGCGGCAGAGGTGACTTCTGCGATCATGAGGCCGGAATTGAGCCCCGGCTTGCGGGCAAGAAAGGCTGGAAGCCCGAAGGAAAGCGCCGGATCGACCAGAAGCGCAATGCGGCGCTGCGAAATCGCGCCAATTTCACAGACCGCAAGCGCAATCTGGTCGGCCGCGAAGGCAACAGGCTCGGCGTGGAAGTTACCGCCCGATACTGCGCGCCCGTCCGAGAGAACGAGCGGATTGTCGGTAACCGCATTGGCTTCGATTTCCAGCGTGCGCGCGGCTTGTCGCAGAATGTCGAGGCAGGCGCCATCAACCTGCGGCTGGCAGCGAATGCAATAAGGGTCCTGCACGCGCTGGTCGCCTTCGAGATGGCTCTGGCGAATGACAGAACCTTCGAGCAGGGCGCGTAGTGCACGGCCAGCGTCGATCTGACCCTTATGGCCGCGCAGCGTGTGGATTTCCTCATGGAACGGCGCATCCGATCCCATGGCGGCATCAGTGGACAATGCGCCGGTGATGAGTGCGGTCTGCGCGGCGCGATGCGCGCGGAAGAGACCTGCCAGTGCGAGGGCAGTCGAGGTCTGCGTGCCGTTGATGAGTGCGAGACCTTCCTTGGCAGCCAGAACGACAGGTTTCAGTCCGGCTTTTTCCAGTGCCTTCGCACTCGGTAAACGCTCGCCCTGATAGAAGGCTTCACCTTCGCCGATCATGGCGGCAGTCATATGGGCCAGCGGCGCAAGGTCGCCGGACGCGCCGACGGATCCCTTTTCCGGGATCATCGGGATCACGCCTTTTTCCAGCATGTCTTCGATGAGAGCGATCACTTCAAGTCGCACGCCGGATGCGCCGCGACCGAGCGAGATCAGCTTCAGTGCCATGATGAGGCGCACGATGTTTTCCGCAAGTGGCTCGCCGACGCCGCAGCAATGCGACAGGATCAAATTGCGCTGGAGCGTGGCGACATCGCCTGCTGCAATGCGGATCGAGGCGAGTTTACCGAAGCCGGTATTGATGCCGTAAACCGGTTCATCCCCCGCTGCGATTTCCGCAATGCGCGCTGCCGCCTTTTCAACGCCAGCATGGAAGGCAGGATCGATGCGAACGGGGAGGCCATCGCGATAGATTTTTTCCAGCGTTTCCAGCGGGACAGAACCGGGCTTGAGGATGATGGTCATAGAAGGCTCCATAAGAGCGCATCCCGAAAAGTGTGAAGCGGTTTTCGAAAAAGATGCGCGGTTCGAAACAACAATTAAAGCTGGCCCTTGAATACCCGCTTCCAGAGCGGATTGAAGCCTATGCGGTAAACGAGTTCAGCCGGACGCTCGACGTTCCATATGGCGAGATCGGCGTCCTTGCCGATTTCGAGCGTGCCGGTCTGGTCGAGAAGGCCGAGGGCGCGTGCTGCTTCGCGAGTGACGCCTGCGATGCATTCATCGACGGTCATGCGGAACAGAGTTGCACCCATATTCATGGTGAGCAGAAGCGAGGTCAGCGGCGATGTGCCCGGATTGTTGTCGGTGGCGAGCGCCATCTTGGTGCCAGCGGCGCGGAAGGCTTCAACTGGCGGCTTTTGCGTTTCGCGGATGAAGTAATAAGCGCCGGGAAGCAGCACGGCCACTGTTCCGGCCTTGGCCATTGCGGCGGCACTTTCCGCATCGGTATATTCGAGATGGTCCGCAGAAAGCGCTCCATAGGAGGCGGCAAGCGCCGCACCATGCAGATTGGACAACTGGTCGGCATGAAGCTTGACCGGTATATTATGGGCCTTGGCCGCATCGAAGACGCGGGCGATTTCGTCGGGCAGGAAGGCTATCCCTTCGCAAAAACCATCAACCGCATCAGCCAATCCTTGATCGGCGATAGCCGGAAGCATGTCGTTGATGACGCGGTCGATATAGGCGGCCTTGTCGCCGTTCATTTCCGGAGGCAGGGCGTGCGCGCCGAGGAAGGTGGTGCGGATCGCAACGTCGCGCTCTTCAGCAAGGCGACGGGCGGCCTTCAGTGACTTGATTTCGCTGTCGCGGTCGAGACCGTAACCGGATTTGACTTCGACAGTGGTGACACCTTCGGCAATCAGCGCATCGAGACGGGGCAGGGTTTCGCGCACCAGATCGTCTTCGCTGGCTGCGCGCAGGTTTTTGACCGAGGAAACAATGCCGCCACCAGCACGCGCGACTTCCTCATAGGATGCGCCGCTGAGACGGAGTTCGAATTCATGCGCGCGATTGCCTGCATGGACGAGATGGGTGTGGCAATCAATCAATCCCGGCGTGATGAGCCGGTTGCCGCAATCTATTTTCTCGAAGGATGCATATTCAGCGGGCAGGGTATTTTCCGGACCGACATAAGCGATCTTGCCGTTTTTAACGGCAAGCGCTGCATTGTCGATGAGGCCCAGGCCTTCGGAGTTTTCACCCAGCGTGGCGATACGGGCGTTGCTGAAAATGTAGCCTGTTTTATCTGACATGAGCGTTTTCTCGCTTCCCCTGTTTTTCAATAATGTATATACATATTAGCGGAACCGCCAAGAGAAAAAATGCATCCATTTGCGATCTGTTGAAAGATCAGCGTGAAAATCTGGCGAAATGAGGAGCCTGTTCGAATGTCTGCTGCAGCCACCGAAATGCAATTTATCCATGCCGGACAGGCGCTTCTGCAAACCGGTTGGGCGAATGATGTGCGGCTTGGCATGGCGGATGGAAAAATCGCATCAGTGGAAACTGGTATCAGCGCGCAGTCGGGAGATGAGCATCACGCAGTAATCATTTCCGGCATGCCAAACCTGCACAGCCATGCGTTCCAATACGGCATGGCTGGATTGGCTGAGCGGCGCGGTTCGTCTGCCGACAGCTTCTGGAGCTGGCGCGAGATTATGTACAAATTTGCGCTCACCATGTCGCCGGAACAGGCCGAAGCCGTGGCATTGCGGCTCTATGTCGATATGCTTGAAGCCGGTTTCACCCGCGTCGGCGAGTTTCATTACCTGCATCACGATCGCGACGGCACGCCTTACGGCAATATCTCGGAAATGGCCGACCGCATTGTTTCCGCAGCCAAGGCGGCAGGCATCGGTCTGACGCTTCTGCCCGTCTTTTATGCGCATTCGGGTTTTGGCGGTGCTGTTCCGAACGAAGGACAGCGGCGGTTCATCAACAATCCTGAACGTTTCGCGCGGCTGATCGAAGGCTGCAAGCAAGCGCTGGCGGGTTTCGACGGTGCGGTTCTGGGTGTGGCACCTCACAGCCTGCGCGCTGTGACGCAGGATGAACTGGGCGTCGTGACGAAGCTCCTGCCCGACGCGCCGGTGCATATCCATGTGGCCGAACAAGTGAAGGAAGTCGAGGACTGTGTTGCATGGTCGGGTAAGCGCCCGGTCGAATGGCTTCTTGACCATCAGGATTTATCTTCGCGCTGGTGCCTCATTCATGCGACCCATATGACCGATGATGAAACGCAGCGCATGGCCAAGGCCGGGGCGATTGCCGGTCTCTGCCCCGTGACCGAAGCCAATCTCGGTGACGGAACGTTCAACGCGACGGTGTTTACTGCTGCTGACGGCAAGTTCGGCATCGGCTCGGATTCCAATGTGCTAATCGGCATTGGCGACGAATTGCGCCAGCTGGAATATTCGCAGCGTCTCCAACATCGCGCCCGCAACGTGCTTGCTGAAAATGAAGGATCAACGGGCCGCGCGCTGTTCGATGGCGCGGTAACGGGCGGCAACATCGCGATGGGGTGCGCAGGTGAAGGCTTGAAACAAGGGGCTTCGGCGGATTTTGTGGCGCTGGATACCGGGCGTCTGCCGCACGCCAAGGGCGATACTGTGCTGGATGGATGGCTGTTCGGCGGTCGCGCACGACCGTCCGACGTGTGGGTGCGCGGCGTTAAACAGGTGGAAGGCGGGCGTCACCGCTTGCGTGATCAGGCGGAGCGTGCTTTCCAGAAAACCCTTGGCGAATTACTTGCCTGACAGGAGACGGCATGGCTGGCGAAGATTTGATCGCAAAGGATGTACCAGTTCTTTCGCTGCACCAGCGTATTCTGGACGATATAGAATCGCGCATCCTGTCGGGAGAATGGCTGCCCGGCCATCGCATCCCTTTCGAGCACGAGCTGACAGAGCAGTATGGCTGTTCGCGCATGACGGTGAACAAGGCGCTGACCCAGCTTGCCAAAGCGGGCCTGATCGAGCGCAAGCGGCGCTCCGGCAGCTTCGTTTCCTTTCCGCAATCGCAGGCGGCGATCCTGGAAATCCACGATATCCGCGATGAGGTGGCAGCGCTTGGTGCCGCCTATCGGTTCGAGCTGACGAGCAGGCGCGAGCGATTGAGCGGGCCTGCGGATGCACGGCATATCGACATGCCGCGCCACACGCCGCTGGTTGAACTCGTCTGCCGTCATTATGCGGGCAAGCGCGTCTTTGCGCTGGAAGAGCGCATTATCAGTCTGCATGCTGTTCCAACAGCAGCGCAGACTGATTTTGCCGAAAACTCTCCGGGGCCATGGCTGGTTTCGTGTGTGCCATGGAGCAGCGCAAAGCACTCTATACGCGCGATTGCCGCCACGCCGGAGAATGCGGGCAAGCTTGGCATTCCGCTGGGCTCGCCCTGTCTGGTGATCGAACGGCAGACCTGGAATGCCGACCAGCCGGTAACGCATGTGCGTTTCACCTATCCCGGCGACAGCCATGCGCTGGTGGCGAATTTCACGCCGTCGCAGGGAGGATGAAAAGGCAGCAGACGAATCGGCAGGCTTTTCTTTATGGTTTAACCGTCAATTTTCCGACCATGTCCGGGTGAAACCGGCAGTAATAATTCACCGTTTCGGGCGAATTGAGAACCTGTTTCGTAATTTTTTTGGGTGGAAGCAGAATATCCCATCCTCCCTTTACGGTCGCGGTATGCTGCATGGGATCTTTATTATTCCATTCGATCACATCGCCAACATTCGCTTCAATATTCGGCGGGGAGAACGCGAGCTTCTCGACCGTAACCTCTATCATTTTCGCCTTTGCCGGGGCGCTGATAATCAGAAACCCGGCAAGTATCGTGGCGGCTTGAGCATATCTCATATGACTGTTCCTATTTCAAAGACATGGCGATGTGTTCGGCATGTTTCTCGTGGCTCTGGAACAATTTGAGACCGGTTTCGAGCAGGCTTTTCAGCTCGGCATTGCTGGCGGATGGGATGAGCGTGGTTTTCAGAGCCTTGTTGACTTCCTTGTGATAGGCAACTTCGTTGTCGACATAGGATTTGTCGAAGGCTGCGCCATCAAGCTTGCTCAATTTTGCCAGTTCGTCTGCAGCCGCTTTGGACAAGGCTTTGCTTGTGTCGTTATCCTCTGGTGTGACCTTGAGTTTCTTGACCAGAGCGAGCGCTTGCTGATTGACCGCTTCATGATCGCGCACCATGGTCTGTGCAAACTCGAGCACCATTTTGTTTTTGGATTTTTCAAGTGCTTGCTTGGCGGCTGCGACGTCGATAGCGCCTGCCGTGTAAGCAATATGGGCTATCGCCGGATCGTGTAATTTTCCGTCATGGGCGATTGCCAGAGACAGGCTGCCGCAAATGCAAATTGCAGCAACGGATACAACTGAACGAATAGACATGGAACTCTCCCTTTCCCGGCAATATTCCGGTCTGTTTTTTTAGCGACAGCTATTGGATGCAGGAGAATTCAAAAGGTTCCTGATATCAGGTCTGCTTTTCCAGCCGCGCCAGAACGGCGGTTATGATCCGTTCGCAGCGTTTGCCTGCAAAGGGGAATGCATCGAGCAGCACGGGGCCGATTTTTTCGTCCAGCTGTTTGCGCAGCAAATATCGGGCGCGATGAAGACGGGTCTTCACGGTCTGCGGACGCAGATTCAGTAATTCGGCGGTTTCGTCCACGCTCAAGCCCTCGATGACCCGTGCGACGAATACAAGGCGGAAAATTTCCGGCAGATTGTCCGTTGCCTGTTCGACCAGCTGCAAAATCTGGCGCTGCGCAAAACCGCGTTCGGGATCGTCCGTGCTTATGGCAGAGGGGAACGGGATGATATTGTCCGCTGATGTGTCGGGCAATGTGTCGAGAAGTTTCTCGGCCTTCCGGGTCTTGCGCAGGCGACCGAGTGCTTCGTGAATTGCGATGCGGGACAACCACGTGGTCAGGCTGGACTGACCGCGAAAGCGATCAAGGCTCCTGAAGGCCAGAAAATAGGTCTCCTGAACCACGTCTTCCGCTTCGGCATCGTTGCGCAGGATGCTGCGGGCCAAACGATAGAGCCGCTGGTTGTTGGTCTGCATGATTTTGCGCAGCGCATCCAGATCGTGCATTTGTGCGCATTGAGCAAGCGCAAGATCACCCTGAAATGTCGGTGAGATGGCCGGTATGGCTGTTTTTGCACGCATGGGTCAAACTCCTGTGGAGTTTATTGGATGTATGCGAGGTCAAAAGGTTCCCGAAGATATATAGTGTCCGTTTTACGAAACGTTCCAAATGATACTACCGTTCGCCAATTTCTGGCAGCAGACAAAAAAGCCGCCGCAGGGGAACAGCGGCGGCTAAAAGGCAGCATGACTTGGGTGAAGATCAGGCTGCGCGTTTGATGGCGTCGCCGAGGATGGACACGATGGTGTCGATCTGCTCCTTTTCCACGATAAGCGGCGGCGAAAGCGCGATCACATCGCCGGTCACGCGGATGAGCAGGCCCTTCTGGAAGCAATCCACAAAAATATCGTAGGCGCGTGCGCCCGGTGCATCCTTGCGCGACGAGAGTTCGATTGCGCCAACCAGACCGAGGTTGCGAATGTCGATGACGTTCGAAACGCCCTTGAGCGAATGAAGCGCTTCTTGCCAATGATTGGCAAGCTCTGCACCGCGTGTCAGCAGGCCTTCTTCGGCATAGACTTCCAGTGTTGCAAGACCGGCAGCAGCAGCAACCGGATGGCCGGAATAGGTGTAGCCATGGAACAGCTCGATGGCGTTTTCCGGGCCGGTCATCAGGCCGTCATAGACCTTGCGGGCGGCGAAGACTGCGCCCATCGGGATGGCACCGTTGGTCAGGCCCTTGGCCGTCGTCACAAGATCAGGCACGACGCCGAAATAATCAACGGCAAACGGCGTGCCGAGGCGGCCAAAACCGGTGATGACTTCGTCGAAGATCAGGAGGATGCCATGCTTGTCTGCTGTGGCGCGGAGGCGTTCCAGATAGCCCTTCGGCGGGAGGATGACGCCAGCCGAACCGGACATCGGTTCAACGATGACGGCAGCGATCTTTTCAGCGCCATGTAGCTGGACGAGACGTTCCAGATCATCGGCAAGCTCGATGCCGTTTGCTGGCAGACCCTTGGAGAAGGCGTTCTTTTCGATGTCGAGCGTGTGGCGAAGGTGGTCAGCAGGAATCTGCGGGAAGACGCGACGGTTGTTGACGAGGCCACCGACGGAAATGCCGCCGAAACCGACGCCGTGATAACCCTTTTCGCGGCCCAGAATCATGGTGCGGGTGCCCTGACCGATGGCGCGCTGATACGCGATGGCGATCTTCAGTGCTGTATCGACTGATTCCGAACCGGAATTGGTGAAGAATACGCGGTCGAGTTTTGCATCCGGTCCGCCCGGTGCGATAGCTGCGAGCTTTTCAGCAAAGTCGAAAGCCACATTATGGCCCATCTGAAAGGTCGGTGCGAAATCCATGGTCGAAATCTGGCGCTCGACAGCTTCGGTGATGCGCTTGCGGCCATGACCGGCATTGCAGCACCAGAGACCAGCCGTGCCATCCAGAACCTGATTGCCATCGGTGTCGGTGTAATACATGCCCGAAGCACTTGCGAGCAGGCGAGGCGCTGCCTTGAACTGCCGGTTCGCGGTGAACGGCATCCAGAAGTTCTCAAGGCTTGGCGTGTTGGTTTTGGTGAGCATAATTACCTCCTATTTGTAAGCAGCAGGCCACGCTTTGCGAGGTGCAACAAGTCCTTTTCTTCAAGATATTAAGTTATTGTTTTTATGTGGGATAATTATCAAGTTTGTGCTATATCGAACATCATAAACATGGGGAAGAGTTCGATGAGCATCGATATCGGCGGGAGGCTTCGTTATGTGCGCATGCGGCAGAATCTGTCGCAGCGTGAGTTGGCCAAAAGGGCAGGTGTGACCAACTCCACCATCTCCCTCATCGAGGCCAATCAGTCCAATCCGTCCGTCGGTGCATTGAAGCGCATTCTCGACGGTATTCCCATCGGCATGGCCGAGTTTTTCGCGCTCGAACCGGATGCGCCGCACAAGGGATTCTATCAGGCCGAGGAACTGGTGGAAATCGGCAAGGGCCCAATTTCCTATCGGCAGGTGGGAGACCATCTGTTTTCGCGCTCTTTACAGATGCTGAAGGAGCGTTATGAGCCGGGTTCCGATACGGGAAAAGTGCTTTTGATGCACGAGGGCGAGGAAGGCGGCATCGTCATTTCTGGCCGCATCGAAGTGACGGTCGGCAGTGAACGCCGCATTCTGGGGCCGGGTGACGCCTATTACTTTTCCAGCAAGCTGCCGCACCGGTTCCGTTGCGTCGGACCGGTGCCATGCGAAATCGTCAGCGCCTGCACGCCGCCGAGTTTTTGAATCGCCTTGAGGAAGGCGATTCAACTTCGTGCAAATAGTCTATTCGTAGCGGGAAATACCGAGATCGTCGGCCCGGATATCCGGCTTGTTGCCGGAAATAAGGTCGGCGAGCAATTTGCCGGAACCGCACGACATCGTCCAGCCGAGCGTTCCGTGACCGGCATTTATGAACACGTTGTCGTAGCGCGTTGCACCGATGATCGGCGTGGAATCCGGTGTCATCGGGCGCAGGCCGGACCAGAAGGTTGCCGCTTTCAGATCGCCGCCGGGGAACAGGTCCGTTACCGACAAATCGAGCGTTGCGCGCCGCGCGGCAGGCAGGTCCGTGGTGAAGCCCGAGACTTCCGCCATACCGCCAACGCGGATGCGGTCGCCAAGACGGGTGATCGCAATCTTGTAGCTCTCGTCGAGCACCGTCGAAACCGGAGCGCGATCCTCGTCGACAATCGGTGCCGTGATGGAATAGCCCTTCACCGGATAGATCGGGGCGTTAAGGCCAAGCGATTTGACGAGCGCAGGCGTATAGCTGCCAAGAGCGACGACATAACGGTCGGCGGTCAGGACACCCTCGGAGGTCTCGACGCCGGAAACCTTGCCGCCGGACATCAGTAACGACTTGATGTTGACGCCGAAGCGGAATTTTACACCGAGTCCTTCGGCAATCTTTGCCAGCGCATTGGTGAACTTGAAGCAGTCGCCGGTTTCGTCATGCGGAAGACGCAAGCCACCGACGAACTTGTCCTTCACGCGGGCAAGTGCCGGTTCTACCTTGGCGCAACCCTCGCGGTCGAGGACTTCGAACGGCACGCCATCCTGACGCAGTACCTCAATATCCTTGCCGATACCGTCGAGCTGATACTGCTCGCGGAAAAGCTGGAGCGTGCCCTGCATGCGCTGGTCGTATTCGATGCCGGTTTCCTTGCGCAGATCGACAAGGCAATCGCGCGCATATTCGGCTACGCGCACCATGCGGGTCTTGTTGACCTTGTAACGGCTGTCGGTGCAGTTCGCGAGCATCTGCAGGAGCCAGCTATACTGAACCGGATCGCAAGTCGGACGCAAAACAAGTGGCGCGTGCTTCTGGAACAGCCATTTCGCGGCCTTGAACGGAATGCCGGGCGCGGCCCAGGGCGACGCGTAACCCGGCGAAACCTGACCGGCATTGGCAAAGCTCGTTTCCAGTGCGGGGCCTTCTTCGCGGTCGACAACGGTTACCTCGTGACCGAGCTTGGCGAGGTAATAAGCGGTCGTAACGCCAATGACGCCGCTGCCGAGAATGGTGATCTGCATGTTCGCCTCTTGTCTTATACTTTTATGTCGCTCGCGCCGCTCTCCACGTAGACACGTGCATAACGGTTGCCGAGCGCAGTCAGAATTTCATAGGGAATAGTGTCGCAATCGCGCGCCACGTCTTCGAGGCGCTGGTGCGGGCCGATCAGCTCCACAAGACTGCCGAGTTTCAGCGTGCCTTCCGGCAACGCGCTGACGTCGAGCGTGATCGAGTCCATCGACACACGGCCGATGATCGGCAGTCGCGTATCGCCAAAGAAGGCCGCCCCCTTGTTGCTGAGAGAACGGAACCAGCCATCGGCATATCCCACAGCAATCGTTGCAACCCGCATCGGCCCTTCGGCGATATAGGCGCCGCCATAGCCAACCGCCGCCCCCTTGTCGATGTCGCGCACCTGAATGACGCGTGCCGAAAGGGTGAGGACAGGAATGATCTCGCTTTTCGGTCCAACGCCATAAAGCGCGACACCGGGGCGAGCGAGGTCGAAATGATAGGTCTTGTCGAGGAAGCTGCCGCCGGAATTGGCGAAAGCAACCGGCAGTTTTGGCAGGCGCGCAAGCAAGGCGGTCATATTGGCAAGCTGACGGGCATTTGCCGCATTTTCCGGTTCGTCACCGCTGGCCAGGTGGCTGATGACAAACTTGATGTCAATGGCATCCAGAAGCGTGGCGTTCTCAAGAAAGCGTTCAAATTCCTTCGGCGACAGGCCGAGACGCGACATGCCGGTATCGAGCTGCAGCAGGGCGGGCAGCTTCTTGCCCTGTCTGGTGGCGAGTGCCGCCCAGTTTTCAATCTGTTCCAGCGAGTTGAGAACTGGCAGAATGCCTTCGCGGGCGCAGGCTTCTTCGGTTCCCGGTTGAAGACCGTTCAAAACGTAGAGCGTCGCATCGGGCTGGATAAACGGCTTCAGCGCAATGGCTTCGCCGAGATGGGCGACGAAGAAGTCACGGCAACCGGCATCGTAAAAAGCTGGCGCAACACGACTGGCGCCGAGCCCGTAGGCATCTGCCTTCACAACGGCAGCAGCGCGGGTGGGTGCGATATGACGGGCAATGGCCGAATAATTGTGACGCAGCGCCGACAAGTCGATGGTCAATACGCCACCGGCGGCAAGATCGCGCTCATCCTGTGAAAATTGCATCGACATCTCAACCATTTGCACGGTTCTTTCCAAACTGCTCACTACGTTACGAGAACGCCTGGAAGGTCATTGTCGATATGGATCGTCTGCCACCCAAAGCATATAAGCCTCGGTTGAGAAACCTTGTGACTCCTCACTCCCAGAGCTTGCTCGCATATTAGTCGAAGACTATTCGAATGTTTTTGCTATTTATCGCATATTATGCGAATTTTCGCACATCTTGCGCATATTTTAGCTCCAGGGTTGAAGATTATTCATGCCAACGCTCGACAGTATCGACCGCAATATCATCCGTTGCCTGCGCCGTGACGGGCGCATGACCAACAGCCATCTCGCCAGCGAAGTAGGACTTTCGCAGTCCGCCTGTCTGCGGCGGGTGCAAATATTGGAAGAAAGCGGCGTTATCCGTGGCTATACGGCCATCGTCGGTTCATCCGACGGCGATGAGCGGCTCGTCGCTATCGTACGCATTACGCTTGACCGCCAGACCGAGGAGTTTCTGAATCGTTTCGAGGAAGCGGTGCGGCGGCACCCCGAAGTTCAGGAATGTTATCTCATGACAGGCGACGCGGATTACATTTTGCGCGTCGAAGCCGAAAACGCTGCGGCTTATGAGATCATTCACAAGGAAATCCTGTCGCGATTGCCCGGTGTCGCGCGCATCCATTCCAGTTTCGCAATCCGCACGGTGCTTCTGTCAAAAGCACCGACTTCACGCGGCTGAAATGAAAAAAAGCCCGGCACTGACCGGGCTTTCTATCCGAAAGATCACTTTCTTTAACGGAATTCGTAGCGAAGACCGGCGCGGATCGTGTGCATGTTGAAGCCATTGTCTTTGGCCTGCGTTCCCGTGGCGCCCGGTCCTTCGGCATTGCCGTAAGGGTTGGTGCTGCGATCGGCTGCGTCAAAACCGTAGGCTTTGCCACCATTGATACGCATATAGCGGTAACCGACATCAAGCTTGAGCTGCTCGGTCAGATCGTAGCTGACACCGGCCATGAGAGCCATTGCGAAGCGCCAGCTGTCGAGGCCGTCCTTTTCGCTGGAATAGGTGCAGCCTGCGCAGACTTCGTGGGTTTTCCAGTCGTCATATTGCACATAGGCGGCGCCAAGACCTGCGCCGAGATAAGGCGTCACAGGTCCCACACGCGGCAGGTCGACATAGGCGTTGGCCATGGCCGTCCAGATATTGGCTGTCGAGGAATCCTCGTAGTTGCAGTTGTCCTCGACCGGATTGAAGCCCTTGGCAGATTTCACATAGCTCGGACAGGCGGTGCGACCGTTGATGCCTGCACGGAAGAAGTCGAGTGTGGCATCGGCGCGGAACATATCGGTGAAGCGGTAACCGACACCCACGCCGTAAGTTGCGCCTGCTTTGAGGTCGAAATCATCGT
>WPCJ01142401.1_pt1 | contig 17159 bp, 14 predicted proteins | sample 5399831 | NCBI WGS metagenome assembly WPCJ01 (sample SAMN12869470, study PRJNA574797) | sludge metagenome | isolation source: wastewater treatment of pH10 | place: China:Beijing | collected 2019-05-20 | reverse complement strand
TTGCCGCCGCGGCCGCGGCCGGCCGCGATGTTCAGGGACATCTGGTGGCCGCCATGGGGGATGCAGCGGGTCCAGGACCAGCCGTAATTCTTCAGCATTTCCAGCGTCCTGAGATACTCGACGAGGCCGTAGGAGAGGGCGCAGTCGAATTGCAGCCAGTCGCGGTCCTTGCGCATGCCGCCATAGCGGATCAGGTTGCGGGCGTCCTGCATCGAGAACAGGTTTTCGCCGGTCGCCATCGGCTTCGGATAATGCTCGGCGAGCTTCTCCTGCAGTTCGTAATCCAGGGGGTCGCCGGCTTCCTCGTACCAGAAAAGATCGTATTCCCTCAAAGCCTTGGCGTAGTCGACGGCGGTCGCCAGATCGAACCGGCCATTGGCGTCGACGGCGAGCTGGCAGCCCGAGGGCAGCAGCTTCAGCACATGTTCGATGCGCTTGAGGTCGTCGGCCAGCGGGGCGCCGCCGATCTTCATCTTCACGACATTGTAGCCGCGGTCCAAATAGCCTTTCATTTCAGTGGCTAAGCCTTCGAGCCCCTTGCCCGGATAGTAGTAACCGCCGGCTGCATAGACGAACACCTTCGGGTTCGCGACCGTGCCGTAACGCTCTGACAGCAAACGGAAAAGCGGCTTGTTTGCGATCTTGGCGACGGCATCCCAGACCGCCATGTCGATGGTGCCGATGGCGACAGAGCGCTCGCCGTGGCCGCCGGGCTTTTCATTGGTGAACATGGCCGCCCACACCTTGTGGGGATCGATGTTTTCACCCGTGGAATCAATGAGATCGTCCGGTTTTGCCTCGAGGATGCGGGGCGCAAAACGTTCGCGGATCAGGCCGCCCTGGCCATAGCGGCCGTTGGAATTGAAGCCGTAGCCGATCACCGGTTTGCCGTCGCGGATCACGTCGGTGACCACGGCGACCAGGCTCAGCGTCATTTTGCTGAAGTCGATGAAGGCGTTAGCGATGGGGGAGGCGATCGGAGCGGTGCGCTCCCGGACTTCGACAATACGCATGGTTTTTCCTCGTTTTCGCATCTTTTCGTGCGGCAACACGGCGGCAGACTTGCGGACGGCTTGAGGCAATAAACCCGCCACAGCCATCTCTGAAATGGTGATTTTTCATCGCAGGCGTTCCGATCTAAGATGGCTGGATGCGCAGCTTCGATCCCGTCTCCCTCCGCCTGTTCATCGCCGTCTGCGAGGAGCGCAACATTGCCGCCGCCGCCAAGCGCGAGGCGATCGTTCCGTCCGCGGTGTCGAAGCGCATCAGCCAGATGGAAGATGAAGCCGGGGTGCAACTGCTTGAGCGCGGCCGCCGCGGCGTCACGGTGACGGCGGCCGGCGAGGTGCTGTGGCGCTATGCGCGCGAGAGTTTGCAATTGCTCGATCGCATGCAGGCCGAACTCGGCGCTTTCGCCGATGGTGTGCAGGGGCACGTGCGGGTGTTCGCGTCGAAGTCCGCAGTGGCGCAGGTGCTGCCGGAGGATGTCAGCGCCTTCGCCAAGAAATATCGCGATGTGCGCGTCAGCTTAGAGGAACGCGAGATCTGGGAGGTCGTGCGCGGCGTCGAGGAAGGGCGCGCCGATATCGGCGTGTGCTGGGATGCCGTCGATCTGCGCGGGCTCACCACGCATCCCTATCATCGCGATCGGCTCGCTGTGGTCGTGCATCCCGATCATCCGCTGGCGTCGCGCGATGTCGTCTCGTTCGAGGAGACCATCGACTTCGAACATGTCGACATCGTCGCTCGCAGCATCATGCAGGCGACGCAGCGAAGCGCCGCTGCAGCAGCCGGCAAGCAGATGCGCTATCGCATCCAGGTTTCCACGGTGGATGCCGCCTATCGTGTGGTGGCGGCGCAGCTCGCCGTCGCCATCGTGCCGCAGGAAGAGGCATCCACCATCCAGCAGATGCTCGGTCTCAAGGTCATCCCCCTCAACAATGACTGGGCACAGCGGCAATTCGTCATCGCCGTGCGAAACAAGGGGCTTAGCCTGCCGGCACAATTGTTGCTGGAAAGTCTCCAGAGCAGTGCAGGCAGGGCTATCGCACATGAATGCCACGTCACCTGAGGCCATCCCTTGCGAATGGCTTCGCCATTCGCTGGGAGACGCCGCTGCGCGGCTCCTCAGGATGAGGGGCGAGTATGACGCCATAGAAGACCCTCATGGTGAGGAGCCCGCAAAGAGGGCGTCTCGAACCATGCAGGCCAAGCATCATCGCCATCGCTAAAACACCCTATGCGATTGCCCTGGAAGCGCGGGGCGTGACGACCGTCTGCATTCCCGCTAATATGCCTAGACATATCAGGAGCCCGCGATGACCCCATCTTTCGAACCCGGTGCGATGTCTCTGGCCGATTGGCGCGCGATCTATCGCGGCGCTGCGCCCAAGCTCGATGCGCAGCATCATCCGCGCATTCAGGCCAGCGCCGATTCCGTCGCGCGCATCGTGGCGCGCGGCGAGCCGGTCTATGGCATCAATACCGGCTTCGGAAAGCTGGCCAGTGTCGGCATCGCCGCCGAGGATTTGGTGGCGCTACAGAAGAACATCGTGCTGTCGCATTGCGCGGGGGTCGGCGAGCCGCTGTCGCCTGTCATCACGCGGCTGATGATGGCGCTGAAGATCGCCTCGCTTGCGCAGGGCTTTTCCGGGGTGCGGCTGGAGACCATCCTGTTGCTCGAAGCGATGCTGGCGAATGACATCATCCCCGTGGTGCCGTCGCAGGGCTCGGTCGGCGCGTCCGGCGATCTCGCGCCGCTCGCGCATATGACCTCGGTGATGATCGGCGTCGGTGAGGCCTTCGCCGGCAATCGGCGTCTGCCGGCCGTGGATGCGCTCGCCAGCGCCGGCTTGCAGCCGATCGAGCTTGGCCCCAAGGAAGGCCTCGCGCTGCTCAACGGCACGCAGTTCTCGACTGCCTGCGCGCTGGCCGGCCTGTTCGAAGCCGAGCTGCTGCTCCGCAATGCGCTGGTGTCAGGCGCGCTGTCGACCGACGCGGCGCGCGGCTCCGATACCCCGTTCGATGCGCGCATCCATCAGCTGCGCAAGCATGACGGTCAGATCGCGGTGGCCTCCGCGCTGCAGGGCCTGATGGCCGGCAGCGCGATCCGCGAGTCGCACCGGCTCGGCGATGTGCGCGTGCAGGACCCGTATTGCCTGCGCTGCCAGCCGCAGGTGATGGGCGCCGCGCTCGATGTGCTGCGCCAGGCGGCGGCGACGCTGCTGACCGAAGCCAATGGCGTGTCCGACAATCCGCTGATCTTCCCGGATGAGGATCTCGCGATGTCGGGCGGCAATTTTCACGCCGCGCCGGTGGCGTTTGCGGCCGACATGATCGCGCTGGCGGTGTGCGAGATCGGCTCCATCGCCGAACGCCGGATCGCCATGCTGGTCGATCCCGTGCTATCTGGCGTGCCGGCGTTCCTCACGCCGCGGCCGGGCCTGAACTCCGGTTTCATGATCGCGCAGGTGACGGCGGCGGCGCTGGTGTCCGAGAACAAGCAGCGCGCCTATCCCGCCAGCGTCGATTCGATTCCCACATCGGCCAATCAGGAAGACCACGTCTCCATGGCCGCCCATGGCGCGCGACGTCTTGCTCCCATGGTCGAGAACGCGATGGCCGTCATTGCCATCGAACTGCTGGCCGCGGCGCAAGGCTGCGACTTCCATGCCCCGCTCACTTCGAGCGATGCACTCGAGGCCGTGCGAAGACGTATCCGCGGTGATATCCCGCACCTCGATGACGATCGTTACTTCCATGCGGATATCGAGAATGCGCTCGCACTGGTGCGCTCGGGCGCTGTGGTGGATTCTGTGGGGGCCACAACGCTTCCCGTGCTCTGATCGCGGGGCCTTTGAGCCTGTCTGAGCGGCTCTTCGACTTGAATCGGTTGATAGCAGCGATCGGTGGCGGATCATGCGGCCGATCGCGCAATCTGTCGCAGTTGATGTGGAACATCGCGCGGGTGTGATCGGCAATGCGCAATGCCCGGTGCCCGCTTACCAAACATGTGCTGACCGCAAGCTTGTCAATGCGCGGAGTGCGGTGCACATTCACAACGGGTTTCGATGAACATTTTCGCCCATGAATTGTTGTCGCATGTCGATGAACGAGATCGAAGGCGAATAACCGAAGATGCAGTTCGCCGGTGGATCGGCGTTGACTGGATAGCGATGTTGGCTGGATAGCGACGACATCTGAATGATACCGACATTTGAATGACGCGGACATTTGAATGAAAGCGACATTTCAATGAAAGCGACATGGGCGTGAAGCTCGATTTGCCCGGCAGCGAACTTCTGAGACGTAGCAGCGGACCATCGCTGCGCGCGCATATCGCGCGTGAGCGTCAAGTGCTGATGCAGGTCGCTGCGGGCCGTCCGCTGTCGGATGTGTTGCAGGAACTGTTGCGCAGCGTCGAGGCCGCGTCGGGATATCAGATGATGGCGTCTGTGCTGGAAATCAGCGAGGACGGCCGGCATCTGCGGCATCTGGCGGCGCCCAGCCTGCCCGCGTCCTATAGCAAGGCGATCGATGGCGCGCGGATCGACGAAGGCGTGGGCTCCTGTGGCACTGCCGCGCATCGCGGCACGCCGGTCTATGTCACCGATATCGATACCGATCCGTTGTGGAAGGACTATCGCGAGCTGGCGCTGGCAAGCGATCTGCGCGCGTGCTGGTCCACGCCCATCATGGGGATGGACGACCTCATCCGCGGCACCTTCGCCGTCTATTACGATGCGCCGCGCTCGCCCAGCCCGCACGATCTCGAAGCCATCGCCGCCATCACCCTGACCGTTGCGCTGGCGATCGAGCGGCATCGCACTGACCTGCAACTGCACCGCATGCGGACCGAGCTTAGCGCTTTGGCGAAAAGCTGATCCATCTTCAACAGAGCATGATCCTGAGCGATCCGCATCGGCGCACACGGCGCAAAGCGTCTGCCTTCGGTGGACGTCGATACTTTCAAGATCGAGGACGGTGCGGCTTTCTCGTCGCTCGATGAGATTCAAGCTCACGGTTATGGGAATTTTGCGGTGTTGACAGTTGGCGACGCCGCGCCTTTACTACTGACACGGGGGTGTGCGATCTCCCCGCGAGGCGACATGCCCAAGTATCGCGTCCTGTTCACCAAGGGCGCAGCATGTCTTCTTATACCTCGATTTTCCCCGATAAACTGTCACGTCTGATTGGGACCGGTAGCGCGCCGACGCTCGTCGATGTCCGGACCGACGAGGATTTCGACTGCAATCCAACCCTCATTCCAAGGGCGCGAAGGCTTCCGTATGCAGGTGTGAATGTCGGCGACTGCCTCATGTTCGACGCTCTTCGGCATGGCGACGCTGTTCGCGTAACCGTCAGAACCGTTGGAGGCGTCAAGCAAACCATGGGTGTCATCAGGGAATGATCCCGCAATGATTGGGAGGGTATGCAAATGCGCAAATTGCTCAACACTCTGCTCATCGCAACATCAACACTGGTGATCGGAACGAACGCGCCGGTCAATGAATGGGAGGCTCTCCTTGGCTCCATCATCTGCTCCGCGTCGGCAGCGGACACAGGCCAGACGAAAGAAATCGATTGGACCAAGGTCGATGAAATCCTCGGCAGAAAGCCGGCGGTTACGAGCGACGTTCGGCGTTACGGATTTCCTCGCTCCGATCTTACGGTGAAACTCGACGGAGTGACTATCAAGCCTGCACTGGCTCTCGGCGGCTGGGTGGTCTTCAAGCCAGCCCATGGTGCCAGCATGATCATGGGTGATCTGGTTCTTCTCGAAACCGAAGTCAATCCGGTCATGACCCAGATGATTGCGAACGGCATCGAGATCACGGCGGTCCATAACCATTTGCTTCGGGCGGAGCCTGCGACGTTCTACATGCATGTCGCCGGTCACGGCGATCCGATGAAGCTTGCAACGGCCGTTCATGACGCGCTCGCCGAAAGCAAGACGCAACTCACGTTGGCTGCTCCGACAGCACCTCCGCCGACCGTCGATCTCGATACGGCCAAGCTCGATGAGATCGTCGGTGTGAAGGGGCAATCGACGGGGGGCGTCTACCAGTTCAACGTTGCCCGGAAGGATCCTGTCAACGAGGCGGGGATGGCGCTCACTCCACCGGGGCCGATGGGAGTCGCGATTGCGATCAATTTCCAGCCGACCGGCAGTGGCAAGGCGGCAATCACCGGGGATTTCGTTCTGACTGGGGACGAGGTGAACCCTGTCCTTCGAGAATTGAAGGGGCATGGCATCGATGTCACGGCGCTCCACAGCCACATGCTGGATGAACAGCCTCGACTATACTTCATGCACTTCTGGGCCAATGCCGACGCGCTCGATCTGGCGAGGGGATTGCGGGCAGCTCTCAACAAGACGGCAAGTGTCGTCGCGCACCAGCAATAGATGTCGTGGCGGGGCAAGCGCCGCTTTTGCGGACGTCGCGTTCGGCGGTCATGGAGACTGTGATGGATCGGCCAAAGATCGCCATTGTTTGGCGTGGTGACGCGGAGACCAGGCGAAATGCGACGCCTCGCAATAACCGCTTCCATGGCATCTTCGAGGAACTCGAAGTCGCTGGAATTGAAGCCATTCCAGCGGTCTACGATGAAGCGTTTGCCGACGATCTCCGGGCTCAGTTGCTCGGCATGGCGGCGTCCTCGTATGGGTGAACCCGCTCCAGAGCGGAAAAACCCGGATTGAACTCAACAGGCTGCTGGAGGAGGTTGCCGCCGCCGGGCCGTGGGTCAGCGCCCATCCGCAAGTGATACGGTCCATGGGGACGAAAGAGGTTCTCTTCCGCACGCGGCATGTCGGATGGGGCACCGACACGAAGCTCTATAAGTCGGTAGAGCAATTGCGGGACGAGTTTCCGGGCGTGCTTGCCGCTGCAGGAGCACGGGTCCTGAAGCAGGCGCGGGGCAACGATGGACAGGGCGTGTGGAAGGTCGAATCCGTTGCCTCATCACCGCGGCGCGTACACGTCATGGAAGCCGCCGTCGAAGGAGCGGTCGAGGAGATGGAGCTGGACGACTTCCTGGCCCGCTGCGAGGGTTACATCGTTGACGACGGATACGTCGTCGATCAGCCTTTCCAGGAACGGCTCGCCGACGGCATGGTCCGATGTTACCTGGCGGCCGACAAAGTGGCCGGGTTCGCACATCAATACCCCAAGGGATTGCTGCCGCCGGGTCACGTCCGGCCTCACACAGAGAAGCGGATGTTTGGTCCGGACGAACCGGCCTTCCAAGGACTACGATGGGAAGTCGAGAACGTGTGGGTGCCTCAGATGATCGAGGCGCTGGGTTTGAATGGCCGTATGCTCCCTGTGATCTGGGACGCGGATTTTTTCTATGGCCCAAAGACGGGGGCAGATGAGGACACATTCGTGCTGTGTGAGATCAACGTCAGTTCGGTGTTCGCCATTCCGGAAGAAGCGCCGGCAGCCATCGCCCGAGTTGTTTCTGAGCGATTCGGCTATTGGCGTTAAGCGGAGCTTCGCATCGCCGAGAGGAATGGCGTCCGTAAGCGCGGTTGTTTAGCTCCGATTCGTTGAATGTTATGTGAGGCTGCATTCGGAGCGAATGAAACCGGCTTCCTGTTCGATCCTGGCCGCTACCAAAGGGGCTTGCTCGGCCGTCACGGGCCGGGAGAAGACAAACCCTTGTACGACGTCGCAATTGAAAGCGGTGAGCAGGTCCACTTCCGCCGCCAATTCGGCTCCCTCTGCCACGACGGTCATGCCGAGACCGTGCGACAGGGCAATGATTCCGCCGAGCAGCTTGCGTTTCTCTGGCACGGTAGAAATGCCGTCCACGAAAGTCCGGTCTATCTTCAGGGAATTGAAGGGAAGGCGTGTCAGATAGCCGAGTGAAGAATAGCCGGAGCCAAAATCGTCAAGCGCCAGCCGGACACCTAACTTCGACAAGGCTGCTAGCGTGTTGGTAACCCGTTGTTTGGTGTGATCGACGAACAGATTTTCGGTCAATTCCAAGCAGAGCATTTCCGCAGGAAAGCCCGTGTCTTCGAGCACGGACGAGACGATCATCTCAAAATCCCCGCTCCAGATTTGAGCAGGCGAAACATTCACCGAGACGGATCGCGGAGGCAATCCGGCGTCCAGCCACTTTCGTCCCTGCTCGCAGGCGTTACGTAGTACCCACTGACCAAGATGAACGATGAGGCCGGAGCTTTCAGCAACGGGAATGAACTCCGATGGCGAAATCGGTCCACGCTCTGGATGAGTCCAGCGTAGCAGTGCCTCGAAGCCAGTCACGAGCCCGGTCTTCAAATCGATCTGCGGTTGGTAATGCGTCCGGAGGGCGTCGGTCTCAATGGCATGGCGCAACCGTCGGCCGAGGTCCAGTTTTTGATCCACCGCTTGTGCGTAGACGGGCTCAAACAGGTGCGCGCGCCCACGTCCAGCCTCTTTCGCCATATAGAGTGCGAGGTCTGCATTGCGCGCGACTGCCTCCGCCGTTGCTCCATGGTCCGGCAAGACGGCGATGCCGATCGTAGCGCCAATGCAAGCCTCGCCTTCAGCAAGATCAACGGGGGCAGACAACTTTCCGATGAGTCGATTGGCGAGATCGATCAGCGCGGAGTTGGATGCGAAGTGTTCGTCAGTCAGTACGGCGAACTCGTCACCGCCGATCCGGGCGATGAAGGCTTGCGGATCCAGCTCTTGCCGCAGGACGGTCGCCACCTGGATCAGCAGTTTATCGCCAGCGGAATGACCGAGGAAATCGTTGACCTCCTTGAATCGGTCGAGGTCTATGAGCAATAGTGCGCCGTTACGACCTTCTGCAATGCATCTTTCCACCAAGGTGGAGAGCCTGCGTGTGAAGAGAGCGCGATTGGCAAGTCCGGTTAGAGGGTCGGTGTAGGCAAGCTGCTCGAGTCGGCGCTCAGCTTCCTTGCGGTCGGTGACATCCTGCACAGTGCCGATGATGCCAATGAGCTTTCCGAGAAGAACTTCCGCCTTGCAGATCACGGACAGATCGCGGATTGAACCATCGGCGTGCAAGATGCGCAGGTCCGTGGCTTCGGTCTTGCTGCTACGGAGGATCCGCTTCTGCATGTCCAGAAAACGGTCGGCGTCGTTGTCGAGGAAATAAGATCTTATGCTTTCATTGGTCGGTTCAAATGTGTTCGCGTCAGCGCCGAGCAGTTGGTAAAGTTCGGGCGACCATATCGTCTTGCCGGTGTCCAACCGAAAGTTCCACGTCCCCATTTTGCCCAGCCGATGAGCCTCTTCCAGAGCTCGCGTACGCTGGTCGAGCAACGCCTTGGCCACACTGAGCTGTGTGACGTCGCTGGCCGTGCCGCGATAGCCTAGAAATGTGCCGTCTTCGGCGAAGATGGGCTTGCCGCTTGTGCGAATACTGACCCGCGACCCATCGTTGCCAATCGACGTGTAGACAAAGTCGCGAAAAGGTCGGTGAGCTTCCATGTCCGCCCTGTGGCAGGCCATGGAGACTTCCTCTTCAGGCGCATATGATAGTTCCCAGCGTGCCCGTCCACCGGAAGCCACGACTTGAAACGCGGCATTTCCATCAAGCGACTTGGGATATGGCAGTAGCCGATGGTCGGGACCAGTCTCCCAGCACCAGTCCGAAGCGGTGCTGACGAAATCCGATAGCCGCTGCTCACTTTCCGCCAAACGTCGCAGCGCAGAGGTTTCCGGAGTGACGTCGCGGACAACGCCAGATACGCGCTGTATCCGACCTTGCGGGTCGAATTCCGGTTCACCCTGCACGATGCAGTCAACGAGGCTTCCGTCGGATCTGCGAAGTTGCGTCTGCACTGCATATGGCAGCCCTTTTGACCAGCAAGCTGCGTAATGCGCCTCCAGAACATACCGGCTTTCGGGCAGGTAACGCTCCAGCAACGCAGAGATAGGAATTGATCCATTGGATGTTTCGAATTCGAAGAAGTCGGCGAACTCTGGCGATACCCAGATGTCGGTTGCAGCGACGCTGTGCGACTCCCAATAGCCTATGCGGGCCATCCTCATTGCGCGACGCAGCGACCGCTCCTCATCCCAGCGACGCCGCGCTGCTCGTGCAGAAGGCTGCTCCAACGACAATCGACGAACGGCCATCTTCCCCCACCAAGACGATGACGCACAATAGTACAGCTAGCTTGCTAGCATATGGGCCAGAAACATTGGAGCGTGAGCTGCGTGAATGCAGGAGCCATCCGCATCCTTGGTGTAATTTGAGTGAATTTCAATCGGACAACAGTTCGTTAACGCAAGCTGGTTTGACCTCTTGCTGCTTATGTCTGGCATAACTTTCAAACGGCCCGGAATCGGCCAGGCGGTTCGATACCTTTGAGGCGTCGATCTGCGTCGGCCGACAACAACGCGAATTCTCGACGCCGTCAGGCATCGTGCTCCGGTCGCCGGAGCCGCCGAACCCATGCAACCATTCGGTTCCATCTGCGTTGTTGAACGGTTCGAACGCGCAGGGGTGAAATGGCTGAAGAAGTAACGACGCCGATCGGCATCGGCGTGCATGGCGCGAAACGTCTGCCGTCGGTGGATGTCGATACATTCAATATCGAGATCAAGGACGGCGACGGCTTTCTCGGCGATCGCGCCAGCAAGGGCGCGTTCCAGAAGATCGTCGAGGACCTGCGCAAGCCACTGAAGAAGAATGGCGACGATCCGCTCGGCAAGAAGCCGGTAAAGGAGATCAGCAAGTCCGCGCTCGACGAGATCCTGATCGGTGAGGATATCGCGGCGGCTGCGCTGGTGCATGGCGCCATCGAGGAATTCGCGCGCGAATTCGCCTATGTGATCCAGCGCTTCTTCAAGAACAAGGTGTGGGACGACACCGAATGTATCGTGGTCGGCGGCGGCTTCCGCCAGAGCCGGGTCGGCGAACTCGCCATCGCCCGCACCGATATCATCCTCAAGGCCGAAGGGCTGAAGGTCGATCTCGTTCCGATCCAGTATCATCCGGACGAAGCCGGCCTGATCGGCTGCCTGCATCTGGCGCCGTCATGGATATTCGAGGGCTATGACAGCATTCTCGCCGTCGATATCGGCGGCTCCAACATCCGCTGCGGCGTGGTGGAGACCGGCTGGAAGAAATCCAAGGATCTCTCCAAGGCGTCGGTGTGGAAGTCCGATCTGTGGAAGCATGCCGATGACGAGCCGACCCGCGAAGGCGCGGTGAAGCGGCTGATCAAGATGCTGCAGGAGCTGATCAAGGCGGCCGAGAAGGAAGGCTTCAAGCTGGCGCCTTTCATCGGCATCTCCTGCCCGGGGGTCATCAACGAGGACGGCACCATCGAGAAGGGCGCGCAGAACCTGCCGGGCAACTGGGAGAGCAGTCGGTTTCACCTTCCTCAGCTTATCGCAGAAGGCATCCCGACGATCGGCGATCATGACACCGCGGTGCTGATGCACAACGATGGAGTGGTCCAAGGTCTCAGCGAGGTTCCGTTCATGCAGGATTTCGAGCGCTGGGGTGTGTTGACCATCGGCACCGGCCTCGGCAATGCCCGATTCACCAACCGCAAGCGGGAGGCGAAGAAGGACAAGGACGAGAAGGACTCCAAAGCCAAGGCGGCGAAGGATTGAGCCGCGAGGCTGGGGAGGGGAGCCCATCCCCCCGGTTTTGGCGAGCGCCTGCTGTTCGGGACGTGCCTCCCCGGGGCGCATTTGAGCGAATCGGTCTGTGATCCGTCTGGCCGCAGCGGGCGGCTTCCTCCTGCATTTGGCGCCCGGATTCGTGCCGCGCGTCACTGTATGGGCTGCCAGAGGGCGTGTGCAGGGCTGATTTCGCTGCGCCCAGGTGGGCTGGCGGCTGAATTTCCTCATCCGGCGCTTGTCTGTCCCGCCGTCCTCGCCTAGAACACCGCCAACCACCCGGCGGGCGACCGCCGGATTTCGGCACCAAGGAGAGGTGGCAGAGTGGTTGATTGTACCGCACTCGAAATGCGGCATGGGTGCAAGCCCATCGGGGGTTCGAATCCCCCCCTCTCCGCCATTCAGCCGTTTAGGCCCCTGAAAATCCAATTTTATCTATAGAATAAGGCATTTCTAAAAAGGCCGGTGGTACACAGGAGTGGACACACCGTGAGCCTCAACATGCTTCAACCCATCAAAAAAGACCACACGAAGAACTACTGGTTTCGTCGGCGTGTGCCGGCGAAATACCGCAAGTTCGGCATGCCGTCGGAGATCAAGTTCTCGCTCGGAACCGCAGATTGGGACGAGGCGGTGCTGCGCTGCCAGGAAGAGAATCTGAAGCTGGAGCGCACCTGGCGCGCCAATCTCGAAGGCGAGCCGCCCTCGGACCTTTCGCACATGCAGATCAACGCGCTCGCAGGCGAGTTCTACAACGAGATGGTGGCGAGCCATCGCGACGAGCCTGGCCGTCCCATCCTTTGGGAAGAATCGCTGCGCGCGCTGGAGAAGAAGAAGACGCGGCTGATCAGCATCCAACCGGTCGGCGTGCACCTGCGCTTCGCGTTCGGCGACGAAGCGCGCGAGTTCCTGGCCCGTCGGCGCCTGAAACTGGTCGGTGACAGATTCGAAACCTTCATCAAGGCGTACGTCAAGGCTAAGGAGCATGCGAGCAGGGTGCTGCTTCGCCACGCGGAGGGCGATTACACCCCCGATCCGGAGCAGGCGAAATATCCCGCGCTCCAGTTGACCGAGCCGAAGAAGCCCTTCGAGGGCCTGTGGACCGAATTCTGCGAGGCGAAGAAGATTTCAGCGTCGACCAAGAAGAAATGGCGTCCGTATTTCTCGGCGTTGATGCTTCGGGTCGGGTCGAGCGACATGAACCTCGTCACCGAGCAGCATCTGCTGGATTGGCGGGACGCGCTGCTGGCGACGAAGCTGTCACCCATCACCGTCAAGGACGGTTACATCGCCGCCGCGAAGGCCTTCTTCGGCTGGTGCAAGCGGATGAAGAAGCTGCGAAGCGACCCGAGCGCGGAAGTCGTCGTCGACGTCAGCGAAAAGCATGAGACCAAGATGCGCGGTTTCACGGACAAGGAAGCCGCGATCATCCTGTCCGCCGCGTTGGCTCCTATGAGCAAGCTGATGGCGCGGGAGAATGCCGCGGCGCGCCGGTGGGTGCCGTGGATCTGCGCCTATACCGGAGCCCGCGTCAACGAGATCACGCAGCTTCGGGCCAGCGACGTCCTGAACGTGGACGGCATCGATTGCATCCGCATAACGCCCGAGGCCGGAACCGTGAAGACGCTGCGGGAGCGCGTCGTTCCGATCCATCCGCATCTGGTCGAGCAAGGATTTCTCGACTTCGCTCGGATGAAGAAGGGCAAGGCGCCGCTGTTCTATTCCGTCGCGCGGCAGCGCAACCCGGACCGGAAGAATCCGACCTACACGTCGGTCGGCAACAAATTGGCCGAGTGGGTTCGTGAACTCGGCATCAAGGACCCACGGGTCGCGCCGAACCATGGTTGGCGCCATCGCTTCAAGACCGCGGGCCGCAAGGCGAGGATGGACTGGCTGATCCTCGACGCCATCCAGGGGCACGCGCCCCGCACCGAGGGCGAGGAGTATGGCGAAGTGCCGCCGGACGTCATGCAGCCAGAGATCCTGAAGCATCCGAGATACGATGTTGCTGCCGGAAAACTCCGCGACCGGCGAGGCGATGCGAACAGGAGCCGTGCCGGGAAAACGAAGGAGCCGGCGTGACCGCCCACTTTGCGGGTTGAGAACGGCCGAGGCGATCGTCGGACGACTTATCCGACGGATCCGATCCGCCAAGCCTCGCGTCCTGAGTGGCCCGCCGCCGACCGTCGGGCCGAGTGATACCCGCCTGATCACGCCGTCATTGTGTTATGCAGTCAAAGGCCCGATATTGGGGGCGGAGAACGCATGGATAAGGTCGTCACCATAGCAGAGAGGGACGCGCGCGAAGCAGCGCGGCGACGATCGGCTGCGGACGCGATCATCGCGAAACTGAAGGCATTTGCGATTTCGCGCGGCGGCCGGTTCCTTGTGTTCGGATCGGCGGCGGTGGATGCCATGTCGTCCGAGAGCGATCTGGATGTCGTCGTCGATTTTCCATCGGATCGCGAAGGCGAAGCCGTCGACTTCGTTGAAGACTTGTCACGAATTCACGACCTGCCTGTCGATTATTACTTGAGATCGTTGGCAAGCGAGCGGTTCCTCGCCCGGATAGCGAATGAAGCGGTGACGCTGTCATGAGCGACCCGCGTTGGACGGATGTCGATGCTGATATCGACCATGCCATTCTGCAGATCGGAAACGCCGTTCGCGCGTTCGACCGCGGAGGCTTCGATTCTCCGGACCTCGACGCGGTATGGGAACGGTCCAATGCGTTTCTCCATGGGATGGAGACCGGGTATTCGCTGCTGGAAGCCGCATTGGAGAAGATCCTTTCCATTTTGAAGGAAAAGAGCCCGGTCGAGGGGCAGCACTCGCACAGGGATCTCGTCGAGCGGGTCTCAAGGCAGATGACCGGCGTTAACGCGAGGCCTGCGATCATCGACGCAGATCTCAAGAAGGACTTGCTCGAACTTTTGAGGATGCGCCATAGGGCTCGGAAGGTCATCTACGACGACTTCGACGCGTCGAAGGCGGGGCCTTCGGTCGAGGCCGCGCGACGGGTCCTGATCGGGCTCCGGGACGCGATCGCTGCGTTCAAGGCTGCGGTGGATCCGGAGCCTGGCGAGGACGACGAAAATTCCGCGTCGTCACGGCCTCGCATCTGACGCCAGCCATATCGCGCCGAAGTCGGCTTCCGATATGCACTGGACCTGGTACGGCGATGGCGCGGTACCATTTCGTCGCACACCGAAAATATCGCGTCGTTTTCCGATTGTGCGACCAGCCCATGAGCGTCGGCAGGGAGCGAGGCATTCACATCCTCTGCCGTTTGGATCCGGATAGGCATCGCCACCGCGAGGTCTACAGTTCGAAGCATCAGGCGGTCCGACGTTGTTCATGCGATGCGTACGGCATCATCGGCCCGTTTCTTCGCTGCCGGCGAACAAGGCGCCGGCCCCGTACCGATCCTCCCAAGCAGAATCCGACTTCGCTCGGCCATTGCAAAGATGGGAGGCAGTCAGCTATCGGTTGTGTGGGGGATCGGCGGGGGCGAGCTTTTCATGTGGCATGACAACGAGACGGAGCGCGACTTCCTGAATTTTTCGGGCGTCGCGGACACCGTGGCCGAGATCGTCGTGCAGGCGCGAGGGCGCCCGGTCTCGATCGGGGTGTCCGGTTCGTGGGGTATCGGCAAGTCGTCGATGATCAAGCTCATCCGGGCGTCCGTCGCCGCGCGCCCCCTCCCTGCCGGCGAGCGGCAGTTCGTCTTCGTCGAATTCAATGCTTGGCTGTATCAGGGCTACGACGATGCGCGGGCGGCGCTGATGGACGTCATCGCTTCGAAGCTGGAGGCGGAGGCGGCCGCGCGCGCGACCGCCGTCGACAAGACGAAGGCGTTGCTGAAGCGCGTCAACTGGCTACGGGCCGCCAAACTCGTCGCCGTGCCTGCGATCTCGCTCGCGCTCGGCCTGCCGCCGACGGGCCTGGTCGGCGACGTGATCGGCCTCGGCCGTCGGGCCTTCGACGAAGGCCTCGGCGGCAACCTAGCCAAGGATGCCGAAGCCGCGGCGGGCAAGGTCGCGGACGCTGCAGGCGGACTCCTGGATCCGAAGCCCGACGAGTCGCCGCCGAAACAGATCCAGGCTCTCCGGGATTCGTTCGAGGACATCCTCGAGGAGTTGGGGATCACGCTGGTGGTCCTGATCGACGATCTCGACCGCTGTCTTCCGGAGACCACGATCTCGACCCTCGAGGCCATCCGTCTCTTCCTGTTCCTGAAGAACACCGCTTTCGTCATCGCCGCCGACAACGACATGATCAAGCACGCGGTCCGCAAGCATTTCGGCGGCATCCAAGACGATCTGTTGGTCACCAACTATTTCGACAAGCTGATCCAGGTACCGATTCGGGTCCCGCCGCTCGGAACGCAGGAAGTGCGCGCGTACATGATGTTGCTGTTCGTGGAGAACAGCGTCCTGGACGGTGAGATCCAGGAGAAGATCCGCGTCGGCATCTGCAATCAGCTTCGCCGGACGTGGGAAGGCAAGCGCGTCGACCGGGCGTTCGTCCAGACGCTTCATGATCCGATGCCGGACGAACTGATCGGCAAGTTCGATACCGCGGACCGCCTCGCCCCGTTGATGACGACCGCGTCCGGCATCGCCGGCAATCCCCGTTTAATCAAAAGATTCCTGAATGCGCTGTCCATACGGATGTCGATCTCGACCGCTCAAGGCGTCGGTGTCGACGAAGCTGTGCTTGCCAAGCTCATGCTGTTCGAACGTCTAGGGGACACGAAGGCCTATGCTTCGTTGATCTCCGCGGTCGGTGCCAGCGAGTCCGGGAAACCCGCGTTCCTCGGCGAGTGGGAGGAAGCCGCAAATGCGGGCAAGGAGCTCGATCTCCCGTCCCCGTGGAACGCTCCGTTCGTGCGGGAGTGGCTGACGTTGCCGCCGGCCCTCGCGGAGGTCGACCTCAGAGGCGCGTTATACGTCAGCCGCGAGCATGTCGCGCTGGTCACTTCCGAGGATCGCCTGTCGTCAGAGGCCGCGGAACTGTTGACCGCTCTGCTGCAGAATCCGGAGATGGCGGCGCGCCTCAAACCGCGGCTGCAGACGGTGCAGCGGCTCGAGACGGCCGTGATCATGGATCGTCTGCTGGAGAAGGCACGGCAGGAGCAGGAATGGGGCGTGCCGCCGATACTGGAGGCCTGCCTGGCCTTGTCGGAGGTGGATCCGCCTCAGGGCAGTCGTCTCGCGGCCTTTCTCGCCGAGCGGCCGGCCGCGCAGGTCAAACCCAACATCGTACCGAAGATCGCCGATCAGCCCTGGGCTCGAGGTGTGCTGGAGAAGTGGGACGGTCTTGACGTGTCGAGGCCGGTCAAGAACGCAATCAAGAGAACGTTTGAAAATGGGAACGTCGCAATCTAGCGGTGGGCCGGGGCCAGGCGTGCCGATGGTTCCGCCCTGGACGCCGCCATCGCCGCCACCCGAGCCGCAAGTGCCCGAACCGGGTACTCCCGACCCATCGCCGCCGCCGCCGCCCGATGAGCAGCAGCCGTCGCCGCCGATCCCAACGCCTCCGGCTGTCCCGCTGACG
>WPCJ01083228.1_pt1 | contig 17206 bp, 12 predicted proteins | sample 5399831 | NCBI WGS metagenome assembly WPCJ01 (sample SAMN12869470, study PRJNA574797) | sludge metagenome | isolation source: wastewater treatment of pH10 | place: China:Beijing | collected 2019-05-20 | reverse complement strand
CCCCCGCAGCGCCGCCGGTTGCCGACGCACCGCGCGACGAAAACAAGATCCTGCTGGCGCTGGCCGACGATCCCACGGTGAAATCGCTGAATAACAAGATCAGCGAGAATGCCGAGGACGTCGGCGCGCTTTACCGGCGCGGCCAGGTCTATGCCAGCAAAGGCGCCTATTTCGCTGCGCTGAAGGATTTCGACACCACCATCAAACTCAGCCCCAAGGATGTCGAGGCCTATAACAACCGCTGCTGGGTCCGCGCCGTGACCAATGATCTCCCCGGCGCGCTCAAGGACTGCAACGAGGCGCTGCGGCTACGGCCGAATTTCGTCGATGCGCTGGATAGTCGCGGCCTGGTCAATCTCAAAAACGGCCAGAGCAAGAATGCCATCACAGACTTCGATGCCGCCTTGAAGATCAACCCGCAGCTGACTTCCTCGCTCTATGGCCGCGGCCTTGCCAAGCGGCGCCTCGGCCAGACCGCCGAAGGCGACCTTGACATCAACAATGCCAAGGCAATGGACCCGGATATCGTGAAGGAATTTGCCAGCTACGGCGTGCGCTGAGACGGCGCCGCCGGTCTCCGGCAGACAAAACACAATTTTGCCAAATCGATTTGAACCGGCGCCACACAGACGGACACTATTGAACACAAGCCGGACACCAATCGTGCCGACCGGCCAGGAAAAGACTTCGGATTGAGCCACGCGCCGGTTGCGCGATCGGAAATAGGGGTGCTGTCATGTTGAGATCGTCCACACGCTTCAGCGTCAACGTCATCCGCGCCGCCTTCATCGCAGGCGCAGCCGTCACCTTCACTGCCGGCGCGGTGATCGCCGCCGAAGAGGTCACCTCCGATCAGATCCTCCGCGCGCTCGCGCCGAAGAAGCCGCTTACCCGCGGCCTCTCGATGGCTCCTCCGGCCGAGCCCGCCGTGAACGCCGCAGAAGGCAAGTTCATGGATTCCCTTCGCAACCGCAGCACCCGGTCGCTATCGATGGGCGAACGCGAACAGATCGCCACCATTGCTGAAACCAAGCCGGCGATCGATCTCGAAATCAACTTCGACTACAACTCGGCCAATATCAGCAAGCGCTCGATGTCATCGGTGCAGGCGCTCGGCAAGGCGCTGAGCAGCCCGGACCTCAAGGGCTCGACCTTCGTGGTCGCCGGTCACACCGACGCTGTCGGCGGCGAAGAGTACAATCAGGAACTCTCGGAGCGCCGTGCGGATTCGATCAAGCGCTACCTGATCGATCGGTTCGGCATCGCCGGCGCCGACCTTGTAACTGTCGGCTATGGCAAGACCAAGCCGAAGAGCGGTCTCGCGCCGACCGACCCGACCAACCGCCGCGTTCAGGTGGTGAATATGGCCAATAAGGCAACCGCCTCGTCGCAGTGATGCGCTGAGGTACACATCGCCGCTGCGGATTGCCGCATCACAGCGTTCCGGCCCTCACGGAGCGCTGTTTGCTTTGGCGATCATACACATCCCGTATAGGATCGCCCCACCCTGCCGACGCACCGCGCATTGACCGGTGCTCCGCCCTGCCAAGTGGACCCATTCGACAATGAAGGCTTCTGCCCGCTTCGTCCCGGCTCTTGCCATCCTGTCGCTGGCGACAGCTGCCGTCGCCGCCGACCCCGCTTCAAGCGGATCCCCCAATGGCGCGGTGGTGACCGTCGCCAAGGCGACCAATGCATGTTTCTCCGATCAGGTACGCGTCACCGGTTTTGTGGTGCCGCGCCGCGAAGCACAAATCGGCGTCGATACCGAAGGCTCGCGTGTTTCCGAAGTTCTGGTCAAGGAAGGCGACATCGTCACCGAGAACCAGGAACTCGCACGCGTGACGCCGCCCCCGTCGGCGAGCAATGCGCGGCCCTTTGCGGTGCCGTTACGCGCACCCGCCGCAGGCCTGATCACAACGGTGCAGACCCAGGTCGGCGCGCCGGCCTCGCCGCAGGCCGGGCCGATGTTCAAGATCGCCATCAACAACGAGCTCGAACTCGACGCGGAAGTGCCGAGCATTCACATCCTCAAGCTCAATCCCGGAGCCACCGCACGGATCAGCCGTGACGGCCACGCTGATATCTTCGGCAAGGTGCGCGTGGTGTCGCCGCAAATCGATCGCACCACCCAGCTCGGCCATGTCCGGCTGTCGCTCGCTCCCAATCCGTCGATCAAAGTCGGCATGTTCGCGCGCGCCAATATCGATGCGCGGCGCAGCTGCGGCGTCGCCATTCCACGCTCGGCCATCGAGCACTTCACCGTGCAACTGGTGAAGGGCAATGTGATCGAGACGCGCCGCGTCAAAGTCGGACTCGTCTCCGACAATTCCACGGAAATTCTCGAAGGCGTCGAAGTCGGTGACATCGTTGTCGCAGATGCCGGCACGTCGCTGCATGACGGCGACAAAGTTCAGACCATCTTCGTCGACGATCTCGACCGCTCGCGGGTGCGCTAAATGGCAATGAATATCTCGGCATGGTCGATCCGCCATCCGCTTCCCTCCATCGTCTTCTCCATCATCCTGCTGCTGCTCGGCTGGGTGAGTTTCACGAAACTCGCGATCACCCGGCTGCCAAGCGCGGATATTCCCGTGATCTCGGTGGCCGTGGCGCAATTCGGCGCCGCACCGGCCGAACTCGAAGCACAAGTCACCAAGACGATCGAAGACGGCGTCTCCGGCGTCGAGGGCGTTCGGCACATTTCTTCCTCGATTACTGACGGCCTGTCGGTAACGACCGTCCAGTTCGCGCTGGAAACCAACACCGACCGCGCACTGAACGATGTGAAGGATGCCGTCACCCGCGTTCGCGCCAACCTGCCGCAGAATGTCAACGAGCCGCTGATCCAGCGCGTGGATGTGATCGGCCTGCCAATCGTGACCTATGCGGCGATCTCGCCCGGCAAGACGCCAGAACAGCTCTCGTGGTTCGTCGATGACGTCGTGAAGCGTGCCCTGCAAGGCGTCCGCGGCGTGGCGCAGGTGGAGCGCATCGGCGGTGTCGAGCGCGAAATTCTCGTTTCGCTCGATCCGGACCGGCTGCAAGCCGCCGGTCTCACTGCCGTCGATGTCTCGCGCCGCCTGCGCGGCACCAACGTCGATCTGGCCGGTGGCCGCGCGGAAATCGGCAAGAACGACCAGGCGATCCGCACGCTTGCCGGTGCCAAGACCCTGAACGAACTTGCCGGCACCATGATCAGCCTGCCGTCCGGCGGCGAAGTGCGGCTGGAAGATCTCGGCACCGTCACCGACACCATCGCCGACCGCCGTACCTTCGCTCGCCTCAATGGCGAGCCTGTCGTGGCGCTTGGCATCAAGCGCTCGAAGGGCGCCAGCGACGTGGTGGTCGCAGAAGCCGTGCAGAAGCGCATTAACGCGCTGAAAGAATCCTACCCCGACGTCGATCTGAAGCTGATCGATACGTCGGTGGATTTCACCAAGGGCAATTACGACGCCGCCATGAGCACCCTGTTCGAGGGCGCAGCACTGGCGGTCATCGTCGTGTTCCTGTTCCTGCGCGATCTGCGCGCCACCGTCATCGCCGCGGTCTCACTGCCGCTCTCCATCTTCCCGGCTTTCTGGGTGATGGACATGCTCGGCTTCTCGCTCAATCTCGTCAGCTTTCTCGCCATCACGCTGTCCACCGGTATTCTTGTCGATGACGCCATCGTCGAGATCGAGAACATCGTGCGGCATATGCGCATGGGTAAATCGCCCTACCGCGCCGCGCTGGAAGCCGCTGACGAAATCGGCCTCGCGGTGATCGCGATCAGCCTCACCATCATCGCGATCTTCGCCCCCGCCAGCTTCATGTCCGGCATCGCCGGCCAGTTCTTCAAGCAGTTCGGCATCACCGTGTCGGTGCAGGTGTTCTTCTCGCTGCTTGCTGCGCGCTTCGTCACACCTGTGCTCGCGGCCTATTTCATGAAGGACCACAAGCACGACGATCCGCCACCGGGCCGAATTCTTCAGCTTTACCACAAGCTCGTGACTCTCTCGGTGAAGCGCTATTATCTCACGGTCCTGTTCGGTATCGGCGTCTTCGCGCTCTCGATCCTCAGCATCCAGCTCCTGCCGCAAGGATTCCTGCCGGCGCAGGACACGGCTCGCTCACTGCTCGCGATGGAATTGCCGCCCGGTTCGCAGCTCGCCTTCACGGAAAAGACCACCGAAGAGATCGTGCAGCGCCTGCGCAAGCGCCCCGAGATCAAGAGCGTCTTTGTCGATGGCGGGCGCGTGCCGCCCGGAATTTCGGAAGTCCGCCGTGCCTCGCTGATCATCAACTACACGCCAAAGGGCGACCGCAAGATCTCGCAGCGCGAGCTCGAACTCGCGATCGGCGAAGAGCTTCAGGGCGTTCCCGATATCCGCTACTGGTTCCTCGACGAAAACGGCCTGCGTGCGATCTCACTCGTCGTGACGGGGCCTGACATCAACATCGTCAGCAATGTCGCCAACGAACTGGCGACACAGATGAAGCGCATTCCGCTGATCGCCAATGTGATCTCGGAAACCTCGCTGGATCGTCCGGAGCTCCGCGTGCAGCCGCGCGCCGACCTCGCAGCACGCCTTGGCGTCTCGACCGAGGGTCTCTCCGAAACCATTCGCGTCGCCACCATCGGCGACGTCGGCCCGGCGCTGGCGAAGTTCGATGCCGGCGACCGGCTGGTGCCGATCCGTGTGCAGCTTGAGGACAGCGCGCGGTCCGATATCCAGGTGCTGGAACAGCTCCGCGTGCCCATCGGCGGCGGGCGCGGCGGCGTGCCGCTGTCTGTCGTCGCCGACATCAAGCTCGATCAGGGACCGACCAGCATCAATCGTTACGACCGCGAACGTCAGGCCACCGTGGCGGCGGATCTCGTCGGCACGGCAGCGCTCGGCGATGCCCTGAAAAAGATCTACGAACTACCCGTGATGAAGACGCTGCCGAAGAATGTCAGCGTCAAGCAGTCCGGCGATGCCGAAAGCCTGAATGAACTGGCCGATGGTTTCGCCACCGCGATCTCGGCGGGCCTGATGATGGTTTATGCGGTGCTGGTGCTGCTGTTCGGCACGTTCCTGCAGCCGATCACCATCCTGTTCTCGCTACCGCTCTCGATCGGCGGCGCAATCATGGCGCTGCTCGTCACCGGCAAGCAACTGACCACCCCGGTCTGGATCGGCATCCTGATGCTGATGGGCATCGTCACCAAGAACGCCATCATGCTGGTGGAGTTCGCCGTGGAATCGATCCGCGAGGGCAAGCCGCGCGATGTCGCCATCATCGATGCGGGCATGAAGCGTGCACGGCCGATCGTGATGACCACCATCGCCATGGCGGCAGGCATGATGCCGTCGGCTCTGGCATGGGGCGCGGGCGGCGAATTCCGCTCGCCGATGGCACTCGCCGTGATCGGCGGCCTGATCTTCTCGACCTTGCTGTCGCTGATCTTCGTGCCGGCGATGTTCCTGATGATGGACGATGTCGGCAATCTGTCGTGGCGCTTCGGCCGCAAATTGCTGGTTTCGAGCGGCGAAGAAGATCGCGGCCATCCGCCAACCGGACATGGGCAGGCTGATCGATGATCGCGTCGCATCCTTTCTCCACCCAACGGACGATCGTCATGTTGAAGCGTCTCCTGCTCGCCACCGCGCTCTGTTGCCTCGCGACACCGGGCCTTGCCGCCGACGAGGCCGATCTCGCCAAGGGCGCCACTGTCACCGTGCTGGCGGCATCCAAGCAGTGTTTCGCTGATACGGTCGATGTTTCGGGCTTGCTGCTGCCCCGCGAGGAAATCTCGATCCGACCTGACAGGCCCGGCATGAAGGTCGCCGAAGTAATGGTCGATGCCGGCGAGAATGTTACCGCGGGCCAGATTCTGGCACGGCTGACCGCGCTAGATGGCGGTTCGGTTCAGCTTCAGGCGACCGTCGCCGGTCTTGTCAGCGCCTCGACCGCAGTGGTGGGCACGATCGCTTCCGCGCGCGGCGAGGCGCTGTTCAGCATCATTTCGCGTAGCGAGTTCGATTTTATCGGCCAGGTGCCGGTCCGCGACCTACCCAAACTCAAGGTCGATCAACCCGCGAAGATCAAGGTGATTGGTATCGGTGAACTCGATGCCAAGGTCCGCCGCGTCGCTCCGTCGGTGGAGCCGAACAGCCAGCTCGGCCAGGTGGTGATCGCGCTGAACTCGCCGCGCCGGCTGATGAGCAATTCCTATGCGCGCGCGATGATCAAAACGGGAGAAAGCTGCGGCGTCGCACTGCCGCTCACCGCCATTCTCTACAGCTCAGGCGGCACGGTCGTGCAGGTGGTGCGTCGCCATCGGATCGAAACGCGCCGCGTCGAGGTCGGGCTGCTGTCCGGCGGACAGGTCGAGATTCGCGAAGGGCTCAATGAGGGCGATATCGTCGTCGCACGCGCCGGTGCCATGCTGCGCGAAGGCGACCCGGTCCGCCCCGTGACGATCAATGCGAGGAAATAAAGCGATCGCTTTCGCCCTACGACGGCGTTCGCTTCGATCGCGGTTAGCTTCCGGCGCGAGCCGTCGCGGCGGCACCGAACTTCACTTCGTCGATAAGCGACGACGACACGGCAGGCACCTGCTCGCCGTCCGAGGCGCGGGTGACGGCGCTGCGGGTGTTGGTGAACACCGCTTCGGCGCTGACCGGCTTGGCCTTCAGGCTCTTCAGAAACTCGGTCGCGAGCAGGCTGTTCTGACCTTCGGTATCGTCGGCGACCTTGCCCGGCGTTGCCGAGGTGAGGATCAGCGCCTTCTCCGGCAGGTCGATGGGCGCGAGACCGCGCGAATAGGCGCGGAAACGACGCTCATAGGGATTGCGGCGGGATGCGTCGAGCACCACTAGCTTGGCCTGGGCGCCGCGCTCCTTCATCACATCGAGCACGGTCTCGATGCTCATACCTTGGCGGCGCACATCGCGCTCGCGCCAGATCGCGGCATCGACCGGGATCATGTAACTCTGGCGGCCGACCTGCACGCCATAGCCACCGAAATAGAGCATCACGGTGCTGTCGGGCTTGATCTTGTCCTTCAAGCGCGCGACAGCGCGGGTCATGTCATCATGCGTGGCGTCTTCGATGACATCAACGTCGAAACCGTCCTGACGCAGCGCATGAGTCACGGCGCGCGCGTCATTGATTGGCTGCAGCAGCGGCGAGCCAGCATCGGGATAGTGACCATTGCCGATGACGAGAGCCAGGCGCGAACTGTTCGGCACTGTCTGCGTGGAAGCGATGCCAACGGCGGCGCGAGCGGAATCCATAACATGCTTGTTCAGCGCGGCATGGGCACCGAGCGCCAGCGAGACCAGACCGGCAAAAGCCACGGCCATGGTGATCGATCGTCGGGATACGCGAAACTGCCCTACGTGCATAACGTCGTTTCCTGCTCATCATTCACGCGCAACCATTGGTCGCGTGGACGTCTGACTAGGTTTGAAGGGATGCCGAACCAATGAGTACCAAATGTGCTCAATTTGCGGCACCGCAACCAACCCGCTGTTAACCCGTCGGGATCAACCGGGCAACGGGTAAAGGGCTCCATTTAAGACAGGGTTACTGACGCAACGGAACCTTCTATGCGCCCCCGACAATTGAATTTCCAGTTGATTCATGCTGGATTTCAAGGGCTTGCAGGCGCTAGGAGCCGTTTCGGGACACTTGGCGGCAGTCGATTTTCAAGGCGTGCGCAGACGTCGCATCGAAAGATACTCCATGACTGTGACCTATCTGGCCCGCGCCGCCTTCGAAACGCTGACCGCCCGGAGGGATGGACCGACCCTTTACGACCTCTGTGACCCCATCCTCCGCCGTTCCGGTACCGGCGACGCCCATATCATCAAATTCTACAATACCGCGCTCGGCAACCCGGCACTCCGGCCGCTGCTGCGACGGGCCGGCCTGCCCGAATTGCGCGATCCCGCCCGCTTCAAGGCCCTGCAGGACGCCCTGATCGCCGCCCGGGACAATCTGGAGCCGGATTGGCAGGCCATCGGTCGGCCAGTGGCCGACCTGCTCGACACGGTCAATCTCCCGCATCCGGCCCCGCCGAAAGTACCGGCAGCCGGTTCCGCGCCATCGATCGGCGAGATCGACGACGTCATCCGGAGCTGCGGCAGGCACCTTTTGGCCTCCTTCGAGAAAAACGGCTTCATCCCGACCTATGCCGCCTTCAACCTGATCGGTGATCCCGACATGCACGGCCGCGAGTTCCTGATGGCGCTGACCGGGCTGAATGCCCGCGGCTACAAGAACTCGACCCTGCTATTCACGCTCGCGCGCATCTTCATCGCGCGCTCCCCGGCCGGGAAACTGATCAATCCGCCCTGGACCGGCATCGCCGAGCCAATGTGGGAGCCGGTGCAGATCCGCCATCGCTCGGCCTATTACGACGCCTTCTTCACCGAGGCGCTGCTCGCATTCGGTGAAACCGGGCTATCGACCAATGAGCAGACCGCAAGATCGCGCCGCGCCATCGATGCGATGATCGAATTCTGCCTCGTCACCTCGCGCGAGGAGGTGAAGTCGCATGACGGCAACAGCGTTCATGTGATCACGGCGCTGGCGCCGCCGCCGCATCCGCGCTTCAGCCGCTTGTTCGCGCAGATCAAACAGGATCTTGGCTTCGGCATCTATGTGCCCGACTGCGACACCACGGCCTGCTCATTCTCCGCAGCGACGCAGGCCGGATCGAACGATCCCATCCTCAATCAACCTTTGCTCGACTTCTATGCCGGCTATCAGGTCCATGAGGGCGCCAATGAGCCGCTCGTCACGGTGCCGATCAACGACAACATCAGCTATGACGGCGCTATCGCCACCTGGATCGACAATCTCGCCGGCCAGCGTCCTTACGGTAACGACCTCGACCCGACACTGAATCTCGATGTGCTGGAAGTCTCGTTCCGCAACTGCACGCGCTGGCAGGTGCTGGAAACACCGAAGCGTCTGGAGACGGTGCAGCGGATCATCGGTTTTCAGCGACGGCTCGTCGAATCCGGCGCTTTCGCCGACCCGAAATCGCACATCTATTATCTGCCAGAACTCTATTGTGCCTATTTCGGCCGTTGCTACGCAGCATTCCGCGCACTGCCCGACGATGCGCAACACAAGCTCGATCCCGAAAACACATTCGAATTCATCAAGCCGCATGTTCTCGCTTATGTCGCTGACGAACTGATTGCCCGCGAGATGAACGCATTCGATGCCGCCCTCGCACTGATCGCGCTCGGCCATCTCGGCGGCGACATTGCGCTGTTCATCCCGGCGCTGCAATGCATCATCCGCAGCCACGGCGAGGGCGGCCGCAAAGGCCCGTTCAAGGCCTATGAATGGAACAAAATGAAGACACCGACCCGTATTCTTGTCGGCGGCCCCGAGGTCACTTCGGCCTTCGTGCTCATGGGCCTCGCGCTGGCAAGACATGCGATGCAGGGGCGTTGATCGGTCCGCTCGCGTGGAGTTGAGGCAATCTATCCATCGCACACTGGCGTCTGCGACGAAATGACGGCACTGTCCTCGGATTGTCGTCACGATCTTGTAATCCAAGGCCTCATGCGCATGTCTCGCCTGTTTTGTCTCGCCCTCCTCATTCTCTGTCTGCCGACACTGGCAGAGGCCGCCGATATCACCGGCGTTCCGAAAATTCGCGATGCCAATCAGGTCACGATCGGCAGCACACGTATCCGTCTCGCTGGGTCCGATGCTCCCGGCCTCGATCAGCTGTGCCTCAACGACAAGGGCGAGCGCTGGAATTGCGGTGTCGCCGCCCATGATGCGCTGGTGGCGCGGACGAGCGATAAAACCTGGACCTGCCGCGCGCAACGCACCGATCGCTTCGGCCGCACCGTCGCCAAATGCGAGACTGACGGCGAAGATGTCGCGCAATGGCTGGTGAAGAGCGGCTGGGCGCTGTCCTATATCCGCTTCTCGCATGCTTACGATGCCGACGAGAAAACCGCGCGCGACGCACAGATCGGGCTCTGGACCGGGGCCTTCGTCCCGCCGTGGGACTGGCGCGTCCGCAACAAGAAAGCCGGCACCCTGGGCGCGATCAAGCCGACACCCGAGACACTGCCGATCCTGTTTGCGTCCGCGTCCGGCGCCACGCCGCCCTCGCCGGCCTGCCGGATCAAGGGCAATGTCAATCGTGCTGGCGTCTGCATCTACCACACGCCGGAAAGTCGCTGGTATGCCAAGATAAAAATGCGCGTCAGCAAGGGCACGCGCTGGTTTTGTTCTAAAGAAGAGGCTGAAGCTGCCGGTTGCCGCGAGACTCGTCGCTGATCCGGCCCGCTTGGCGATGACATCAAGGCGCTGACGTGGCAGGGTCCGCTCGCGATTCCCCGTGGGCGAGATCTTGGACCAGCCGGACAGCCATCCCATAGCAGAGCAGCAGCGCCGCAGCCGAACCTATCGCGCGCTGCGGCTGACTCTGCTTGCCACGATCATCTATGGCGGCATCGCCTATTTGCTCCTGCCCGAACTCTGGACGCACTATGAGCACCAGAAATCGCTGGCCGGCATGCCGATGACGACCATGACGCCGCAAGGCATTCCCGGCGACCCCATCAATATCGGCCTGATCGGCGACCGGAAGGACGTGATCTGTGCCATGCACGCCGCAGGCTGGTATCCAGCCGATCCAGTCACCCTGAAGTCGTCGATTGAGATCATCGGCAGCGTGCTGCTCGATCGCCCCTATCACAATGCGCCGGTATCCCCGCTGGTCTATCTCGGCCGCCGTAAAGACCTCGCTTTCGAGAAGCCATCGGGCACCAGCCCCGATCGACGCCATCATGTGCGGCTGTGGCTGGTGCTAGAGAAGGGGCAGGAGGATCGCCCGGTCTGGCTCGGCGACGCTACATTCGACCGCAGCGTCGGCATCAGTAAATACACCGGCGCCATCACTCATCACATCGCTGCAGATGTCGATGCCGAACGTGCTTTGCTCGCCGACGACCTCGAAAAGGCGGGCATGGTAGAGGCCAAGTATCAAGTCACCGGCGTCGGTCCCACCATTGCCGGCCGCAATGGTGGCGGCGACCTCTACTACACCGATGGCGAGATCTGGATCCAGCGTCTCGTGGTCGGCTGCGCCAAGCGCAGCGAGCCGCCCGAAACGATCCCGAGCCCGGCAGCAACCGAGATCAAGGATCAGATTTTCCGCGCAGTGGCGAATGTGATCGGCCCCACATCGACACATTGAGGACGCCGCAATTTTGATTCCGCGCCGTGCCATGCGACGATGGCCAATAAATTCAACAAGGACAGAAAATGGTCGTTCGCGCAGGCCGTGAGTTTCTCGCTATCCCCGGTCCTACCACTATGCCAGACGAAGTGCTGCGAGCGATGCATCGCCCTCCGCTGGACATCTATTCCGACGCCATGGTGCAGCTCACTTACGGACTGCTGGATGATCTCCGGACGGTGTTCGCGACCAAGGGCAAGACTTACATCTATATCGCCAACGGCCATGGCACCTGGGAGGCGACTCTCACCAATGTGCTGTCGCGCGGTGACAAGATTCTGGTGCTGGAGAGCGGTCGCTTCGCCGTCGGCTGGGGCAATGCGGCGCGCCTGATGGGTGTCGAAGTCCAGAGCCTGAAAGGCGACTGGAATCGCGCCATTCGTCCGGTCGAAGTCGAGGCTGCGCTGCGGCAGGATGTCGAGCACAGGATCAAGGCTGTGCTCGCGGTGCAGATCGACACGGCGTCCGGCGCCTACAACGACATCGAAGCGATCGGCAGGGCTATCAAGGCCGCTGGTCATCCGGCGCTGTTCATGGTCGATGCGGTCGCTTCGCTCGGCTGCATGCCGTTCGAGATGGATGCCTGGGGCATCGATGTCGCGATGTCGGCATCGCAAAAGGGGCTGATGACGCCGCCCGGCCTCGGCTTTGTCGCGGCCAGCGACCGCGCCCGCGAAGTGCACAAATCAGCCGGCCTGCGCACGCCCTATTTCGACTGGACCGAGCGCGACGGTAATGAGCACTATCAGAAGCATTCGGGAACGGCCCCCGTGCATCTGATGTTCGCCCAGCGTCAGGCCCTCGACATGCTGTTCGACGAGAAGCTGGACAATGTATTCCAGCGCCATCGCTTGCTGGCCGAAGCTGTGCGGCGCGCCGTGACGGTCTGGGCGGAAGGCGGTGTGCTCAGCTTCAACATCACCGAGCCTAAGGAACGCGCCAACACCGTGACCACGATCAAGATGGCCGATCCCGCGCCGCTGCTCGCCTATTGCCGGGAGAAATGCGGCGTCATTCTCGGCGTCGGCATCGGCGATCTGCAGGGCAAGGCGTTCCGCATCGCCCATATGGGCCATGTCAACGCACCGATGATCCTCGGCACACTCGGCGTTGTCGAAATGGGCCTGCAGGCGCTCGGCATCCCGCATGGCAAGGGCGGCGTGACGGCGGCGGTCAACTATCTCGGCGAGAGCGTGGCGCCCTAGGCCTGCCGCGCCTCACCGTGATCGCGCCGCGTTTCGGGCATGACCAACAGGATAAGCAGGAAGCCGAGCGCGGCGACGCAGGACAGGCCGACAAAGGCGACCGGCGCGCCGAATTTGTCCGCCACGTAACCGGCCGTGACGGTGCTGAGTGAGGCGCCGATTCCGGTTGCGGTGCCGACGATCCCCTGCGCGAGACTGAAGCGACCGCGACCGAAAGTAATGTCGGACACGATGAGCGGGATCATCACAGCGAAAACCGCTGCGGTGATTCCGTCGAAGATCTGTACGGCAACGAGCGCGAATGGGTCGGTCACCACGGAGAACAGCAATCCGCGGATTGCGAGCGCCGTGAAGGCGGCCAGCAATAGCGGCCGCCGCCCCCACTGCTGGGCCTTGCGGCCAATCGTCGGCGAGGTCGCTGCGACAAAAGCTTGCGGAACCACGATGCAGAAGGCGATGAGCGCCGGCGCCCAATCGGCCGAGCGCGTGGTGACGACACCCGCCATCAACGGCAGCATGGCGGCATTGGCGAGTTGAAGCAGCAGCACCGCGCAGGCGAAGATCAATAGCGCCTTCTGACGCACGAGATCGCGGAAGCGGAACGGCGGGTTGCTCTTCGCCTGCTCCGCTGACTGGCCATGGGCACGTGCCGGGTCGATCTCCTGATGGCGGATGCGTGACAGCGCATAGAGCACCGGGATCGCCAGGAGGAAAGTGACGATGAACACCGATCGGCTCGACAGCAGATAGCCGCAAGTCCCCATGACCGCAGCCGCGACACCGTTGCCAAGCGACGCGAAGCGCGCATTCCGACCGAGGCGTTCGCCGATACGCGCCGGCCCGACCAGACCGAGACTGATCGCTGCAATCGCCGGGCCGAGCACGCAACTCGCCATTGCATGCAGCGTGGCCGCCGTCACGACGACCGGAAAGATCGGCAGCGCCGCATAAGCGAGTGCACAACAGGCAATGGTGCACACCGCTGCACCGGCCACGAGCCGCGTGGAACGCGCTGCATCGATGATGGCGCCGCCCGGTATCTGACCGAGCAGCGCGATGACGCCGCCGATCGACAGCACGAAACCGATCTCGACCTGCGTCCATTTCTGCGTGGTCAAATAGACCGCGACGAACGGACCAAAGCCGGTCTGCACATCGGCAAGGAAGAAGATAAACCAATCGAGGCCGCGCAAACTTTGCTTCGACGGCTCGGGCGCGCCATCCGGCTCCGACCTCTTCTCATGCGAGTCCGGCGCGATCCCGGGCGCGCAGGCGACATCTGTCACCACCTCGTTTTCGGGGCGGTGACGATCGGGAGCGCGCGTGGTCGCCTGAACGGCCAATTATCGCTCCTGCATGGTGATGGGCGGAAACTTCAGCGGCGTCAGCGTGCCCGACGCGCCGAGCACCACGATCGGCTGGTCGTCCTTGTATTCCGGCGCAGCGCGAACCTGTTCGCGCGTCAGATCGAGCGTGATGCTCGCGGTCTTGTCGGCGACATTCCAGAAATGCAGGGCAGCCCAATCGACCACGATCTTGCGCGAGCCGACGCCGAGAAACCCGCCGAAATCGATGACGGCGCCGCGCACCTGCCCGGCGCGATCGACGATGACATCGGCGATGCGGCCCATATTCTCGCTTGCGGGGCTGCGCACATCGCGGCCGAGAATGCCCTTGGCATCAAATGCATCGATCACCGTCACCGACGGCGGCTTGGCGGCAGGCGGCACTGCCGCAGGAGCCGCATCGGGTTTGGCCGCATCCTGCTTTGCTGCAACCGGCGGAGAAGCGGGCTTCACAGAATCGGTCGCTGGAGGCGGCGCGACCGCAGGCTGCGACGGCTCCGCGTCCGGCCTGGCTGCCGGAGCGGACTCCGACTGCGCGGCTTTTGCATCGGACTCAGGCGATGGCACAGGCGAATCTGCCGCGAAAGCCACGGAATTTGCGGCCAACATAGCGAGCATTCCGGCAACAAGTCGGATTGCGGACATGATAACTCCTCGCTCAAACCTGTCGCTCGCGCCAACGCACATCAGCGACGCAAACGCATCAGTGCGTCAACACGATCGAAACCCGGATCTGTCCCCGGCTGCGAAGCACTTCCAGCGACACATCTTCGTGGTGCTTGCGCAGGCAAAGATCGACGCTGGATTCGCCAAGCCGTACATCACGCAGGATGACGTGCTGCAAGAAAGAAGGCAGCCGTGGATCGCGGAAGCGAATCTCGCCGCGCTCGATGTCAAACTCGATACCGAGCGCCGCTTCCAGCAATGTGAATGGCGTTGCGCTCGCCCAGGCCTGCGGCGCGCAGGCCACGGGATAGAGCGTCGGGCCGCGGCGCTTCTCGCGCTGGAAGCCGCAGAAAAGCTCTGGCAGACGACGCAGATCCATATAGGTCGCCGTGTCGAACAAGCCCTTGAACACGGCTTCGACCGAATGCTTCAGGCCATAGCGCGCAAGGCCGAGTGCGATCAGCGCATTGTCATGCGGCCAGATCGAACCGTCGTGATAGGACATGGGATTGTAGCGCGCCTCACCACGGGCGATGGTGCGAATGCCCCAGCCGGTGAAAAAATGTGGCCGCATCATATCCGCGGCGACCATCCGCGCACGCTCCTCGCGCACAATGCCGGTGAACAACAACTGCCCTGCATTGGACGAGCGGACCACACACGGCAACTTCGCGCCGTCCAGAGCCAGCGCATAGTTGCCGATCTCTTCGCACCAGAACGCAGCCTCGAAACGGTCCGCCAGTTGCCGGGCTTCCGCCTCGAGCTGCTCGGCACGTCCTGCAAGCTCCAGCCGCAGCGCCATGCGCGCAGCAAGATGCTTGGCGGCATAGACATAACCCTGCACCTCAGCGAGCGCGATATTGCCCTCTGCAAGTTTGCCATCGGCATGAAAGATCGCGTCATACGAGTCTTTCCAGCCCTGATTCTGCAGCCCCTGCTCGGTCGCGCGCTGATATTCAACGAAACCATCCCCATCGGGATCGCCGGGCCCATCGATCCATTTCAGCGCAGCCTCGATAGCCGGCCATAGTTCGCGCAGCACCTCTTCATCGCCGGTGCGCTCGACATAGAGACCGGCCAGCAGCACGAAGAGCGGCGTGGAATCGACACTTCCATAATATTGCGCGAATGGTACTTCGCGAAGCGCCGCCATTTCGCCGCCCCGCATTTCGTGCAAAATCTTCCCAGGCTCGGCATCATTGAGCGGATCGACATCCCTGGCCTGAAATGCCGCCAGCCGCGACAGCACGCCTTTCGCCACCCGCGGATCGATCCAAAGCATCTGCAGCGCAGTGATCAGGCCGTCGCGACCGAATGTCGTCGAATACCAGGGAATGCCGGCATAGGGATAACGCCCCTGCGGCGTGTTGGTCATGAGGATGTTGAGATCTCCCATCGCCTGACACAGCACCTCATTGAAGATGTCGTTCGAGGTCTCGATGGTGGTCGCGCCCTTGCTGAAATTGCGCATCTCCCGGCGATGCGCCAGCAAGCCGCGGAGAAACGGCACCGGCTTATGATCGACGCCGACATTGCAGCTTGCAACAACGAAGAGCGACGTCACTTCCTGCGGCGCAAGCGCGAAATGATAGGTCGCCTTGTTGGCCGATAGCTGCGTCGGCCGCGGGTCGAAATGCATCATCGTGCGTAACAGCTTGCCGTCGAGCCCGGTATATTCCAGCGCGACATGGCTGGGATCCACGAGCCGGCTTGTCGCAACACCGCGATGCTTTCGCTTTTCACCGCGGACCTCGAACAGATCGGCGAAATCGTTGTCGAAACACAGCGTGAGATCAAAGCTGGCACGCTCGTTCCCGTGATTCTGCAGGCCGATGCGCTGATAGGCAGCGCCACGCCACAGAAAGACGGTGCGCACGATATGCAGCATATCCTTCTGCAGGACAATCCGCCCGTTGCGATAGATATCCGGATTGGTGAGATCGATGGTGAGCGATGAATTATCGTCGCGCAGATTGGAGCCGAGCAGGAGCGGCTGAACGTCGTTCAGAGCGAGTTCGAGGCGCGCCAGATAGCGTGTATCCATGTTGAAGAGGCCATCGGGGCCACCGGCGGACGCGCCGATGTCGCCGTGACTATCGAGCACAGCGAAAGTGTCGTCGTGTTTCAGCGCGCGCCGCGGCCGCGACGCTGGGCCGGTCATCGGAATGTAGAACGGCGATTCGACGATCTTTTGATCTGCTAGCACACCACGCTTGGCAGCAGCGACTTCGACGGGCATGGATGACCTCGACCAGTTGAATGGACATGGCGACACGCATGCGGAAACGCATCACGCAGACTAGCTGAGTCGTCAGGCCGCGTGTGCGGCAAGACGGCTCATTTCCTGCGTCACGAGTTCGCGATACGGGCCTTGTCCCTGCATCAGGATGTCCGGTTTACCGTCCTCGATGATCTTGCCGCTACGCAGCACGACCACGCGGTCGAAATTGCGCAAGGTCGCCAGGCGATGCGCGATGGCGATCACCGTGCGGCCGCGCATCAGACGCGCCAGCGCCTCGCGGATCGCTTCCTCCGACTCGCTGTCGAGCGCAGCCGTAGCCTCATCGAGCAGCAGGATCGGCGCGTCCTTGAGGAAGGCGCGCGCAATGGCGATGCGCTGGCGCTGGCCTCCCGAGAGCTTGACGCCACGATCGCCGACCATGGTGTCGAGCCCCTCCGGCAACTGCTCGATGAAGTCGCAGCGCGCATCGATGGCCGCTTGCATCACCTCATCGTTC
>WPCJ01083270.1_pt1 | contig 17220 bp, 14 predicted proteins | sample 5399831 | NCBI WGS metagenome assembly WPCJ01 (sample SAMN12869470, study PRJNA574797) | sludge metagenome | isolation source: wastewater treatment of pH10 | place: China:Beijing | collected 2019-05-20 | reverse complement strand
CATTGCCGCCGCGATCGCCACGGTCTCCGCCGTAACCACGGTCGTTGCCGCCACGGTAACCGCCGCGGTCTCCCCCGCGGTCGCCGCCGTATCCGCCACGATCTCCACGGTCATCACGCCCGCGGTACCCGCCGCGGTCTCCGCCACGGTCGTCACGACCACGGTAACCGCCACGGTCTCCGCGGTCGCCGCCGCGATCTCCGCGGTCGTAGCCGCCGCGACCGCCACGGTCGCCGCGATCCTCCCAGCCCTTACCGCGCGGGCTGGGGCCTGAATCCTCGCGGAGCTCAATGAGCTTGCCGCTGATGCGGGTATCCGACAGCGCAGCGACGGTCTCCGCAGACAACCGCTTCGGGAGCTCGACGAGCGAGAAGTCGTCGCGCACCTGGATGCGACCGAAGTCGTCGCGGGTGAGGCCACCCTCGTTTGCGATCGCGCCGATGATCTGGCCGGGCTGCACCTTCTGGCGACGGCCCACCTCGATCCGGTACATCTGCAGGTCGTCGCGCTGCGCGCGCGGCTCACGCTTCTCACGGTCGAACCGGCCGCCGCGGTCGTCGCGACCGCCACGGTCGCCGCGATCCCGATCGCGCTGCCCGTCCTCAAGGAAGCGAGCCGCCTGCTGACGGTCGCGCGCGAACTTCTGGTCGTCAGACTCGTCCAGCAGCAGCTTCGTCTTGCCCTGCGACACAACCGCGAGCGCGGCCGCGACGTCGGCCTCGGGCACATCGTGGTGACGCACGTAGTGGTCAATGATGTCCCTGAAGCGCTCGATCCGGCTCGTCTCGCCGAGCGCCGCGGTGATCGCGTCGTCGAAGCGGGTGAGGCGGGTCGCATTGACCTCTTCGACGCGGGGCAACTGCATCTGCGTGAGCGTCTGCTTCGTTGCCTTCTCGATCGAGGTGAGCATGCGACGCTCGCGCGGTGTGACGAAGCTGATCGCGTCGCCCGAGCGGCCGGCACGTCCCGTACGGCCAATGCGGTGCACGTACGACTCGGTATCGATCGGCAGGTCGAAGTTCACGACGTGGCTGATGCGCTCAACGTCGAGGCCACGCGCCGCGACGTCGGTCGCAACGAGAATGTCGAGGCGGCCGTCCTTCAGCGACTGCACGGTGCGCTCACGCACGTTCTGGGGCACGTCACCGTTGATCGCGGCCGCCGAGTACCCACGCGCGCGAAGCTTCTCGGCGACCTGCTCGGAGTCACCGCGGGTGCGCGTGAAGACGATGAGGCCGTCGAAGTCTTCGACCTCGAGCACGCGGGTGAGCGCGTCGACCTTCTGCATGTACGAGACGACGATGTAGCGCTGCGTGATGTTCGACGAGGTCTGCGTCTTGCCCGCGATCTTCACCTCGCGCGGATCGTTGAGGTACTGCTGCGAGATGCGGCGGATCTGGTTCGGCATCGTGGCCGAGAACAGCGCGACCTGCTTCTCCTTGGGCGTGTCGGCGAGGATTGTCTCGACGTCCTCCGCGAAGCCCATCTTGAGCATCTCGTCGGCCTCGTCAAGCACGAGGTACTTGATCTGGGTGAGGTCGAGCGAGCCGCGCTTCAGGTGGTCCATGATGCGACCCGGCGTGCCCACGACGATGTCAACGCCGCGGCGCAGCGCCGAGAGCTGCTGGCCGTAGGCCTGACCGCCGTAGACGGGAAGCAGGTGAACCTCGGGCAGCTTCGACGCGAAGCTCTCGAAGGCCTCGCACACCTGGAGCGCGAGCTCACGGGTCGGAGCGAGCACGAGGGCCTGGGGCACACCCTGACCGGGCTCGATGCGCGACAGGATCGGCAGCGCGAACGCGGCGGTCTTGCCGGTGCCGGTCTGCGCGAGGCCGACGACGTCGCGGCCAGACAGCAGGGTCGGGATCGTCGCCGCCTGGATGGCGGACGGGGTCTCGTAGCCGACGGCGGTGATCGCCTCGAGCACCTTCGGCGCGAGGCCGAGGTCTGCGAAGGTCACACGCTCAGTGTGAGCATCGGCGTCGTTTGCGTCTGCGCTCTTCGCGGGAGCGTCGACTGCCGGAGCGTCGGTTTCGGGATCGGAGGAAGTTTCGGGGGCGTTCGCGGGAGCGGCTTCTGGCGACTCGGTCTGCGCGTCAGCCGGAGCGGTCTCAGCAGCGATGGTTTCGTCTGCGGACTCGGGCGCGGTGTTCTCGGAAGAGGGCATCGTATCAGTCTACACCCTCATGGTATACGCCGAGGAACACCCGATTCTGCACTGCACTCGTTATGTCTCCGTGACAGCCGGAGACACGGGAGGGGCGCTCCTGACGGTATCCTTATAGCCAAGCTCGATTCATGAGCGAGATTGACTTCACCTTCAAAGAGGATTCGGTGACGATGAGCGCTGCAGTTCAGCCCCTACAAGACTCAAGCATGCGCCCGCCACTCATGAATTTCGATTCGTTCACGGAAGTGGCGTCGTCGGCTTTCGTTCCCCTCGCGATCAACAGCGGCCAGCAGCACAACTTCCGGGGATACCTACGAACGGCGGCCGTTGACCGGCTCGGGTTTACTGAGCTTTACGCTTCCGCGCACGAGGTCGAGCGCACGCCGACGCTCGCCAACCAGGGTGGCGACCACTACATGCTCGGCATCATGGTGCAAGGGTCTGCGTTGCTCGTGCAGGGCGGGCGCGAACTCGTTATGCAAGAGGGCGACATCACCATCTATGACACCGGTCAGCCGTTCTCGTTGAACTTTGAGAACGACTCCAAGAACTTCGTGATTCTGCTCCCCAAAGACATGCTTGCACTGCCGCAGGAACTCATTGGCGAGGTGACCGCAACTCGGCTTCCCGCGGACTCGCGCGCCGGCGCCCTCGCTTCCCAGTTCCTGCTGCAGGTTCCCGGGGCGCTTCACCGCGCATTCCACGAGGTGAACATGCGCATCGCGCGGACTTCGGTCGACCTTGTTGAGACGCTGCTGACCCTTGCCCTCGGCACGGAGCGGCTCGAGCAAGACCCGCACCAGGTGCTGCTGCGCAAGATTCGCGAGTACATTGACTCCCATCTCAGTTCGCCTGACCTCGATCCGAGTCAGATCGCCGCCGCCCATCACATTTCTACGCGCCACCTCCACGGACTTTTTAAAACGCAAGGAACGACCGTGTCAGGTTACATTCGCACCCAGCGGCTCGAGCGCTGCCGGCAAGACCTAATGAACCCGATCTTTGCCGACCGCCCAGTGTCCGTGATCGCGTCGCGCTACGGCTTCATCGACGCGGCACACTTCAGCCGTGTCTTCCGTGGGCACTTCGATGCGACGCCCACTGAGGTGCGCGCGCGCCGCCTATCTTAGGCAGCCCGAGAAATGTCCCAGCACGACCGGGCTGGGTGCATCGCTGCGATCCAGCGAACTTCATAGCCTGGAGATCGGGGGCGCTCAGGCGCCACCGCGCATCACTACAAGCCATCTCCGGAGGAACAATGAAGAACAAGTACGACGGCCTCTTTGTCACCCATATGCCCAACATCGGCGAAGACTTCACCAACGAAGGTGACGCCGCCGGCCTGCCCACGCCGACGAACACGGGCGAAGCGCTCGGCCTCGTCCGCGCGGAAGACGTTCCCGAGAGCAAAATCCACATGAGCCACATCTGGATTTTTGAGACCGACGAGCCCCAGCACTGGGTCAACGAGCATGAGCATGACTACGACGAGATCCTCACCTGGACGGGAACCGACCCCGACAACCCCACGGACCTCGGTGCAGAGCTGTACTTCGATATCGAGGGGGTGCGCCACACCGTCACGACCTCGGGCAGCGTCTATATTCCCGCGGGCGTGCGCCACTGCCCGCTCGGCTTCACCAAGGTAACCAGGCCGTTTAACTTCAGCGCCCTGTCGCTGAACGGGAGCTACGGCTCTGACGAGAACGCTGGCCTCATCGATCAGCTCAAGGCCGACGGCAAGCTCTAGCCGCCGGGAACGCACAATGACGATGGGACAGCATACGACAGAGGCGGCCGTCCGCGAGGCCGTCGAGCTCTACGTCGCCGGAGTACGCGCGAACGACCCAGAAACCGTGAAACGCGCGTTCAGCGACGACGCTGTAATGTGGGGCTACCTTGGCCCGGACTACGTCACGCAGTCAGGGCAGTCGTTCGCAGACGAGGTCGTCGCGACTGCACCTCCGGAAGACCCCCAGTACCGCTACGAGATTCACAGCGTCGAGGTGCACGGTAGCATCGCGAGCGCGGTGCTCGAAGAGCAGGCGTATCTCGGCGCGAACTTCCGCAATCAGTTCGGTCTCGTTCTGATCGAGGGAGTCTGGCGAATCACGAGCAAAGTCTTCACGACGACGTGACGAAGCAGCGACGTTAGCAGCGCTGAAGGGTTCGAGATCCACATGGGTCTCGAACCCTTTTGGCGTGTGCGCTACCTGTCGGACGTGACGGCACACGGAGAAGCCCGGCGCGCCTGTCGGCGCGCCGGGCTTCTCAGGGCCGGAGCTGGCTATTCTTTGTGACTCTGGTACGTGGGGTTCAAAGACAGCGCACTGAACCGGAACGGGCGATCAACCCGATTGAATCCGAGTGGGCAGTGCACGGTACCCGCGGGAATGTACACGCTTCCCGAGGTGGTGATGATGTGGCGCTCGCCGTCGATCTCCATGTAGATCTCTGCGCCGAGATCGCGTGGGTCGTCTGGGTTCGATCCCGTCCAGATAAGGATCTCGTCGTAGTCGTGTACGTGCGGGTTTACCCAGTGCACGGGCTCTGTAGTCTCGTGCACCCAGATGTGGCTCATGTTGATCTTGCTCTCCGGCACGACGTCCGGGTGCATGAGCCAGAAGCCCTCCCCCAGGTTCTCGGGCTGCACGAGGCCCGCGGCTTCGCCCTCGTTGCTCATCTCGCCCGTCTTGATGACGGGCATGTCGCTCACGAAGAGGCGCTGGTACTCAGTCGACATGCTGTTCCTTTCGTCTGTGACATCCACTCCGATGCCACCACTTTCGACGTTACGGGGCCGCCCGAGCACGGCCAAGGCTTCGGCGGGCACGCTGCTCAGTGGGTCAACAGACGTGCACGCTAAGGAGGCTACCGGGTGACGGTCGTGCCCGCCGGCAGGCCGGGCCTGCGCTGCCATCCGCTCCACAGGGGACGGTAGCCCATGCGGCACCAGAAGGGGCCCGACCGCGGGTTCTGTGCGGCGTACCCGAGCAAGATCCGGTCGAAGCCCTCCGCTTCGATGCGGGCGTGGGCGAACTCCACGACGGCCTCACCGATGCCCCCTCCGCGCACGGTGGGCCGAAGGTACATCGCCTGAATGAACGCGACACCACCGCCCTGCGCACACGCCTGCAAGTGACGCTCCCGATTCAGCTCGATGCTGAGGTAGCCGACGGCCTCGCCGCGCTGTTCGATCACCCACGTCCACTCGGGGTCAATTGCGAGCCGGACCTCGATCCCGACCTGGAGAATTGCGGCGGCGCCTGGCCTGTCGGCGAGGCCCCCGTGTTGGGCGTCGTGGGCGAGCAGCTCGGAGTCAAGCACCCCGAGGAGCGGTGCGTCGGCTGACGTCGCCAGGCGCAGCGTCACGCCGCCTGCCCTGAGCCGGGCCTCCGCTTCCGGCTCGGCGACGCCGCGCGCACCCACGCGGATGCCGGTGATATCGACGCAGGCAAAGCCCTGCGAGAGGAGCGGGCGCACGAGCCCGGAGTCGCGGCTCGGCACCTTCACTGACAGAGAGGTCTCCCAGTCGCCGTCTTCCCCGAGGCGTGGCGCAGTATCCGCGACCCACTCGCGCAGCAGTCGTGCCGCTGCTGGTTCGTCGCCATCCCATCGAAGCTCGAGAGAAGAGGTCACGAGCGGCCCCCAAATCGCCTCGGGATCGCTCGCGGTGAGCACCTTCTCGCGGGAGACTGCGAGAGCGTGGTCCGTGTTCCCCGAGCCGGCACGTCGAACGACCGCATCGCCCGGGTTGAGCGACCGCACGGGCAGCTGCGGGTCGATTTCGCGTTCGCGATCCGACATGCGCCCGAGTAGCAGCTCAAGGTCTGTGTTCTGTGCCGTCATGTTCAATCGGTCTCCGTTCAGTACTGCGATGCTGGGCCCCAGGGGGTACGCGATAGCTCGTCCAAATCCCGAGCGTATCCGCTGCCTACAGGTCCGGGATTGTCATTGCCGGTACTGCCGTTGCCGCGCCCTGCACAGTTACTTGAGCTCGCGGCAACGCTCTCCGAGACTGGGAACAACAGACTCACCGAGCTGAAAGGAGACAGACGTGAATCGCACAACCCAGGTCTCAGCACACTACGCGGCCGGAGCCCGTGGCGACCTTGCCGAAATGATGGCTGACTTTGCGCCCGACATCGAATGGGTCGAAGCGGCGGGGTTTCCGCTGGCAGGCACGTACCGTGGGCCCTCGGAGATCGCGGAACAGGTGTTCGCTCGCATTGCGGCTGAGTGGGAGGGCTTTGGGATGGTCCCTGACGAACTCTTCGAGAGCGGCGAGACCGTGATCGCGCTCGGCAGGTACGTCGGCGTCAACCGGGCAACCGGCCGCGGGCTCGAGGCCCGCGCCGTTCACGTCTGGCGTTTTGCCGGGGCATTGATCACGGGGTTTGAACAGGTCACCGATACGCTGCTCGTAGCACGCGCAGCAGAGCAGGGAAGCAAATGACACACAGCAGCGAAGAACAGTTCGCGGGCACGCCGTCTGGGCGAAAGGCACGTGACCTCGGCATCGATATCGGCACGCTTCCGAGCGGGCCGCGCAACGCGATCACCGATGTCACCGGGGTGCGAGTCGGTCACACGACGCTCATCTCAGGCGACGGCGAACTCGTGCGCGGCGAAGGGCCGATCAGAACTGGCGTGACCGTCGTGATTCCGACGGAGGAACCGTGGAAGCGACCGGTGTTCGCCGCTCCGCACCGCTTGAACGGCAATGGCGAGATGACCGGGCTCGAGTGGGTCCGGGAGTCGGGCCTGCTCACCTCCTACATCGGCCTGACGAATACGCACAGCGTCGGCGTCGTGCGCGACGCGCTCGTCGCGCACGAGGGCACCACGAGGCCCGCGGGTGAGGACTACTGGTCGCTTCCCGTCGTCGCTGAAACCTGGGACGGCGCGCTCAACGATCTGAACGGCTTCCATGTGCGGCCCGAACACGTCGAGGCCGCCATCGCGAGCGCGCACGGCGGTCACGTAGCTGAGGGCTCCGTTGGCAGCGGAACCGGCATGATCGCGCACGGATTCAAGGGTGGCATCGGCACTGCGTCGCGCGTGATCGCCGACGTCGATGGCGGCTTCACCGTCGGCGTACTCGTGCAAGCGAACCACGGCCGCCGAGACCGCTTCACGGTCAACGGCACGCTGATCGGTCCGCGCATCACGCTTCCGAGCGATGCTGAGACAGGCGGTGCCGAAGTGCCAGACGCGCGGTTCACAACCCAGTTGCCGGAGGGCAGCGGATCCATCATCGTCATCGTGGCCACCGACGCACCGCTGATCCCCCACCAGTGCGCGCGGCTCGCGCAGCGCGCCACGTTCGGGATCGGGCGGCTTGGCGGCGCGGGGGAAAACGGCAGTGGCGACCTGACGCTGTGCTTTGCGACCGGCAGCGGCGACATCCCGGCCGGGTTCTCGGAGGGTAAAGCTCCCGTGAGCTTCCCGGTCATCGCGCTGAGCAATGACCGCATCGACCCACTTTTCTACGCGGCGATCGAAGCCACGGAGGAAGCGATCATGAACGCGATGCTCGCTTCAGACACAATGGTCGGAATCAACGGTGCGACGAGGTACGGGCTTCCGCACGATCAATTGCTCCACCTCCTCTCACAATAGGGACAGCCCCTACCGCTGAGAAACACGGTGTGGCCCGGGCGAAGTGCCCGGGCCACACCGTGTTTCGTGTTCGCTACGCGACAGGCATATCCAGCGTGTTCGCGAGCAGCCCCTGCGTGTAGGGATCGGCTGGGTGGTCGAGCACCGCGTCCACCTCGCCGTACTCGACGATCTCGCCGCGGTTCAGCACCGCAACCCGGTGCGCGATATTGCGCACCACGGCGAGGTTGTGGGTGACGAAGATCATTCCGAGGCCGTCCTTCAGCAGCCCTCGCAGCAAGTCGAGAACCGCGGACTGGACGAGCACGTCGAGCGCCGAGGTCACCTCGTCACAGATAAGCAACTCGGGTGAGGCGAGCAGCGCCCGCGCAATCGCGACCCGCTGTCGTTGCCCGCCCGAGAGCTCGGCGGGATACATCTGGGCCATGCGACGCGGCAGCTCGACCCTGTCGAGCGCCTCGGCGATCTGGCGCCGTGCCTCCGCGCCGCCCGTTCCGTGAAACAGTTCGAGCGGTGTGCGCAGGATGGCCTCGACGGTGTGGCGTGGGTTCAGCGACCCGTACGGGTTCTGGAAGATGTACTGCGCGGCCTGCCGGTCGGCGTGACTGCGCTTCGCTGCCGACTTCGCGAGCTGCCGGCCTCCGAGAGCGGCCTCCCCTTCCCAGTTGTCATGCAATCCGATGAGGCACCGCGAGAAGGTGCTCTTGCCCGATCCTGATTCGCCGACGATCGCGAGGCACTCTCCGGCCTGCACCGTCAGGTCGATGCCGTGCAGCACCTGCGTGTGCCCGTAAGCCGCCGTGAGGCCCGAGACCCGCAGGAGCGGCTGCTCAGCATCCGACGCCGCAGCGAGTTCATCGCCCTCCCACGGCGAACGCACCTTCGTCGAAGGGGTCGCCGCGATGAGCTGCTGCGAGTACGGGTGTGTGGGTTCGAGCAGCACGTTGCGCGCCCTGCCCGTCTCCACAATGCGCCCGTCTTTCATCACGATGGTCGAATCGGCCACCTCGGCGACGACGGCGAGGTCGTGCGTGACGTAGATCGAGGCGATCTCGTACTCCGCGCACAATCGCTTCACCAGTTCGAGGACGCGCATTTGCGTTGACACGTCGAGACCGGTCGTTGGCTCATCAAGCACGATGAGGCGGGGCTGGGCGATCACGGCCATTGCGATCGCGATGCGCTGCTGCTGCCCGCCAGACAGTTCGCTCGCGCGGCGCATGATGAACGCATCGTCGTTCGGCAGCCCAACGGCATCGAGCACCTCACGAACCTTCGCGAGCGCCTCGTCGCGTGGCGCGTCGACTGCCTCGAGCAACTGCGTTGAGAGGCGCATCGAGGGGTTCAGCGCGGTCGCGGGGTCCTGGGCGACGTAGCTCACGACGCCGCGGCGCGCAGCGCGCAGCCCCGCGGCATCGAGGGCGAGGATGTCCGTGCCCTCGATCACGACCGAGCCCCGGCTGATGCGCGCGCCGGGTCGGGCGAAGCCGAGCAGCGCGAGCGAGAGCGTGCTCTTGCCCGAGCCAGACTCGCCGACGATACCCATGACCTCGCCCGGTTCGAGCGAGAGCGACACCTGCTCGATGATCGGGGCACCCGTCGACTCGAGCACGACCTCGAGATCAGTAACTGTGATTGCGGCCATGACTACTTCCCCTCGGTGCGAGCGATGACGCGTGCGCCACCCTCAGCGATCAGATTTCCACCGACGGTGAAGAGCACGATCATGACGATCGGCGCCAGCACCGCCCACGGCTGGGTTGCAAGCCCCGTTCGGTTCTCACTCACCATCAGGCCCCAGTCGGGCGTCGGGGGCTGGATCCCGTACCCAATAAAGCTGATGGACGCGAGGATGCCAACAGCCCACATGAGACGCACACCGAACTCGACGAGCAGTGGTGACGTGATGTTCGGCAGAATCTCCCGAACGATGAGCTTGCGGCCGGGGATGCCGACGGACTGCGCCCACAGCACGAACTCCCGCCGGCAGATCGGCTGCGCCGCACCACGAATGACGCGGGCGACGCCGGGAATCAGGGCGAGCACGACGAGCAGCACCAGCAGCGCGGGGCTCGGGCCGAGCACCGACACGAACATCAGCGCCATCAGGATGCCCGGGAACGCGAGCAGTACGTCCATGATTCGCATGAGGATCGTGTCGGTCCAGCCGCGGTAGTACGCCGCGACCATTCCGATCACCGCCCCAATAGCCACGGAGAGCACCGCGGCAAGGGGTGCCATCCACGCGAGGTGGATGCCACCAGACAGCACGCGTGACAGGACGTCGCGGCCGAGCTGATCGGAGCCGAGCAAGAGGCCGCCGCCGGGGGCGGCGTAGGGGGTCGTGATCGGCTCGGTCGGCGCGTGCGGCGCAAGGAAACGGCCGAACACGGCGAGCGCGGCGGTCACCACGACAAGGATCAGGCCCCACCGCACCTGCTTCGATGCGAGGAACCGGGTGAGCACACGGGATTTCGGTCGCGCCGCGTCGTCGCTGGCGGTCTCGGGTTCATGCTGGTGCGTCATGGCTATTCCTTCCGCCCCGCCGACCCGGCGTCAGAGAACAGGTCAGCGATGAAGTTGAAGACGAAGTATGCCGAGGCGATGATGAGCACGACGGCCTGGATGAGCGGGAGGTCGCGGTTGCCGACAGACTCGACGAGCGTGAGCCCGATGCCCGGGTACGAGAAGAGGTACTCGACGACAACGGTGCCGCCGATGAGGAACGCGGCCACGAGCGAGGCCGCCGGGATGATCGGCGCGAGCGCGTTCGGGAGCGCGTGCCGGTACAGGATGCGCCTCGTGCTCAACCCCTTGAGCTGTGCCGTCTGAATGTACTCGCTACTCATCACGTCGATAAAGGAGACCCGAACGAGCCTCGACAGGTAGGCGACCCCGCCGATCACGAGCGTTGCGACGGGCAGCACGATCGCGAGCGGATGCCACCACGGCATGTCAGCGGGCGGAATCAGCGCGACAGGCGGGAAGATGCGAAAGACCGTCGTGCCGAACAGTGCGATGAGCACGGTGCCGAGCACGAACTCGGGGACGGCGTTCACGACCATCGACGTTCCCATGAAGAGCTTGTCGAACGCTTTGTCCTTGCGCTGCGCCGCGATGATGCCGACGACGAGCGAGATCGGCATCATGATCACGAGCGCGAGCGCGCCGAGCGTGAGCGAGTTGCGGAGGCGGATTGCGAGGGTGTCGGCGACGGGCACGCCGTTTGTGAGGGAGACGCCCCAATCGCCGCGCAGGATCCCGGTGAGCCAGTTCACATATTGCTGCCACACCGGCAGGTTGAGGCCAAGCTGCTCGCGAACGATTTCGAGCCGCTCAGGGGTCGCGTTCACCCCGAGGATCACGCGGGCGACGTCGCCCGGCATCGCCTGCGTGGCAAAGAAGATCAGGATCGAGACGAGCAGCAGCGTGATGACGCCCTGCAGCGCTTTCCCTCCCCACTTCTTGAACAGTCGCACCCGCCGCTGTCGGGTGCGATCCCCTCCCCGCTCCGCGGAGAGTGCAATCATCTCAGTCATTCTCGTCGGCTCCTTCCACCCGTCACGTCGGACTCTAGCGATTCTTGGGCCGTGCCCGTCGCTGAGCACTGACTACCTGCAGGTGGGGTACGTCGGTCGTATTGGGTTACCGAGAGCGTCGCTTCCTTGCGTCGCCCCGAATCAGACAGGTGCCCGATCAGTACTCATGGTTCGCTAGCGGGGCCGCGATCACAATGGGCACGCCCCGTTCTTGCCCGGCGAGTCAAACAGCCTTCACTCGACGACAACCCCCCTGGGGCGCGCAGCCACAAAGCTAGACATAGCCCAGTTCAAAGCCGACCCGACAGCAAGGAGGTTCCGTGTCAGCGAACCGCTCAGTGTCAGTGGCCGCCCCCGTGTTCCCCGTGCACGACATCGCGCCGCGCAACGGGCCAGCCGGCACCTCGGTTATCATCGTCGAACCGATTACCGCAGACGTCGCTATCGGCTCGCCGCACCGTCACGCGTTCACCCAACTCGTGCTCGTGGAGCGCGGCACGGGCACCCACCAGGTCGACTTTGCGAGTGTGCCGATCATGGCGGGCGAACTTCACCTGCTCGCGCCCGGCCAGGTGCACCACTGGCAAGCTGACCCGGGCCTTCGCTGCCTCGCGATCCTCTTCTCAGAAGACGCGCTCGATCCGCTCGGCATGCTCCCCGACCGAATCCGTGAGCTGTTGCTGCTCGGCGCCGCGCCGATCGCCCCGTCGACGCCCGCTCTCGCTCGCATGCGCCGCTTCTTCGCCGCAATCAAGGACGCGCCGTCACCCGAAACCGGGGCGTACATCCTCGCTGCACTGCTTCACGAATGCGCCGACGCCTCGGTCGAGCATCAAACGCTCGGCGCCCACTCTGTGCTGACCCGAGATTTCATGCGCTGCGTGCTCCGCAGCCCTGACGCCCGGCTCACCGTCGCGAGCTGCGCGGCCCGCCTCAGCGTCAGCGCGGGATACCTGGCCGAGCAAGTCGTCGCCGACACAGGGTCAACCCCGGGGCGCATCCTCCGCACCGCCATCGCGCGAGAGGCGCAGCGGCTGCTCAGCGGGAGCGACCTCAGCGCCGCCCAGATCTCGAGCAAGCTCGGGTTCAGCGAGCCCTCATACTTCTCCCGCTTCTTCCGCCGAGAGGTCGGCTCAACACCAACCGAATACCGCGGGCTCGGCACCGACGCCGCTGCCCGCACCCGAAAGGAACGCCATGCAAGCTGATGTACTGTTCGAACGAGCGACGCTGTTCGACGGGCACGAGCTCCTCCCTTCGCCCGTGTCGATCGCGATCGCGGATGGCCTTGTCGCGGCGGTAAGTGAAGAGAGCCTCGAACACCTCGTCGGCCCGCACACTCAGCGCCGCGACATGCGGGGGGCGTTCGTGATGCCAGGCCTCGTCGACGTCCACAACCACCACGCGATCGCCGGCCGGGCTGAGCTCTTTGAACTCTCGCTGCCCGTCGGTGCCTCACGCGACGAGATACTCATGGCCGTTGCCGCGCACGCTGCGAACACCCCGGAGGGCGGCTGGATCACCGGTGGGCCCTGGGGCACGAACCTCCTTAACGAACTCAACTCGCTCGAGTCACTCGCGCTCTTGGACGAGGCCGCTCAGGGGCGCCCGGTTGTGCTCATCGAAGACAGCAGGCACAACCGGTGGGCTTCAAGCGAGGCATTGCGCCGTGCCGGGATCGACCCCGGCACGGCCGAAGCCGGGGTGCTTCGTGACCGCGCAACTCAGCGCCCAACGGGAGTGCTGCTCGAGCGTGCCGGGCTGCTCGTCGAACACGCGCTCGCCGCGCAGGGCGGTTTCAGCGAAGCACAGCACCGCGCGTCGTCCAAGCACGGCGTCGCTGTACTGAACAGTTTTGGCGTGACAACATTCCAGGATGCGGCCGCGTCACGAGACATCCTCGCCGCGCTGAAGCAACTCGATGACTCCGACGACCTCAACGCCTGGGTCGTCTCATCGATCACGATGAACGACGATATTTTCGGCTTCTCCCCCGTCGGGCAAGCTCTCATCGACCTCGCGGAGCCGTACCGTTCCCGGCACCACCGCCCCGACTTCGTCAAGGTGTTCCTTGACGGCGTGCCGCCCGCGCGCACGGCGGCGTTCCTCGAGCCGTACCTCCCCGACGACGAGCACGGTCACGACTTCGCGGGAGCGCTGTTGATACCGCAAGCGGAGTTCGGGGCGCTCGTCAAGAGTGTCGCCGGGCAGGGACTCGGGGTGAAAGTGCACTGCGCTGGAGACGCCTCCGCCCGAGCCGTGCTCGACACGGTGGAGCGCCTGCGTAGCTCAGGCGACCACACCACGCGGGTGCACATCGCGCACGGCCAGATCCTTGCCGAGAGCGACATTCCGCGGCTCGCCGAACTTGACGTCACGGCAGATATGTCGCCCTTCGTGTGGTTTCCCGGTGTGATCCCGACCGCGCTCACGCAGGTGCTTGCCGCCGAGGTTGCCTCACGCGTGCAGCCGACCCGCGACCTGCTCGAACAGGGAGCGCTGCTCGCGATGGGCTCGGACTGGCCGGTCAGTCCGACTCCGAACCCGTGGGTGGGTATCCACGGGCTTGTCACGCGGGCCGACCCGTTCCGCCAGGCGCCAGGAACGCTGTGGCCCGAGCAGGCGCTCACCGTCGGCGAGGCGCTTCGCATCTGCACCGCAAACGGTGCCGAAGCGATGGGCCTCGGCGCAGTCACGGGCAGGATCGCCGAGGGATACTCGGCCGACCTGATCCTGCTCGATGCGAGCCCGTTCGACCGCGACCCACACACGCTCGTCGATACGCGGGTGCTCGAGACCTGGTTTGAGGGACGCGTCGTCCACCGGGCGAATGACTAGCCGCCGTAGGGGCCTGGCTCCCGTCGCGCGTACCGGCCCCGTCCTGATCCTGCTCCTGGGTCTGCTTGAGGCGTTTGGCCCGCTCTCGATGGATCTGTACATGCCGGCCCTCCCTGAGCTCGCCGCGACCCTCGGCACGAGCGACGCCCTGGCCCAGCTGACGATGTCGGTCTGCATGCTCGGGCTGGGCGTCGGGCAGCTCATCGCTGGCCCGCTCAGCGACCGCTTCGGGAGGCGGCCTCCGCTTCTCGTTGGCGTCGCCGCGTTCACCGTGTTCTCTGCGGCGTGCGCGCTCGCCCCCTCTGTCGAGTGGCTGCTGCTCTTCCGGGCGCTTCAGGGCATCGGCGGCGCTGCTGGAATGGTTGTCACGCTTGCGATCGCACGCGACCTGTTCTCTGGGGCAGAACTCTCAAAAATGCTCTCCTGGCTCGCGCTCGTCGGCGCCACCGCGCCGATTGTCGCGCCCGTGATCGGAGGCCAGCTCACGGTGGTCATGGACTGGCGGGGCGTCTTCCTTGTGCTCGGTGGGCTCGGCGCCGTACTTTTCGCGGCGGCTGCGCTCTGGCTTCCGGAGTCACTTCCGGTGAGCGCGCGCCGCGCAGGCGGCGGGCGGTCGTTGTTCGCGGACGCGCGCGTGTTGCTCGGGCCCGGCCCGTATCGTGTCGTGCTCGCGATTTCGGCGATCTCAGGGATCGCGTTCTTCTCGTACTTGTCGATGTCGAGCTTTGTGCTGCAGAACGGCTTCGGCGTCTCGCCGCAGCTCTTCGGCGTCATGTTCGCGCTCGGCTCGCTGTGCAATGTCGTGGGCTCCCAGACGAACCGGGTGCTCGTCGGCAGGTTCTCACCCCTCGAGCTGTACCGGGCGGGCATCGGGATCGCGTGCATTGGCAGCGGGCTCGCGGCGCTCAGCGCGCTGCTGGGTTGGGGCCTCGGCCCCTTCGTCGCGGGGCTCGGAATCTACCTCATGTCGACGGGCTTCACGCTCCCCAACCAGAACACGATCGCGCTGGATGCGCACGGTGACAGAGCGGGGTCGGCGGCAGCGCTCATCGGCATGGCCTCGCTCACCGTCGGGCCGATCGTGAGCCCACTGGTTTCTGCCGGCGGGCTCACGACGGTCACACTCGGGGCGACGATGGCTGCGGCGAGCGCGGTTGTGCTCGTGCTCGGTATGACGGCGCTGCGCGGGAAGTAGTGGGCCCCGCCTCGCCCCGCCTATTGCGCCTATTGCGCTTTTGCTCCTATTGCTCGAGGGTGACGCCGTCGAGGGTGTACGCCGACCGCCCGTAGAGATCGGGGCGCAGCCCCGAGACGCGATCACTGTGCACGGTGATGTCCTGGCCGTACACCGGGATGATGTACCCGCCGCGTTCGTACTCGATCGTGCGCAGCTGTGAGATGTAGTCACACTGGGCCTCCGGGTCTGCCGTCGCGTAGAGCTTGGCCGCGATCTCGTTGTACTCCGGGTCGTCCATGTGCGAACCGTTCTCGGACCCGCCCGGCGAGAAGTGCCCGGTCGCTGAGACGAGGTACGGGGTCGACGTGAACCCGATAAAGAACGGCCACTCGAGCCACTGGTTGAGAAACGTTCCGACGTCGAGTTTCTTCACGCTCACGTCGATGCCGACCTTCGCCGCGTCCTCCGCGTAGAGCTGCGCCATCTCCACCATCCCGGGGAACGCGGCATCGGTTGCGAGCTCGAGCTTGAGTTCGGCTGCGCCCGCGTCAGCGAGGAGCTCAACCGCACGCTCAAGATCTTGCTGACGCTGCGGCAGCTCCGGGTCTGGGCACGCCGAGTTCTTCGAGATGAAGTCGTTTCCGATCGTCGCGTAGCCGCCAAACGCGTTCTCGACGATCCGTTCGCGATCCACCACGAGCCGCATCGCCTCGCGCACGCGCGCGTCGTCCGTGGGCGGGATGTCAAGGCGAACCGTGATGAGCGGGTACGTCGCGGTGTCGCTCACGAGAATCTTCAGGCCAGCTTCGCTCTCGATGCTCGGCATCTCGGGAAACGGAATGCCCTGAGCGACGTCGATCTGACCGCCCCTGATGGCATTCGTCACCGCGTCTTGCTCTTGGAAGAACGAGAACGTGAGGTTCTCAAGGGTTGCGGGATCGCCCCAGTAGTCGTCGAACCGGGTGAGCTTTGCCTGCTGCCCTGCCGTGAACGACTCGATACGGAACGGCCCTGTTCCGGCCGGTGCGTAGAACGTGGCGTCGCCCTTCAGGCTGCGCATCACGAGTCGTGTCATCGAGAATGCCTCGGGGAGGGGGCCGTACGGCTCCCGCAACGACAGTTCGAGCGTGAGGTCGTCGACGACCTCGATCCCGTCGGGGTCGATGAAGTCGAGCTGCGAGGCAATCGACCAGCCATTCGTCTCGTCCACCATCCAGCCGATGCTCTCGGCCGCGTCCTGCGCGGTGAACTGCTCGCCGTTGTGCGTGAGTACACCGTCGCGAAGCTTGACCGTCCATACATCGAGCGCCTCGTTCGGCGTCATCGACTCGGCAAGCTTGTAAATGACCGCCCCCTCGTTGTCGAGCGCGGTGAGCCCCTCATAGACCTGCGCGTACACCGCGTTATTCGAGAACGAACTGTGCTGAGCGTAGGGTTGGACCTCATCGATGCTGCTGCCCACCATCCCGATGCGGAGCGCTCCGGCAGGGTCGCCGCCGTCTCCCCCTCCGGGCGGGGCGCACGCAGCGAGACTCGCTCCGAGTGCCGTCGCAAGCGCGATCGCGGCAATCTTGACAGTTCTTCGTTGACTCATTGGGACCTCCACGTGCTACTCACGCGACCGGCTGGCCATCCCGAAGTGACTCTGCAATACCACACGGCCGATCGTATCTTCTCAATCAAGTGAAGCCCAAGTCTCGCCGGGCCCGTAGCGATGCTCAAGGCCATCGGGCGCTTCATGCACGCAACGGCAACAGCGCCTCTGCCCCCGACAACTGATGCAACAGCGGCGGGGCGGGGAGCGATGGCGTCCGGGCCCCCCGCCGGGGCGGGTAGCAGACCCACCCGTGAGTGCTCGGCGGTGCCCGCGGGGG
>WPCJ01275773.1_pt1 | contig 17263 bp, 16 predicted proteins | sample 5399831 | NCBI WGS metagenome assembly WPCJ01 (sample SAMN12869470, study PRJNA574797) | sludge metagenome | isolation source: wastewater treatment of pH10 | place: China:Beijing | collected 2019-05-20 | reverse complement strand
ATTGAGCTCGACAGGCAGTTTCATCTGCTCATTGCCGAGCAATCGGGAAATTCCGTGCTGGTGCGCATCGTGCGCGACCTTTTTGACGAGCGGCATAGTCCGCTGACGTCGCATATCAGGACGCGCTTCGAGGATAACGATACATGGGCTCTGGCTCTGGCCGAGCACGAAGCCATTTATGCGGCGCTGGAAGCGAGGGATCCGCTTCAGGCGCAGGCAGCCATGCGAACGCATCTGGATCGATCCAAGCAGCGTTGGATGGATAACGAACCCAGCGAGTGATTAGCCGGGACGATTTGGGAGTGAGGTCAGACACATGAATGAATCCGTTGATACAGCCGTTGCGCCGGTTATTCTGCTGCATCCGTCGGATGATGTTGCGGTTGCGCGCATTTCGGTTCGCGCCGGTGATCCGATCGGCCTTAACGGGATCAATGCCAGCGAGCTGATCGGACGCGGGCACAAGGTTGCTATTCGCGATATTCCGGAAGGCAAGGAAGTCCTGAAATACGGTCAGGTGATCGGCGTTGCGACGAAGGATATTGCTCGGGGCGAGCATGTGCATTTGCAGAACCTCGCCATGCTGCCCTCCGAACACGAGCATCAGTTCTCCATCGATATCGATGAACACGGTATGCTGCCCGAGGCGGAGCGTCGTCATTTCATGGGCTATGACCGGGGTGCTGGCGGTGTCGGCACGCGCAATTTCATCGGCGTGATTTCGTCGGTCAATTGCTCGGCTACGGTGTCGCGTTACATCGCGGATTATTTCAACCGCATGGGCGGTCTCGACGGTTTCGACAATGTCGATGGTGTCGTGGCGCTGACGCATGGCAGCGGTTGCGCGCTCAATACCAAGTCGGAAGGCTATCGTCTTTTGACACGCACTATTCAGGGCTATGCCAAGCATCCGAATTTCGGCGGCATATTGCTGATCGGGCTTGGCTGCGAAACCAACCAGATTGCGCCGATCCTCGAACATTATCGCATGGAGGAAGGCTCACGCCTGCGCACCATGACGATCCAGCAGCATGGCGGCACGCGCAAAACCATCGATCATGCGATTGCCGAGATCAAGGAAATGCTGCCGCTGGTCAATTCGGCGGTACGCACTAAACAGCCTCTGTCGAAGTTGAAAGTGGCGCTGGAATGCGGCGGGTCGGATGGCTATTCCGGCATTTCGGCCAATCCGGCGCTCGGCTATGCCTCAGACCTTATCGTACGCAATGGCGGTACGACCGTTCTGTCGGAAACACCGGAAATCTACGGCGCTGAGCATCTTTTGACCCGTCGTGCAGTAACGCCTGCGGTCGCCGAAAAGCTGTTGCAGCGCATCGACTGGTGGCGTGATTACACGGCGCGTAATGGCGACGAGCTGAACAACAATCCATCGCATGGTAACAAGCTCGGCGGGCTAACCACCATTCTGGAAAAGTCGCTCGGCGCCGTTGCCAAGGGTGGCTCTATGCCGCTCAAGGCCGTCTATGAATTCGCTGAAACTGTGACTGAACCCGGATTCGTGTTCATGGACACGCCGGGTTACGATCCCGTCGCAGTAACCGGACAGGTGGCTGGCGGCTGCAACGTGATTTGTTTCACGACCGGACGCGGCTCGGTTTCCGGCTTCAAGCCTTCGCCTTGCATCAAGATCGCCACGAATTCCGAAATGTACGAGCACATGAAGGAAGACATGGACATCAATTGTGGTGGTATCGTCACTGGCGATGAGACCATTGAGCAGTCCGGCACCCGCATTTTCGAACATATCATCGCGGTCGCATCCGGCGAGAAGACGTTGAGCGAAGTCTACGACTATGGCGACAACGAATTCGTGCCTTGGCAGGTCGGCGCCGTAACCTGATCCCCTTTCTCTAATGACGACTGACAGGAATAATTCGATGGTCAAAGCTCTGCGTATCGAGAGCGAAAACGTCACACGTTTTGCAGAAATCGACGAAACGCCATTGCTGGCCGGTCAAGTCCGTGTGCGGGTTCGGCATGTGGGTCTGTGCGGCAGCGATCTGAACACCTTCAAGGGGCTTAATCCACTGGTCCAGCTACCGCGTATTCCGGGGCACGAAATCGGCGGTGAGATTATCGAAGCAGGCGAGGGCGTCGATGCCGCCTACGCCAAGGGCAAGCGGGTTATCGTGCTGCCCTATACGAATTGCGGCGAGTGTTCGTCCTGTCGCAAAGGTCGGCTTAATGCGTGCCGTTATAACAAAACGCTTGGCGTTCAGCAGAATGGCGGCCTGGCTGACCAGATAGTGCTGCCTGCCGAAAAGCTGATCCTGAACGATACGCTGGCACCTCGTCATCTGGCGCTGGTCGAGCCGCTTTCGGTTGGCTTCCACGCTGTCGAGCGCGGACGCGTTCAGGCAGGCGATACGGTTGCTGTTCTCGGTTGCGGCATGATTGGCATGGGCGTTCTCATCGGCGCGCTTGCGCGCGGTGCGAAGGTTATCGCCATTGACCCAAGCGCTGAAAAGCGCGAACTGGCGCTGCAATTCGGAGCAACGCACGCTCTGCCGGGCGGTGAGGATGTCGTCGCGAGGGTTCAGGAACTGACCAATGACGACGGTGTGGACGTTGCTTTTGAAGCGGTCGGTCTGCCGATCACCTTCACGCAGGCTGTCGATGTGGCAGGCTTTGCGGGCCGGGTGGTTTATGTCGGCTATTCCAAGGCCCCCGTCACCTATCAGACGCAGTTCTTCAACCTGAAGGAACTCGACATCATGGGATCGCGCAATGCGACACTCGCGGATTTCGAAGCCGTTATCGCGCATCTGGAAAAGCTTGGCGCGGATGCCGACAAGCTGATCTCGAAGGTATTTCCGTTCGATGAAGCTGAAGCGGCGCTTCCCTATTGGGACGGCGATCGCAACGTTTTGAAGATCATCATCGAGCATGACTGAAATCGAAGCAAATGTTCGGTGCCAGGAAGGATGGCATCGGACGCTAGTGGAGGAAACCGGCCTCAAGGCCAATTGTTTAATGACCCCATACGGGAGGACAAAGATGAAGAAACTCGTTACCGGCATGATCGCCGCCAGCATGTTGCTGGCAGGAAGCATGGCTGCATATGCTGCCAATGTGTCGATCAAGGTTGCCTATGAAAACAACCCCGGCGAGCCTTTCGATGAAGTAATGCATTACTGGAAAGATGATCTTGCCAAGCGCAGCAACGGTGAAATCACGCTCGAACTCTACCCAAGCTCGCAGCTTGGCTCGAAGAAGGACGTGACCGAGCAGGCCATGATGGGCCTTAACGTCGTGACCATTTCCGACGTTGGCTTTCTGGCTGAATATGATCCGGACCTCGGCGTGCTTTATGGTCCGTTCCTGACCGATGATCCGGCGCAGCTGTTCAAGGTTTATGACGGCCCCTGGTTCAAGGAAAAAAGCGAAGAGCTGAAGAAGAAGGGCATTCACATCGTAATGCCGAACTATCTCTACGGCATTCGTCAGATCATTTCCAAGAAGCCGATCCGTACACCTGAAGACCTGAAGGGAATGAAGATCCGCGTGCCGAACAATGTCATGCAGATCAAGACCTTCGAGGCCATGGGCGCGACCCCAACCCCGATGCCGCTGGGCGAAACCTTCCCGGCATTGGCGCAGGGCGTGATCGATGGCGTTGAGAACCCGATTTCGGTTCTTTACGGCCAGAAGTTCCAGGAAGAAGCCAAATATCTGAGCAAGGTTGGCTATCTGACCAACGTGGCGCTCATCGTCGGCGGCGAAGCCTTCTTCTCCACGCTGCCGGAAGATCAGCTTAAGATGATCCACGAGTCTGCCTATGATGCGGGCCTCTACAGCCAGAAGCTGACGATCGAAAAAGACAATGAAATGATCGAGAAAATGAAGGAAGCCGGTGTCGAGATCATCGAAGTCGACCGCGCTCCTTTCAAGGCGCTCGCTGAAAAGGTCTACACCCAGTTCCCGGAATGGTCGCCTGGTCTTTACGACAAGATCAAAGCCGAACTGAACTGATCCATCCTTATTCGGATATCACCATGTCGCGGCGTTGCTGCGGCATGGTTCGCTCATGGAATTCAATCCGATGAAACTGTTTGAAAAACTGATCGAATGGCTGGCTGCAGTGCCACTGTTCATCCTGCTTGCGATGTTCAACATCGCCGTCGTCATGCGCTATTGGATGCATCAGCCATTGCAATGGACCGAGGAAATGGCCGGTCTGTTGATGATCTGGATCGTGATGCTCGGCAGTGTCGCTGCGGAACGCAGCAACCAGCATCTTGCCATTCCGATGCTCGTGGATATGTTTTCGGAAAAGGTGCGCGATGTCGTCAACGCCATCGTCGCCATCCTGTCGGGACTGTTCCTGCTTTACGTATCCTATGCCGGTTACAAGCTTTCGGTTGCCGCTCAGTTCAAAGTGACTGACGTGTTGCGGGTCTCCTATTACTGGATCGATATCGCCGTGCCCGTCGGCTTCGTCATTATCGCTCTTTATATGTTTGCAGGCGCATTCAAATCCTTGCGTGCCGCTTTTGCGGGAGGCAAGGCATGAACCTGACCACCATCGTTCTCATCATGTTAGCGCTGATCGCGCTCAATATGCGCCTTTATGTGGCCATTCTGATCGCGGTCTTCACCTATTTTACGTTTTTCAACCAGATGCCGATAGCGATTGCCGTGCAGCGTTTCATCAGCCCGGCACAGAATACGTCGCTGCTTGCCATTCCGTTCTTCATCATGCTTGGCACGGTGATGTCGCATACCGGTATTGCAGAACGTCTCATCAAGGTTGCGGAAATTCTGGTCGGTCGTATGCGTGGCGGCATGGCGCTCACCAACATCATGGTTTCGACCCTGATGGGCGGCGTCAGCGCTTCCAACTTGGCTGACAGCGCCATGCTCACCCGCATGATGGTGCCGGAAATGGTCAAGCGTGGCTATGACAAGGCGTTTTCCTGCGCGGTGACGGCTGCAGGCTCGCTGATTACGCCGATCATTCCTCCGGGTATCGCGCTCATCATCTACGGTCTGATTGCGGATGTTTCCATCGGCAAGATGTTCATGGCCGGTGTCATTCCGGGTATTCTCGGCGCCATTATCCTGATGATCGCAGCTTATGTCACATCGGTAAAGCGCGGCTACAAGCCAAGCCGTGAAAAGCGGATGAGCGGAGCCGAAGTTATTTCGACGCTCGCTTCGGCATGGCCAGCGGTCCTGCTGCTGTTCGCGATCATCGGCGGCATCCGTATGAACATCTTCACGCCGACGGAAGCGGGTGCAGTTGCTGTCACGCTGGTTCTGATCATTGGTTTCGTGATCTATCGCGAAATGCGCGTCTCGCATGTGGTGGATTCGCTGATCGAAACAGCAAAATCGACTGCGTCTGTCATGCTGGTCATCATGGCATCGTCGGCGCTTGCATGGGTGTTCTCGCTTGAACAGGCAGGTCAGTCGCTGATGCAGCTGATCTCGTCCTTTACCAGCAATCCTTATGCGTTCCTGCTGGCAGTCAACGTGATCCTGCTGATCCTTGGCGCGCTGATCGAAGGCACGGCCCTGATGATCGTTCTGGTTCCGCTTCTGATGCCGACGGTAAAGGCTCTGGGCATTGATCCGGTGCATTTCGGCATCATCGTGATTATCAACCTGTCGATTGGCACGCTGACACCGCCTGTCGGAACGGTCATGCTGATGGTCTGCAATATTGCGAAGGTAAGGGTTGGAGATTTCACCCGTCAGGCTTTCAGCATGTATATGGCGCTGTTTATTCTTCTGGCGCTGGTTACTTACGTGCCGATTATTTCAACCTATCTGGCGCACTAGACTTGGCAGGTTGATCAAGGAGAAAAGCGCGGGAAGTTCCCGCGCTTTTTCATTTACTCACCATGGGTTCTCGACGCGAGGCCAGATGGCGCGGCTGAGCTTGCGGTAATTGGTCGTGCGCGGATTGCTCGGATAGGAACTGGGCGCTGCGACATAGATGATCTCGGCAGCAATCGGCACAAAGCCTGCATGAAAATGATTGGTGGATTTGACCACCAACATCTCCTTCTTCATCGGGTCGATGCCGATATTCGAGAAGATATTCGGCTCGAATGTCTGCGTCCGGTTGGTGTTGAGAATGATGTCGATCTCGGTGCCTTCAATTCGTATCACCGCCGAGGCTCCAAGCGTCACGCGGCTTGGGCCAAAACTCTGCCAGCCTTCGGCAAGGGTTTTCACGACTGTCACGCGCGCATCGATGGGCTCGCCGCCAAGCGGGCCGGACTTGCCGCCGAAACGCAGGTCGATCACAGCACCTTCGCCCGCCGCATGACAGAAGGTCACTGCGATGGGATCCCAGATCGTGGCAATGCCGATATTGTCGATACCGCGTTCGATCAGGCGGCGAAGAACATAGGTTCCATCTCCTGCAACGCCGCCGCCGGGATTGTCCCACACATCGGCGATCACTGCAGGCTTTGCGGGATTGGCCGCATGGGCGGCCAGCGCCCGGTCGATGCCCTGATCGGTGTCGAACATGGTCATCAGCGTTTGCTCGCGCATGGCGATCAGTTCACGCCCGAGTTTTTCAGCAAGTGCTGCACCCTTGGCCGGATCATTATCGGTAACGACGAGGATACGGGTTCCCATTTCCGGCACATCGGCAGCCATGAAGCCATGAATGACGGAAATGGACAGGATACCATCCTTACCGTGCATTGCCTTGATGCAGTCGACGAAGGAGCGCATTGGCTCTTTGCTTGTGGGAAACACACTGATCATATGACAGTCGAAAGTGGAAATGACCGGCTTGATACGACCTTTCAGGGCATCAAGTGCAAGGTCAACCACATGCTCGCCGCGTTCGTAAAAATCCGTGTGAGGAAATTCCAGGAACGACGCAAAAATATTGAGGTTTTCGACACGCTTCGGCGTCAGATGGCTATGCGGATCGAATTCGCTGGCAACCAGAATATCCGGCCCGACAATGGCGCGCACGCGCCCCAGAAGATCACCCTCGCAATCGTCATAGCCTTGGGCGACCATGGCGCCATGCAGGCCGAGAACGACTGCATCAACGGGCATTGCCGCCTTGAGCTGATCGAGAATTTCATCGCGCAATTCCTCGAAAGCCTGCCGCTGCAACAGCCCGCCGGGTTCCGCCCAGGTGGCGGTGCCTTCGATGACGATCAATCCTTCCGCCGCCGCGCGTTTGCGCAATGCAACTATAGGTGAAGAGCAAAGCGTCGGCGTTTCCGGATGCTTGCCCGGTGCAGCATAGAAGGCCATTTCGAACGAGGCCCTGTCGGTTGGAACCGGTGAAAACGTATTGGTTTCTGTCGCAAGCGATGCAGTGAAAATGCGCATGGAGATACTCTGTGCGGGGAGGTGACGTGCTTATTTTTTTGGTGCGTAGGCGATGGCTTCGACTTCGATCTTGATGTCGATCATCAGGCGGGATTCGACCGTGGTGCGCGCGGGCGGCTCTTTTGGAAAATAGCTGCCGTAAACGGCGTTCATTCGCCCGAAATCCCGCGCGTCTTCTAGCCAGATGGTTGTTTTGACCACGTCTTCCATTGTGGCGCCTGCAAGTGCCAGTGCGGCCTTGACGTTCTCGAGCGCCTGTCTTGTCTGCGCTTCAATGCCGCCCTCAACGATCTGGCCGTTTGGTCCGACTGGCACCTGACCCGAAATATAGACTGTGTCGCCTGCGCGAACGGCAGGGGAAAGTGGCACATGCGATGCGCCGAAGACCTGTTTTCTGGACATGATTTCTCCGGTTATTTGACGGCCCCAAGCGCCAGTCCCTTGATGAGATAACGCTGAAGCCAGATGAAAAGGACGGCGACCGGCAGCGTGGCGAGGAAGGTCGCCGCCATGACATAATGCCATTCGACGGTGTAGCGTCCGGCCACCAGCGAGAAAACCTGTATGGGCAGCGTGTAGCTCTCCTGCCTGCGCAGCATGGTCAGTGCGACGACGAATTCATTCCATGCATTGATGAAGGTGAAGATGGCGGTCACGGCGATTGCAGGCAGGCAAAGCGGCAGGAACACTTTTATCAGTGTCTTGCCGCGCCCGGCGCCTTCCATCCACGAGGCTTCTTCCAGATCACGCGGTATGGTGTCGAAATAGCTTTGCAGCATCCACACGGTGAAGGCGATGTTGAAAGCCATATAGACCGCACCGACCGCGGAGACACTTTCGATCAGCCCATAGGCGGCGAGCAGCCGGAAAAGACCGAGCACCAGAACGATGGGCGAGATCATCTGCGAAACGAGCAGGAATTGCCGGAATGCATCGTGGCCAGCAAAGCGGAAGCGCGACATGGCATAGGCAGCAGGAATGGAGACGATGATGGCACCGACGGAAGCAATGACCGAAACGTAAAGCGAGTTCAGAAGTGCCTGCCCGAATTTGGTCTGGACCCACATTTCCGAAAAATTCTGCCAGCGGAAGGTACTTGGCCACCACGTTGGAGAGAGGACTTCCTGTGGCGGTTTGACGGCGGTAAGAAACATCACCGCAAAGGGAAACAGTGTCAGCACGATAAGCGGCGACAGAACGGCCCAGGCAATGATTGTGCGTTTCAGCTTTGAGCCGGTCATGCGCGTTCTCCCCGCATTGCGAGGCGGATATAGATTGCCGTGAAGACGAGGAGGATCGCCAGCATGATGAGCGATACTGCGGAGGCTTCTCCCAGCTTTCCGAGCCGGAAGGCGAGCTTGTAGAGATGTGTCACCAGAATATCGGTGGAGTTGGCCGGTCCGCCCTGTGTCATGACCCAGATGATCGGGAATGAATTGAAGACATAAATCGTATTGAGTACGATGGCGATATTCACGAAGGGCTTGAGCAGCGGAAAGGTGATTTCGCGAAACTGCTGCCACAGGCTGGCGCCTTCGAGGGATGAGGCTTCGTAGAGATCCTCCGGGATGGATGACAGTCCGCCGAGAAATATGGTGGTCGTGAACGGCACGGTGACCAGAATACCGACCAGTATCTGCATGGGAAAGGCGGTAGCTGCGCTCGCCAGCCATTGAATGTTGCTGTCGATGATGCCGAGATTACGCAGTGCGGAATTGAGCATTCCGCTTTCACCATTGAGCGCCCAACGCCAGACAATGGCAGTCATGGTGAGCGAAACCGCCCAGGGTAGCATGACGATGACGCGCGCTACCGAGCGGCCATAGAAATCCATGTTGAGGATGATGGCGACTGGAATGGAAACGATCAACGCGCCGCCAACCACGGCGACGGTCCAAAGTGCGGTGCGCCAGAGTGCATTGAGGAAATCGGGCGTTGCGAAAAGCGCAGTGAAATTTGCGCCGTCGTTGAAATCGCGTAGCTGCCCGAAGCGGTTCACGTCATGGCTGGCAATTTCGACGAGATGCACCACGGGCCAGAAGATCACCACCGCAGCCAGAAGCAGGCTCGGCAGGATCAGGAGATAGGGCAGGGTGCGGCTTTGCATAGGCAATCAAAATCCCGAAAAGGAAAAAAGCCCGGCGGCGCGAGGGCACTGCCGGGCAGGCGGGGAGTGCTACTTCTTCAGGATCGCGTCCGCCTTGGCGGCGGCGTCCTTCAGCACGGCATCAGGTTCGCCCTTGCCGAGATAAATGCTCTGCATGGCATTGGACGTGATGTCGGCAATTTCTTCCCAACCCGGAATGATCGGTGCAAAGCGGGCATCCGGCAGCAGCGCGGTGAAGGCGGCGAGATCGGCATTATTGACGTAATAATCCATCTTCGCTTCTTCCTTGTTGACCGGAAGGAAGCCTTCGCCCTGCGTGAACTTGGCGCGCCATTCGGTCTGGAACAGGAAGTCGAGCACCTTCCAGGCTTCCTCCTTGTTCTTGGAATTCTGGAACATGATGACGGAATCGGTCACGCCATAGGTGCCACGCGCGCCTGTCGGTCCGGCTGGAATAGCCGCAACGCCATATTTGAGGTTTGGCGCTTCTTCCTTGATCTGGTTGGAAAGGAAAGGTGCGGTAATCATCATGCCGACCTTGCCCTGCTTGAACAGATTCTGCACGTCCTCACGTGCATAGGACGTGACGCCAGGTTGGGTCAGGCCATCGTCGATCAGCGACTTGTAAAGCTTAGCGGCTTCCAGTGCTCCGGGTGTACTGAGGCCTGACGTGCCGTCCTTGTTCAGGATTTCCGTGCCGTAGGACCACATGCCGTAATAGTAATAAACGTCGGTCTCGATTTCTTTGCCCTGCAGGCCGAAACCGTAATTCTCTCCGCCGAGCGCCTTGATCTTGGTGGCGGCGGCTCTCAGTTCGTCCCAGGTTGCGGGCGGATTTTCAACGCCTGCCTTGGCCAGCAGATCCTTGTTGTAATACATGGCGCGGGCAGATGCCGCGATCGGCAGGCCGTAGGTCTTGCCTTCAAGAACGGACGGTGACAGGAAAGTTTCGATGAAGCGGCCCTTGAATGCGTCGTCCATGTAGCTGTCGAGCGGTTCGGCGATGCCCTGCTGTACGAAATCGATTAGCCAGCGCGTGCCGATGATCGAAAGATCCGCATTGGTGCCGGCCGAAATATCAGTTGTTAGTTTCTGCAGAAGCACATCCCACGGCACTACTTCGAAATTGAGGGTTATGCCGGGATTAGCGGCTTCAAACGCCTTCTTGACCTCTTCGAAATAGGGGCCGGTCTTGGAGCTGTACTCCGCCACGGTCATGCGTACTTCGCCAGCATTTGCGACCGACGACAGCGCTAGAATACTCAATCCGGCCAGCAGGCCAGCCTTCCATTTGTTGATAGACATCTTCCCGTTCCCTTGTTTTGCCCCGCATTGGTGCGATGACGATCTATTTTTGTTATTTTCTTACATTATCGGCTTAATCGGCACTTTCAAGTGAAAAGTTTTGTTGCAAACTTACATTTTGACTTTTACGCTGGTGGGAATAAACAGGTGCAGAAAGCTGCCACATAAAAGGGGAACAGCGTGGAGCAAGCAGGCGAATTTGCCGGGAAGTCGGTGCTGGTTACCGGGGCCGGTGGCGGTGTTGGAAGCGCGCTGGTCAAACTGTTCTCTGAACGCGGCGCCCGCGTGATCGGTTGCGATGCGGCATTGGAAACGATGACGGGCGACGCTCTTCATGCTCGCTACGCCTTCGATCTTCTTGATCGCGATGGACTTGAACTGGCTGCAACGCGGATCATAGCGGAATCCGAATTGCCCGATATTGTCATCAATAATGCGGGCTGGACCCGCGCCGAGACCTTCGATGGGCTGGATCAGGGCAAGATCGAGGTTGAGATCGACCTCAACCTGACCGCTGTTGCAGGATTTTCCAATGTGATGGCGCAGGCGATGGCGGCGCGGGGCAGCGGTGTTTTCGTCTTCATTTCTTCGGTCAATGGGCTCCTGCATTTCGGAAACCCGGCTTATGCGGCAGCCAAAGCCGGAATCAATGCTTTTGCGCGCAGTATTGCGGTTGAGTTTGGAAGGAAGGGCGTACGCGCCAACGTCGTCTGTCCGGGGTCGATAAGAACGCCTGCATGGGACCATCGTATCGCACAGGATGCAAGCGTGCTGGACCGCCTGCAGCGCTTTTATCCGTTGGGGCGTATCGTTGACACCCGTGAAGTGGCGGAAACGGTAGCATTTCTGGCCTCTGACCGCGCATCGGGGATTACCGGCGCGATCCTTCCTGTCGACGCCGGGCTGACTGCGGGCAATCTCCGCTTCTTCGATGATATTCTCGGAGGGAACTGAGCGATGAAAGAGGTTTCGCTGCGCGGTATCACCAAGACTTTCGGGCAATTGACCGTTCTCGACCGTGTCGACCTCGATATTCAAAGCGGGGAATTCCTTGTGCTGGTCGGCCCTTCCGGTTGCGGAAAATCCACGCTTTTACGGATGGTGGCCGGGCTTGAGCCCATTTCCGGCGGTGACCTTCTGATTGGTGGGGAACGCGCTAATGAGCTACCACCGCAAAAGCGCAATATCGCGATGGTGTTTCAATCCTATGCGCTGTTTCCGCATATGACGGCGCGTGAAAATATCGGTTTTGGCCCACGTATTCGCGGCGAGAAATCGGAAGAAACGGCCGCGAAGGTGGACAGGGCGGCTTCTATCCTCAATCTCCACTCCTATCTTGACCGCTATCCGCGCCAGCTTTCAGGCGGCCAGCGCCAGCGCGTTGCCATGGGGCGCGCCATTGTGCGCGAACCGTCGGTGTTTCTGTTCGATGAGCCGCTTTCCAATCTCGACGCCCAGTTGCGCGTGCAGATGCGCACGGAGATCAAGGCCCTGCATCAGCGGCTGAAATCGACAGTGATCTATGTCACCCATGACCAGATCGAGGCCATGACAATGGCCGACAGGATCGTGGTTATGAATCAGGGCAAAATTCAACAGATCGGCGCGCCATTGGATCTTTATGATCGCCCGGCCAACAAGTTCGTTGCGAGCTTTATCGGTTCACCGTCCATGAGCTTCATTCCGGGCACGGTGACGGGCGGAATATTCCGTACCGGAGAGGGTGAGGAAATCGCCGTTTCAGCAGGGCCGTCAGATGTCCGGCAGGCGGAAGCGGGCATTCGGCCGGAAAACTTCACGGTCGCGCCCACGGGCAAGGGGCTGACGCTCACTGTGGAGGTGATCGAGCCGACAGGTCCCGAAACGCATATTTATGGCCGGATCGCAGGACAGCCCATACGAGCTGTGTTTCGCGAGCGCGTACGTCTTGCGCCGGGCGAGCAAGTGCCTGTAACTGCAAAGAGCGAACATATACATCTTTTCGACAAGGATAGCGGTCTCCCGCTTTGAACTTCCGATGAGCAAGGTTGCCGACATCATCACGCGGCTGCATGTCGTGGCGCAGGACGGATCGAAATCCGCCCGGCGGCTGGCTGCGCTCGTGCTGGCTGATCCCGATTACGCCTCCAAGGCGGCAATCTCGGAAATTGCGACCAGAGCCGGTGTCAGCGAACCCACAGTGACCCGCTTCTGCCGCGCGCTTGGCTGTGATGGGGTTCGCGATTTCAAGTTCTTTCTGGCGCAGGCGCTGGCCATTGGCGGCCAGTATCTGACGGCGGAAATTCCCGCTCGTGACGTTCGTGAGAGTCGTATAGCCACGGCTGTAACCGACGCGGCGATTGCCGCTATCCAGCGGGCCAGCGATGGGCTTGATATGAGCGTGTTGATGAAAGTGGCGGAACGGCTTGCCGCCGGTGGCCCTGTGCTATGTCTGGGGTCTGGCGGCATCTCGTCCATGCTGGCAACAGAAATGCAGAACAGATTGTTCCGCTTGGGGCTTCCTGTCAGCGCGCAAGTGGATGGGCAGTTGCAGCGCATGTATGCCGCCGTCACTACACATGAAACGACGGTGATCGCTTTCTCAGTCTCCGGTTTTGCGCGTTCGGTGGTAGAGGCCGTGCTGGTCGCGCGGCAATATGGAGCGCAGACGGTGGCGATCACGCCTGCCGGTTCCGATCTCGCCAAGGCGGCGGACGTGCTCATCCCTTATCAAGCCAATGAAGATGGTAATATCTACAAGCCGACATCATCACGCTTCGCGCTGCTAGCCATTCTCGATATGATCGCCACGGCGACAGCAGAAGCGCGTGGCCCAAAGGTGCTGGAAAGCCTGCGCCGCATCAAGCATAGCCTCAATACGCTCACCATAGACGATCCGCGCTTGCCGCTGGGAGACTGATACATGACCAGACCGAAAACCGTGCACGAGGTGGATACACCCGCTATCCTCATCGACATTGATCGTGTGAAAGCGAATATCGCCAAGGCGCAAGCCCATGCGGATTCAGTGGGCGTTAAACTGCGCCCGCACATCAAGACGCATAAACTGCCGCTCTTTGCCAGAATGCAGGTGGAGGCGGGCGCGACCGGGATCACCTGCCAGAAGCTTGGCGAGGCAGAGGTCATGGCCGATGCTGGGCTAACGGACATTTTCCTGCCCTATAATATTCTGGGTCAGGAAAAGCTCGACCGCCTGCACGCCCTGCATCAACGCATCACGCTGTCGGTGACGGTTGATAATTCAACCTCCCTTGCAGGGTTGGCGGAACGTTTCACCGATGAAAAACACCCGTTGAAAGTGCTTGTCGAATGCGACACCGGCATGGGGCGCTGTGGCGTGCAGACGCCAGCCGAAGCGTTGGAACTGGCACGGATTATCGATCAAAGTGCAGGCCTTCGTTTCGGCGGTCTGATGACCTATCCCGCAGCGGGCAAGCCGGACGAGGCTGAACAATGGCTTTATTCGGCCCGAGAACTGCTGGAAGCAAACGGTATTCAATGTGAGACAATTTCGAGTGGGGGCACACCCGATATGTGGCGCAAACCCAGTGACAGTGTTGTCACCGAGTATCGCCCTGGTACTTATATCTATTTCGACCGTTATCAGGTCGCGAAGGGAGCGGGGACAGTGGATGATTGCGCCTTGACGGTGCTTTCAACGGTCGTCAGTCACCCAACATCTGAGCGCGCAATCATTGATGCCGGTTCCAAGGCGCTATCCAGCGATACGTTGGGACTGAGCGATTATGGCGAGATAATGGGGCGTCCCGACGCCCGTGTGATCGGCTTGAGTGAGGAGCACGGCAAACTGACCGGCGACGTCGCCGACATGAAAGTTGGCTTGCGGGTCCGCGTTATTCCCGACCATGTCTGCGTCGTTTCCAATCTCTTTGACGAGGTTCATCTTGTTTTGGGTGAAGATGTCGTTGACATACTGCCGGTCGCCGCACGTGGAAAATTAGGATAATCAGGAGGATAGAATGAAGGCTGCGGTCAATCCGTTTGCTGGCGACAAGGATCGCGAACAGATTTGGGAAATGCTCGTGCGGCGCGATATCGAAGCTTTCGTGTCGCAAGACTGGTCCCTGGTGGCCGATGATTTCGACGAATTGCGCTTCCTTGGCATTCATGCGCACAATGATCGCGATCCCGATAAATGGGATGCGGGATTTCCGACGCTCATAAGTTATCGCGATGAATGGCTGCGACAGGCGGCGGAAAGTGCGGTGGTCGAATATGCTGAATCTCTGGCGGACGGTATCTTCCGTGCGACCAACCTGAGTGTGATCGATATTACGGGCAATGTTGCCGTCGCGCGGAAAAAATTTGATGGAACGATAACCAGGAAGGACGGAACAGTTGATCGTCTCAACTGGCAAACGCTTTATTTTTGCCGTCGCGATGGCGCTCGCTGGAAGATCACCGGCTTTGTCGGATACATGGCGTATCGTTGAAATATCTGACTTTTGAGGCATTAATCACGGCGCGAATTCATCAGTCTGCGCCTCATTCCGCAGGGACAAGTGGTCTACAATAATATAGATAGAGTAAAGTATAATATAGATATGATTATAAATTGGTATTATTTATGAATAATAAGGTTAATATATTTATAGAATAAGTATACTTATAGAAATAATAACAAAATAATATAATTCAAAATTTGAAATATAATAAATATGTAATATATTCTTACTTAATTTTCCAAGATTCTAAGCTATAGTTCTCATCCATGCGAGGAGATGTACTATGGCAAAAATAGTCGGCACAACCAATTCAGACAATATCGTCGGTTCTGACGAGAATGACCGTATATGGGGTCTAACTGGAAATGATTTTATCGATGGAGGCCGCGGCAGCGACATTCTTGATGGGGGCGCGGGCGATGACGTTCTGACAACCACCGGCGGAGAAGCATCTGGATTTGATGAACTTACAGGAGGGGCCGGCAATGACCGTCTTGTCTTCAATTTTGTCGGCGGCGCAGCACGCGGCGGGGAAGGAATTGATACGCTTGTAGCCGATCTGTCGAACCAGCAAGACGCCGTTGTGTTCAGTGCGGCGCAAGGGCACGCTTACTGGGGAGATCCAACGGTTAGTGACAATCACCTCTATTTCACAGATGTCGAACGTCTGAATCTTCAGACGGGTGCAGGCAATGATGTCATCGATGCGTCAGGTTTTGCCTTTGCAAACATTCACGCGGGTGCCGGCAACGATAAGATTGTGGCTGGAGCTGGGAATGATCAGATTTCCGGCGGTGCGGGACATGATCATATCTGGGGTGGAGGCGGTGCCGATGAAATCCGCGGCGGCAGCGGCAATGACATTATCGACGGTGGCAATGGCGACGACAATATCTCCGGGGATGAAGGCAATGATACGCTGCTGGGAGGCCGGGGTAACGATATCCTGAATGGTGGTGACGGCGACGACACTCTCAACGGCGGCGACGGTAATGACATTCTCTACGGAGGACCAGGCACGGACACCTTGATCGGTGGCGCGGGTAATGACACGTTCATCAGTTACAACGCAGATGGCGACATCATGATTGGTGGCGATGGCAATGACAGTTTTTCGGCCGGTGTGCAGGATAGCTACTATGCCGGATACTGGTTTCAGATGTCTGGCGGCGCCGGTGACGACACGTTCTCGATTTATAGTGACGGCAACCTCGGCAGTATTGATGGCGGTGAAGGAACCGACACGCTCTCGGTGAATTTTGACGACGTTGCCCGTGGCTTTACTTTCGATGCCGCATCTTACACCACGATAGAGAAATTCAACCTCGATGTTCGCTCGGCGACCACGGGGGCTCAAATTTTCGGCGGCGACGGCGATGACCGTATCACTAGCTCGGAGACGTTTCGGGAAGGGTTTAGCGGGAATGACACCTATGATGGCCGTGGGGGCAATGACTATATCTACGGCGCAAGCGGTTCCGACAATCTCCTTGGTGGGGATGGTGACGACGAACTGAACGGTGGTGAGGGTTCGGACCGGTTGTTGGGCGGGGCAGGTTCCGACATTCTGACCGGTGGCAGTGGTGCCGATACATTTATCTGGGACGATGAATCTGTTCAGTCCGGAGGTCTCGATCGCGTAACCGATTTCAACGTAGATGGCGGAGATGTCCTCCTGTTCCGAGGCGTAGATACCATCACAAACTTTGACAGCTTTGTTGCCGCATCTGTCGATACGTCCGAAGGCGTTTTTGTGAGCATTGATGGTAGTGCAAACGGAATCATTATCGAAAATGTTACGCTTGCCGAATTGTCGGAAAATGATGTCACTTTTGCCTGAGCCTAGGCGATCATTATAAAGCGATCCGATAATGCACCTTGTCTCTCCCGGTGAATTCCGGGAGAGTATGCTCTAGGGTCAAACCCCAATCAGACTGTTGATCATATTGGTTCTCCGTGGTTCACTGCCTTCTACAGCAGGAGTTTTGGACCATGGCAGGAGAATTCTGGCTTGATGAGCAGCAGTGGGCAGTGATTGCGCCACTGCTTCCGA
>WPCJ01091232.1_pt1 | contig 17267 bp, 15 predicted proteins | sample 5399831 | NCBI WGS metagenome assembly WPCJ01 (sample SAMN12869470, study PRJNA574797) | sludge metagenome | isolation source: wastewater treatment of pH10 | place: China:Beijing | collected 2019-05-20 | reverse complement strand
CGAAGTTAATCATGAGCTTGTCATATCGTGTCGCGACGCGCCTCCAATCCTTGAGGCGGCAGAAGGTGCATTCGATGATATTTCGCCGTCGATAGGCGATGGGGTCGAACGGCCTGATCCGCTTTCGGGTTGGATTGTTGGGAATGACCGGTTGCGTGCCTCGCGTTGCAAGGAAGTCTCGCAAAGCGTCGCTGTCGTAAGCAGTGTCTGCTGCACAGAGGCGTGTCCAAGGCAAAGGCTCGAGCAGTGGAATGGCAACAGGGGCGTCGCCGCGTTGCCCTGGCGTTATTCGCAACGCGACTGGATGGCCACAACCATCGACAACAGCATGGATTTTTGTCGCTCTGCCGCCTCGCGAGCGACCGATTGCTTCGGCATCGGCCCCCCTTTTCCGCCAGCGGCAGAGCGGTGTGCTTTTGCGGTGGTGCTGTCGATCATATGGATGTCCCGATCGCTCGATTGCACCAAAGCTTCAAACAGCCGCCGCCATATTCCTTTGGCTGACCAGCGATGGAAGCGATTGTAGACGGTTGTTGGAGGTCCGTAGCAGGCTGGACAATCCTGCCATCGGCAACCCGATCGCAGGACGTGGATGATTCCACTGATGACCCGGCGATCGTCGGTGCGATGAGCACCAGGCTGGTTGGTCGGAAGCAGTGGCGCAATCACTGCCCACTGCTGCTCATCAAGCCAGAATTCTCCTGCTATGGTCCAAAACTCCTGCTGTAGAAGGCAGTGAACCACGGAGAACCAATATGATCAACAGTCTGATTGGGTTTTGACCCTAGAGCATGTCCACTTTACTCGGGGTCATATCCGCATGATCTGAAGTAGTTGGCGCATTCCTGCGGCTCGTACAGTGTTAAGATTTGGCCGACGGATGCCATAATCCGTCGATCGTTCATTCAGCTTTGGCGCGCAAGATAGCCTTGAGCTTCGCAAAGGCCTTCTCGGTGGGGTTGAAATCGGGGCTGCAGGGCGGGAGATAAAGCAAGCAGCATCCTGCACCTTCTATTGCATGCCGTACGCCTTCTGCCTTGTGTGCTGGCAAATTATCCATGATGACGATGTCGCCCGGTGCCAAGGTTGGCAGGAGAACCTGCTGGACATAAGCTTGGAACGCTACCTGTTCATTGCACCGTCGAGGACCATTGGCGCGGTCATGCCGGAGAGCCTGAGCACTCCGGTGAATGTCGTTGTCTTCCAGTGCCCGTGTGGGATCGGGGAACGGCATCGATCTCCGCAAGGGGCCCGTCCGCGAAGCCGTGACATCTTTGTGCTCAGACCCGTTTCATCGATAAAGACGAGGCGCGCCGGATCGAGGTCAAGTTGGCTGTCGAACCAGTCGTGGCGACGCTTCAAAAGGTCGGGCCGCTCCTGCTCCAATGCATGTGCGGTCTTTTTTTTGAATGTCCAAGCGCGCCTTCGCAGCCAGACATCGAGCGCGCTGCGGCCAATGGAAACGGCTCTCTCCTCACGCAATCGCAGGACCATCTCGTTGAGGGTAATGTCCTTTGCCTCTTCAATCATACCGACGATGAAGTCCTCGTGGGCATCGAGGCGCGAGCCACCGCGACGACCCTGTTTCGCAGGCGTCAACCGACCAGCCCGTGCGCTGGCGATCCTGGCGATAGCTGTTGAAACGCCAATCCACAATCGGGCCGCTGCTGAGCGCGCCGACATGCCATCGCGTGACGCAGCCAGAACGCGGCTACGCAGATCATCACTGAAAGCTCGGGGCATTTTGCCTCCGACTAAATCAGTGGGGCAATAGAATCAGAGTTCGGCCAACAAGGGAATCTGAACTGATGGGGTGGATGCCCCCTCCGGTCGGCATCGGAGTATGATGCCTGCCCAGCGCCATGGTGGCGCTCATGGAGGAAAGGCAGATGACACAGGTGCATATCCTTGCGATCGACCTCGCGAAGCGGAGCTTCCAAGTCTGTGGAACGGATCGCGGCGGGGCGTGTGTGGATGCCCCCGGTTTGGCAAGAAGATTTTTTGACGGTAGTCCGCGAAACGAGGAATTCTATCGGTCGTGTGTCAGGCCTCTCGATGTGGCCTGATTAGCCACGGGCCGGGATGCAGTTCGAAGAACAGGGACCACATCGGTTCAGAGAGCTTTGTGCTCGAGCGCCGGGACTGGTTTACCCCATTCTGAACATTGAAGTCCTTTCCGCATCGTTCCGTCAGTCGATCTTCCCACCGGAGCTTTTGGCCCCAGGCATCACCGCATAACCTTTCTAGAAAGGCAGCGGATTACGCCATTCTGTAATTCTGCTCCTTGGTCATCATTGCCCATATGATACGCGCCATCTTGTTGGCGAGCGCGACAGCCGCCACCATCCGAGGCTTTCGTCCAAGAATTGCTCCAAGCCAGTTGTCCGGTAACACGCCCTTGCGCACTATCCAGCGGATCAGGCTCATGGCTCCGACGATGAGGAGCTTTCGGATATCGGCCTGCCCCATCTTGCTGACACCGCCCAGTCTTGTCTTGCCACCCGTTGAGTGCTGCCTGGGCACAAGGCCGAGCCAAGCAGCAAAGTTCCGGCCGCTCTTGAATGCACGAAGATCGGGAGCAAACGCGAGGATCGCGCCGGCGGTTACGGGGCCGATGCCGGGAACGGTGCAAAGTCGACGCATATCTTCATTCGCCTTGGTAGCTTCTCGAAGCTTCAGCATCAGCCCATCGATCTTCTCGGTCAGCAGCCCGATCTGGTCCAGGTAGAGCTGACCAATCTCTCTGACTCCATCAGGGACATCATTTGTCTGATCGGCCAGAATACCTACCACCGTAGTGAGATTGGCTGGTCCTTGAGCAACGACGATTCCAAATTCGCCGAGGTGCCCGCGCAACGCATTGATGAACTGGGTGCGCTGGCGCACGAAGCACTGGTGCGTTCGAAACGCCACCGCACGCGCCTGATGTTCAGCGCTCTTGACCTCGACATAATGCATGTTCGGTCGCTGTGCAGCCTCCGCGATCGCCGCTGCATCGGCTGCGTCGTTCTTCTGCCGTTTGACAAACGGCTTCACGTAGATCGGTGGAATTAGCCGTACATTATGGCCACAGCCTTGAGCAAAGCGGCCCCAGAAATGGCTGGTGGCACAGGCCTCCATCGCGACGATACACGGCGGCTGCTCGTTCAAAAGTTGCTGTAATCGGGCTCGCGAGAGAAGCCGGTTGAATAGAACCGCCCCGCCGCGATCCGTTCCACAGACTTGGAAGCTCCGCTTCGCGAGGTCGATCGCAAGGATATGCACCTGTGTCATCTGCCTTTCCTCCATGAGCGCCACCATGGCGCTGGGCAGGCATCATACTCCGATGCCGATCGGAGGGGGCATCCACCCCATCAGTTCATTTCGCACACATATGCCGCTTTTTGATTCAGGCTCTTAGGATTTTTCTTCCTCACAGCCAACGGTGTGATGTTCAGGATTTCTTCACAATAGGGACAGCCGGATTACCAACAACTACAGATCCAGCAGGAACATCTTTTGTAACAACCGCTCCCATACCAATTACAGCTCCCCTGCCTATCCTGAGCGGTTTATCGTGAGTACCTTGCTTCAGAAGTGCCCCTGTACCCACATATACCTCATCTTCAATGTGGACATTCCCGTTACAATTAACGCGCGGAGCAAATGTCACGTAATCACCAATGACACAATCATGAGCAATGTAAGAATAAATATTACACTGGAAATTTCGGCCAATGACAATATTGCTGGTAAGCATAGTATTGTGACAGAAAACCGCCCCTTCGCCAATCTGTATGGAATCTAACGCCTCATGCGACGCAGAAAAAAGCGAAGCGAGTGAAATGTTTCGTTCGCGGCAGCGTGCGGCAATTGATCGGCGGACACTACCAGAACCGATTGCTATAGCTACGCTTCTATAACTATGTTTCGCTGAAACAAGATCATCAAAAGAAATTACCTCATGGCCATTAATATTGCTGCCGATTTCATCGACAAGATCGGAGACAAAAACAGCCTCTGGGTCCTGCAGACGTGCAATCGGCATGATTTCTCGACCAAAACCGCCGCATCCAAAAACCGCAATTGATTGCTTCATGTTAATCCCGATCCCTTTAAGTCCTCGTGACATCTCTATCAAGCTAAAATGCTATAGATTTCATGCTAAATCTAGTTCTACTTCAAAAATGAAATCAATCTTTTTGGGATACGAAGTGGCTTCGGCATTGGCAGCCACCAAGTTCTAGCTGCAACTCACATTATAAAACACGCCTCTCGTCCAACAAAAAGAATCCGGCCAAGAGGCACTAAACAAGACGTGACAATCCGGGTTCATAGTCCAGTCTGTCAAAATTTTAATCTTGCCTTGAGGCGACGCCGTGCTCGCGTTCGCAAGACATTAACAAGTGCCCTGAAAGACATCATATTAACGTTGACATCAGCCTCAGTAATCAAAATGTCATCATTGATGAAGGGGCTTCGTTCCCCCATCAGTGCATGAAATGCGCGTTGATCAAAACTATAATCATTCTTCAAAATACGTTTTGTCTCCTCCTGACTCAGTAATTCATAAAGTCGTTGCAAGCCGATTACCCGATATATCCTTGAAAGGGTATGAACAGGAGTGAAATAAATGAACGCTTTCTCAATTTCAAAACTTAAATCGGAGGACAAATCAGGCCTTTTCATGTGCTTTAAAAAAGCTTCTCTAAATAAACTTGGCTCAACGTCATCAAATATCCGATTGGCTATCAACAAATGCTCATTCAAAACTCGAATATTATTTGAAGTCGTGGGAGCACTCGCATTTTCACCGCCCAACACTCTAAAGTTTATGAGTCTTTCATTGCTAACAAAGAATTCAAAATGCTTACACAACTTAATCCATTGATAATAATCAGGCAACTGACGCAGAGAATTGTCATAAAAGCCAATCTTATCATAAACTGATTTGTAAATCAGACTTGACGGATGGCAAAGACTATTTCCTTGCAGGAAAAAAGATCGCAACCATTCACCCCTGCTTTTATTATCTGTTTTAAATACGTTATAGTAAGCGAAGTCTTTCTCAGTTAAATTCTGTTCATTTTCGTCAATAAAATTAACATTTGAGAAATATGCAGAGTACTGGCCATTCTCTTTCAGAAATGAAACTTGTTTTTCCAGCTTATCCTGTCGCCACGTATCATCGGAATTAATTAATGCAACCATATTACCTTTAGCAAGCTGCACCAATTCTGAATGCACGATTGCTGCGCCACGATTCTCCTCATTTAGAAATAGACGAACTCTAGGATCATCAATAGATCTCAAAATTTCATGAGTATTATCTGTCGACCCGTCGTCAGATATAAGAAATTCAAAATCTCTATATGTTTGATTAAGCACACTATGGACAGCCTTCAAGATGAAAGCCCCATGATTATATGACGGCATTATCACAGAAACTTCACACATGCTATTTACGTCCACGAATTCTGAGGAGACCCGAGTTAATTTTTCTGCTCACCATCGAGAATATCGGGGGCGTCAGCATTTTGAATAAACTGGAGATAACGGGCGGTATACTCATCCTAGCGATCAAGCGCAGATAAGAAGGCGTGAGTACTCGTAAGGGAAGCGGCAAGCTTAACAGCTTAATTTCATGCCTCAATTTACTCATTCTAACTTTGAACAAATCCTGAATAGATTCATTACAAAGAGGAATATAACTCTCAATATCGGAGGCCATTTGCTTCAGCTTGCTTATGTTATCCAATCCACTCCACTGGCCGCTTGACTGAACTCTATACACACTCATAGGCTCGTGCAAAACGCAGATCTGGCTATCCTGAGAAATGAGAATGTGAAAAATCCAATCAAATGCTCGCAACCCAAAGACAGCTTCAGGAAGAGACCTCAGCGCGACTGAACGATAGACCATGGTCGAAAAATTGCCAGGCAAATTGTCATCAATTAATAAGGGGGCGCTCACTGCACTATAGCTATGTAAACTGCGTACGCGCAATTCGAAAGTGCAATTCAACACATCATAGATATAGTAATTACTTCCGCATGCACAAAACTCATGCCGTCTCTTCAATAAACGAACTTGCTTGTTCAACTTTGACGTCGACGTCCAATAGTCATCTCCTTCGAGGATAGCTGTAAACTCCCCCTCACAAGCAGCGATGGCTCGCTCGTAATTTCTGGTAATGCCATGATTACGTGAACTATTTAGATAGTTTACTCTGAAAAACAAACCTTCTGGTAACAAACTCTTGATCACATCAAGTGTATTGTCAGTCGAAAGATCGTCGGCTACAACTATCTCTACTTTTCGGAAGTCATAATCTTGACTCAACAGACCCTGAATTGCCTTTTCGATATACGCCGATTGATTATATGTAATCAGTATAATCGACAGTTCAGGCTTCGAAAGCGGATTCATGCTCTTCCTTCTTTCCGACCTCTCATGAAATCGAGTATGTTTCTATAACTTCTATCCGGCACTTGAGATCGGCCACTTAAGAATGATCCCCATCACGCTACCAATATTCCATACGGAATATCCGGCACTGATTCCGTATAATTGATATTAATCAATGTCCTCTGATAACCCTTGAGATAACATCAATGTATTCATCAGTAACTCCGCTATGAAATGGGAGGCAAAGCACCTGATTCTTGAGTAAGGAGGCATTTGAAAACTGGTGAACACTAACTATTTTTTCGTTTTTGTAGGGTTCAAAATCGGTGCAAATCGGATGGAAATATTTTCGTGAGAAGATATTCTCTACTTTCAATTCTTCATGTATCTGATCGCGTCCGCGACCAAATTCTTCAGCAATTATACGTATTGGGTAGTATTGTTCAGATCTGGAAATTTTATCCTGGCTAACTTGAATATGAACCCCAGGAAGATTTGAAAGGAGCTCGTCATACTTTTCTCGTAATATAGCGCGCTTCATCATTTCATCGCGATATATTTTTAGATTGAGTAGGCCTACTGCAGCCTGCAACTCATTCATTTTCCCATTCAAGCCAACATCAATTACTTCGTCTTCGTTCTTTATGCCAAAGTTCCGCAACATATAAATTTTCCGGGCGTCTTCAGCCTTAGGAGTCGTGAGGGCGCCTCCCTCAATTGTATTGAAGAGCTTCGTTGCATGAAAAGAAAACATAGTCGCATCGCCGAAATTACCGATCCCTTTGCCGTCGACGGTGACGCCAAAAGCATGTGCAGCATCGTATATCAGTTTCAAGCTGTGTTTTTCTGCTAAAGCCTGCAATCCGGAAAGATCACAGATATTCCCATAAACATGGACGCCTAGAATGGCCGATGTATTAGGTGTTATGGCTTGGGCAACGGAAACAGGATCAAGAGTCCACGCCCGTGCGTCTACATCTGCAAAGACTGGCTTCAACCCATTCCACGAAATAGCATGCGCCGTGGCAGCAAATGTCAACGGAGTTGTAATCACTTCACTTCCGCGCGGCAGATCAAACATTTTGAGAGCTGCCAACAACGCAATCGTGCCGTTATTGAACAGCTTGGCCGTTGGCACGTCAAGCTCCGAAAGCAACAAAGCCTCAAGCTTCTCATGTAAGGGGCCGTGATTGGTTACAACCCCACTTTCCCATACTTGATTCACCATTGCGTGCATCAAAGCGGTATCAGGCAATAGCGGTTTGGCAACGTAAAGTGGTGCGCGTCCCATTAGAAATTCCCTTTTCCACGGAAAAACATCTCACATGCCTGAGTGCAAGTGAATGTCGGTACTTTTTTATTTCGGTGAACTTCGAAACGCTCAGCGGCAGAATCGTCTATGAATATCGCCATTGAAGATTCGATGAAGCTGGATTTTTTTTCAAACCGCTTAACCTCAATGACATCATCGAAAACATTCGGCGCTATCCGATGTTTGCAGAGTGTATCCATGGGATCAAGACCATGAACATCCCGATGTCGGGTGATGAGATAGATGCGTTTTTCCTGATTTCGCCAATGATACAAAAGACCTAGCAATGATCCATTGGTCTTGTCAGAGAAAATTAATGTATCATCCAGATCTACATAGACCTCTTTGAAGTCAAATTTGAATTCGTAGGCAGGGAAGAGCGCGCTGTCACGGATAACCTCGATGTCATTCTCAAAGATTTCAACATCCAACCCCATTCTATCATAGATGGCAAGAGCAGGAAGATTGACACCTCTTGCCCTACTAAATCCCATGCCGCCCGATACGCGAGGAGCAATTTCCAATAAGGTTAACTCGCCTCTTGCATTTCTCTTGACTTGGAAAAACCACATACCACGAAAGGACACTACGTTGTTAATAGCGGCAGCGAAACGATCAAAGGCACTATCAACTACCCGCCGGGAGGCAACCGATATACCGTTGCTCACACGTGCCCTTGCTCGAGCCGAAACGTAGCGGAGTTGACCTGTCCTATCCGTAAAGCAATCTACTGTATATTCTTCACCCGGCAGCAACTCACATAAGATGTGCTCATCACCAATTTGATCGAGATCGGAAGAAGTTAGAATTTTTCTGGCTCCACGCGAGCCTTGTCCTTTGTCCGGTTTGACAAACAAAGGAAGGTCAGATTCCTCGACCTGCTCGGGATCGTATACTTTAGGGGTTAAAATAACATCGGAGAGCGCTTCGTATGTAGACCTCTTGGATCTCGCCAACTGTGAAGTTTTCCCACAACTGCCTATAACCTCTACATTATCAGGCACCTCTCCCCGTTCTTTCCAGGCAGGCAAAAGTGCCACTAAATCGTCGTGGGCCGGGAATATATAATCTATTCTGTTTTCCTGAACACATTTTATGAGTTCTTGTTTAAACGAAGGAGCATCAAGCATCGGCAAGGAGCGCACCATATTTTCATATACGTAACCGCTATGATCAGGAACCGATGTCGCTCCAAACACGCGAAAATGCCGGATATCTCGCAATGAGCGCTCTATCTCTAACCCAATTTCTGTGCCCGCAGGAAAAACCAATATATGCTTCACGAAACCCATCTCAAAACGGTGTTATTGATCGGACCATGCGAACTCTCGATTACGCATTTAAACGCGCCCGAGTATGATCCCATCTGGCACGGCTAGCCGTCAGGATGATGACGGGCTTGAAGAGAATTGAGTTCAATAAAGTTTATAACTCAATTCCAAAGCTTCGCATCAGTCACCCTAACGCTTCGTATTCCATTTGGATAACCTGAACTTACCGAGTCAACCCGGTAAATCACTGGAACCAAAATAAGAGCGGAGCACCTCGTCGGTGCCACCGTCCATTCTGACCTTTCCATGTTCCATCCACACGATCCGATTACAGTTTTTTTCCAGAAGGTCTCTGGAATGGCTAGCGAGAACCAGAATTTTTGTGGAATCGACAAGATTGCGCATACGTTGATTAGCTCGCACCTTGAAGTCTTCATCTCCGGTCGACAACCATTCGTCCATAATGAGGATTTCAGGATTAACCGATGTTGAAGCAGCAAAGGCTAGACGCAGCTGCATACCACTCGAATACGTTCTGAAGGGCATCTCAAGAAAGTCGCCTAAGCCAGAAAACTCCGATATCGTTTCTATGTTCTCTGCAATTTCTTGTGGCCGCATCCCCATCATTGCGCACCGTAAGCGGATATTTTCACGCCCCGTAGCATCAGGGTCAATTCCCAAGCTGATATTGATTAGCGAAATTGTGTGCCCCTCGATGAAAACGTTACCTTGTGTGGGCATATAAATTCCAGACAGCACCCGCAATAACGTTGTCTTGCCAGAGCCATTATGACCAATCAAACCAACCCTATCACCATCTTTCAGTGAAAACGAAACCTTATCAAGCCCGCGTACAATCACAGTCCGATCGGTCCGACGTTCAATTTTGCCTCCAGTAGCGACTGAAAGAACGCGGTTCTTCAGGGAGCGGCTGGAGGAATTGAAAATAGGAAATTCGACGCTGACGTCATCAAGTTTAATGATACTCATGATATTACAACCAATACGCTACACGCCAACGGTATCTGCCAAAGAAAACAATCGCAAATAGCCACCCTATAACAGCAATACTTATCGTCACCAACCAGCTCATTGGCTCCGGCGCTTCACCGAGCAAGGGGCCCCTCACCAGCTGGATAAAATGAAAAAACGGATTCCATTCGATAAACCCACGTGAAACATGCTCGGGCAACGTCTTTACCATCCACATGATCGGAGTCGCATAAAAAAGTACCTGCAGAATGTTTGTCATAACCTGCGTCATATCGCGAAAGCGCGAACAGACAATGGCTAGTATCAACATAATCCATGCCATGTTTAAGCAGACTAATAGGAATCCGGGAATGACGAGGAGAGCATTAAGATTAATCGAGTGGCCAAGTATCAGAGATACAATTGGAAAAATCACAATATTATGGGCAAAAATAATTATATTCCGCCACAAACCTCGCATGACGTGAGTGAATAGCGGCATACGAACCTGCAGAATAATCCCCTCTGAAGCACTAAATGTCGTACAACCGTCTGCGAGTGATGTAGATATAAAACCCCACGTAATCACTCCCGCACATAGGTACGGAAGAAAAATACGCATCTCGCTCTGAAAAAGTGTTCCAAAAATTAGCCCAAGCGCGCCAATAAACACAGCCATGTTCAAAGTCAGCCAAAATGCACCAACCCTTGATCGCCTATAACGTTGAGCGACGTCCTGCCAACCGAAAATCAATGCCAAACGATATTTCGATATAGCCTCAGCAATATCTCGAAGAGCGACTTTAGCACCCCTCGTTGGCTCGTTAACCGCCCCTTTAACAGGCACATTTGCACTAGAAGTATCAGTACTCATGATTTTATCTGGGCCAATTTTCTATTTGTCACGGCCACCACTTTCTCAAGTAGATTTGCGCTAATTTGTGATAGCGTAATTGAAGAAATATAGCTTCTAAGTCAACTCCGTTGTTACCGGCGAATGCGGCGCATTTGGGGCTGCGTCGGTCAGAGGTGGGTCGGCTTACTGGAACAGCTTTGGGCATTAGGCGCAGGGATTTCACCTTAATTGCGCTGCTGTTGTCTCGGTGTTTAGGCGTTGAAGGTAAGCACATCCAGAGTTAATTGACCAAGCAATGATTTCGGACGGCGGCTTTAGTAGAAGATCAAAGATTGGACGATGCTGGCTTGAAATATCTTTCCGATCCACCCCGTAATATATCTTAAGTGATGCATATCAGTAAAAATAGTCTAAGTTTAAAATGTTTCTCCTGTAGATTGCCCCGAACTGAGAGGGAGATCTTCCAGTACGAGAAAACTATTTTGACAGAGCAGATCGTTGCGACAAACAAACAAGTAGAGTTGGGGTTACTGCCGTCGACCCGGTTCGCCCGCTCTGCATCCCCCATAATGACACTTTGTCAGGGGAAGACGCAATTTGCCGAACTTGCGTCAGATTAGATCGCGAACTCAAGCAAGGGAGGATGCTCGAGTGAATAAACTGGTGACTACGCTCCGCCCCGCTAAATCACGCATAACACCCGCCAGCACCCCAACACCGGCCTGCCCTCGCATCCATTGCGCCTATGATGCACATAGGCGATGAATCAAAATCCCAAGAAAATCCGAGGCTTTTTGAAGTGTCTAAGAGGCTATAAAAGCAAACCTGACGACTGTAAAATTCAAGCTTGCTGCTATCCGACTAATGCTCCATTGCGGCGACTCAATGCTATGTCACTATTTGAAAACTGTCACTCAGCCGGAGTATTGACATTAGTTCCGACTGACAATTCCTTTCGGTAAACATTCCATGGCTTTAAGCGCTTTAGCTTTTCAAAAGGACGTTCAACAAAGTGCCAGCTAATCGCTGCTAGTGGAAAGACAAAAATGGTCGTCAAAATAAGAAGCGCAAACGGACTTAATTTATATCCATGACTGATAGAAACAGAAATTATTATTTGCTGAACAGGCCAAGCAAATATGTAAACTCCATATGAATAATCATTTCTGAGCTTCACTTCAACTGGCATGTACTTACATATTGTCAATATAGATAAAGGAAACGAAACAAGATAGAATAGATACCTTACTTCATGACCATTGGTATCAGGGCCGAAAGGAAAATTCATCATCCCGAAAAATTTAAACATTGATTCTGATGTTACAGGGGCAAATGCGACGGTTAATAGAACGATACTAATATAACCGAGAACTTTCAGATCAATGGAATTCTGCAACCGATAATAGGAACCAGCTAAAAACATGAAGCCAAGAGGTGCAATTACATCGATTCCTGTTCCACCATCTTTCATATGTATGAAAATCAGCAGTAAGGAAACCGCAAAGAAAGACCCGACGACTTGACTATTCAGAAGGCCAAAAAGGCCAAATAGGAGAACCACGCAGTAGAGAAGAACTTCCCAGGAAATTGTCCACAAACTGCCATTTGAGATATACGGCACTGGGTTGCTAATATATCCGGAAAATATCCAGGCGGCATAGGCTGCGAATATGTACCCAAGAAGGTACCCTGGCGCGACGCGTATTATGCGCCTCCAAACGAACAAGTCAGGCGTGGTGGATAGAAAAGACGCAGTAATCAAATAACCGCTGATCGCAAAAAAACCGTGAACCGCCAGATTTCCTAAAGACCTGCCTAAAAGGGTGGGTTCTGTTAAACCAAGAAGACCGAAGGAATGGCTGACAATTACAGCGTAAGCCAATATCAAACGAATTATAGTGAAATTATTGCTATCGTCTTGCCTTAGCACGGCAAAGTCCCCACCGTTTTCAAAGTTATGCTAATTCTTTAGTTGCTAAATCATAAGGACGCAACGATAATGGTGAACGACTTCGAGTATGCAACAATTATAGTCAATTGAAAATTGACGATTCGGTTCCCTGCCCGCGCGAAATCTCATTCCCAATTAGAACTGTAAGGATTGCGAATAATGCGGCTTTGACAGATTTGAACGTCAAGGGCATCGTGCGCGCGACTACAGCTTCAGTGCGAATAAAGAAAATCCTCAAAGTCCAGCATGCCACAAGCGAACAAGTAGTTTCCTCTTGAGCCCACTCAGACCGGTGCGAGCAATTGGTATGCGGTGCGTGATCAGCCAGCGTCACTTTTTCGCCCAATGATATAGCATCCGAACGATGCGAATCCAGCATGTTTTCAAGCACGAGCCGTTTGCCGTTATGTGAACAAATCATCCGGAAGCAGTTGAGCACTTCCAGACACCTCCATTTGCTGCGACAGATCAGATGAACGGAAGACCATCTCGAAATCCATCCAAAAGATCGTTCCATTGAACCGTGTGCCTCGATGATCACTCATCAGTTGTTCATTCTGATAAAGTTCATAGTTTCCGAGTACCTATATGAATATTTTCTCATGGCGTTGATCAGAAACTCTGCCGTCACTTAGAGACCTGGAGCCACACTTTGTAAAAAATACCAACCCTGACTGCCTTCCTCTTCGAAAAGAACGTCGGATTCCTAATTCTTCCAGAAGCCTGTAAGCCCGCCGACTTCCAGATCGACTGCCAGATTATCGATCTGATGGAAACCCGTCTGCATGCGCTGGCCTGCAAATTGCAGGTTCTCCATATGATCGTTCATCCGCGATGATTTCGGACTGAACAATCGTTCAAGGGCTTCTTTCGGCATCAATGCACTTCGCGGGGTTTTCTGCAATTTCATAAAGCAGAAGATTGAGCTTGCGGGCCATGTGACCTGCTTGCAGATGATCAGATTGTTTGAGACTGAAAGCAAGGTGACGCGAACCAATAGTGCGTCCCAGATGCACCGGAAGACGGGGACGCCAGTAAAAAATATTTCCGCGCCGTTGAAGATTCCGAACCTAATGTTCGACTGCCATAAGAAGCTCGCCGTTTGGAGCTGACGAAACAGACCGACTAAAGCCAACCGACATGTGTCATAGCTCTACGCCACGGTTAATCACACATTCGGCGGATTGGAGAAGAAGCGGGGATTCCCACCTTGGGAAACATTCGGAAAAATCAATACGATTTCGAATTTAATCATGAATAATGGCTGGGGCGCCTGGATTCGAACCAGGGAATGGCGGTACCAAAAACCGCTGCCTTACCGCTTGGCTACGCCCCAACAAATCAAACCGAAGCAATCGGTTGCGCGGCCTTATAACCGCTTCGAAACCCGAGCGCAATCGCCTAATCACGAAATCGCGCGCAAGCTTGCTGCCATTGTGAAAAACGTTTTCAACCACATATTCTTGCCTCCGCGTCCACAAAGTCAAAGCACCGATTTGCGTCCAGCCCCAAAGCTGCTACTTCCTACAGGTAAAGGGATTTTCGGTATTCACTATGCTGTTTCTGTTGATTTCGTTTCTCGTCAGCGCTGCCCTATGCGGCATCGGCCTATATCTGCTGAACCGGCTGTTACCCGCTCGTTTTCTCGCGGCACGAATGAGCGTGCGTTCCAACCACACGACGGTGGCGCGGCAGATCGGCGGGCTGGCGCTTATTCCCGCAATCATCGCGACGTTGCTGATCTTCGCGCCGGATCTGGAAATCAACGCATTTCTGGCGCTTTGCCTTTCCGGGGCTTCACTTCTGCTCTGGATCGTCGGCGGCTTGGATGACCACTATGAGCTTTCAGAGATCATCAGACTGGGATCGCAGTTCGTTGCCGCCGGACTGGTCGTGTATGGTCTGGGACCGGATTTCCGGTTGTTGCCGAACCTCCTGCCCTACTGGCTGGAGGCAATACTCATTGTTATCGCGCTGGTGGTGGCGATCAATGTGACCAACTTCATGGACGGCCTCGATCTCATGACCGCTGCCGGCATTGGGATTCCACTGGCTGGCATCGGCATTTTGGCTGCTCTTGGCCTTGCCGGGCTGGAAAGCGGTGGCATCGGCAGCATCGCGGCAGGTGGAGTGCTGAGTTTTGCCTTATTCAACCGTCCACCCGCAACGATCTTTCTGGGTGACTCAGGAAGCCTGCCGCTCGGCCTGCTTACGGGTACCGCACTGATCCTGCTTGCGCGGGAAACGCATATCGCCGTCGCGCTGATCCTGCCGCTTTATTATATTCTCGATGCAGGCACGACTCTCGTAATGCGGTTAAGTCAAGGCGAGAACATCCTTAAAGCGCATTCCAAACACGCTTACCAAGTGGCAAAACGCGCAGGCTGGAGCGTGCTCAAGGTTGTCGGCCACGTAGCGCTTCTGAACTTGATCCTCATTGCCTGCGCCATCGCGCTGCTCGCTCTGGACCACACAATTACCCAGATCGCTTTCCTGCTTGTTGCCATTGTCGCGACGCTGGTTCTGCTGCTGGATTTTCGCGGGCGCTTCAGGAAGCTATAACGTCGAACAGCACCTTGCGGACCGCATCGACGTCACCGCTTTCCATGGCAATGCGAAGCGCCGTCAGGCTCGCCGGCACGTCGACTGCAGACTTCTTGCCTTGCGGGGCGCGCATGATCTTGGGATGGCGTGTCGGCTTTGCCTGTGATGGGTCATAGAAGAGCTCTTCGTACATCTTCTCGCCTTCACGAATGCCCGTCGTCTCAATGGCTATATCGCCGTGCGGGTTCTCGTCATTTCGAACGGTCAGCCCTGCCAGCAGGATCATGTTTTCGGCCAGATCACGGATCTTCACCGGTTCACCCATCTCGAGCAGAACTGTATCACCCGACGCCGCGATGCCACCAGATTGCACGATGAGCTCGGCAGCTTCCTTGATCGACATGAAGTAGCGGGTCATGTCTTCATGGGTCAACGTAATCGGACCGCCATTGGCAATCTGTTCCCGAAAAAGAGGAACAACCGAACCGTTCGACCCCAGCACATTGCCGAAACGGACGGAATAGAATGCCTTGTTCTTTCCAGTTTGCTCAGCCAGCAGGCCGCAATAATAAACGACCAATTCGGCCCAGCGTTTGGTTGCGCCCATTACATTCGTCGGTCGCACTGCCTTGTCGGACGAAATAAGGACCATACGCTCGACATCAGTATTGAGAGCAGCCTGCGCCACTTCCAGCGTGCCGAACACATTGTTGAAGATGCCAACCAGCGAGTTTTTCTCGACAAGCGGCACATGCTTGTACGCTGCACAATGATAGACTGTATCGACAGCATTGTCGCGAATAGCTTTTTCCACGCAGTCCCGGTTGCTGACCGTCCCAAGGATTGGCACGATCTCGCAACTGGCTATCTGCCTGAGCTGCCTGTCGATGTTGTAAAGCGCAAATTCACTCGACTCGAACAGAACGATGCAGGCCGGGTTCCATTGCGCAATGGTACGGCAAAGCTGACTGCCAATCGAGCCTCCCGCTCCCGTCACCATGATGCGCCGGCCTTCGACCACTTCTCGCAACAGGGCTGCATCCGGCGGCACGGGCGAACGCCCGAGCAAATCGTCGATCTCCACGTTCCGCAGCGAACTGACCAGATATTTCCCGGCCGTCAGATCGGCGATCGGCGGAAGAATACGCGTGTTGACTGGAAGACGCCCCAGAAGCCGCGCAAATTCCTGCCGCTGTTTTTGTTCCAGCGCCGGTTCCGATACCACCACCTGCTTGATACCGTAATTTTCAATCAAGGCGGGGATGTCTTCCACTGCGTAGACACGCAGCCCGATAATATCCATGCCGCTGAGCTGGCCGTCGGGATCGACGAAGCCGACGACCAATGTGTCGCTGTGGCTGCGGAGCGCCGTTGCGAGCTGGCGGGCAGGTTCGCCCACGCCGATGATCAATGCAGAACTCGTATAACGCTTGTCTGACTCAGAACTTCGCAAAAGCCATTTCGCACCAAAACGGCTGGCAGAGATGAATACGGTGCTCAAAAGCCAGTAAAGCAGCGGAACCGAACGCGGCAGACCGGTACTGCCGTAGAGTTCCATCAGAAAGACGAGCGCGACCCAGAACAGCGAAGCGATGGCGGTGGCCTGAAAAATCGGCCAGATCGCGCGTTCGGCGAGATAGCGGATGATAGCGCGGTAGAGTCCGAACCGAATGAAAACCGGAATTGCGAGAACGGGCGCGATGAAAATCAGAAACGTTTGCCCTTCGTTCGGCACGAAGACGAAGCCGAGACGGATGACAAAGGCCAGATAGGCACTCAACAACAGCAGGGCACAGTCGCTCAGCATCAAAATGATCTGTTTGCTGGCGCGAGGCAAAAGCGCCAATCTCTGCCATGGATATTTCAAACTCATACGCGTGTTATCCCGCTCTCCGCCGGAGAGAAATACCGGAACGATTCCAGCGCCATAAGGCTATTTATACTACTAATGGGGATTAAAGCTTAGTCAATCC
>WPCJ01110701.1_pt1 | contig 17275 bp, 15 predicted proteins | sample 5399831 | NCBI WGS metagenome assembly WPCJ01 (sample SAMN12869470, study PRJNA574797) | sludge metagenome | isolation source: wastewater treatment of pH10 | place: China:Beijing | collected 2019-05-20 | reverse complement strand
CTCCCGCGGGCGGCACGGGTGAAGCGGGCGAGGATCGCCCGGTGCCCGAGAGCGAGACCGACGGCGGCGAGGCCGATCCTCGTCCCGCGAGCGACGAGCCCCGGCCCTGAGCATGACGGGCGCCCCCGATCCGTCCCGGGTGCTGGCCGAGGTCTTCGGCTACCCGGCGTTCCGGGGCGATCAGGAAGAGATCGTCCGCCATGTCGTCGGAGGCGGCGACGCCGTCGTGCTCATGCCGACCGGCGGAGGCAAGTCGATCTGCTACCAGGTGCCGGCCCTCTGCCGGGAGGGCACCGGCGTCGTGCTCTCGCCGCTCGTCGCGCTCATGCACGACCAGGTGGCCGCGCTGCAGCTCGCGGGCGTGCGCGCCGCAGCGATCAACTCGGCGATGCCGCCCGAGGATCGCGCCTCCGTCGAGCAGGCGTATGCGGCGGGCGAGCTCGACCTGCTGTACCTCGCGCCCGAGCGGCTCGCCGCGCCGGGCACCGTCGAGCTGCTGAAGCGGGGTCGCATCGCGCTCTTCGCGATCGATGAAGCCCACTGCGTCTCGCAGTGGGGGCACGACTTCCGCCCCGACTACCTCCGGCTCGGCGCCCTCGCCGAGGAATGGCCCGATGTCCCTCGCATCGCGCTCACCGCGACCGCCACGCCCGCCACCCACCGCGAGATCACCGAGCGTCTGCACCTCGATCGCGCCCGGCATTTCGTCTCGAGCTTCGACCGGCCGAACATCCGGTATCGCATCGAACCGAAGGGCACGGTGCGCCAGCAGCTCACCCGTTTCATCCGCGAGGAGCATGCGGGAGAGGCCGGCATCGTCTACGCGCTCAGCCGCCGCAAGGTCGAGCAGACCGCAGGCTGGCTGCGCGAGGCCGGCGTCGACGCGGTCGCCTACCATGCGGGGCTGCCGGCCTCGGAGCGGCTGGACGCCCAGACCAGGTTCCTGCGCGAAGACGGCGTGGTGGTCGTCGCCACGATCGCGTTCGGCATGGGCATCGACAAGCCCGACGTGCGCTTCGTCGCCCACATCGATCTGCCGAAGTCCGTGGAGGGGTACTACCAGGAGACCGGCCGAGCGGGTCGCGACGGCGAACCCGCCGAGGCCTGGATGGCCTACGGCCTCGCGGACGTCGTGCAGCAGCGGCAGCTCATCGAGTCGGGCGACGGCGACGAGGCGACGAAGCGCAACCAGACCTCGCACCTGAACCACATGCTCGAGCTCTGCGAGACCACCGGCTGCCGCAGGCAGTACCTGCTGCGCTACTTCGGGCAGGCAGACGACTCCCGAGAACGCGACGCGTTCGACGAGTCGGCTGGTGCCGCCACCGCGGCAGCCCCGCAATACAGCTGCGGCAACTGCGACGTCTGCCTCGACCCGCCGAAGCTCTGGGACGCCACGATCCCTGCGCAGAAGCTGCTCTCGACCGTGCTGCGCACCTACAACGAGCGCCGCGGACGCACGTTCGCGGCCGGCCAGCACATCGACGTGCTCCGCGGAGTGATGAGCGAGCGCGTGCAGCAGCTGAGGCTCGACGAGCTGTCGACCTGGGGCATCGGCTCCGACCTCTCCGTCGCGCAGTGGCGCGGCGTGGTGCGGCACCTGCTCGCGACCGGTGTGCTGGAGAGCCAGGGGGAGTGGGGCGTGCTCGCCCCCGCCGAGGCCGCCAAGCCCGTGCTGCGGGGGGAGACCGAGGTGCTCATGCGCGAGGAGGTCGTGTCGCGGGCGGGCGGGTCGCGATCCTCGTCGGCGAAGCGCAGCGCCGCGGCGGATCTGAGCGAGGAGCAGCAGGAGACCTTCGAGCGGCTGCGCGAGTGGCGGCTGGGCGAGGCGCGCGAGCAGGGCGTGCCGCCCTACGTCGTCTTCGGCGACGCGACGCTGCGCGCGCTCTCCGTCCACCTGCCGCAGAGCGACGAGGCGCTGCTCGAGATATCGGGCATCGGGCAGGCCAAGCTCGAACGCTACGGGGAGGCCGTGCTCGCGCTGCTGGCGCAGCGCTGAGCTCTCTCGCCCGGCCCGGTGAAGAGTGGTTCGGTCTCTTCAATCGGCGATTGCTTCTTCAACCGGCGGAATTCCCCGAAAACAGCCGGTTGAAGAAGCAATCGCCGGTTGAACGAGCACGCCCCGTCCCTCACCTTCGTTGCCCACAAGCCAGGTTTCCCGGCCGATAGGGCTGAACTGTGGACAGCGCATGCTGGTGGCGGCCGTGAACCCCCAGGATGGATGCATGACGCTCATCGACGACCTCCGGACGAGGGGCGGCTTCGCGCGCACCTCGGAGCTGCGCGAGCTCGGGCACGGTACGCGCGCGATCGGAGCAGCGGTGGAAGCGGGCCTGCTGCTGCGCCCGCGCAGAGGATGGGTCGCGCACCCCGGCCTCGACCCTCAGCTCATGTTCGCGCTTCGGCACGGGGTCGTGCTCACTTGCGTGACGCAGGCGCGGCGGCTGGGCGTCTGGGTGACCGAGGATCCGCCGAGACCGCATGTGGCCGCCCGATCGAGGCAGCAGCACGTGGATGCCGATGCGACCGTGCACTGGGCGCGCCCGATGGTGCGGAGGCATCCGGGTGCCCTCGTCGATCCCCTGCCGAATGTGCTCGGGCATGTCGCGCAGTGCGTGCCGTTCGAGCATGCCCTTGCGACCTGGGAATCCGCGCTCAACAAAGGGAGGACAGATCTGCCGAGCCTCGCCGCGCTGCCGCTCGGGGCGACGGCGCGGCGAGTGCTCCAGCAGTGCACGCCCTTCTCGGACTCCGTGCTCGAGACGATCTTCAAGACGCGACTCCGCTGGCTGCGGGTGCCGATCCGCCCGCAGGTCTGGCTGTTCGGGCACCGGGTCGACTTCCTCATAGGTGATCGGCTGGTCGTGCAGATCGACGGCAAGCAGCACGGAGGAGAGCAGAAGGTCTCCGATCTGCGGCACGACCTGGAACTGGAGCTGCGCGGGTATAGCGTGATCCGGGTGAGCTATTCTCAGGTGATGCACGACTGGCCGTCGGTGCACGAGGCCATCCTGACCGCGCTCGCCGAGGGCCTGCACCGGGCGGCATGACTCCGTGGGGCCTGGCGAGCGGCCCAGCGATGTATTGCGCAATGCGACGAGCGGCGCGTATAGTTGTTCCTTGGTGTGTTCCACCGTCGTTTGCCGTGCGCGGCACGCGAAGGGGGAGCGCCCGGAAGGGTCAATCGGCGAGGGCCGACACCCCCACGGCATACCTGCACCCGTGGTCGCGTCGAACGGCGCGGCGACAGCAGGTCAGCGGTCGTGCGAACGACCGCGCATGCTTGTTCATGTAAGCATTCCTGTCACCGTGCAGGAACCATTAGGAGAATCAGTGCCTACTATTCAGCAGCTGGTTCGCAAGGGGCGCACGCCGAAGGTCTCCAAGACCAAGGCTCCCGCGCTCAAGGCGAACCCCCAGCAGCGCGGCGTGTGCACCCGTGTGTACACGACCACCCCGAAGAAGCCGAACTCGGCGATGCGCAAGGTCGCTCGTGTGAAGCTCTCGAACGGTACCGAGGTCACGGCCTACATCCCCGGTGAGGGCCACAACCTGCAGGAGCACTCGATGGTGCTCGTGCGCGGCGGTCGTGTGAAGGACCTCCCCGGTGTCCGCTACAAGATCGTGCGCGGCGCGCTCGACACGCAGGCGGTCAAGGATCGCCAGCAGGCTCGCAGCCGCTACGGTGCAAAGAAGGTGAAGTAATGCCTCGTAAAGGACCTGCTCCCAAGCGCCCCGTCGTCGCCGATCCCGTCTACGGCGCGCCCGTAGTCAGCCAGCTCGTCAACAAGATCCTGCTCGACGGCAAGAAGGGCCTCGCCGAGCGCATCGTCTACGGTGCGCTCGAGAACGTGGCCGAGAAGTCGGGCCAGGACGCCGTGACCGTGCTCAAGAAGGCGCTCGACAACGTGCGCCCCACCCTTGAGGTTCGTTCGCGTCGCGTCGGCGGCAGCACCTACCAGGTGCCCGTCGAGGTCAAGCCCCACCGCGCCAACACCCTGGCCCTCCGCTGGCTCACCAGCTACGCCAAGGCTCGTCGCGAGAACACCATGACCGAGCGCCTCACCAACGAGATTCTCGACGCTTCGAACGGCCTCGGCGCCGCGGTGAAGCGCCGCGAAGACACCCACAAGATGGCCGAGTCGAACCGCGCGTTCGCTCACTACCGCTGGTAACAGCGGCCGGCTTCCAGCCGCCATCCGAGGCGGGGGCGAGGATCGCCATGCGTGATCCTCGCCCCTCGCCTGCGGGCTCGAAACCCGCACCGCACAAACTTTCAATCCCCACCCGGAGGAGTCCCCTGTGGCACAAGACGTGCTCACCGACCTGAGCAAGGTCCGCAACATCGGCATCATGGCTCACATCGATGCCGGCAAGACCACCACGACCGAGCGCATCCTGTTCTACACGGGTGTCAACCACAAGCTGGGCGAGACCCACGACGGCGCCTCGACGACCGACTGGATGGAGCAGGAGAAGGAGCGCGGCATCACCATCACCAGTGCCGCGGTGACCTGCTTCTGGAACGGCAACCAGGTCAACATCATCGACACGCCCGGCCACGTCGACTTCACCGTCGAGGTGGAGCGCTCGCTCCGCGTGCTCGACGGCGCCGTCGCCGTGTTCGACGGCAAGGAGGGCGTGGAGCCCCAGTCCGAGACCGTGTGGCGCCAGGCCGACAAGTACGGCGTCCCGCGCATCTGCTTCGTCAACAAGATGGACAAGATGGGCGCCGACTTCTACTTCACGGTCGATACCATCATCAACCGTCTCGGCGCGAAGCCGCTCGTCATGCAGCTGCCCATCGGCTCCGAGAGCGACTTCATCGGCGTGGTGGATCTGCTCACCATGAAGGCCTTCGTCTGGGAGGGCGACTCCAAGGGCGATGTGACCCTGGGTGCCGCGTACGAGACGCAGGAGATCCCCGCCGAGCTCCAGGCCAAGGCCGAGGAGTACCGGGCTCAGCTGGTCGAGACCGTCGCCGAGACCGACGACGAGCTGCTCGAGAAGTTCTTCGGCGGCGAGGAGCTGACGATCGACGAGCTCAAGGCGGGCATCCGCAAGCTCGTCGTGAACAACGAGATCTACCCCGTGTACTGCGGCTCGGCGTTCAAGAACCGCGGCATCCAGCCGATGCTCGACGCGGTCGTCGACTTCCTGCCGAACCCGCTCGACATCGGGTCGATCGAGGCGCACGACCCCCGCGACGAGTCCGTCGTCATCGAGCGCAAGCCCTCGGCCGACGAGCCCTTCTCGGCGCTCGCCTTCAAGGTCGCCGTGCACCCGTTCTTCGGCCGTCTCACCTACGTGCGCGTCTACTCGGGTCACCTCGACTCGGGCGCCCAGGTCATCAACTCGACCAAGGGCAAGAAGGAGCGCATCGGCAAGATCTTCCAGATGCACGCCAACAAGGAGATGCCGGTCGACAGCCTGACCGCCGGCAACATCTACGCCGTGATCGGCCTCAAGGACACCACCACCGGTGACACCCTCTGCGACCCGAACAACCAGGTCGTGCTCGAGTCGATGACCTTCCCCGAGCCCGTGATCGAGGTGGCCATCGAGCCGAAGACCAAGGGCGACCAGGAGAAGCTGTCGACGGCCATCCAGAAGCTCGCCGAAGAGGATCCGACGTTCCGCGTCAGCCTCAACGCTGAGACCGGCCAGACCGTCATCGCAGGCATGGGCGAGCTGCACCTCGACATCCTCGTGGATCGCATGAAGCGCGAGTTCAAGGTCGAGGCGAACGTGGGCAAGCCCCAGGTCGCCTACCGCGAGACCATTCGCAAGACCGTCGAGAAGCACGACTACACCCACAAGAAGCAGACCGGTGGCTCCGGTCAGTTCGCGAAGGTGCAGATCGCGCTCGCGCCGCTCGAGAGCGACGCCGAGAAGATCTACGAGTTCGAGGACAAGGTGACCGGCGGTCGCGTGCCCCGCGAGTACATCCCCTCGGTCGACGCCGGCATCCAGGACGCGATGCAGTACGGCATCCTCGCCGGCTTCCCCGTCGTGGGCGTCAAGGCGACGCTGCTCGACGGCCAGTACCACGACGTCGACTCCTCGGAGATGGCGTTCAAGATCGCCGGCTCGATGGCGTTCAAGGAGGCTGCCCGCAAGGCCAGCCCCGTGCTGCTCGAGCCCATGATGGCGGTCGAGGTGCGCACCCCCGAGGAGTACATGGGCGATGTGATCGGCGACCTGAACAGCCGCCGCGGTCAGATCCAGTCCATGGAGGACGCGAGCGGCGTCAAGGTCGTCCGCGCGCTCGTCCCCCTTTCCGAGATGTTCGGGTACATCGGCGATCTGCGGTCGAAGACCAGCGGTCGCGCGGTGTTCTCGATGACCTTCGACAGCTACGCTGAGGTGCCGAAGGCCGTGGCCGATGAGATCGTTCAGAAGGCTCAGGGCGCGTAACACCGCCTGCCGTTCGGCGGCGGGAGCACCTCCCGCCGCCGAACATCCCGCTCAAGTCGCGAAGATAGACCTGAGCTTGTAACATAAGTACACACCCCTGTACTCGTGCCCTCTCGAAACCGTCGAGAGGGATGCGGTACACGATTGTCCTGAGGAGGACCATAGTGGCGAAGGCCAAGTTCGAGCGGACCAAGCCGCACGTGAACATCGGTACGATCGGTCACGTCGATCACGGTAAGACCACCCTGACCGCTGCGATCTCGAAGGTGCTTGCTGACAAGTACCCCTCGGAGACCAACGTGCAGCGCGACTTCGACACGATCGACTCGGCTCCCGAGGAGCGCCAGCGCGGCATTACCATCAACATCTCGCACGTCGAGTACGAGACCCCGAAGCGTCACTACGCTCACGTTGATGCCCCCGGCCACGCCGACTACATCAAGAACATGATCACCGGTGCCGCCCAGATGGACGGCGCGATCCTGGTGGTCGCCGCGACCGACGGCCTCATGGCGCAGTCGAAGGAGCACATCCTCCTCGCCAAGCAGGTCGGCGTGCCCTACCTGCTCGTCGCGCTCAACAAGTGCGACCAGGTCGACGACGAGGAGATCCTCGAGCTCGTCGAGATGGAGGTCCGCGAGGAGCTCACCAAGAACGGCTTCGACGGCGACAACGCTCCCGTCGTGCGCGTCTCGGGCTACCAGGCGCTGCAGGGCGAGGAGAAGTGGGTCAACTCGGTTCTCGAGCTCATGGAGGCCGTCGACGAGTCGATCCCCGATCCCGTGCGTGACAAGGACAAGCCGTTCCTCATGCCCGTCGAGGACGTCTTCACCATCACCGGTCGCGGCACCGTCGTGACCGGCCGCGCCGAGCGCGGCACCCTCGCCATCAACAGCGAGGTCGAGATCGTGGGCCTGCGCCCGACCCAGAAGACCACCGTCACCGGCATCGAGATGTTCCACAAGCAGCTCGACGAGGCCTGGGCCGGCGAGAACTGCGGTCTGCTGCTCCGCGGCACCAAGCGCGAGGACGTCGAGCGCGGTCAGGTCGTGGTGAAGCCCGGCTCGATCACTCCGCACACCAAGTTCGAGGGCACCGCCTACATCCTGAAGAAGGAAGAGGGCGGCCGCCACAACCCGTTCGAGACGAACTACCGTCCGCAGTTCTACTTCCGTACGACTGACGTGACCGGCGTCATCACCCTCCCCGAGGACAAGCCGATGGTCATGCCCGGCGACACCACCGACATGTCGGTCGAGCTGATCCAGCCGATCGCTATGGAGGAGGGCCTCGGCTTCGCCATCCGCGAGGGCGGCCGCACCGTCGGCGCCGGCACGGTGACCAAGATCGTCGAGTGATCTCGATCCATCTCTGTGAATTCATTTCTCTGAATTGAGTTCATCTCTCTGAGATAGCAAGAACCCCCGGGAGCGATCCCGGGGGTTCTTGCTATCTGCACCTTGCGATTGCATCGACTGCGATTGCACCGATCCGTCGTCCCTCGGGCCGCAATGCGCCAGTAGATGCGACCTCGAGGGCGGCGAGGTCGCATCTACTGCCGAGCCCAGGGAGCGGGGACGCGATGCGCGACACGATGCGCCGCTCGGTGCGCGCTACTCGTTCCCGAGGTGCTTGTCCGCCTCGTCGCGCGCCCCGTCGATCTGGCTGTCGAACTTGCCGCCGGTCACCTTCTTGGCGAGGTCGGCGGCCCCGTCGAGCACCTTGTCGCTGATGCCCTCGGCCTGCTCGCTCTTCAGCGCCTCGGAGATCTTGTCCGAGTTCTGCTTGACGAAATCGCCGGCCTGCTTGGCCATGTCTTCGATTCCCATTGATCTGCTCCTTGGAGTGGATGCGATGCCTCGCGCCGAGGACTCGGAGCGGGCAGTGCCGGAGAAGAGGCACGTCTCTATTGTGAACCGAGAGAGTGCGGAAGGCGAGCGGCTCTTCCCGCACGCGCGCACGCACGCACGAGCGGCGTCGACTCAGATGCGCGCCGCCTCATCGGCATGCCTGGCAGGGTGCGCCCCGCTGTCGCGGCTATGCTCGAAGAGTGAACGAGTTGCGCACGCGAGAGCAGGGTTCGGCGGCGGCCGCGGCCAAGTCCCGGTTCGCCCACTTCGCGCGCAGCTACGGGCTGCTCTTCCTCGCTGACGCCGCTGCGTGGGCGGTCGGCATCCTCGCCGCGCTCGTGCTGCGCTTCGACTTCGTGCTCGACCGCATCCACTGGGGCTGGGCGTTCGTGCTCATCGCCGCGACGGCCGTGCTCCAGCTGCTCGCCGGCTGGGTCTTCTGGCTCTATCGGGGGCGGTACGAGACCGGTGGCTTCGACGAGGTGAAAGCACTCGTCTTCGACGTGTTCTCGGTGATGGTGGTCGCCTGGTGCATCGCGTATCTGCTGGCCTACGGCAACGGGATCCCGCGCAGCGCCATGATCATCGCCGCGCCGATCACCTTCTCGATCATGGCGGCGACGCGATACCTCATGCGGCTCTCAGCCGAACGAGACATGAAGCCCGGCCAGCACGCCGAGCGCGCGCTGCTGTACGGCGCGGGCTATCTCGGCAATCAGACCGTCAAGCGTCTGCTCACCGATCATGCGGCGCCGGCGCTGCCCGTCGGCTTTCTCGACGACGATCCGTTGAAGGGCAATCTGCAGGTGCGCGGCGTGCGCGTGCTCGGTACCCTCGACGATCTCGCCGCAGCTGCGGCCAAGACCCAGGCCACGGCGCTCATCGTGTGCATCGGCGACGCCGACGCCGGTCTCATGCGCCGCATCGATCACGAGGCGGAGCTGCTCGGCCTCAAAGTGCTGGTGCTGCCGCCGCTCGAGCAGCTGCTGCAGAACTCGGCCATGGTGGGGGAGGTGCGCGAGCTCTCGATCGAGGATCTCATCGGCCGCCACCCCGTTCGACTCGAGACCGAGTCCATCGCCCAGTACCTGCAGGATCGGGTCGTGCTCGTCACGGGCGCCGGCGGTTCGATCGGCTCCGAGCTGAGCCGGCAGCTCGCACGCTTCGCCCCCCGCGAGCTCATCCTGCTCGATCGTGACGAGACCGCGCTGCAGACCGCTCAGCTCGCCATCAGCGGCCACGGCCTGCTCGACACCCGCGACGTCGTGCTGGCAGACATCCGCGACGCGCCCGCCCTCAGGCAGATATTCGAGGAGCGCCGGCCCGAGGTCGTGTTCCACGCCGCCGCGCTCAAGCACCTTCCCATGCTCGAGCAGTATCCCGACGAGGCGTGGAAGACGAACGTGCTCGGCACGCTGAACGTGCTGCAGGCGGCCCGGGCCTCGGGGGTGACGACCTTCGTGAACGTGTCGACCGACAAGGCCGCTAACCCGACGAGCGTGCTGGGTCACTCCAAGCGCGTCGCCGAGAAGCTCACCGCCTGGATGGCGGAGCAGACGGGGCAGCGGTACCTCTCGGTGCGCTTCGGCAACGTCATCGGCAGCCGAGGATCGATGCTGCCCACCTTCCGCGCACTCATCGAGGCGGGCGGGCCCATCACGGTCACCCATCCCGAGGTGACCCGCTTCTTCATGACCATCCCCGAAGCCTGTCAGCTCGTCATCCAGGCCGGCGGTATCGGCCGGCCGGGGGAAGTGCTCATCCTCGACATGGGCGAACCGGTGCGCATCCTCGACGTCGCGAAGCGCATGATCGCGCAGTCCGGCAAGCAGATCGACATCGTGTTCACGGGTCTGCGACACGGTGAGAAGCTGCATGAGGAGCTCGTCGGCGAGGGCGAGGGCGAGGACAAGCCCTTCCACTCGAAGATCTCCCACGCGCACGTCGACACTCTGAGCCCCGAGGCACTCGATCACGCCGGCTGGGTCGCGCGCATGAATCTGACGCCCGAGGCGGGGGAGCGCGTGCAGTGACCCCCGAAGCCGAAGCGATTATCGATGCGCTCGCGGCGCGTTCGATCGTTCCCTGGCTGATCTTCGCCGTGGTGCTGCTGCTCAGTCTGCTGCTCCCATTCGTCGTGAAGCCGTTGCTGGTGCGCATGCGCATCATGGATGTTCCGACCGCGCGCTCCTCGCATGAGCGACCGGTGCTCCGGGGGCTCGGCCTGGCGGTGCTGATCGCGATGACGATCGGCTACGGGCTCGGCATCTGGGCACAGCCCGCCCTCTTCCCGGAGCCGCAGCCGAATGCCGGTGCGGTCGGACAGCTTGCGCTCGCGCTGCTCGGAGCGGCCGCACTGGCATCGGGCCTGCTCGGCCTCGGCGAGGATCTCAAGGGAGTCAGCGTGCTCGCGCGCAGTGCGCTGCTGCTGCTCATCGCGGGCGGTGTGGCGTTCGGCCTGGTGTTCTACGCCGGCGCCGCCTGGTGGATCGTGATCTACGCCGTGCTCTTCGTCTCCGGCTATATCAACGTCGCGAACTTCATGGACGGGCTGAACGGCATCAGCGGCTTTCACGGGGTCATCGCCGGACTGACGTTCGCCGCCTGCGGTCTGCTCTCGGGAGCCGTGTGGCTGACGATCGCGGGGCTGATCCTCGCCGCCGGATTCGCAGGTTTCCTGCCCTGGAATCTCACGAAGCCCGGCGCGTTCCTCGGCGATGTCGGCAGCTATCTGCTCGGCGGTGCGACGGCGGCCACGAGTCTGTTCGCGCTGATGAGCGGGGTGCCGATCCTCGCCACCATCGGCCCCATGATCATCTACTTCGGCGATGTCGGGGTGACGCTCGTCAAACGGGTGCGCGCCGGACACAAATGGGACGAGCCGCACAAGGAGCACGTCTACCAGCGGCTCAACCAGCTCGGGCTCACGCATCTGCAGGCCTCCGGGGTGACGGCGCTGTTCACGCTCGTCGCCTCCGCGCTGGGCCTCGCGTCCTTCTTCGTGGCGCCGATCTGGTGGCTGCTCCTGCTGGCGCTGGGCCTCGGGCTGCTCGCCCTCTACCTTCGGATGCCGCGGATCCTGGAGCGCTGAGCGTCGATCAGGCGGCGGTCTGACTCGGGATCCTGCGACTACTCGTCAGGCTTCACGCTGTCACGAGTGCCGAGCTCTCCGTCGACCTCGTCTGCGAACTCGGTGCGCTTTGCGGTGGCAGGAGACTCCTCCTGCCAGATCTCCTCAAGTTCGGCTTGCAGCTGCGCCTCTTGACCTGAGTTCGTCGGGTTCTGCTTCTCGGTCATGCTTCGAAGGTAGCCCGAGGCGCCAGGAAATGGCAGGGGCGCGCGGTGCTGAGGTCTCAACGCATCCGGAGACCGCGGATCCTCGCGCGTCGTGCGCAGCCGGCGAGCAGCAGGGCACCCGCGCCGAGCAGCAGGGCAGCGGTGCCGGTGACGGCGAGCGGGCGAAGATCATCCGAGCCCGTTCGCGCGAGAGCCGACTGAGCAGCCTTCCCGCCCGCTCCACCTGCTGTGGCCGCTACTTGGAGACTCACCGTCGCCGAACTCGGCAACATGTCGAGTGACTCCGGGGTGAACCTCAGCTCAAGAGAGTGCGAACCCGCGGGCAGGCTCTCGAGGCGGACCTCTGCTGCGCCGTCATGCACCGCTACCGGCGCGCCGAACGCGGCACCATCCAGGTATGCCTGCACAACGCCGTCCGCTCCCGCGCCGCCCGTTGCGGTGGTGGCGTGGAAGGGTACGGTGACCGATCCGCCCGCAGTAGCGCGGTACTGCGCCGCGTGCGGCGCGATCCTCGTCCCAACACCCTCGACCGTGAGCTCGACGACCTCGCTTTGCGATTCGGCAAAGCCGGGGGCGGGCACGAAGCGCGCGGTGAGTTCGTGCGAGCCGACGGGCAGGTAGTCGGCTACTGCGGAGAACACTGACATCGCGTTGTTTGTGCCGCTGCCCGGAGTGTCGCAGAGCAGATCAACGCCCTCGGTGTCGCAGTCGAGCCCGGCGGGGATGCTCAGCAGTACCTCGTCGTCGGCGATGACCTCGATGGCGCCGCGAGGGTCGGCCGTGTCGACAGGGTCGGCGTTGGTGACGGTGCCAGTGAAGAGCACCTCATCGCCGGCACGCACACTGGTGCGCGAGAGGTTGAGCTTCAGTCGCGTCTCGCTCGGCGCGACGGAGATCGCCTGGGATTCGGAGACGGAGGGGAGGAAGTCCAGTTCGTCGTTGCCAAGGTACCAGACTGAGAGCTCCGTGGCACCGGCCGGGATGGTCGCGCCGTCGAAGACCGCGAGACCCGAGGCATCGAGCACGGTGCCCGCGACGGGCTGGCCGTTCGCCTCGAGCTCCGCGTAACCGCTGACCGGACCCGCAGCGGAGCGCACCTGTGCGGTGACCGTCGCCGGGGCAAACGCGCGCAGCTCGGCGGGCACCCAGACGAACTCGGTCGATGTCTCGGCGGGTTCTGCGAGCGACGCCGCAAATCCGAGGGGCGCTGCCCCCGCAGCGTCCTTCTCGGCAGGGTCCGGCACCGACGCGAGCGCAGCTTCGGGTAGCTCTGCTTCGGGCAGCTCTGCTTCGGGCAGCACTCCAGGGGCTGAGCCTTCGTCGAGCAGCCCCACCTGCGTGCCGAACTGCACCGTCAGGGTGCTAGTTGACTGCAGCAGCCCCGGGCGCTGAGGCGTGAACTCGATGCGGAAGGTGTGCTCGCCGGGGAGAAATCCGCTCGGATGCTTGGTGAGGTACAGACTCGCGCGGCCGTCGTTCTTGCCGGTCTGGTAGTCGTTCGTGTTCCCCTCGGCGAGCTTCTCAGTGCCGTCGTAGATGACGAAGCTGCCTCGTTCGCCGACGTACGGAGTGCGAACTGTGCTGGCGAACACCTCGACAGCGACGCCGGTGGGCGAAACCTGCTGCCCCGTCGCGGTGAGACTGACCTTCGACTGGCCTGGAGTGAAGATGTATGAGGGGGGAAACGAGTCCGATCGGCCCTTGCCCACCCACACCGGCATCTGGCTGTCGTAGTGGCGTGCAGCAGCCGAGTTCTCGCGCACTCCTGCCTCGATCCAGCTCATGCCGGCGCCGCCTCCGCCGCCTCCGTTCGAGCCCCAGACCTTGCGGCCGGCTCCAGCGCCGAGACCGCTCGACGGCCAGCCGCCTCCGCCTCCGCCGCCCCCGCCGCCATCGGTGCCGACGCCCGCAGAGCTGCCGGGCTGGCCGTTTGCCCTGTAGCCCTTGAAATCGCCGGCGTCGTACCCTCCGGCGCCTCCAGCCCCGCCGGCCGACCCCGAGCCGTTGCTGCCGTCACCGAGTCCGGAGTGCGAGCGAAACGAGTCGGCAGACGCGCCTATGCCGCCTGCGTTGGTAATCTTCTGGGACTTCCCGCCGCAGCCACCGGCAGGGGAGAGGTTGGGGCAGTCAGGATGTTTGGTGTAGCTTGCGCTACCGCCATGACCGCCGCCGCCTCCTGCCACGGCGATCAACCGGCCGTTGAGCTTGACCGCAGCCGCGCCTCCGCCGCCACCCGCATGCTTGCCGGTGAGGCTGCCCTTGCCGCCGGTGCCGCCGTTGATGAAACCCTTGCCGCCGTCGCGCTGATCCTTTTTGCCGGTGGCGTTGCCGCCGGCGTATACGGTCAGCAGATCGCCGGGCTGGACATCGAGTTCAATCGAGAAGTCGGCGCCGCTGCCGCCTTCGCTGCTGCCGCCACCGTCTGCACCACCAGCCCCGCCGCGCAGCGCGACGATGATCTTGCTCATGCCCGCTGGCACTCGCCAGTCGGTGCCGGATGGATCGCTGAACGCATACAGCTTGTCCGCTGATTCAACCGCTTGGGCGGGGGAGGCCAGGCCGATACCGCTCAGCACGAGCGCGGCGGCCACGCAGGCGCCGCTGAGTGCGCGGGCTGCGCGTGAAGACATGGTGCTCATTGCTAAAGAGTAAAATCGCCGAGCCGGTCTGCCCACTCGCACGCGCGATCTGCACGTAACAAGCGCAATCCGGCACTTGGTGCGATCTCGAGGCCGCCCGCTTCGAGCCCGCAACAAGTGGCGGATTGCGAATGAGGGCGAGGATCGCGGGCGAGCCCCGAGTCGCGACACGCCCGGGTTGCACAGATGCCCCGAGTCGTGTCAGAATAGACAGGTTCAGTACTTTCCGCGTGCGCGGGAATCACTGCCAGGCTGTGCATAACCCCGAGGGTTAGGCCGCGGGCAGCGAACAACACGCCAAGGCGTTCGTCGTGTCGGGCAACCCCCGGCTCGCGTCGCAGTGCGCGTTTGACAGGTGAACAGCGAGCGTCATTCCCCGTGAATGTCAGGGCGCTGATACGCAAGACGTCCAATGCCGGACGCGCCGATCCTCGTCGATGAGACGTGATGGGCGCGATCGGTACGACGCAATCAGAAAGAGAGAAAGTCTATGGCGGCCCAAAAGATCCGCATTCGACTGAAGTCGTACGACCACGAGGTCATCGACAGCTCGGCACGCAAGATCGTCGATACGGTCACCCGCGCGGGTGCCACCGTGATCGGCCCCGTGCCCCTTCCCACGGAGAAGAACGTGATCGCTGTGATCCGCTCGCCTCACAAGTACAAGGACAGCCGCGAGCACTTCGAGAAGCGCACGCACAAGCGTCTGATCGACATCGTCGATCCCACGCCGAAGGCCGTCGACTCGCTCATGCGTCTCGACCTGCCGGCCGACGTCAACATCGAGATCAAGCTGTAAGGGGGTCTCGAAAATGGCACACGCAGAACGCAACGTCAAGGGACTGCTCGGCACGAAGCTCGGCATGACCCAGGTTTGGGACGAGAACGGCAAGGTCGTTCCCGTCACCGTCATCGAGGTGGCCCCCAACGTGGTCACCCAGATCCGCACCCCCGAGGTCGACGGCTACAGCGCCGTGCAGATCGCCGCGGGTCAGATCGACCCCCGCAAGGTGAACCAGCCCACCGCCGGTCACTTCGCCAAGGCCGGCGTCACCCCGCGTCGTCACCTCACCGAGGTGCGCACCGCGGACGCCGCCGACTACTCGCTGGGCCAGGAGCTCACCGTCGAGGGCGTCTTCGAGGCCGGTCAGAAGATCGATGTCGTCGGCACCTCGAAGGGCAAGGGCTTCGCCGGCACGATGAAGCGCCACAACTTCTCGGGCGTCGGCGCCTCGCACGGCGCGCACCGCAACCACCGCAAGCCGGGCTCGGTCGGCGGCGCCGCGACCCCGGGTCGCGTGTTCAAGGGCCAGAAGATGGCCGGCCGCATGGGCAATGACCGTGTGACCGTGCAGAACCTGGTCGTCCAGGCGATCGACGCCGAAAAGGGCCTGCTGCTCGTCAAGGGCGCGGTTCCCGGTGGCCGCGGCCGTCTCGTATTCGTCCGCAACGCAGTGAAGGGGGCGTAGTTCATGGCTACCGCTACCAAGCTCGAGGTCGCGACCCTCGACGTCACCGATGCGAAGGGCAAGAAGGCCGGCTCGGTCGAGCTTCCCGTCTCGCTGTTCGGTGCTGAAACCAACGTGCCCCTGATCCACCAGGTGGTGACCGCTCAGCTCGCCGCTGCGCGTCAGGGCACGCACAAGACCAAGAACCGCGGCGAGGTCAGCGGCTCGGGCGTCAAGCCGTTCAAGCAGAAGGGCACCGGTCGCGCTCGTCAGGGCTCGGTTCGTGCTCCCGAGCACCGCGGCGGCGGCGTCGTGCACGGCCCCGTGCCCCGCGACTACTCGCAGCGGACCCCCAAGAAGATGATCGCTGCAGCGATCGCCGGCCTGCTCAGCGACCGCGCCCGCGCGAACCGCCTGCACGTCGTCGAGAGCTTCGGCATCGAGGGCAAGCCCAGCACCAAGAGCGCCCGCGAGTTCCTCGCGTCGGTCGCTCCCGGCAAGCGCGTGCTCGTGGTCGTCGGCCGCGAAGACGAGCTGACCGTGCTGAGCGTTCGCAACCTGCCGAACGTGCACGTGCTCTACCAGGATCAGGTCAACGCCTACGACGTCGTCGTCAGCGACGACCTCGTGTTCACCAAGGCCGCGTTCGACGCCTTCGTCGAGGCCCGTGGCCAGAAGGAGGTCTCGAAGTGAGCCTGCAGAAGTCGCACCACGACGTGATCATCCGCCCGATCGTCTCTGAGAAGAGCTACGGGCTGATCGACCAGAACGGTCAGTACACCTTCGAGGTGGAGCCGACCGCGAGCAAGACCGAGATCAAGTTCGCCATCGAGCAGGTCTTCGGTGTGAAGGTCGACAAGATCAACACCCTCAACCGCAAGGGCAAGACGCGCCGCACGAAGTTCGGCATGGGCAAGCGCAAGGACACCAAGCGCGCCATCGTCACCCTCAAGTCGGGCACCATCGACATCTTCACGGCTGCGCTGTAGCTCGGAAGCGAAGAAGGAACAACATGGCAATTCGCAAGTACAAGCCGACGACCCCGGGTCGTCGCGGTTCGAGTGTCGCCGATTTCGCTGAGATCACGCGCTCGACCCCCGAGAAGTCCCTGCTGCGCCCGCTGCCGAAGACCGGTGGCCGCAACAACCAGGGTCGCATCACCACCCGTCACATCGGCGGCGGCCACAAGCGCCAGTACCGAGTCATCGACTTCCGTCGTCATGACAAGGACGGCGTGAACGCCAAGGTCGCTCACATCGAGTACGACACGAACCGTACCGCTCGCATCGCGCTGCTCCACTACGTGGACGGCACGAAGCGCTACATCATCGCGCCGAACAAGCTCAAGCAGGGCGACATCGTCGAGGCCGGTCCCACCGCGGACATCAAGCCCGGCAACAACCTGCCGCTGCGCAACATCCCGACCGGTACCGTGATCCACGCGATCGAGCTCAAGCCCGGCGGCGGCGCCAAGCTCGCCCGCTCGGCCGGCGCCTCGGTTCGCCTCGTGGCGAAGGACGGCCCCTACGCCCAGCTGCGTCTGCCCTCGGGCGAGATCCGCAACGTCGACCTGCGCTGCCGCGCGACCGTCGGCGAGGTGGGCAACGCCGAGCAGTCGAACATC